>Ga0209415_10012384_pt1 | contig 14209 bp, 11 predicted proteins | sample PeaSoiSIISIP2007_FD_187696 | JGI IMG/M metagenome (GOLD analysis project Ga0209415, IMG submission 187696) | Peat soil microbial communities from Weissenstadt, Germany - SII-SIP-2007 (SPAdes) (version 2) | ecosystem: Environmental > Terrestrial > Soil > Wetlands > Peat | place: Germany... | reverse complement strand
CTGATCTAGTGAACCTGACACCGTTCCGTCGCAAGTGTACCCGCAACCCCAGACGAGAGTTGAAGTTACCGGCCAGCAACCGCCGACGCCTGCATGGTTACCGGCGGGTAACCCCCTGACGCGAGTTTCCGGCAAACTGCCGCCGCGTCCCGAGACACGACAGGCGGCTAAAGGAAAAACCTCCGGCGCTTTTTGTTTAGCTGCCAGCACTGTGAGTTCATTGTACGAAGATTCAGGCGCGACCAGCGGGAGCCAGGCTGGGCTGCATGGCCGCAAGCCCCCTTTCCCTGATATCCAGATTGGTCTTCGCAGCGGCCCGGAGCGGTCAAGGGCGCGAAGCGGCGCAGCGAACCCTTGACGGCGAGGACCGTTGCGGAACGTGAAGTGACAGGGAAAGGGGGCGCTGGTTCGGTTGTGGTCAGAGCGGTCTTACCGGCAGATTCGGGATCAGGCGAAAGTGGCGTACGTTGTGCGTTGCCACGGCGTAATCGAGTTCGAGCGCAGTGACACCGATCAGAAGATCGGAAAAGGGAATGCTGATTCCTTTCGCCTGACTCTCGCCGTCGATTCGTCCGGCGCGCAAGGCCGTGGCAACGGTCACCGGAACAGGCGGCACCACACTGATCAGTTCGGTGAGAAAGCGCTGGCGATCATGGCGGCGCTGCGGTGTGTTCGCCCGCGCCACGCCGTGAGCGAGTTCGAGCAGCGTCACAACCGATATCGCGATCTCATCGTCGCCGGTTTCGGCTGCGACCGATTCGAGCAGTTGCCGGGCGTTCTTGCCCGCTCGTTCGGCGGCAACGGCGGCGGATGAATCGAGGATCAGTCCCAGGCGGGCGGCTCCAGCGGTTCCCGGTGAGCCGCGATAGCCGCTTCCACGTCGGCGGCGAAGTCGGGATCGATGGTGGCCGTCGAATCGGCGGGCAGCATCGCAATGCACTCGGAGATTTTGCGGCGTGGCGGTTCCGCCGGTTTCAACACGGCGATAGCCTGGTGATCGTTCTCGACCACGACTTCAAGGCCCTGACGCACCTTCTCCAGAGCAGCCGCGAAGTTGCTGGCTACTTCGGCTTCCGTCATGTGGACCTGTACCATGTCTCGATCATACGTCGTTCTCGTCGTCTTCCGCCGCGAGTGCGTCGAACAGTTCCGCTTCGGCCTGGGCGTCGCGCGCCGTGGCCGGTCCGTTGCGCGGGCCGAGATGCGCCGCCGGATGCGTGGCCGAGTAGACCTGCTTCAGCAGATTGATCGGGACGCGCGTATACAGCTCCGTGGTCGTGATCTTTGCATGGCCGAGCATCTCCTGAATCACCCGGATGTCGGCGCCGTTCTCCAGCATCAGCGTCGCCACCGTGTGGCGGAACAGATGGCAGCCGCCCTTCTTGCCGATCTTCGCCTTGCGGACATAGCTGCGCACGAGGCCCGTCAGATACACACGGTCCATCGTCTCGCCCCGGCTGCTCAGGAACACCGTGCCGTCGTCGGACGTTACCAGCAGTTCGGGCCGCGCTTCGCGGATGTATTTGTCGAGCCAGGCCAGCGCGCGTTCGCCGATAGGGATGTGCCGGTCCTTCTTTCCCTTGCCCTGCCGGATCATGACCGTTCCGCGGTCTGCGTCGATGTCGTAGAGTTTCAGGCTCACGATTTCCAGCCGCCGCATGCCGGTCGAGTAGAAGGTTTCGAGGATGGCGCGATCGCGCATTCCTTCGGGCGTCGTGATGTCCGCCTGAGCGATCACCTGTTCAGCTTCCTCCGCGCTCAGGATGTATTTGGGAAGGCGATTTTCCAGGCGTGGCAGCAACAGCTCCGAGGCCGGATTGTGCAGCAGATAGTTCTGGCGCGCAAGCCAGCGGAACCAGCCCTTGAGAAAGCGCAGCCGCGTTCCCTGCGTGCGGAACGTTAGCGGCGCGCCGTCTTTTTTCCGGTAATAGTAGAGCGCTCGCTGATACCGTTCGAGCACGGGTCGCGTGACCTCGGTAACGTCCTCGATGCTGCGCTCTTTGCACCAGTCGAGGAAGTAGCCGATGCAGATGCGGTTACTGTTGAGAGTATCCGGGGAGAAGTTCTGCACCCCCATCCACGCGATGTAACGCTCGACCAGTGCGTGCATGCGGTCTGTGGGTGCGGCGACCGGCTTCGGTTTCGGCATTCGGCGGCGGGGCATATTTCCACCACTACGGCTGTGCTGTCACTACGGCGGAGCCGTGGTTTTCCGCTGCCCCGTTGACGTGGATTTTCGCCGCAACCGGCGGAAAATCGTCTGGAAGGCCCGTCGTTGTTGGGTTTGACGTACCCTGCGCACCCCCCGCTATCCCCCCGTTTTGGGGCCGCGTTGGGGCCGCGTTCCGATCCTTTTCCCCCGCGTTGTGCCCGTTTACCCCCGCGTTCTTTCCGTCGTAATGCTGCGCGCGGAGCTTCGCCACATCGATCAGGCCCGGCAGAAGCGGCTTTCCATCCGCGCCGCTTGTCGTGAACAGCAGCTCGTAAACGAAACTCTGTCCGCGCCCGCCGCGATGCACTGCCAGATATTCGAGCTCTTCGAGTCGTTGAAGATGCACCCGTAGTTGCGTGTCGCCCCACTGGGTAAAGGCGCGCACGTCGCGCCGCGAGAAGCGGAAGTCCGCGCGCTCCATCTTCAGCCGTCCACACTCCGCGCTCACCATGTCTTCAACCAGCCCCAGCAGCTTCCTGGTCTGTGGCGGCAACTCGTCGAGTGATCGGCCCAGCACTTCATGCGCAAGCCGGTTCGCCTGCTCGATATCGTCGAGAGTGACTTCGATGTATGAGATGGTCTGGCTTCGGCGCACGGCTGTTTCTACAGGCCGCTGGTGCTGGTGCAGCAGGGTAATCGAGTTGATGAGCGCCAGGTACTTGGTGTGATCGCGCCGCGTGCGCGTCAGGTTGTCGGGGAAGGTCAGCTCACGCGCATACGGGTTGACCACGGATAGCGGCTTCAGTAGCCGTTGCGCGTTCCGGTGTACTTTCAGAATCTCATCGCGCTCGACCCGCGCCAGCAGTCCCTCGATTGTCTGCCGCTCACGCTGCATCCGGTGGATAGCCTGCGTCTGCGCGCGGTCCTCGTTGACGGTCAGCACCAGACAACGGTTCAGCAGTTCCTCATCGATATCGATGGCCGTGGTGGTCAGGAAGATCATCACCGGGCCTTCCACCCGGTACTGCTGCGTAACCAGTCTGCCCGTCACCGGGTCCTTGCCTGTCGATGCGATGGTGAGCACTCCTTCCGATTGCAGAAGCTTCAGCGCATAGGCCGCGCGGCTCGCTCCCTGTTCCTCGACGATGGCAAGCACCTTGTGTTTGAGGTCCTGCTCACCCATATAGAAGAGCGACTGGCCCGTCATGGCTGAGTATTCGATCCGGTGCTCCGGAGGAACGAAGGCGAGGATCGCATCCATGAGCGAGCTTTTGCCCGCGGCTGAACTCGACTGCACGATCACGGCGAGCGGTCCGTCCAGATGCCGCGACACTGCCGCGATATACCCCGCCAGTTTGTTGGTCTCTTCGCCCACTACGCCGCACAGCGCAAAGTCCCGGAGAATGCGGTCGAGCAGATCGGGAGCCTTAAGCAGTTCCATCGCCGCTGCGTGCTCCTCCCCGGCGATGGCGATTTCTTCCCGCTTCGGCTCCAGCGCCTTTCTGATCTGTTCCTGCTGGATTTCTTCCAGCTTGCGCAGCACGTGTCCGAGATCGTGCCGGATGACCTCTTCTTTCATACTCAGCTCGATGGCGGCCTGCTTTGCGAAAGCGATCCGCTGCCGCGCCGCGTAGAGATCGAGCGTATCGACGTGGAACCCGTCTCCGCGTGAAACAAGCAGATTGATTTTGATGAGATCGTAGCTGAGATTCTTCGCGAGGCCCCGCACCCGGTAACGCCGGTCGCCGTGTGTGATCGCGATCTCGTCGGCGCCGATCTCGATGGGCACTTCCGGCGCGGATGTGCGTGGCGGCGGAATGGGCGGCAGTTCGGCTTCGTGCGTGGCTGGTTCAGCGGCTAAAGAAAAAATCGGTTCATCGATTTCATTCTTAGCCGGTGGCTCTTCGCTCGACGCTGGCTCCTGCTCTGCCTGGGACTCTTCAGCGACGGAGGAAACCACGGGCTGTTCTTCTTCTTTAGCCGCTGGCGATTCATCGACAACAGGTACAGGAGCAATGGGCGCGGGTACGGCTTCCACTTTCACGCGCTCCGGGGGCCTGCCTTTGCCGAGCCACTGCGCGCTGTTCAGCAGAACACCGAGGGCCTTTGCAGCGGGCTGTGTGGTGCGCGCGTATTCGTTGGCGTCGCAGTTCCGGGGAAAGAGCACGCGGAAGCATTCGATGCCTGCGGCCGTCAGTTCGTCGGCAAGAGCCAGCGCCGCCTTGTCTCCCGCTTCGTCGCGGTCGTAAGCGATATAGACGCGCTTCACAGCGTATTTGCGGAAGGCCGCGCGATGATCGTCAGTGAATCCGTTCACGCCATAGCTCGCCGTCACGTTGCGGTATCCCACGCACCAGAACGTCAGCGCATCTATGAGCGCTTCGCAGAGGATGATTTCGGAAGAAGACTCCAGCGCCTCTTCGTTCCACACGCCACACTGCGGACCCGGAAGATAAAGATGCAGCGGCGTCCCTTTTGTCAGATTCGCCGTGATCTTGCGCCCGTACATCTGCACCAGTTCACCGGCGCGATTGAAGATCGGGATCACGAGTGATCCGTTCATGTGTTCATGGCCCGACGACTCGCGGAGGATGCCGAGCTTTTCAAGACGTGAGCGCATTTCCGCTCCGGCCTTGCGGTTCTTCGGCGGCAGCCTCAGGCCCAGCGTGCGATTGGCAAAGCCCAGCCGGAAGTGCCCGATCATGTCCGGATGCGTGAGGCCGCGTTGCTCCAGATACTTCAGCGCTTCGGGCGATTGGGTCAGCGTGTCGTGATAGAAGCTGACGATCTGTTCGAGCACTGCGGCGTCATTGGCGTCGCGCTCGATCGGTGGCGGCAGTTTGCGCACCGTCCCGACCTTCACTACCGGTGAGTTTGCGAGCAACGCGGGATGCTCGGCGCGCAGCAACTCGGCCGCATGGCGGAAGCTGATGCCCTCGGCCTTCATTACCCAGTCGATCGGCGATCCACCCACATTGCACGCGCCCATACAGTGCCAGGTGTTGTTCTCCGGCGTCACGATCAACGACGGCGTACGGTCGTTGTGAAACGGGCAGTGCCCGGCGAGATTTTTGCCCTGCCGCTTCAGTTCGATCCCGCGTGCTTCGATGAGCCGCTGGACCGAGACTTCCTGTTTGATGCGCTCGATGATTTCATCCGGGATACGGGCCATTCAAAAAACTCCTCGAAACAGGCTGGCATAAAAGAAAGCTGTCAAGTAGCTCTTATGCTATACTGATACTCGCATATGAGAGTTCACGAGGCAAGCATTAACGCCACCACCTTTTACCCTGGTCTCGTGAAGAAGAAAGTCCCGCCGGAACTGAACTTTCATGAGCGCCTGCTCTCGCTCCGTAAAGAGCGTGGCCTTACTCAGCAGGCCCTCGCGGAAATGGTCGAGATGCACATCTCTCAGATCCGCCGTTATGAAAGCGGCCAGTCTCAGCCCACACTGGACGCCATCCGTAAGGTGGCCATCGCCCTCAGCGTCAGCGCGGATGCTCTGCTCTTCGGAAAGGATGAACGTGGCCCCGATGACGAACTTCGTCTACAGTTCGAAGCCGCCAGTCGGCTCGACCCGGAAGAGAAGAAAGTCATTCGCTCCGTGATTGAAAGCCTCGTCCTGCGCAGCACTGTGAAGGCGGCTGAGCGCCGCTTCTCCGCAGTGGAGTCCGAAGCAGCCCCGAGATAACCGCTCTATCGTTCCATTCCTAAGCCATGATCGAGCGCCTGACTCTGCTCGTGTCCCTGGCTCACTGCCGCTGCCTGCGCCATTTCATTTGAGGCGACGGGCTGCTGCGGTTCGATGGCTGCCGTGTGCGACGTATCGCGGCTGAGGGCCCGGCCCAGGTCTGCGGCGTCGTTCGTGTAAATCTGCGCATCGTAGCGGGCACGTGAAACGGACACATAAGCCAGGCGGCTGTTGATGAGCTTCTCGTGCGCTGCTTCGGTATCGACGTGGACCAGCACGCGATCCGCTGTCGCACCCTGGCTCGAATGGCTCGTTACCGCGTAGCCGTGATCGAGATGCGGATTGTCCCTGACGTTGAACTGCGCCGCGCGGCCTGAATCGAGTTTCACTTCGACGTTGCCGCGCTCATCGATATGCTCGATGGTCCCCAGGTCGCGATTGGCGATCTTCCTGTCCCGGTCCGGCGCCGTAAACTGCACGCGGTCGCCTTCACTGAAGCTGCGCTCCGTCTCCCGGTACACTGCCACTCCCTGCAAGCGGCGCGGATCGTAGCTGACCTGCTGACCGTTCTCGCGTTCCACCGTGAGCTGGTTCCGCTCGGCGTCGAAGCTTTCGACGCGCGCATACTCGCCCGCACCGATGCCCATCGACTTACTGCCTTTCGCATAACGCACCACGTCGCCCGCTTCATACTGCGCTGCCCAGGCGCGATCCGCTCCCGTCATGTCCTGACGTGGCACGAGCACCTTCACCCGATGCTCTTCCGCACTCACTGCACCGCGCTCCTGCAACTCCGCGTGAATCATCCCGTTCAGCGCCGTGCGGGATTTGTTGTCGGGCGAGATAACGAGCGTTCCTTGCGGCTGCGCCGCATAGTCGCGGGCAATCTCTCTCATCCTTTCCTGTGGTTCGCTGATTTCATGCACGCGGCCCTGGGCGTTCAGCCGCGCGACCGCTTCCCGCACTTCGCCGCGGGCGAGTTGCTCGACCGTCTCTTTCAAGGCCGGGTCCTTCTGCCGCACGATCTCATCGAGGCGCGCCGTTCTCATTCCGGCTTCCTGCATCTGCTCGAAGGGTCTGCCGGCGTCCACCGCCTGATGCTGGCGCGTATCGCCCACCAGCACCACGCGGTCATTCTCATTCAGCCGCCCGAAAAAATCGTGCACCTGTTTCGTGCTCGCGAGACTCGATTCATCGACGAAGTAAAGATGCTTCCCATCGTGCGCACGCTCGCCCTGTGCGAGATGATGCTGCAACGTGGCCGCTTTGATCCCGGCTTCTTCAAGCTGATACGCCGCGCGCGACGTGGGCGCGAACCCTTCCACCGCGTAGCCTTCTTTTTCCGCCGCTTCGCGGAGGGCGGCTAAAGAAGTGGTCTTGCCCGCGCCCGCCGCGCCCTGTAGTCCGGTGATCTGATCGCGGCTTTCGAGAATCGTATCCACCGCCTGCCGCTGGCTGTTGCTCAGATGATCGAAGTGATTCTGCTGCTGAGCGAGAGGCTGATATTGGTCCTGCCCGCCGCGCATCCGTTCGATGTTGTCCCGTTCCAGCGTCATCATCTCGGGCGTAGTGAACGAACGGCCCACCGCTGTTTTCATTTCGATCAGATCGCCCTTTTCGATGCGCTCCTCGAAGTGCTGCTGCACATCGACGAACGTGGCCTGTCCCATCGACCGTTTCAGCGCGTCACGCATCAGCGCCCGCTCATCCACCACCGCTTCACGCTCCAGATTGCGATCGCGCGCGAACGTCACCGCAGACTGCGCGGGCCTCAGCCGTGCATCATGGTCATGGTCGATGACGTGCATTTTTTCTTTAGCCGCCTCGACGATTCGTTCGGGTTGATTGCCGAAGGCCTCTGACATGTCGCGATGCCGCGCCAGCATTTCATCGGGCGAAAGCGAGAGCTTCGTATCCCGCGTTCTGTGGGCCGCGATCTGCGCCGCGCCCGCTCCATCCACGCCCTGTTCCGCCAGGTGCTCTTTGATCTGCTGGCTGCGCGGGCTCGACGCTTCGAGATACTCCGGCGTGTAGCCCCGGATTTCGGGCGCGCCGTTCTTTCCCGCCTCGATCTCATAGCCGAGTTCCTTCAAACGCCAGGCAAGCTCGCTCTGATAGATCGCGGTCCCGTACTGCTGACTGCGATATAGCTCCTGCGGCTGTACCGCGTGCGCTCTGCCGTCTTCGGTCTCGGTCAGGTTGAAGAACACCGCGTGCGTATGAAGCTGCGGCGCGGCATACCCATCGACGGGCCGCGCGCTGTCGTGCTCGAACTTCGCCACGACCCATTGGCCAGTCGTCTCGGCCGGAGCGTTGCCGCCGATGCGCGCCTGAGTGTAATGCTCCATCTCATCGAGCGCCGTCCGTACGGCCTCACGATGCGCTTCTCTGATCCGTTCATCGCCGCCCACCAGCGCCGTGAGCGATACGCTCTTCGGCGCGCTGAACGTCGCATCCCATCCCGCGCGATGCTCCATGGTCTTCACCACGTCGCCCGCTTCATTTGTGTACTCGCGCGCCTGCTGGTAACGCACGAGCTGCTCGCCGGTCTCGGGATGCTGCCCGGCGGCTAAACGAGAGAAGCTTTCTTCGCTGACTTCGCCCCGCAGGTTCCATGATTCAGCAAGCCTGCCCTGCCACTCGCCGCGTATCTGATTGCCCTGCGTGTAATAGTTCTGCTCGGCGCTGGTGAACTCATTCGCGTGATACGCCTGCGCCTGTCCCGCGCTCAGCGGCTTTGAGATGGTGACCATTATTCAAAGAAGCCGCGGGCCTGGCCGCGCTCCTGCTTCCGTTCGAGCTTCTGCGTTTTGCCGCCCTTCGTCTCTTCCGGCAACCGCACAGGTCCCGCCTTCCGCACCGATTTCCATTCCCGCTCGATGAAGCCCTTCTGCACCTTCGGCCAGTCGAGATACGGAAAGCTCATCTCCACCACATCGTTGCCGTTCTTCAGATATCCGTGCAGCTCCGCCAGACCGCTGATCTCGGAAGGCAGCACCAGCGGAATGGTTTTCTTCTCGACCAGGTATGTCCGCGAATCGCGGCCATTCTGTCCCCAGTGCATTCCGCTGGTTCGGCTTTCACGTAACCATTCCCGGTCCTGCTCGCCGATGGCATCCGAGACCCACTTCGCCGCGCGCGGCTCGCTGGTCTTCAGAAAGATTTTGGTCCACGGCTGCGACAGCATCGCTTCGGCCAGATGCCCGTACAGCGTCTCGACCTGCGATTTACCCTGGAGGCCGATCACCACCGGGTTATTGCTCTTCCGGTTCTCGGTCAGCGCCGTCGAAAGCTGCGGAAGCTTCTGCAAACTCCCCAGCTCATCGAACACGAACCACACCGGGCGCGCCGGTCCCGACTCTGTGTTCATCAGTCGCAACACAAGAAGATCGAGCCACACACTGAGCAGCGGTTGCAGCGGCGCGCGCAGCTCCGGCGTGCTGGTCAGGAAAATCCATCCGCTGCGTTTTGTCGCCCACTCGCGCGCCGTCCATGAAGTCGTTGCCTCTTCTTTCGTCTTCAGTAAACGCAGTGCGTCGGCCACCAGATTCAGCGATGCCCGCACGCCTTCCCGCTGCGACGGCGCCGCCTGGCTGATCATCGACGCCATTTCCGTTCCTTCCACCAGACGGTTGAGCGCATCGCCGTCGCACATCGTCTCGACCATCTGCCCGGCGTCCATGCCCGCCCTGAGCATCGCCGCAAAAATCTTGCGTGGCGTCTGCGTGAAGAACGGCGGCTCGTGCGGCTGATCCGGGAACACGCTCTCGGCAATCGTGCGCGCCTCAGCCTCGTGGTCCAGCTCATCGCCTGGATTCCAGTAAGGCGCCCGCGCATCGAGCGGATTCAGGATGATGTCGCCGCGCTCGGGATTGAAGAACCGCTCGACGTATTCCCGCGCCGGGTCGTACACGATCGCCGTCTGCTGCTGGATCGTGAGCTGCCAGAGTATCTGCCGCATCAGCGCGCTTTTCCCCGAACCCGTGTCGCCCATCAGCAGAAAGTGCTTCGCCTCGTCCCACTGCGGGATCGCGATCATCGGACCATACGGGTACTTGATGAAGAACTTCTCGCGCAGACTCGGCTTCTCCAGCGTCTTGAATCCGATGCCGTAGCCGTATTTCCGTTTCTGGTTGAACTCGTCGCGCGTCACCATCTCCGCGCCCCGCACCCGCCGACCGTCCTCGAGAGCGCGCCTTGCTTTCCGGTCCGCGGGCCAGGCGAGACACAGCCCGAAGACCATCACCCCGAAGCCCCACATCACGCCTGGCTTCAGCAGCTCGGTCAGCGTCTCGCCGTTATAAACCCAGTCGCGGAGGAAACCGACGAAGCGCGCCTTATCCACGGGAATGACCGGATTCACCAGCCGCACCGCGCCCGTTTTGAGCGCCGCGTCCGACAGCCGGAACGGAATCACGCCGCGCACCGGATGGTCGAGATTCAGCGCGATGACTTCAGCGGGCACCGTCGGATGCCACTTACCCTTCCGGTCCACCGTGTGCAGCACCAGGTACTTGTTGAACCATCCCGCGTTCGCGACGATGTAATGCGCCAGATAGTACCGCTGCATCCCGTCCCACTCGAACTGCGTCTCGATGAACCACGCCGCGAACATCGCGACGAAGCCGAAAAAGATCGCTCCCGCCCGTTTCTGATACGCGTGCCTCGGCCATCCTTTGGGCCGCGACGACATCAGGATTCCGTCCATAAACTCACCTTCCGTTTTCTGTCGCGGATGAGTTCTGCTGGAGACGTTCGAGCGCTTTTTCGAGCTTGCCCGCGTCGGCCTTCGCGATCAGTTCCCGCATCCGCTCGGGAGTCATGCCGCCGTTGCCCTGGTCGTAAATGGTGTTGATGAGAATCGTCCTCAGCGCGAGGACTTCGGAGAGAACCGTCTGCTCGGCAACCGTCGCTTCCGCTGCCGGTTGGCCGGTCCCAGACTTAGGAAACGCTCGGAGCACCAGCTCGCGCACCCACTCGCCAGGCGTCACCCCCTGGGCGGCGGCTAAAGATTCAAGCTGCGCGTATTCTTCGTCGCTGAGTTTGGTTCCGACCGATCGCGTTCGGCGCACACTGCTCTGGCTGGAACCCTGCGAGGACCCGTTGGAAGGAGAACCCGGTGCTGGAACAGGCGAGGCCATCCGCCGACCTTCGAAGCCGAAACTAAACTTCGATTTTACCGCCGTTCGGGAGAACGGTTTTTCAACTGGTTACCGGCGGCTACCCGCCCCGGTAACCTGCAGCACCCGCGCCGGGGTGACGTGTCACCCCTTCTCCAGCCGCCAAAGGCGGCTTCTTCGTTACCCGCCGGTAACCGCGATTTTCACCGCCGAAGCCCTGCTCCTGTACGCTGTGGGCATGAGGGCGCGGAAGATATTGCTGCTCGCTTGGGCTCCGGTGCTCGCAGCTCAGAGTCCGCTGCCTCGCTTCGAAGACCTGCCCGCGCCCACGGACTGGAAAGGCCTAGCCGTAGTACCGAACCTCACAAACCGGTATGTGCGGATGTTCCGGACGCGGCTGCTTCAGGCCTCCCGAGAACCGGCGAACTTTGCAGGGCACTACCGCTTCGAGATATGGGGCTGCGGATCGAACTGTGCTTCAGGAGCCATCGTCGATCTCGCCACCGGTCAGGTCATCGCGCCGCCGCTGTCGAAGACTGGTGAGCTGCTGGCGTGTACGAGTTCGTTCGAGGGCGCCGGTGTGGATGTTCGGCTCGACAGCCGACTGATGATCGTCCACTGCGGACTGAACTTTGACGAACGGCTCCAGCGGAATGTGCCCGACGTTTACTACTTCGCGCTCGAAGACCAGCGGTTCAGGGAACTGGCTCACCTTCACGGCAAGGCTGCCCAAGTCGCCCTGAAGTAAGTTTGGCCGCTTTGGGCGAGACGGATCGCCTCCCATAGCCGTCTCGCGACCCGCACTTTCTCTCCGACAGCCGTCGAGTCTCAGGAACCGCCGGTCTGCTCACGTGTCCCCTCGTGGTACATTTCTCGCTTAACAGCGAGACGACTACTCCCCGTTATCCGTCTCGTTCACGAAAACGCAACAATGCCCACTGGCTCAGAGTCGGTCGAAAGCTGGATTTCCGATGGCGGCTTCAAGGTGGAGCGCCGCAAGGTCCGCACTCCGGACGGCGGCGCTACCTTCACCGAGTGCCTCGTGCCGAAGTGGGAGTTTGGCGAACTGACCCCGGATCAGCCCTGCGCCCGCCAACCCTGCCTGCACCGGATCGTCGCCGACTGCTCGCCGGAGACTGCCGCGATTCTGGAACTGGCCGGGCGCTACGGTCTGCTGACCGCCGGGATAGCCGTCCGGCAAGAACCGGGCAAGCCAGTCCCGGCCAGCACTCTCTCACCCGAGCCGGTGGATTTGTGGCGGCGCGAGATTCGCGAACTGAAAGCCGTCGGGGATTTATGGGACAGGATCGCTGCCGGGGACCGGCGCGGCGAAGAACTGCTCGAACGGAAACTGGCCTCGGGTCTCGCCCGCGCGCCGTTTCATTTGACCGCTCTGCGCGAGAACGGATCGGGTTTCCGCATGCGCTACCGGCCCGCTACTCTCCGCACTGCTCTCTGGCAGCGCATGGCCGGGGAAGTCGCTGGGCTGCTCCGGTGCGCCCGCTGCCCCGCGCCCCACTGTGGCCGCTGGTTCCTCAAGGGCGACGCCTCCCGCAGCGATAAGCAGTTCTGCTCAGGACCATGCCGGAATCGCGTCTTCCGGCGGAAAGAAAAAGCGCCTCAAGGCTGACCGCCTGCCGGACGGTTACTTCAGCCGTTACGAGCAATACCGCGATCCGCTCCGGTTCGAGCCAACCCGGTTGGTTGGTTCATTGCGGTGCGTACCACATTTCTGGCTTCGCAAGATTTCGGATTGCCAAGGCAGGAATTTGGCTCTGGTCGCCATGTTTATCGTAGCTCCAGACGGGACCCATCCCTGGTCTGATTTGCCAGATCCATTCAACATCGCCACCCTTCATGAAATAAACGAGATAGAAGGGATCGCCCTCGCATGCCAAAGGGAATCGCAACGTAATGCCGCGATTCAACAGATCTTCCCGCTGCCGAGAACCTACGGCTGTGGCCGCGAGTTGGCGCGTTTTTTCGATGTCGATTTTGCATTCCCCAAGCACAGTTTTTTGAATCGACATTGTTCTGACAGACGGGATCTGCGGCGGGCCTGCATATCGGCGATTCACGAAATCGCGCAGTTCTTCAGGGAATCCGGCGACGGCCCATGTAATGTTCGCCGCGGACGCCGAAGAACCCCGCGGCGCGTCGATATCTATGGCGAGCTTACCCGGTTCGCAGTAAGCAAACTGCGACTCGGTAAAAGCAGCCACTTTACAATCCGTTGACCCGGCCGTTACCGGCAACTCGGCAATCCAACGGTGATACCAACGCAAAGCTCCCACCAAGGCTTGATCAGCGTCAGACGCCGCGCCGCACCAAGCAAAGAAAGCGAAAAAAAACAGCAAGCGTAGAGTACTCATAACGGGCGCGGTCCCCGACCCGGCGGTCTAACAGGCGGCCTGCGTCTCGTGACTGGTATCGGAACTGGCACCCCATAGAACTTGTTGGCACTGCCAAATTGATTGATGTACTGTTCCCAGCTGTACTTCTGGGTATAAGAAAACGAATTGAACCCAGTGAACGCCAATCCAGTCTTCTCGTCGGTGAGCAGGACGTTCTTGCCTTTGTCCGTGAGGTCATCCAGCGCCGTGAAATATGCCTGTTCCAGCCCCTGACAAGTTGCCGAGTTCGAATCGGAATTCAAAGCGTTATCGAGGCGCGACTGAGCGTTATCCGTCAACGTCCCACCGGCACCCTGCCAAACTTGGAACTGATTCGGATTAATAATGATCGATGCCAGCGTCCCATCCGGATTCCCCCAAGCTGCCGGTGCCGCCTGGTAGGTCCCATCGGAGCGCCCCATCTGGGTGAACCCGTTCACGATGTTGTACCGATTCATAATCACGGCTCCAATGGCAGCCATCTCCAAAGAACCTTGAGAGCTCGCGCTCCCAGCACTTTCAACATAGATTGTGGTGGCCAAAAGGCCGTAGTCCGTGCTGGTATTTAATATCTGCTGGAACGTCCTCCCGGTAAGCCCGCCTGAGTTAGCGCCAGGAATATCGCCACACGTGAGTAATCCAGACGGATCATTGAAGTTAATGGGGTCGCCGTTCGTATACGAATACGCATTCCAACTCACGGGATTCTGGTAGTCCACGTTGTCCATGGACGGGTCAGGCGTATCGAACCGGCCGTAGGAACTGGCGTAGAAGCGCTGATCTAGTGAACCTGACACCGTTCCGTCGCAAGTGTACCCGCAACCCCAGACGAGAGTTGAAGTTACCGGCCAGC
>Ga0209415_10012383_pt1 | contig 14209 bp, 11 predicted proteins | sample PeaSoiSIISIP2007_FD_187696 | JGI IMG/M metagenome (GOLD analysis project Ga0209415, IMG submission 187696) | Peat soil microbial communities from Weissenstadt, Germany - SII-SIP-2007 (SPAdes) (version 2) | ecosystem: Environmental > Terrestrial > Soil > Wetlands > Peat | place: Germany... | reverse complement strand
CTCGCCCGCCGGGTGGGGCTGCTGGTGCCAGTACTACCGCTGGTCGGCGGGCGACTTCAGTCGTCTCGGGCGCGACGGCGGATCGGCCGCCCTGCGGAGCCAGCTGGCCGACGACCCGCCGCCCGGGCTTCTGGCCTACCTCGACGGCGAGCCGGTCGGCTGGTGTGGCATCGGCGTCCGCTCGCGACTCGAGCGCCTGGAGCGCTCGCGCACGATCCCGCGCCTCGACGAGCGACCCGTCTGGTCAGTCGTCTGCTTCCTCATCCGCCCGGGGCTCCGCCGCCGCGGCATCGCCAGGGCCCTGCTGGTCGGCGTCGTGCGGTACGCCCGCGACGCAGGAGCGGTCGGCCTGGAGGGCTATCCCGTCGATCCGGACGGCGCCCGCCTCCAGACGGCCGCCCTGTACGTGGGCACGACGAGCATGTTCGAGGCGGCCGGCTTCCGTCGCGTCCTCATGACCAACTCGCGCAGCGACCATCGCCCGCGCTGGCTGATGCGCCTGGACCTGGCGCCCGAGCCGACGCCGGACGGTTCTGGCTGAGTCGCAGGTCGCGACCGCGCCCAGCCTCAGACGGGCACTTCGGTGACGGCCGCCGGGGCCGGGCGCGAGGCCGCGACCGGCCGGATGTAGCGCTGGATCAGATCGGCCGTGCCAGGCACCTTCAGCTGCTCCATGAGGAAGCCCATCTTGGCCTCCTGCGTGGCGATGATCTCTTCGCGACCGGGCAGCTCCCAGAGGCGTTGCTTGAACGGGCCAAGCGCCTTCTTGCGCGTCTTGTAGAGGAACTGTGCCTCGTCCTGGTCGGGCGTCCGCTCGTCGGCGCAGGTGCCGTCGCACCACGCGTGGATCTCGGTCAGGAGGTCGGCCGGGAAGGCGGGGTGCTCGAAGAGCAGATTCTGGAAGCCCGTGGCGAGGTGGATCTCGGCCGTCTCGACGGTCGGGAAGCGGTGGAAGAGCTCGTCGGGCAGGGTCGAGGCGCCGTGTTGCACTGCCCCGGCGAGGCCGTACTGGCGGGCCACGACGCCGAGGCGCTCGAGCGTCCCGAAGTCGAGCTTGACGGGCGCGACCGTCCCGTCCGGCAGCGGGATGCCCCCGTGGCTGGTGCCGGTCTGGACGCTGACCTTGCTGATGCCCGTGGCACTCGCCCCGGCGAAACCGGTGAGGGCGACCCGGTAGCCGTCGAGGTAGGCTCGCAACTCGGCCTCGGTCGAGTTCTCCTTGCCGACCTCGCCGATCTCGCCGCCCACGCTCGTGGTCTGGCCGGCCGGCTCGTGCTGCCGGATGAGGGCCGTCAGCTCGGCCGCGCGGGTGAAGTTCGTGTGCTGCTGCTCATCGACCGTCGGCCGCGCGAGGTCGACCAGCGTGGAGGAGTCGATATCGATGTTGCCGTAGCCTGCGCCGAGGGCCTCGACCGTCAGGCGGCGGAGGCCTTCGGTCACCGCCACGGGGTCGGCGGCGTACTTCCTGGCGTTGAACTGGTAGTGGTCGCCCTGGACGAAGACGGGGCCGTGCCAGTCGGCGGCGATCGCGCCAGCCAGCACGTTGGTCAGGAACTCCCCCGGGCGCTGGAAGGTGTACTCCTGCTCACTGCGCGCCAGCTCGAGGATGACGGCGCCCACGTCCCTGGCGCGGGCGGCGCGGAAGACCGCGGCGGCCATCTCGAAGACCTGGGTGCGCAGGTTGATGGCCGGCACGGTGAAGCCACTGACCTCGCCGCGACCGCGGGCCATGTACAGCTCATGGATGCTCGCCGACGGCGCATCCAGGAGCTGACTCGTTTCCCAGACCAGCCAGCGGGCCGCCTCCACGGTCGCCGGGTCGGGGCTGAAGGTGGCCGTCCAGGCCAGATCCCGGATGCCCTGCGCCCGGAAGGCGGCGGCGTCGACGACGCGCGCCCGGCCGCCGGCCACGTCCAGCGACCCACGCAGTCGATCCAGCAGCTCGGCGACGGAGGCGGCGACGGCAGGTTCGGACATCAGCAGGCTCCTCAGGGGTGGGTCGAGGGTGGGGGCGCTCCGATATCCTAGCCGCCGTTCATGTCTCGCATCCCCGGCCCCTCCCGAGCGCGCCTGCGCGGGCTCCTGATCGACGTCTCGCCCCTGCGCCGAGACCGCGAGTTCCGCTGGCTCTTCGCCGGGCAGCTGATCAGCAATGTGGGCCGCCAGGTGACGCTGGTGGCGCTGCCCTACCAGGTCTTCGTGCTCACCGGATCGGCCCTGGCCATCGGGGGGCTGTCGGCCGCGACCCTCGCCGGACTCCTGCTCTTCAGCCTGCCCGGCGGGGCCATCGCCGACGCGTACGAGCGACGGCGCCTGCTCCTGATCAGCGCCGTGGGTCTCGGCGGCACGAGCCTCGCGCTGGGCCTGCTGGCCCTGCTCGCGGCCCCGCCCCTCGCGGTCATCTACCTGATCGCGTTCCTTGCGGCCGGGATCTCGACCATCGATGGGCCGGCCCGGCGCGCCGCGATGCCGCGCCTCGTCGCCCCCCAGCGCCTGCCGGCCGCCTACGTCCTGAACCAGTCCAACATGCAGGCCTCCAGCGTCGTCGGCCCGGCCGTCGGCGGCCTGCTCATCGCCCTCATGGGCGTCCCCGCCGCGTACCTGTTCGACGCGGCCACGTTCGTGGCGGCGTTCGTGGCCGCCCTGGCCATCGCGCCCATGCCCCTCGCCGGCGGCGTCGGCCGACCGACCATCCAGGCCGTCGTCGACGGCCTGGCGTTCGTGCGCCGGACCCCGGCGATCCTAGGGAGCTTCGTCATCGATCTGTCGGCGATGATCTTCGGGCTGCCGGTCGCGCTCTTCCCCATCCTCGCCCTGGTGACGTTCCACGGCGGTCCGGCCACGCTGGGCCTCCTGACGTCGGCGCCGGCCGTCGGGGCGGTGCTGGCGACGCTCACCGCCGGCTGGGTGGGCTCGGTGCAGCGCCAGGGGCGCGCGGTGATCGCCGCCGTGACGGCCTGGGGCCTCGCCATCTGCGCGTTCGGCCTACTCGTCTTCTCGCTGCCGCTGGCCCTCCTCTGCCTGGCCCTGGCCGGCGCCGCCGACGTCGTCAGCGCCGTCTTCCGGACGACGATCGCCCAGGACCTCACGCCCGACGCCTTGCGCGGCCGGGTCAGCGCATTGACCCTGCTCGTCGTGAGCGGCGGCCCCCGCGTGGGCGACATCGAGGCCACGGCCGTCGCCGCGGTCGCCGGCGCGCAGTTCTCGGCCTTCAGCGGGGGCGTGCTGTGCCTCATCGGCACGGCCTTCGTGGCGTGGCGTTTCCCGGAGCTGGCACGCTACCGGGTAGAGTCTCAGACGCGGCGGGTCTTGCGCCCCACGTAGTCGACCAGGATGTACTCCCCGAGGTGCTCGGGCGTGGCGTAGAAGGCGCGGCCGCGGTTGAGCCGCGTGAGGTGGGCCACGAAGTCGGCCAGGGGGCGCGACCGCTCAAGCATGAACGTGTTGATCGTGATGCCTTCGCGCGTGCAGCGCCCGACCTCGGCCAGCGTCTCCTGGATGGTGCGGCGCGTGGGCGGGTAGCTGAAGCGCACCTGGCCATCCTCGAAGTGGGCCGTCGGCTCCCCGTCGGTGATGACCACAATCTCCCGGTTCGTGGCGTGCGAGCGGGCCAGCAGGCGACGGGCCAGGAGCAACCCATGCTGCAGGTTCGTGCCGTACTCATAGCCCTGCCACGACAGCGAGGCGAGGGTGCCAGGGGGGATCTCGCGGGCGTAGTAGGCGAAGCCCACGACGTGCAGCTGGTCCTGCGGGAAGCGCGTGCGGATCAGCGTGTCCATCGCCACCGCCACCTTCTTGGCGGCGAGGAAGCAACCCCGCAGCAGCATCGAACGGCTCATGTCCAGCAGCAGCACCGTGGCCGCGCTGGTGAGGTCCTCGTGCTCGTAGACGGCCAGGTCTTCGGGGGCCAGGCGCACGCCCCGGCGAGCGGGGCGCCGCGCCGTCGTGGCCCGCCCGTCCCCGCCCGGCTTCTCGCCGGCCTGCCGGGCGAGGGCGTTGGCCAGCGTCCGGCGCAGGTCCAGGTCGAACGGCCGCCCGAACTCGTACGGCACCGCCACCTCGGCCCGCTCGCCCCCGGCCCCGGCATCACGCAGCGCATGCGATCCGAAGGCGTCCCGCTGCAGACGCGCGAACAGCTCGTCGAGGACGCCCTGCCCGATGCGCCGGCTGCCGCGCGCGGTCAGTTCCACCCGCTCGCCGTGGCGCTCGAGGTAGCCCGCATCCTCCAGGGCATCGGTCAGCCGCTGGAGGGCCTCCAGGTCCCGCGTCGCGTCCTCGCCCAGCAGGTCCCGCACCTCGGCCCGGTCGATCGCCGCCAGGTCGCCGGGGCCGGCCGCGGCGTCCATCTCATCGGCCAGGCGGTCCAGGCGCTGGAGCCGGCCCAGCTGGTCGAGAGCGCCCTCGAGCGACAGGCCCTCGTTCCCGCGGAAGGTGAACCGCTGGCCCAGCCCCCCGGGGAGGAGCCGGTCGAGGGTCGAGGCCAGCTGGGCCAGGTCCCACCGCAGGCGGTCGTCGCGCAGGAGGGCGTCCATCAGTGACTGGAGCTCGGCCCGCTGGGCCGCCGTCATCGAGGCCAGCAGGGACTGCATGGCGGCCATCCGCTCGGTCAGCTGCTCGATGACATCGTCCAGCGTCTGCGCCCCCGGGAAGAACGCCCCGTGGCGGGCGAGGAACCCGGTCGCGTCGGGCTCGCCGCCGTCCAGGCGCTCCTGGAGCAGCTGGTTGAGCTCGCGGACCATGGCCCGGTTCGCCGCGAGGGCCTCGGGCGACATGTTGCGGATCTGCTCCGACAGGCCGTCCAGGTGAGCGTCCAGCACCTGGCCGCGGAGCTGTTGCAGGAGCTCCTGGAACTCGGTGCGCGCCTCGGGCTCCAGGAAGTCGTACGCCTCGAGGGCCCGGATCCGCTCGCCCAGGCCGTCCGGCATCGCTGCAAGCTCCTCCCGCCGACGGGCGGCCAGCTCGCCCAGCATGCGCCGCAGCTCCGGCGTGCCCCCCTCCCCGGCCGCTTCCGCGACACGGCGGTCGATGCCGCGCCGCTCGGTCTCGGTGACGTGCTCAAGGCGCTGCCGCAGCTCGGGCAGGACGTCGCCCAGGCCGTAGCGCTCAAGGGTCTGGCGCCGCTCCGCGGCGATCCGCTGCAGGAGGTCCCGGAGGCCGGCCAGCCCGGCGTCGTCGCGGTCGGGCGACCCGGCCATGCCCCGTTCCAGCAGGCGGCGCAGCGCCGCGGTCAGGTCGCCGTCGGCCAGCAGGTCGTCCCGCATGGCGGCCAGTGCCTCATCGGCATCGAGCTCCTCGAGCCGCTGCGTGCCGTCCCAGCGCGAGTAGCGGAAATGGGACGGCCGGAGCGGGCGCTCCGGTCCCTGACCCCCGGGGAGTGGCTGGATCATGCGCCTGCCCTGATCAGCGGCGATAGCGGCCGCCCCCGCCATCGCCGGCGCGGTCCTTGTTGAGCCGCCGATGGAGGTGCAGGCCCTCGAGCAGGAATTCGACACCGGAGGCGACCGCGGCGGGCGAATCGCCGCCACCAAGGCGCCCCACGGCCCCCGCCAGGCCGGGGGTCTCGCGCGCCCAGCGGACGTACTCGCGCGAGCGGATGCGCTCGCCCGTCTCCAGCACGAGCCCGCTCTCGAAGGCACTCACCACGGGGTCGAGGTCGTCGATGGCGACGCGCCGCCCGAAGACGTTGGCGAGGGCCCGCGACATGAGCCGCTCCACGACCCGTTCCTCGGGCGCCTCATCGTTGAGCGTCTCCAGCTCGATCTTGCCGGTCGTCGAGGGGATGAGCGCCCCCAGGTCGCTGACGCGTGGCGCGGCGGTCGGCTCGCCCAGGCGGATGGCGCGCTTGAGGGCGTTCGCCTGGAGCGTCTCGAGGTTGGTGATGCTGACGCGGACGCTGACCCCCGAGCGCTGGCTGATCTCCGCCGAGCGGCGGGCCAGCTGCGAGATCTCGGCCACCAGCTCGAGCATGTAGGGTGGCTCCTCCGCCACCGGCTGGGCCCCCTCGGGGAACGTCACGCGCTCCTGCCGCATGATGGCGATCTCGTCGGCGATCGAGTGCGGGTAGTGCGTGCGGACCTGTGACCCCAGCCGGTCCTTGAGCGGCGTGATGATGCGGCCGCGGCTGGTGTAGTCCTCCGGGTTGGCGCTGGCCACGACGAACAGGTCCAGCGGCAGGCGCAGGGTGTAGCCGCGCACCTGGACGTCGCGTTCCTCCAGGATGTTGAGCAGGCCCACCTGGATGCGTTCGGCGAGGTCGGGCAGCTCGTTGAGGGCGAATACGCCGCGGTTGGCGCGCGGGATGAGGCCGAAGTGGATGGTCGATTCGTCGGCCAGGTACCGCCCTTCGGCCACCTTGATCGGGTCGACCTCGCCGATGAGGTCGGCGATCGTGATGTCGGGGGTGGCCAGCTTCTCCGTGTAGCGCTCCTGGCGAGGCAGCCAGGCCACGGGTGTGTCGTCGCCCCGGGCAGCCACGACGGCCCGTGCTGCCGCGCTGATGGGGAAGTACGGATCGTCGTGCAGCTCGCCGCCTGCGATCATCGGCACGACCTCGTCGAGCAGACCCACGAGCAGGCGCGCCAGGCGGGTCTTGGCCTGGCCGCGTTCGCCCAGGAAGACCAGGTCGTGACCGGCCAGGATCGCATTCTCGATGGCCGGGATGACCGTGTCGTCGTAGCCCACGATGCCCGGGAAGAGCGGCTCGCCCTCGCCCAGGCGCGCCATCAGGTTCACGCGCATCTCGGTCTTGACCGATCGCGACGCCCACCCCGCGGCACGCAGCTGCCCGATCGTGCGCGGCCGTCCCCTCGCCCCGCGGCCGGCCGGCGACCGCGGTCGCCGGGGTCGGGGATCGGGCGGCGGGGGTGTCTCGAGAGCCATCCGGGCGCCATCGTACTCGGCTCGTCCGGGGACGTCGCCGGGACGGCCGGCAGCTCGCCGCGACGGCCGCGCCAGGATAACCCCACCAACCAGACTCAACGGTTACCATCCGGCGATGCGGATGCGCCCCTCGGCCGAGCTTGCGCTTCTCGTGACCGTCCTCATCTGGAGCGGCAACTTCTCGGCGGTGAAGGTCGGTGTGACCGACATCGCGCCGCTCGCCTTCTCGGTCCTGCGCTTCACCCTGGGCGCGTCGGTCACGGTGGCCGTCGTCGTGTGGCGCGAGGGCTGGCCGCGCTTCCAGCGCCGCGACCTGCCCCTGCTCATACTCGCGGCGATCATCGGCATCACCATCAACCAGGTCGCCTTCGTGACCGCCCTCCAGGCGACTTCGGCCGCCAACGTGGCCCTCCTGATCGGCACCATCCCCATCTGGACGGCCGTCATCGCGGTGCTGACCCGCCAGGAGCGGGTCGCCCGCGACCTGTGGCTCGGCCTGGCTGCAGGCCTGATCGGCGTGACCCTCATCGTCATCGGCGGCCAGGAGGCGGTCGGCGGCCTCAGCGTCGTGGGCGAACTCGGCGCGCTGGCGACCGCGCTCAGCTGGGCCGTGTACTCCGTGCTCATCCGGCCCCTCATGCGGCGTTACTCGGCCCTGCAGCTATCGGCCTTCATGATGGTCGCGGGGACCCTGGTCCTGGTGCCCTTCAGCCTGCCCAGCGTCGCCACGCAGGACTGGTCGGCCGTGCCGCCCGGCGCGTGGCTGGCCCTGGTCTACGCCGCCATCCTCAGCGTCAGCGTCACCAACATCCTCTACTTCACGGCGATCCACCGGATCGGGGCCTCTCGGGCGGCCCTCTTCACCTACCTGGAGCCGTTCCTGGGGGTCCTGTTCGCGGTCATCCTGCTGGGCGACTCGGTGACCGTCGTGCAGCTCGTCGGCGGTGTGGTCGTCGTGGGCAGCGTGGCCGTCGGTCGGGGGCGCGGCGGGCAGCCGGTGATCGCCGAACCGGGCATCTGAGCTGCCACGGCGCGCCCCGTGGCGCGTGCCGGCACCGGCGGGGACCACTGCCGGGTCGCGAGGTACGACTTTGCTACGCCGGCGCCGGGTTGCGGCCGCTAGCGTGAGTGGCGTCTCGGACCACGTGTCCGCCTGCCCACTTCAGGGGGCTCGCCCGACCATTGACTGACGCCGCCTTCTGCGAGACCTGCGGGACCGATCGCGACCAGTACGGGAGTCCCGACCGGCGGCTCTTCCATCGCTGCGCGTCATGCCACCTGGAGGTCTGCCCCGACTGCTGGAACCGCGGGCGTGACCTGTGCCTGAACTGCGCCCCGTTCAGCGTGGGACTCGCGGAAGGGTCGCCGACCCGGGCCGTCGCCGGACCGGCCGGCATCGCGGCCGCCGTCCCGGCCCAGGCCACTGGCTGGACCCTGGTGGCGCCCGATGACTCGCCGGGCGTCCCTGTCGCGGTCGCGGCCGCGACAGGGGCCCCCGCGTCCGAGGTGGTCGGTGCCTTCATGCCGCGGCTGGGCGACACGCTGGCGACCGTCCGCCGCCGCGGCCTCGCCGGGCTGCGAGCCGTCGCCGGTGGCCTCGGCAAACCCCTCCGGATGGCAACACATGCCGTCCTCCTCCTGTGCCTGACGACATTGGGTCTCCTCGTGACCTGGCAGCTCGTGTCCTTCGCCGGGACGGCCCTCCCCGCCCCGGCCCCGCCTGGTGCCGCCCTCGGGGCCGGGCCCACCGCGAGCACCACCGCGCCAGGGAGCGCGGTCGTCGGCACCTCCCCGTTGCCGGTCGGCGGGTCCACGGGCGGCGACCCGGCCGGACATGACCGCGGGCAGGGCGGCTCGACCGGCGGTGACGGTTCGCACGGCGGCGCCGGGCCGACCCCGCGGGTCACCCCCCGCCCGACAGCCACGCCCGGCTCGACGCCCTCGGAGGGACCGACCGCGGAACCGACACCGACCGACACACCCGCGCCCACGCCGACCGACACACCCACCGCGGCGCCCACGGACACGCCGCCCCCGCCACCGACCGACACACCCGCGCCGCCGCCGACCGACACTCCGGGCCCCTAGCCCGGCGCGTTGACACCGCCCGGCGCGCTCGGCTATCCTCCGGACCTTCGGTCGCGACGGGCAGCCGCGCCCTCTAGGAGTCCCAGCCGCAGATGTCAGACACCACCCTCCCCTACCAGGCAGCCATCGTGCTGCCGACGGTCGCGCCGATCGGCGCCGCCGTCGATGGGAGATCTGTGCCCTGCACCGACTAGTGCCAGGCGGCTGAGCCGCCGAACCACTGGAGCCGGAGGGCCAGATGGGCCCCCCGGTTTTTTTGATGCCCGCGTGCCGGTCGTCAACGAGAGCCGCCCCTCCCCCGAGGGAGCCCGCCGTCCAGGCCTCGTTCGACACGTGGAGCACGCGCCATGACCCTCATCCTTGAACCAGCTGCGACCGCACCGCGGGTACGGCCGGCCGGATGGGCCGTGCCCGCGCAACCGGCACTGCTCATCGACCACGTCAACAAGACGTTCGTCGTGGGCCGCCACAAGCGTCCCGTCGTCGCCATCAGCGACGTCTCCATGCGGCTGGCCCGCGGGGAGATCTACGGGGTGCTGGGCGCCAACGGCTCCGGCAAGTCGACGCTCATCCGCCTGGTCAGCACGCTGCTGACCATCGATTCCGGTCGGGTCGAGGTCTTCGGCCACGACATCGCCCGCGACGAGATGGCGGTCAAGCGCCTCATCAACCGCGTCAGCGTCGACGCGGCGTTCTTCAAGAAGCTTTCGCCGTTCGAGAACCTGATCTACGCGGCCCGCCTCTACGGGTTGGACGCGAAGGTCGCCCGGCGTGATGCGGTGACCATCCTGGGTCGCCTGGGGGTCGCCGAGTCTCGCCTGGACCGACCCCTGGAGCAGATGAGCCGGGGCATGCAGCAGAAGGTCGCCATCGCGCGGGCCCTGCTGACCAGTCCGACCCTGCTGCTCCTGGACGAGCCCACGACCGGTCTCGACCCGCGCTCCAAGCTGGAGGTCCAGGCCTTCATCGAGGAGCTCCGTGACACGCACGACGCCACGATCGTGCTGACGACGCATGACCTGGAAGAGGCCGAGCGCCTCTGTGACCGGCTGGCGATCCTGGCCGGCGGCCGCCTCATCGTGGAAGGGACGGCTGCGGAACTCAAGGCCCAGGTCGTGCGCGAGACGGGTCTCGCACCGACCCTCAACAACGTCTTCATGACCTACACCGGTCGCTCGCTCGATGACGACATCGGGACCGAGGACGACCACGAGACCGAGGCCTGAGCCGGCACCCCGCCGGCGTCGGCCGGACGACGCAAGGGACACATCAGCAGGAAAGGAGGTTCCGATGCGTACCGATCCCCATCTCGCGTTGACCCTGCACCACGCTCGCGCCACCGAAGCGTGGCGTGACGCCGCCGCCGATCGCCGTGGGCGAGGCCCAGGCCGGCGGCCGGCCCGGCCGTCGGCTGTTCGCCGGCGGATCGGACGATCCATGGTGCGCCTCGGGACCCGGCTCGCCGGAGACCCGAGCTTTAGGCCGGCCCGCTCCCGCTAGGGGCGGACCGGCCCGCCACCCGGAGGACCACGTCGTGACCGGAACGGCCCGCGAGCTGCGGGCGAGCTTCGCCTTCGTCGAACGCAACTTCAACCTGACCAGGCGGTATTGGGGGTGGGAGGCCGCCTTCCTGGTCTATGCCATCGCGGGCGCGCTCTCGATCACCCTGATCGGCAAGGAGCAGGGTTCGGCCCGCCTCATCCTCTCGCTCATGATCGGCGCCATCTTCTGGAACTACCTCTCGACCGTCTTCGCCTTCATCGCCGAGACGATCGCCTGGGAACGCTGGGAGGGCACCCTCGAGTACACCATGATGGCCCCAGTACGGCGCTATGCGCAGCTCCTGGGGTCGACCGTCTATGCCATCCTCTACGGCCTGATCCAGACGGTCGTCGTGCTGGCCGCGCTCGTCCTCTTCTTCGGCCTGGATCTCTCGCATGCCGACCTCCTGAGCGGGACGATCTTCATGCTGCTCGGCTCGGCTTCGTTCGTGGGCATCGGCATGATGGCCGCGGTGCTGCCGCTCCTGTACGTGGAGCGTGGCGCACAGATGACGTTCGTGCTCCAGTCGCTGCTCCTGCTGGTGAGCGGCGTCTACTACTCGGTGGATATCCTGCCGGGCTGGATGCAGGTCATCAGCCACTTCAGCCCGGCCACGTACATCCTCGACGGCGTTCGCGCCGCCCTGCTCGACGGGACCCCGCTGACCGCGCTGTGGGGCGACGTCTGGCCGCTCGTCCTGATGGGCGTCGTGCTCATCCCGCTCGGCGTGTGGGTCTTTGGGCGCGCGGAGCGCTACGCCAAGCGCACCGGCAAGCTCAAGCGTGTCGGCTGACGTGCGCCACACGCCGCCGCCCCTCCCGCGCTTCGCCGGCGCCGGCGGCCTGCGCGCCCGGTTCCCCGCGGACCTCCAGGCGGATGCGGCGGCGCTGGCAGCGGTCGCCAACGCCAGCTATGTCGCCTCCGGCGAACCGGCCCGTGAGAGTCCGGCCGACGTGTACGTCGGCCTGACCCACCGCACGCACGGCGACCCGCGGACCGACCTCGTGCTGGTCGAGCGGGGGGATCAGCCGGTGGCCCACGTGGGGGTCCAATGGCGCGACCACGCCAGCGGGGCCCTCGAACTCCAGGTGGCACTGGCGCTCACACCGGGCCTGGACCAGGACATGGTGGCCCTGCCGCTCCTGGGATGGGCGCTCGCTCGCGGTCGCCAGTTGGCCGCCGGTGACCCCGCCGACCGGCCCCGCTGGTTCGCGGCCTGGTGCTCGGATGGCGAAGCGTGGACCCGCGCCGCCCTCGAAAAGGCAGGCTTCCGGCCCGAGCGCCATTTCCTCCTGCTCACGCGCCCCGTCACGGACGAGGTCGAGGCCCTGCCCGCACTGCCGGCCGGGCTTGAGGTGCGCCCCGTCGCACCCGAGCACCGGCGGGTGATCTGGGAGGCCGACGTGGAGGCGTTCCGCGATCACTGGGGCACGCCCGACACGAGCGAGGCCGCCTTCGAGCGCTTCCTTGGTGAGAGCGCCCAGCGGCCCGACCTGTGGCAGGTGGCCTGGTCGGGCGCCGAGGTCGCGGGCCACGTGCTGGTGGCCGTGCACGAAGACGAGAACGCCGCCCTGGGGCTCCATCGAGGCTGGCTGGACTCTGTCGCCGTCCGGCGTCCGTGGCGCCGCCAGGGCCTCGCGACCGCCCTGGTCGTGCTGGCGCTCCGCGCGCTTCGCGCCGCCGGCTATGACGAAGCGGTCCTCGGCGTGGACGCGGCCAACCCCCAGGACGCGCTCGGGCTGTACCGACGGGTGGGCTTCCGGGTCATATCGACCGCGACCGCCTACCGGCGGCCCTTCGACCCGTAGCCGGTCAGGCGAAGAGGCGCCCCGCCTGGGCCACGAGGCCCATCCACGGCCGCTCCCGGCCGATGGTCGTCGCCGGGCCGTGGCCGGGCAGCACCTGGGTCACGTCGGGCAGCACCGTGAGGCGGGCGATCGAGGTGGCCATCGCGTCGGGCGAGCCGCCGTCCAGATCGACCCGGCCCCACCCGCCGGCGAAGAGCGTATCGCCGCTCAGCAGCAACCCTTCGGCAGGCGCGAACAGGCAGACCGAGCCGGGCGTGTGACCGGGCGTGTGGAGCACCTCCAGCCGCAGGTCGCCGAACGTGATGCGGTCGCCCTCGGCGAGCTCGACCGCCGGCACGCTCGGGGGGATGACGAACGGGGCGCCCGTGCTGCGAGGGTCGCGGATGCCGGGCACGTCGAGCACGTGGGCCGCCAGCGCGGCGTCCGTCGCGGCCATGACCGCCGCGTTGTCGCCGATGTGGTCCCAGTGGCGATGGGAGCTGACGACCAGCTTGAGGGTCCAGCCGCGGGCCGCCAGACGCTCGGTCACCCAGGCCACGCACGGCGTGGCCGTGTCGACCGCGATCGCCTCGCGCGTGCGCTCGTCGCCCAGGACGTAGACGTTCGTGGCGATCGGGCCGACGACGGTATGAAGGACTTCCATCAGGCCACGGCCTCGTCCCGCTCGAGGCGGTAGTAGCGCCCGACGGCCAGGACGTGACGCCGGGCGGCCCGATACAGCAGGTCGCCGGGGAAGGGGTGCTGCCAGGTGGCCAGGATGGCCCGCTCCCGTTCGGGGCCCACAGGCAGGAGACGGGCCACGTAGGGTGCCGCCTCGAGGCCGGGCCAGCGCACGAGGAGCCGACCGGCGGCCGCGTCCACGTTGAGCGTCCAGGCGGCCGACCCGTCGGGGTGGCCCAGGTACCACCGCCCGTCGGTCGTGAGCAGGCCCAGCAGCACCTCGCGCGGGCGAGCCGTGCGGCGGCCGGTCGTCGTCACCAGGACGACGTTACCCAGCCCGAAGCGCCGCCACCAGGCCCGCAGGAGCGGGTCGACCCAGCCGAGCGCGCGATAGAGCGCCCGGAAGGCGACACTCCAGCCACCTGGATGCTCGTCGTGGGGCACGATCGCCCTCAGCCGGGGCGCCTGCGCCGGGTCGCTGGGGCCGGGCCTTCGATGACGGTCCCCTGGCCCGCTTCGTACCGCCCGAGCGCTGCGCTCCGTGAATCGACGGCCCGCGGGTGGACGGAGCGGCGCAGCTCCTCCACGTCCTCCAGCGCTGCGATGCGCGCCGCCTCGCCGAGGGAGCGGATCTTGGCCCGCGCCTGTGCATGGGTCAGGGCGCCCAGGCCGGCGGACGGCGCGATGCCCACGCGGTCGAGGCCGCGGCCACCCAGCGCGGCGGCATAGCGGGCTCCCCACACCAGGATCTCCCTGGAGTCGAGCTTCGCGACGCGGGCGTCGGCGACACCGGCGACGATCCCGCGGTCCGGGGGGGCCTGGCTGATGAGCCGCCAGTTGTCAGGCCCGGCACACAGGTCGAAGAAGTAGCTCCGGAACGGCGCATCGAATAGCAGCCGCGCACCGGCGCCCTCGGCCGCGCCGCCCACGACCGCGAGCGTCAGGTGGAGGTGCGGGGCCGTCGCCGCCAAGCGCCGCCACGCCTCCGCGGCCAGCGACCGCTCGGCGCCGTCCGCGGGCCCGATGTCCACGAGCCCAGGCTCGTCCACCTGCACCAGGAGCGCGCCCGCGTCCGCCATCGCGGCGAGCTCGGCGCCCAGCGCTTCGGCGAACGCCAGCGTGACGCGTCGGCGCCCGAGCCGGCCGCGGTCGGCCACGCGGCCCAGGGTGTACGGGCCCGGCACGGCCAGACGCACGGGTCGTGGGGCTTGGCCCCGCTCCTCGGCGAGGGC
>Ga0209415_10012382_pt1 | contig 14211 bp, 13 predicted proteins | sample PeaSoiSIISIP2007_FD_187696 | JGI IMG/M metagenome (GOLD analysis project Ga0209415, IMG submission 187696) | Peat soil microbial communities from Weissenstadt, Germany - SII-SIP-2007 (SPAdes) (version 2) | ecosystem: Environmental > Terrestrial > Soil > Wetlands > Peat | place: Germany... | reverse complement strand
CACCGAGGGCGTGCGCTCGTACAGCCGATAGACGATCTGCGGTAGCCAGCTGCGCGTGTCCGGCTGGCGCTCGGCCGCGCGTCGATAGTCTGCGTCGTTCGGGAAGAACTGCGCGTCGCCGCCATGCGGTCCGGCATCGACCACCACCGCCAGCGGATGACCCGGCTGGCGCAGGTACTCGGTTCCGGGACGCACCTCCAGCCGACCCTCGCGCCGTTCGATCACCACGACCCGCGGCATGGGACCGGCGAAAGTCGAGCGCACGCAGGCTGCAACGGCCCGCGATACCGCCTCGGGACCGGCCCCAGCGGCGACGGTGCGGTCGAAGGCCTGGCCGAGCAACGTGGCGATGGCGGTGCGTAAATGGTCCTGTGGATCCGGCTGGTTGGGCACCGGCTCGCCCCGGAAGGAGCGCAGGATCGGCTTGGCGAAACTGTCCACGGCGCGCTCGAAGTCGGTATCGCTGGCGAAGAAGAATCCGTAACCCGTGCCGTCGCCCCGGTGCAGGAATACCGCTTCCGGAAAACCCGCCATCCGCGCCCCCAAGTGCTCGACCGATCGCGCCGAAGCTACTCCGCCGCAACTAGCGCTGCCACGTCTTATTGCGGGCTCGTCCGGACGCGGCGCCGAGACCGTCGCGCTAAGTTCCGATTTCCTTGTCCGCTTCTTCCAGGTGGCGCAGCAGCGCCATCAGCCGGCGGTCGCGCCAGCGCTGGCGCGCGGCAAGTTCGGCGCGCGGCAGGCGATGCGAGCGGTCGGCGCCGATGCGCTCGGCCAGCGCCCCGGCCCAGGCGGCCGGCTCCTTCTGCGTCTGGGCGATGCGGTTGAGCGCCGGACCGTAGCGCGCGACATAGTCGACCACGCCGCCCGGCGCGTTCAGGTCGATGGTTTCGAACGGCCCCATGAAGGCCCAGCGCAGGCCGATGCCCTTGCGGATGCCGATATCGACGTCTTCGATCGAGGCATAGCCGCCCTCCACCAGCCGGAACGCCTCCTGCAGCAGCGCGCCTTGCAGGCGGTTGATGATGAAACCGTCGAGCTCGCGGCCCATCACCATCGGTGCCTGGCCGATCCGCACCATCAGGGCGCGGGTGCGCTCGACGATGGCCGGCTCGGTCCAGGGTGCCGGCACCAGCTCCACCGCGGGGACCAGATAGGGCGGGTTGATCGGATGGGCCACCAGGCAGCGGCCGCGGCCCTTGAGCGTCTCGGTGAACAGCGAGGGCACGATCGCCGAACTCGAACTGGCGAGCACGGTATCGGGCGCGGCCGCGGCGTCGAGCTTGGCGAACAGGCTGCGTTTCGCTTCGAGCGTCTCGGGCGCGTTCTCCTGCACGTGGACGGCGTCGGCCAGCGCCTCGGCGATGGTCCGCACCGGAACGATGCGCTTGCGCACCACGGCGGCGGTCTGGCTGAGCAGCAATCCGCCCTTTTCCAGATCGACCAGGAGATTGCCGATGGTCTCCAGCGACTGCTTCAGCGCGGCCGCCTCCGGGTCGTACATGGCGACATCGTAGCCGCCGCGCGCGAAGGTGATCGCCCAGGAGCGTCCGATCAATCCCGAGCCGACGATTGCAACTTTCCTGGCCATGCGATCCTCCCCGTTACCGGCGCGACTATAGCCGCGTCGCGACGGTTGCGGTATATGCCATCAACACGCCGCCAACGGCGGGCGATAACCGGCGGGGAGGGAGCATGAAGGTCCTGATCACGGGCGGCGCGGGCTTCATCGGCACGCGCCTGGGCATGCGGATACTGCAGCTCGGCGCGCTCACCGGCCTGTCGGGTAAGCCGGAGAAGGTGGACGAGCTGGTGCTGTTCGACGTCTCCGTGCCGGCCACCAAGCCGGCCGGGCTCGACGGCCGCGCCAAATTCGTCGCCGGCGACATCGCCGACCAGAAGACCATCGCCGGCCTGATCGACCGCGACGACATGTCGGTGTTCCACCTCGCCTCGCTGGTGAGCGGGCATGGCGAACAGGATTTCGATCTCGCCATGCGCGTCAATCTCGACGGGCACCGGTACCTGCTCGAAGCGCTGCGCGCCCGCAACTGCAAGCCGCGCATCGTGTTCGCGAGCTCCTCCGCCTCGTTCGGCATTCCGGCCATGACCGCGACGGTGAGCGACCTCACCAAGCAGACGCCGCAGACCACCTATGGCATGACCAAGGCGATCGGCGAGATGTTCATCAATGACTACACGCGCAAGGGTTTCGTCGACGGCCGCGCGGCGCGCCTGCCCTCCGTGATCGTGCGCCCGGGCAAGCCCAACAAGGCGGCCTCGAGCTGGGCCAGCGGCGTGATCCGCGAGCCGCTCGCCGGCGTCGAATGCGTCCTGCCGGTGAAGATGGACACGCGCCATCCGGTCGCCGGCTACCGCACCGTGGTGGATGGGTTCGTCCGACTGCACGAGGTGGACGGCGCCGCCATCGGCCCCGACCGCGCCGTGAACTTTCCCAGCGTTCAGATCACCGTGAGCGGCTTGGTGGAGGCGCTGAAACGCGTGGCCGGCAACCGCCATCTTGGCGCGATCCGCGTCGAGGAGGACCCGTTCGTCGCCAAGATCGTCGCCGGCTGGCCCACCGCCACCAATGCCGACCGCGCCATCACCCTCGGCCTGCCGCGCGACCTGGACCTCGATGCGATCATCAAGGCCTATATCGAGGACTATGTGGACGTGTGAGGGCTACCGCCTGATCGGCGGAATGTGGCCCATCGCCGCGCGCTTGGTCTCGACATAGCGCGAATTGTGCGGGTTGGTCGGCGTCCACAGCGGCACGCGCTCGATCACCTTCACGCCGGCCTCTTCGACCGCGGCGATCTTGTCGGGATTGTTGGTCAAGAGCCTGATCTCGGAGAGGCCGAACTCGCGCAAGATGGCGATGGCGACGCCGTATTCGCGCCCGTCGGTGGGAAAGCCGAGCTGGTGGTTGGCCTCGATCGTGTCCAGCCCGCGATCCTGCAGCGCATAGGCTTTGATCTTGTTGACCAGGCCGATGCCGCGCCCCTCGTGGCCGCGCAGATAGATCAGCAGCCCCGAACCGGCGGCGGCGATGGCCTCCAAGGCGGCGGCGAGCTGGTCGCCGCAGTCGCAGCGCAGCGAGCCGAAAATGTCGCCGGTGGCGCATTCGGAATGGACCCGCACCAGGGCGCCGTTGGCCGGCGTGCCGGCGGCCAGCGCCACATGCTCCAGCCCGCCCTCGCAGCGGAAGGCGTGCACGGTGAAGGCGCCGAAGCGCGTCGGCAACTCGGAATGGGCGATACGCTCTAAATCCACAGAAATCCCCGCCAGACGAACGGCAAGGAATATAAGCCGTTGCGCCGCCGGATCAATGACTACAACGCGCAGGTGCTATGCCACCGCCGCGCGCCATTTCGCGCGGTAGCCCGCGAGGTCGATTCCCTCCAGCGGCCCGATCGGCGTGGTGCGCGCCTCGGAGCGTTTCGCGCCCAGCGCCAGCAGCCGCGCCCCGCCCACCGTGCCGGCGCGGTCGTCGCTCTCCGAGACATGCTGGCCGCGGCGCAGCGCGGCCAGGATCGGCGCGAACAACGGATTGGCCAGGAACGAGCCCTCGACGATGATCTCGCCCTTGGTGCCGAGCAGCTCGAGCATGACGTCGGCCACCAGGGCGAGATAGACGCTGGCGAGAGCCGCATTTTCCACCGCGTTCAGCGCGTCCGCGCCGATCAACGTGCCGGCGCGGCCCATGAACGGCCCGCCGCCCGGCGTGAAGTGCGGCAGCGCCATCGCGCCCTTGGCGATCACCGCGGCGAGCGCGGCCTCGGTCGGGTTGGGGGCATTCTCGCCGGCCAGGATCGCGTATTCGCGCCCGCCCATGAATCGCGCGGTGGCGACCGGTTTACCGAAGGCATCGACATTGCCGAGCATGTCGTGAATGGGATCGAGGCGAATGGGATCGACGCCGCTCGCCAGAACGATGACCCAGGTGCCGGTCGAGACCACGGCGAAGCCGGAACCGGGCGGCCGCGCCAGCATGTGGTTGAGGTAGGAACAGTTCGAATCGTGGATGCCGCACAGGATTTTGCACTCGGCCGGAAAGCCGGTGCGCGCGGCGAGCTCGGGACGCAACCTGCCCAGCACGTCTCCGGCCTTGCGCAGCGGTGGGAACAGGCGCGGCCATTTGTGCCGCTCGGCCAGCGCCGAGAACTTGCCTTCGCGCGGCCACCACAGGCCGGAATGCGCGCCCAGCGAGGTGACCTCGGTCGCCATCGTGCCGGACAGCATCCAGGCCCAGTATTGCGGATAGGTGAGCAGCGCGGCGAAGCGGCGGAACAGTTCGGGGTGCTTGGCCTCGATGTAATAGATCTGCCGTCCGGCGTTGAGCGCGAGCGGCAGGTCGGGGGTCAGCGTGGCCGAGAACGGGTCCTGCTCGCGGTCGTAGTCGGCCTTGATCGACTCGACCGCCGGCTCCTCGTAGTCGCAGGCGGGCAGGGTCTTTCCGGCGCCGTCGAGCGGCACGATGCCGCACCCATGCCCCACCGGCACGATCGCGCCGATGCGGCTCTTCTCGGGAGCGCGCGCCATCGCCTCGACCAGCCAGGCTTCGATCGCGGCCACGTCGAGCTGCGTGAACGGCGGGCCGGGCACGATGCGGTTGCGGTGCTCCGCGCTCCACAGCACGCGGCCGTCGCGCGCGTCGGCGATCACCAGCTTGGCGTTGGTCTTGCCGACGTCGACCACCGCGAACAGGTCCAGTTCCACGGAGCCTCCGCTCAGTCGAGATGGAACATGAAGTCGAGCGGCTGCACCACCGGCGCGCCGTCGGGATTGCTGGCCATGACGTCCTTCATGTGATCCCACCAGCGGCGCATGATCGGGTTCCCGGGCAGCTCGTCCATGCCGTGGTCCCCGGTACGGCGCAACACGGCGAACAGGATATTGGTCTCGGGATCGAGGAAGATCGAATAATCGCTGATGCCCACCTGGCACAGCAGCGCCGCCAGCTCGGGCCAGATGGCGTCGTGGCGACGCTTGTATTCCGCCGCCTGGCCGGGAAACAGCTTCATCTTGAAAGCGATCTGTTCCATCGTTCCTCCCTCTTCCGGCGCATCGCCGGCCGGCCCAATTTAGCAGTTCAAGCGCGCGCGCGAAGGGGGCAGAATGTCGCCCCACCGGCGCGGACGGATCGTGACGCGGCGGGATCGGGAGGAAGCGCGCATGGACGGAAGCGGCGACTTCGCTTCGCTGGTGGAAAACCGTTGGGACGAACGAACCGCTTCGGGCATGAAGCCGGAGGCGCTTCTGCTCTATCGCTCGAACCTATTGGGCTCGGACAAGCGCGTCACCAACTACGCTGGCGGCAACACCTCCGCCAAGATCGAGATGGCCGACCCGCTCAGCGGCGCCAGGGTGCCGGTGCTGTGGGTCAAGGGCTCGGGCGGCGATCTCGGCAGCATGAAGCTCGACGGCTTCGCCACGCTCTACCAGGACAAGCTGCTCGCCTTGCGCAAGATCTATAAGGGCGCCGAGCGCGAAGACGAGATGGTCGCGCTCTATCCGCATTGCACCTTCAACCTCAATCCGCGCGCCGCCAGCATCGACACGCCGCTGCACGCCTTCATCGACCGGACGCATGTCGACCACATGCATCCGGATTCGGTGATCGCCATCGCCGCCGCCGCCGACAGCGAGAAGCTGACCCGTGCGATCTACGGCGACGAGATCGGCTGGCTGCCCTGGCGCCGGCCCGGCTTCGAGCTCGGCATGATGCTGATGCGCTTCGTCGAGGCGCATGCCAAGGCCAAGGGCGTGGTGCTCGAGGCGCACGGGCTGTTCACCTGGGGCGAGGGTTCGCGCGCTTGCTACGAGATCACGATCGAGACGATCAACCGCGCCACCGAATGGCTGGCCGAGCAGAGCCGCGGCAAGCGAGCTTTCGGCGGGGTGCGCATGCAGGCCGCCGATGCCGAGCGCCGGCATGCGGTGGCGGCAACGCTCATGCCGCGGATTCGCGGCATGATCTCGTCCAAGACCTCGAAGGTCGGGCATTTCGACGACGGCGCCGCGGTGCTCGATTTCGTCGGCGGCGCCGAGCTGGCGCCGCTGGCGGCGCTCGGCACCTCGTGCCCCGACCATTTCCTGCGCACCAAGATCCGTCCGCTGGTGCTGCCGTTCGATCCGGCGCGCGAGACCGCGGACGACATCCTGCCGCGCATCGCGCCGGCGATCGAATCGTACCGCGCCGACTATGCGGCCTACTACGAGCGCTGCAAGCGCCCGGACTCGCCGCCGCTGCGCGATCCCAACGCGGTGGTCTATCTGGTGCCCGGCGTCGGCATGCTCACCTTCGCCGCCAACAAGGAGACCGCGCGCGTCTCCGCCGAATACTACGTCAACGCCATCAACGTCATGCGCGGCGCCTCCGCGGTCTCGAAATACGTCGGCCTGCCCGAGCAGGAGGCGTTCGATATCGAATACTGGCTGCTCGAGGAGGCCAAGCTCAAGCGCATGCCCAAGGCCAGGGCGCTGGCCGGCAAGGTGGCCCTGATCACCGGCGGCGCCGGCGGCATCGGCCGCGCGATCGCCAAGCGCCTGCTGGGCGAAGGCGCGGCGGTGGTGATCTGCGACATCGACCGCGACGTGCTCGCCCAGGCCGAGACCGAAATGCAGCAGGGCTTTGGCGCCGACAATGTCGCCGGCCTGTGGGTCGATGTCACCGACGAGGCGGCGGTCACGGCGCTCTATCGCGACGCGGCGCTCGCCTTCGGCGGCATCGACATCTGCGTCTCGAACGCCGGTTTCGCCTCGGCCGCGGCCATCGAGGACACCTCGCTCGAACTGTGGCAGCGCAATGTCGACGTGCTCTCCACCGGCTATTTCCTGATCTGCCGCGAGGCGTTCCGCATGATGAAGGCGCAGGGCACCGGCGGTTCGATCGTGCTAATCGCATCGAAGAACGCGCTGGTGGCCTCGCCCGGCGCCTCGGCCTATTGCGTCGCCAAGGCCTCCGAGGTGCAGCTCGCCCGCTGTCTGGCCCTCGAAGGCGCGCCATTGGGCATCCGCGCCAACGTGGTCAACCCCGACGCGGTGCTGCGCGGCTCGCGCATCTGGCAGGGCGAATGGCGCGAACAGCGCGCCGCGGCCTACAAGACCAAGCCCGATGAGCTGGAGGAGGTGTACCGCCAGCGCAGCCTGCTCAAGCGCGGCGTTTACCCCGAGGATATCGCCGAGGCGGTGGCCTTCTTCGCGGCCGAGGAGCGCTCGGCCAAATCCACCGGCAACATCCTCAATGTCGACGCCGGCTACGCGCCGTCGTTCACGCGCTAGTCATGAAGATCGCCGAGCCGCGCTTCGAAAACGGCAAGGCGATGCTGATCGCCGGGCTGGGCGGTCATTTCACCGACGCGACCCTCGCCAAGATTTCCACCCTGTGGCAGCGCTTCGAGTCGCGCCACCTCGGCCATGTGCCGAGACAAGTCGGCAAGGCAATGTACGGCGTCTGCCACGATTTCGAGCCCGGGAACGTCTTCGACTATATCGCCGGGGTCGAGGTCGCCAGCCTCGCCGGATTGCCGGCGGAATTCGCGCAGCTGCGCATTGCCCCTCGGCGCTACGCGGTTTTCGCGCATGCCGGCCGCGCCTCGGAGATCGGCAACAGTTGGAGGGCGATCTTCGGCGAGTGGCTGCCGAATTCTGGGCACCAATTTGTCGGCGATCCCTGCTACGAGCGCTACGACAAGGATTTCGATCCCAAGACCGGACTGGGCGAGATGGAAATCTGGGTTTCGCTCAAGAAATAATTCGAGGAGGCGTTCATGGACACCGCGCGCAGCATCGAGACCAAGATCGATCAGGACTTGATCGCCAAGGCCAATGCCAAGTTGGCTGGCGATCTGGAACACGACTACGCGGCGCTGGGCAAGCAACTCGCGCGGCAGGGCATCGACATCGAGCAGATCGCCGAGAAGGTGGCGCGCTTCGGCGTGGCGATTCCCTCGTGGGGCGTGGGCACCGGCGGCACGCGCTTCGGGCGCTTCCCCGGCAAGGGCGAGCCGCGCCACGTATTCGACAAGCTCGAGGACTGCGCCGTCATCCACCAGCTCACCGGCGCCACGCCTGCCGTGTCGCTGCATTTCCCCTGGGACGAGCCGGACGACGCGGCGGCGCTGCGCGCCAAGGGCGAGGCGCTCGGTCTCGGCTTCGCCGCGGTCAATTCGAACACCTTCCAGGACCAGAAGGGGCAGGCGCGCTCCTACAAATTCGGCAGCCTGACCCATACCGACGCCGCCGTGCGCGAGCAGGCGGTCGCGCACAATCTGCATTGCATCGAGCTCGGCAAGAAGCTGGGCGCCGACGAGATCACCGTGTGGATCGCCGACGGCGCCAATTTCCCCGGCCAGCAGCACACCGCGCGCGCCTTCGAGCGCTATATCGACGCATTGGCGCGCATCCGCGCCGCCCTCCCCAAGACCTGGCGGATGATGATCGAGCACAAGATGTACGAGCCGGCCTTCTACGCCACCGTCAACCAGGACTGGGGCAGCTCGCTGCTCGCCGCCCAGACGCTGGGGCCGCAGGTGTTCTGCCTGGTCGATCTCGGGCACCATGCGCCCAATGTCAACATCGAGATGATCGTCGCGCGGCTGATCCACGCCGGCAAGCTGGGCGGCTTCCACTTCAACGATTCGCGCTACGGCGACGACGATCTCGACGCCGGCTCGATCAATCCGTTCCGCCTGTTCCTGGTGTTCAACGAGCTGGTCGACGCCGAGTGGCGCAAGGTCAAGGGGCTCAAGCTGTCGCACATGCTCGACCAGTCGCACAACGTGACCGATCCGATCGAGAGCCTGATGACCAGCGCGGTCGAGCTGCAACGCGCCTATGCGCAGGCCCTGCTGGTCAACCGCGACGGGCTCGACATGCTGCAGACCGCCAACGACGCGCTCGGCGCGACCATGGTGCTCAAGCGCGCGTTCACGGCCGACGTCAGCCCGATCATGGCGATGGCGCGCAGCCGCAAGGGCGCGGCGATCGATCCTGTGGCCGTGTTCCGCGCCTCGGGCTACCGCGCGGGCTGCGCCGCACGCCGGCCGGCGCAGCAGTCCAGCGGCGGCGGGATCGTGTAGGGACCAGCCGCGGCGCGATGATCGCCATCGACTGGGGGACCAGTCAGCTCAGGGCCTATCGGCTGGACGGGGCGGGGGCGGTGCTCGACGCGCGCGAGCGCCCCGAAGGCGTCCTTTCCGTATCGCCGGGCGGCTTTCCCGCCGCGCTCGACGCCATCGTCGCCGGCTGGGACGCCGATCGCGTGCTGATGAGCGGCATGGTCGGCAGCCGGCAGGGCTGGCTCGAGGTTCCCTATGTCGCCTGCCCCGCCGGACTCGACGCCATCGCGCGCGGCGTGCGTTCGGTGGCATGGCACGGCGGCACGGCGGCGATCTGTCCGGGCGTGACGTGCTACGACGCGGACCGCGTTCCCGATGTGATGCGCGGCGAGGAAGTGCAAGTGTTCGGCGCGCTGGCACTCGACGCGGGCGCCGTCGGTTCGATCCTGATCGCGGGCACTCATTCCAAGCATATAAGAGTGGAGCAGGGCGCCATCGCCGGCTTCACCACCCACATGACCGGCGAGGTTTTCGCGGTGCTGAAGGCGCACAGCATCCTAGGCCGCACCATGGAAGACGGAACGGCGCCGAGGGACATCATCGCCGAGGCGGCGGCATTCGAATCGGGGGTCGAGCGCGCCCGCAACGCAGGCGGACTGCTCCATCATCTCTTTGGCGCGCGTGCGCGCGTGCTGATGGGCGAAATCGCGGGACGCGACGCCCGGTCCTATCTGTCGGGCATGCTGATCGGCCACACGATCCTGGCGGCGGCGCCCCAGGCGCCGCTGCTCGTGATCGGCGCGCCGATCCTCGCCGAACACTATGCCGCCGCCGCCGCAATGCTGGGAATCGAGGCGCATCCGCTGGCCGCCGATCGCGCCACGGTCGCGGGGCTGATCGCCATCGACCGACTGCTGCAAAACCGCGGGTAAAAGGCTCCGCGAACCGGCCGCGCTTGAACCGATGGTTCTAATTGATATTATATTGGTATGGCCTTGGACGTGACCTTCTGCGTCGACGGCGGCGGCAGCAAGAGCCGCGCGCGCCTGGTCGATTCCGCCGGCCGGACCTTGGCGGAGGCGGAGGATGGTCCCTGCAACCCGAGCACCGGACTGGCCCGCGCGGCCGAAAGCGTTACCTCATTGTGGCGGCGTTGCGCCGCTTCGGCCGGACGGGACCCGGAGGCGACCGGCACGGCGACGCTGGCGATCGGCGCGGCCGGACTCTACGTCGCCTCGTCGCGCGCGAAGTTGCTGGCGGCGCTGCCGCGCTTCGCCCGCACCGTCGCCATGAGCGACGGCTATGCCGCCCTGATCGGCGCCGGCGGCGGCAAGCCCTGCGGCCTGATGATCATCGGCACCGGCATCGCCGGCCATCGCCTGTGGCCCGACGGATTTTCCGTGCAGCGCGACGCCTGGGGCTGGATCGGCGGCGATCGCGGCAGCGGCGCCTGGATCGGCCGCAAGGCGCTGCGCCATATGCTGGCGGTGGTCGACGGCATCCGTCCGCGCGACGCACTGAGCGAACGCGTTCTTGCGGCGATGGGCGGTCGCGCCCGGCTGGCCGAGGGATTGGTGGGAATCGGTCCGGATCGGCTGGCCGCGTTGGCGCCCCTTGTCATTGCCGCGGCCGAGGAGGGTATCGGACGCGCGGTCCACATCCGCGATCGCGCGCTCCATCATCTCGCCGCCTTGGCGAAGGTGCTCGATATCGGTCCGTCGGATATGCTCTATGCCTTCGGCGGCCTGGCGCCGAGCTTCGCGCCGGCCCTGACCGAGCGGCTCGGTCATCCGGTGGCCACGCCGGGAGCGGACGCGATGACCGGGTGCCATCTGGTGGCCGCCGGCCGCGCGCCGGCCGAACGCATCAAGGACGAGTCGACGGCGGAGCTGGCGCGATGACCGATCTGGTCGGTTTCGTCCGTTCGCGCCTCGAGGAAAGCCCGCATGGGCCGCGCAGCGCCATGCTCGCGCGAGCCATCGAACAGGCGGTGCGCGCCGGCGTGGTCGGCGCGGGCGACGCGCTGCCCGCCGAGCGCGGATTATGCGAGGCGCTGGGCGTGTCGCGCACCACGCTGCGCCGCGCGTTCGAGATCCTCGGCGACGCCGGGCTGCTCGACCGCCGCCTCGGCGCCGGCAATTTCGTGTCGCGCATGGTGACGCCGCCGGTCGGCAAGTTGCGCGGCTTCACCGAGGACATGGCGAGCCGCGGCATGATCGCCTCGACCAAGGTGCTGCGCCTGCTGCGCGGCGTGGTAGGCCCCGACGAAGCGTTCCACATGGGCCTGTCGCCGCTGACCCCGGTCCTGCGCCTCGACCGCATCCGCTATGCCGACCGAGAGCCGATGTCGATTGAATACGTGGTCGTGCCGGCGGCGGTGGTGCCGCCGGACTACAATGGCAAGTCGTCGCTATACGCGGCCATGGGCAAGAACGGCGCGAGCCCGGTGCGCATGCTGCAGCGGATGCGCGCCGATCTCGCCACCCGGGAGCAGGGGGACCACCTCGGCTGCGCCGCGGGGGCGGCGCTGCTCGCCATCCAGCGCCTCAGTTTCGCCGCCGACGGGCGCGCCGTGGAATACACGCGCTCGCTCTATCGCGGGGATCGCTATTACACTGTCGCGGAGCTGTCGGTATGAGTCGCCCGTCATGAGAGGTTCGTTCGAGCCGGTCGGTTCGGTGCTCACTCACGCCGGCTGGGTGGCCGGGCGCGTGCGCATCGCCTCAGGCCGCGTGGCCGCGGTCGAGGGCCGCATGCTGCTGCCGGGCACGCCGGTCGAGCCGCCCTTCCTGGTGCCGGGATTCATCGACCTGCACGTCCACGGCGGCCTCGGCGCCGAGTGCATGGCGGGCGAGGCCGATGTCCGCAAGACGCTGCGGTTCCATGCCTCCCACGGCACGGTGGCGATGGCGCCCACCACCGTCACGGCGCCGGTCGCGCAGATAGAATCGGCGCTCGCCGACATCCTCGCCGTGAAGACCAGACCCGGCGCGGGCGAGGCGGCGGTGCTGGGCGCGCATCTGGAGGGCCCGTTCATCAATCCCGGCCGGCTCGGCGCCCAGGCGCCCTATCCCCATGCGGGCGACGCCGCGCTGGCGCTCGCCTGGGCCACGCGCTTCCCGCTCGTCGTCGCCACCGTGGCGCCCGAGATCCCCGGCGGGATCGACACGATCCGCACGCTTGCCGAGCATCACTGCCGGGTGCAGGTGGGACATTCGCTGGCCAGCGCCGAGGAAACCGCCATGGCGTTCGCCTGCGGCTGCACCGGCTTCACCCATCTGTTCAACGCCATGAGCGGGATGCACCACCGCACCCCCGGCGTGGCCGCCTTCGCGCTGGCGCATGGCGACTACGCCGAGATCATCTGCGACCTCAATCACATCCACCAGGAAGTGATCCTGGCGGCGCGGCGCGCGATCCCGAAGCTTTACACGGTCACCGATGCCAGCGCCGCCGCCGGCATGCCCGACGGGGAGTACCGTCTCGGCGAGCTGCGCATCACGAAGCGCGGTCTGCGGGTAACCTTGCCGGACGGCGAGACGCTCGCCAGCAGCGTCATCACGCTGGCCGACGCGGTGCGCAACCTGGTATCGATCGGCGTGCCGCTGGCCGAGGCGGTGGCGATGGCCTCGACGCGCCCGGCCGAGTATCTTGGGCTTTCGGATCTCGGCCGCATCGCGCCGGGCGCGCGCGCCTCGATGGTGCGCCTCGACGCCGAGCTGCGGGTCGAGTCCGTGTGGATCGACGGCGAGAGCATCGATGTCGCGGCTTGAGGCCGAGATTGCCGAGATCCCGGCGCGGTTGCGGGGCGTTGCCGCGGCCAATCGCGTTGCCCTGGCCGAGGCCTGCCGGCGATTCGCCGTGGCGCCGCCGCCGGCGATCTTCACCATCGCGCGCGGCACTTCGGATGCGGTCGCCGATTATGCCGCCTACCGGCTGGCCCGGGCGCTGGCAATTCCCGTCGGCTCGTTCGCGCCGTCGCTCGCCAGCCTCGACGGCGTGCGGCCGCGCCCCGCGGGATTGTGGACCTTGGCGATCTCGCAGTCCGGCCGCAGCCCGGATCTGGTGGCGGCGCAGGAGGCCTTCGGCGGCGACGGTCAGCGCATCGCCCTGGTCAACGACATCGCTTCGCCGTTGGCGCGGGGGGCCGGCCTGGTCCTCGATCAGGCCGCGGGCGAGGAGCGCAGCGTGGCCGCGACCAAATCCTTCGCTTGCTCGCTGATGGCGGTCGATCTGCTGGCCGAGGCGCTCGCCGGGCGCGACGGCGGCGAGGCGCGATGCGCGGCCGTCGCGCGCGCCGCCGAGTCGGCGATGCAGGCCGGAGTCAACCTGGCGCCGCTCGACGGCGCCGCCAACGCCTACGTGATCGGACGCGGCGCCAGCCTGCCGGTGGCGCGCGAGACGGCGCTGAAATTGAAGGAGACGTGCGGGCTGCATGCCGAGGCGATCAGCGCCGCGGAGGTGATGCACGGACCGCGGGCCCTCGCCGGGCGCAGCCTGCCGGTGCTCGGTTTCGCCGCTCCCGGCGCGGCGGGCGCGTCGGTGGTCGAGGCGCTCAGGGCGCTGGCGGTGCAGGGTTCGCCGACCATGCTCGTGGCCGCCGACGCGCTCCCCGAAGCGATCGCTCCGGCCGCGGCGGTGGCCCTGATCGCCGCGTTCTACGCGGCGCTGCCGGCGTTGGCGCGCCGCCGCGGCCGCGACCCCGATCGACCGCCGGCGCTGTCCAAAGTTACCCTGACCAGCTGAGGCCGGTGGACAAAATATGGCTTGCCCGGCAATTCCAATTTGGTATCATATTGGTATGTTCGGGCGATCGGCGCGGCTCGCGGCGGAGCATGCGCGCACGGGTTCCACGCAGTTTCTGTATCGACGAACCATCTAGTCCAGCAGGGGAGGCATTTCACATGAGAAAGATCATGTACGCGGCGGCCGCATTGGCCGCGCTCGCCACCGGCTTCGCCACCAGCGCATCGGCGGCCACCGAATTGATGATCGAAAGCTGGCGCAACGACGATCTGTCGATCTGGCAGGACCAGATCATCCCGGCGTTCGAGAAGGCCAATCCCGACATCAAGGTGACCTTCTCGCCGACCGCGCCGGCCGACTACAACGCCGCGCTGAACGCCAAGCTCGACGCCGGCACCGC
>Ga0209415_10012381_pt1 | contig 14212 bp, 14 predicted proteins | sample PeaSoiSIISIP2007_FD_187696 | JGI IMG/M metagenome (GOLD analysis project Ga0209415, IMG submission 187696) | Peat soil microbial communities from Weissenstadt, Germany - SII-SIP-2007 (SPAdes) (version 2) | ecosystem: Environmental > Terrestrial > Soil > Wetlands > Peat | place: Germany... | reverse complement strand
CAACCGCACCCTTCCGATCCTGGACCGGCACTTCCAGGGGCGCGTCCCGACGCGCGGGGCCGAGGAAGGCGGGGACGTCCATCTCCGCGAGACCGCCGAGGCGGTGGCGGCCGCGATCGAGCCGGCGATCGACCGGCTCGACTTTCGAGGCGCGCTCGAGGCGATCTGGCGGATCCTGTCGGCCGGGAACAAGTACTTAGATGAAGAGGCGCCGTGGCGCATGGTGCAGGCGGGCCGGGTGGAGCGCGCCGGCTCGATCCTGTACAATACGCTGGAGGCGGTGCGCGTCGCGACCGTGCTCCTGTCGCCCTGGCTTCCGACCGCGACCGCCCGCGCGTGGGAACAGCTGGGGATCGAGGCGCCGCTGTCCGCGCAGCGGCTGCCGGACGCGGCGCGGTGGGGCGGTCTGGATGCGGGCACGCAGGCCCGCCCGGGCACACCGATCTTCCCGCGGATAGAAACGCGCGCCAGCGCGGCGCAGGCCCGCGGAGGCTCGCAACAACCGGACGGCCCGTCCCGACGGCCGCGCGGCGGGGCCGCCGAGCGCACACCGTCGCCGCCGCCGCCTTCGACCGGCGCGCCGACCAAAGGAGGCTCGGAAGTGAGCACGATCACGTTCGACGAGTTCAAGAAAGTCGAGCTCAGGGTGGCGGAGATCCTCGAGGCGAAAACGGTCCCCGGCGCCGACAAGATCCTCGAGCTCCGCATCAAGATTGGCGACGAAACCCGGTCGCTCGCGGCCGGGATCGCCCAGCAGTACCCGCCCGAGTCCCTGGTCGGCCGGAAAATCATCGTCGTCGCAAATCTGCAGCCCCGGCGGGTCCGGGGCGTGGAGTCGCAGGGGATGCTGCTCGCGGCGAACCACGACGGACGTGTCACGCTCTTGACCGTGGACGGGGACGTACCGAGCGGAACGCCCGTGTCGTAGCGCGACCCGGAGTCCTCGGTGCGTAAGGTGCACCGTGAACACTGACGCTGGAGGAGGGGTCGCACATGCAGGCACCTCGTAGAATCTTGGGGAGTTCCGCAATCGTGCTTGTCGTCACGCTCGTGCTTGCGGCGGCACTGCCGGGATTTGCAGACCAGCGAGACATTTCCGTCGGCGGCGTGTACATCTGCACGATCTCGCACGACGCGGCCGGCTACACGTCGTTTCAGCGGGCCGTCCAGGTCAATCAACGGATTACGCAGGTCCTCAGCACCCCGGGACTCCGCAAGGGCGGCACCATCACCGTTCAACCGGCCGGGGCGGCCGCCACGGTCTCGGTGAGCAACATCCTTGTCTTCACCGTCATGCCGGAGGACACCGAGGGACAGCTGAGCACCGTCGCGCTGGCCAAGTCGTGGGCGCAACTGCTCGCGAAGGGACTGCAAGTCGCACTGCCCGGGTCCGGATTCTACTTCTAGGGGCAGCGCCCCGGCGCCGACGCGCCCGGGCGCGTCGCGGGCGGTGATTCACCGACCCACATTTGCGGTGGGCACCGGTGGAGATATCGAAAGGTGCAAGTAATCGGTCGCACCAACGACCCGGAGGCCCGCGCGCACCAGCAGCGGGAATCGTCGCAGTGTGGGGTCATGCACAACGACGGGCGTGGAAAGCCGATACACCACGCGACGAGTCTCAAGCGCACATCCGTGGGCAGCGAGGACGTTCTTGACCCACTCGCTATCTCGCCCGTACGTCAGCGCGATCACGAACCCGTCCGGCAGTCGAAAGACGTTCACGGGCGTCCGATAGATTCGGCTCGACATCCGGCCTGCGTGTATCACGATACCGAAACCCGGCAGTCGAACGGCGAATCGGCGAGTGATCCGATTCGTGACAGCGCGATTGAACGCCGCAACCCACCGCTTGTGGAATCGGAACAGGAATAGCAAGACAAGCAGCAAGAACAGGATTCCCACCGGCAGGGGTGCCACGGCAGCCATCGACATTCCTCCCGTTTGGTACGCGATTCGTCGGAACGACGCGCACCCGTCGGCACACCGCGACGACGAGTTCGGAGCGGTAGGAAGCCTTCCTAACACACCCTGCCGGAGCGCTGCTGGCGTGCCGGCCGCAGGCAGCAGAGCGCATCAGGCAGACAGACACGGCGGCACGTATCGGCAGATGTTGCGTGGTCCGTGGTCTCGTCGCGTCCCGATTCGCGCGTCAGGCCATCCGCGCCTCGGCGATCGCGCACAGGCCGTCCGATTCGATCTCGAGCGGCAGGGTGATCAGGTTGAAGTAGTTCTCCACCGCGTTCACCCACGTGATCTCCATGATCTCCCACTCACTGAAGTGCGTGCGGAGCGCCTCGAACGTGGCGTCGGAGACGCGCTTCTGACGCGTGGCTTCCTCCGCGTACGCCAGCGCCGCGCGCTCTCGGTCGGAGAAGAGCGGGCTCGTCCGGTATTCCGAGAGCGCATTGAACTTCTCCATCCCGAGGTGCCGGCGGATCGCCACCGCCCGGCCGATATCCACGCAGAAGCTGCACCCGTTGATCTGCGCGGCGAGGATCCCGACCATGAAATGGAGTTCAGGCTCGAGCCGGAGCCCCTTCATCTCGAACTTCTGGATCTCATAGGAGAGTTTCAGCACCCCCGGCATGCGCGGGTACATCACCTTCATCGGGGTGATCACCTTGCCGAGCTGCCGCCGCGTCATCCAGTAGGCGATACGCATCAGCAGTCCCGTAGGCTTCTCGATCGGTTCCAGTCGCATCGTCTGCTCTCCGTTCGATTCGCCGGTGTCCAGACCCGGCGATCAATGCGCCTCCCCGCAGGGCCACCGGGGGGACGAGCAGGATCATCGGCCACGCGCACGAGGGGCACGACGTATAGAAGTGGGCGGCCCCCGGGAGCACGCCGCCGCCACCATCCCGCACGACGTGATGACTGGCTGGTCCCACAACCTTCCCGCGCGTGTCCTCGATGCCGGTCCGCTCAGCGGACACGCACACCATCCCACTCCAACGCGCTAACACCCGCTCGGGTTGCGCATCCGTTGCCGCGACACTAAGTTCGGACGGCGGGCAAGGCGCGTCGTCTGAATGCCACCGCTCGGAGGCGGGTGCCCGTCGCGGTACGCCTCGACGGCCGCTGTCGGCCTGACGCGCCGGACTCGAGTTCGGTCGAGATCTCCGGCAGCGAATCGGTGAACTTGAGTAGGAGCTTCGCCAATTCGGCACAGTCATCATCGGACCAATTGGCCATGAGCGTGGAAAAGAACATGATTCGAAATCGACGGACAGCAGCGAGCGCCCTTCGGCCGTCAGCGGTGAGCGCCAAATGGGCCCGACGGCCGTCCACCTGTGACGCGATCCGTTTGGCGAACCCGGCTCGAATCGCACTCGCCACCATACGGCTCGCGCGCGAGGGGTCGATATTCAGCCTCACGGCCACCTCGCCAACGTTGGGGGGGGCATCGCTATGCTCGCACAGTTCGTCCAAGGCGTCCGCCACGAAGATGTGCGCGAGGTTCAGGGGCCCCAGTTCGCGTTGCATCAAACGTCCTATCGTGCGCCTGCTCTGACTGCGACGAATGCGTACCATTGCGCGATCAATCGTGGAGAGCGCATCGTTCCGAACCTTCGTCATGAGTACGGTCACGTCCCATCCCGGCTCCCATCTATCCGTCGATCGTTGCCGATGGGTATATTGTATGCTATACGCATATATATGTCTATAGCATTCAAGCACCCTGTGCGGATCGCAGCCGCGGCCGTTGCGTTCGAGAGAACGGATCGCAGCATAGCGCGCCCCGAAATGGGAGGAGGAACATTACTGCTCGCAAAGGGACGACAGACGGCGCTGCCCGGCTCCGGATGTTTCTTCTAGCGACCGCGCCCCGGCGCCGACGCGGTCCAGATGGTCTCCCGCGACCACCCCGGCGGCGGCCCCCGAGGGAAGCTCGCACGCGCCGGCCGCGCCGCGCGCCCGGGCGAACCGGCACGGGCGGAGCCGCCTCACCGCCTTGATCACCTCGCCGTCCCGCGCGCAGAAGAGCACGTCGATCCGCGCGCGCATCCCGACGGTGTGCACGGAGGCACACGGGACGAGCCAGAGCGCCTCGCCGTCCGCCGGGCGCCGCCCGATCCACCCGCGGAGCCGCGCCCAGAACGTGCACGCCACCAGGCACCGGGCGGCCAACACCCGGCCGGACTCGCGATGCCGCAGCGCACATTCGTTCATCCGACGCGGTGACCGGTTCGCAGCGGGACGTGCCCGGGCGTGCGGTGCCCCGTTACCGCAGGAGTCCACCGGGGCCCAGTAGCCTGATCACGACCGGCCCCAACCCAATGATGAACACCTGTGGGAAGACACACACCACGAGGACCACCACGAGCCTCACCGCGAGCGCCCGCGCCGCTTCCTCCGCCCGGCGCAGCGCCACGCGTCTGAGGTGTGACGCCTGTCCCTCCAGCACGTCCGCGAGCGGGGAGCCGAGCCGGGCGCTCTGCGCCAGCGCAGCCGCGACCACGGAAAGCGCGTCGCCAGGGTACCGCCGTGTCATTTCCGCCAGCCCCTCCTCAACGGTACGGCCGAGGGTCAGATCGGCGAGGTACGCGCGGAATGCCTCGCCGGACACGCCTGAGGCGCTCCGGGCGTACTCCGCCACCGCCGCCGCCAGGCTCAGGCCCGCGCGGAGGCTGATCACGATAATATCGAGTGCGTCGGGCAGGGCGCGCTCGACCTCGCGCGTCCGCGCCGCCCCGCGCCGCCGCACCCAGCCGCCGGGCCGGAGATACCCGATTGCCCCGCCGCATCCGCTCCAGGCCAGCCACGGTCCTGGGAGTCCGCCGAAATGAACGAGCGCGCCGACGGCGGCGGCCGTGCCGACAGCGGAGACAAGTGCGAGAATGTCGAGCGTCTCCGGGGTCCAGTCGACCCCGGCACGCGCCAAGCGCTCCGCCGCGCGCCGCCGGCGGGCGCTTGAGGTCAGCTTGCGCAGCGCCGCGGCGGCGCGCCGGGAGACGGGCTGGCCGAGGCGCCAGAACAACGGAGTTGACCGCCGCTCTCCGGCGGCGGGACCCACCACGTGGCGCCGCAACCGATCGAGCGCGCCCGACGGCCCGTCGGCGCCGCGCGCCGCCGCCCACAACAGCGCATCCAGCGCCGCAAGGACCCACACGTCCCACCACGCCGTCATCTCGTGACGCTCCGGATCATCGATCGCATGACGTGCCACCCGACAAGCTCCAGCACCGCCGCCGCGACCAGCAGCGTCCGCCCGGCCCGAGACGCGATCAACGAGGTCATCGACCGCGGATCCAGGAGTGTCATCGCAACCGCCACGGCCACCGGGAGCAGCGTGAGCACGGTCGCGGTCGCCCGCGCGTGCGCGGTGACCGACCGGACCTCCTGGAGGAACGCCACCTGATCGCGCACCGCTTGGGACTGGCGCGAGAGGTACTCAGCCAGGTTCCCTCCGCTCCTATCGGCGACGAGCATCGCCGTGACGATCGCGCTGAGCGGGCGGCTCGGGACACGCCGGCGCAGGCCTTCCAATGCGTGCGGCAGCGGGACGCCGAGGGCCATCTCCTCCGCGGTCCGCGCGCACTCCTCACGGAGCGGATTGGAGACCCGACGCGACACCTCGGCGATCGCCTCGGCGGCTGACCGGTGTGCCCGCAACTGGCCGACGAGCAGATCAAGGGCGGCGGGAAGCTGTAACTCGATGCGGCGGCACCGTCGGTCGCGCGCCGCGCCGAGCGCCGCCCAGGTGAGGGTCGCGGAGAGCCCCACGGTAGCCGCCGCAGCGAATCCCCCGCCCGCCGCTCCCGCGGCGCCGCCGACCAAGCCCAAACCGATGCAGACGATGAGCAGCGCTTCCGAGACGGTCAACGGGATCGCGGCTTCGCGCAGGCGCTGTTCGAAGGCCGCGATCAGCTGCATCCGGACGAGACGCCGGTCCAAGCGCCGGAGCGCTACCGTGGCGGGCCGCGGCCGGGCATGCCGCCGCGCGACGTGACGGTCGAGCCGCCGCGACGCGGCGTCTGGCGCGTCGCGCGCGACCACCTCGCACAGGAGCAGCGTCGCCAGGACGGCGGCGGCGAGCACCATCACGTCGCGGTCACCGCGGCTCGTCCCGAAAAGACGGGCACCGGGATCCCGGCACGGCGCAGTTTGTCCCACAGGCGCGGGGGGATCTCCGTCCACGCAAACGCGCCGGCGCGGCGCTCGAAGCGAAAGAGGGTCTGAGTCTGCACCGCGTCGCCGCTCAACCCCGTGACCTCGGTGACGTCCGACACCACGCGTCGTCCGTCCGGCAGCCGCTCCAGATGCACGATCACTTCGACGGCGGCCGCGATCAAGCGGCGCACGACGTCGCCGGGGAGACCGGAGCTCCACCGCGCGAGCACCTCCAGACGGTCCAGCGCCTGTACGGGACTGCTGGCGTGCAGCGTGCTCATGCTGCCGCTGTGACCGGTGCTCATCGCCTGCAGCATATCGAGGGCCTCTCCGCCGCGCACCTCCCCGACGATGATCCGGTCCGGGTTCTGTCTGAGCGCGTTGCGCAGCAGGTGTGCCTGCGTGATCTCGCCCTTGCCTTCCACGTTGGGGGGACGGGTCTCCCACCGGATCCAGTTGGTCACCGGGAGGCGTAGCTCCGCCGCCTCCTCAATCGTCAGGACGCGCTCGTCCGGCCGGATCGACGCCGCGCAGGCGTTCAGCAAGCTCGTCTTGCCGACGCCCGTGCCGCCGGTGAAGAGCAAGTTTGCGCGGTGCCGGACCGCGGCCGCGAGGTATCCGGCCATCTGTGCGCTCAGCGTCCCTCCGGCGCACAGCGACTCGAGCGTGATCGGAACGGAGGGAAACAGGCGAATCGCCAGGCACGGCCCGCTCACGGCGACGGGCGGCAGCGCGGCGTGGGCGCGGAATCCTTGCGGCATCCGCGCGTCCACCATGGGGCTGGCCGCGTCGATCCGCCGCCCGGCAACCTCGGCGATGCGGCCTATCACATAGCGCAGGTGCGCCTCGTCCCGAAAGCGGATCGGGGCCTCGGTCTTGATCCCGTGGCGCTGGACGTAGACGCGGTCGTAGCGGTTGACCATGATGTCCGTGATGCTCGGGTCTCGGAGCAGAGGTTCGAGCGGTCCGAACCCCACGATGTCGTCGCACAACTCGCGGACGATGCGCTGGGTTTCGGCCTGCGGAAGAAACGGATAGTCCCGAAGATAGCCGGCGAGCGTCTCCTCCAGGTACGCTCGGACGACGCCGCGCGCCTGCCCCGCCAGATTGTGTGTTTCGACCTCCGCGAGCAGCCGGTCGTGCAGCGCGGCGCGGATCTCTTCGGTCCTGCCGGACCGCTCAGCGGGACTCGCCATCGCCCGACTGCGCCACCGTGAATCCGCCTTCGCCCAACGCGCTGCGGACGGCGTCTCGTCGCCTCGCCGCGATCTCTCGCGCCAACCCTCGAATCGCCCCGGACCATGGGTCCTCCGGCTCCGCCGCGAGCATCAGCTCTCCCCGGTCGAGACGGGCCCGCAGGACGTGCGAGAACGGCAGCACGGCGGCGAACGGCTGCCCGATCGCCGCGGACGCCTGCTCCACGGTGTAGGATGCCTCGCGATCCACCCGGTTCAGGACGAGCAACGGCGCCGGACCACTCCCGCCGTCCGCGGCGAGCACGTCCGCGAGCTGACGGAGGTTGCGCAGCGCAGGCAGGTCGAGGGTCGTCACCGCGACGGTCACGGACGCGCGCCGGAGCAGCACCCGTTGCGCCGGCAGCACGGGGCGCCCGACGTCCACAACCACGAACGACGCGATGGCCGCGCATGCATCGAGCGCGCCGGCCAAGGCACCGTCCACCTCCGGAAGGTCGCCGGGGGCGACCCACAGCGGGAGTTCCAAGAACCCCGCGGGATGCGCCGCGGCGGTTTGGCGGAGGACGCGAGGCTCAAGCGGAAGCCGCTGGCGCACGAGTCCGGCGATCCCGCCGCCGGGTTCAACGTCGCTGGCGACGGCGAGCGTCCCGAACGGCGGAGCGTCGGCGTCGATGATCATCGCCGCGCCGTGCGCCACCAGCGCGCCTGCCAGGTTGAGCGCCAGCGTGGTGCATCCGGTCCCACCTTTTCCGGAGGCCACCGCGACGCACATCCCGCGCAGCCGGTCGGGGGGATCGATCCCGTCGGACAGGACGTCGCGCACCGCATCTGCGCAGGCGGCCGCGTCGAGTGGCAGCGGCAGCACATCGCGCACTCCAGCCCGAAGAAGCTCCCGCGCGACATCGAACGGCAGCGCGTCGGCGAGCACGAGTAGCTTCGTCTGCGGGTAGGCGGCCGCGATCCTGGCGAGCGCCACGCGGGCGCGCGGGGCCGGCGGCAGATCCACGATCAGACACGCGGCGGCGCTCAGCGCCAGCAGCTCCACGGCGTGCGGCAGCGAGTCCGCGTGCTCGACGCGGGCGAACGCGCCGAGACTCCGCGCGAGCGCCGCGCGACCGTCCGGGGTCCGATGACACACGACAATGGCCGGCACGACCGTTCCCTCAATCACGGATCACCACGCTCCATCGCCGGCCGCGGCGTCGCTCGATCCGTCGCCCGAGTCGTCCGCCGCCGCGCCGCTTGCGGAGTCACTGGCGCTGTCGGCCGACGCGGCGCTCGGGTCACCGGACGGAGCGGCGTCGGGCGCCGACTGCATCTCCCCGAACCCCATCCCGGCGGTGAAGTCCCCGGCGTACGGACCGGGGTTGCTCGGCGTGACGCCCATGCCTTCCAGCGCGGCGGCGGCCGCCGCCGGGTCGGCGGCGACGATCGAGTCACAGTTACAGGGACCAACCGCGTCCACCGCGTCCGGCGACGACGACGCGCCCTGCGGCGCGCCCGACGGCTCGGATGGTCCGGAGGAGGCGGCGAACCCGTTGGATCCGCTGTCGCCGCCGGCGGCCGCGCCTGGCGCCCCGAACACGCCGAGGCCCCACGCGCCCGGCGCCGCCGGGCCAGATGCCGCCCCGGGGGCGGGCGGAAGCTGCGGGAGTCCCGACTGCGGCGCCCCGGCCGTCTGGGGACCGTTCACTTGGCCCGCCCAAAGCGCGGCGTCGGCCTGTGCCGCGACGTTCCAGTGAGAAAGGCCGAAGAACGCCAGGAAGAACGTCGGTACCCGTACCTCGGCGGTCATGGCCAGCGACGCACCCGACGGCGTCGCAAGCACGGTGGCGGCCCCGAGGCCCTCGGCCGCAAGCTCCTGCCGGGCGACCCGGAGCGCCTCGGCCACCGCGTCCTGCGCGATCGCGCCTGGCGCCTCGCCGGACAGATCGTTGGCTTGGGCGCTCCAGCGCTGCGCCGAGAGCACGCCGTCGTCGACCGAGTGCTGCAACATGGACCGCACCACGTATCCGTCGCGAACGTCCACCGCGGCGCCCGCGAACCCGAGCAGCGCGGGAAGCAGCACCGCCACGAGCAGCAGTACGCTGCCTCGCTCCGTCGCGCGCGGGCGCTGCGCCGCTCGGCCTGTGGGGGCGTTGCAGGTCCTGTGCGTGCTCATCGTGTCCCTCCCGTCGATGAAACGCCGTCTCCACCAGGGCCACCGGGCTCGCCGCTGCGTGGCACCGGCTCGCCGAAGCGTTCGTCGCCTTCGATCACGTCAACGACCCACGTCGGGATGGGTTCTCGGGGCAGTGTCGCGCGCTGGGGCGGCGGCGCGCGGCGCAGCGACGGTGGGGCCGAAGGCGGGAGCGCCGCGCGGGGTCCCACCGCGCTCAGGCGCCGCACCGTCGGAACCGGGGCCGCGCCCGCCACGCCCGCGGGCGGGAGGTGCAGGTAGGGAAGCAGTTGCAGGACGCCGGTCGTGCCGCCGCGCGGCGACTCGGCGGTCGCCGAGTGCACGGTGACAAAGACGCGGCCAAAAGCCTGCGCGAGCACGATTTCTCGCTCGCGATCCCGGGGAACCGCGACGTCGATTTCGACGAACGGACTCACGCCGCCGACGGCCGCGCCCGCGACGGGGCGCTCCTGATTGAACGGCGCCGGCTCCCGCGGGGCGGGGACCCGAAGCACGATCCCTGTGCCGAGCAGCGCCGCGGCGGGCTGTCCCCGAGCGGGTTCGAATGCGCCGATCAGGTCCACGCGGGTGTGGGGAGCGAGCTCTCCGCCAAACGTCGCGGAGGGCGGAACCACGAGGCTGACGGCCCGCATCCCTGGCGGCACGCGGGCGGCGACGCCGTAGTACCGGAGGACGGGAAGGAGATCGTCGGCCGCCACTCGGTCCCCGACCTGGATCTCACGAGCCACGACCTGTCCGACCGCGTCCGCCGCCCGGACGAACGGATGCGCGCCGGCCGCCGACAGGCGTGGAACCACCTCGAGCTCATCCGGCCGTAGGACGTGGCCGGGGTGCAGCTCGCGGCGCGCCACCAGCGTGGGCACGATCGACGCCTGGGCCGCACCCTTCCGATGCCCGTGGGACACCGCTGCGGCGATCACGGCGAACAGAACGGCGATCGCCGCCCATCGAAGCCATCGCCGGCGACGGGCCAGGATCCGGATGGCCATCGGGCCGAGGCGTACGATCCGCGCGTCACTGTTCTTGGCCATCGGTGCTTCCCGTACTGCCGCCCACACCCTGCTGCGAGCGCGCCCAGAGCGTGTAGTAGTAGTCTGCCGCGGCCACGAGTGAGTCCACCTGGGCCTGGAGGTTCTGGATCTGCGTCTGCTGGGCCGCCGCGGCACCGGCCTGTCCCCACCAGGGCGGCGGCAGCTCCTCGGTCGCGCTGGCGGCCTCCGCTGTGAGATGGCGACCGTTGAGAAGGGGAGCGAACCACGGCGTGAGCGCCGTAATCGGGTACGCCACCGACACGACGACGGTGCGCATCCGGCCTGCGCACACCGGCTCAAGATAGCTCACGCTGACGGCAAGCGCGCTCGCATCGAGGCGTGGCGCGGCTGCGCTCGCGGCGCCAAGCGCCACGGCCCCGTCGGACGCCGGGGGCGCGCCTGCGCAGTGCCCCGTTCCCGTCTCCTGGATCGACACCGCGCGCCCCGCGGCTTCGGCCGCCGCCGCGACCATGCCGGCCTGGTGGAACGCCCATCCGCCGTCGATGAGCGCGGCGGCAATCGCCAGTAAGATCGGTACCGCCAGAGCGACCTCGATCAGGCCCTGGCCGCGTTCGTCGTGAACCGCACCGCGCCGCGTGCGCGCTGGTCGCATCGTCGCCGCGGCCTCAATACTGGGCGAGCGTGTTGGCGATCGAGGAGAACAGACCGTTTAAGCTCTGGGACAGCGAGGTGAGCACCGCCACCGCCCCGACGATGAGGATGCCAGCAATGAGCGCGTACTCGATCATCCCCTGTCCCTCTTGGGCGTGCCTCACCCAGCGCAGCCCCCCGCCCGATCGCTCGATCCGTTCCGTTCCGTGCGTGTCACGTACCCGAAGCCACGTTCTCATCCGCGCTCCTCCTCAGGGTTCGTTATGGCGTGTGTGGCGGCGCGTCGCCCGCGTCTGCGATCGCGGGCGTCACGAAGATCACCAGATCGGTCTCCTCGTGCTGGAACTGCGACGACCGGAACAGCGGCCCGATGATGGGCAGGTCGCCCAGCAGGGGCAGCTTCTGCACCAGCACCGCATCTTGGTGCTGCAACAGCCCCCCCAACACGAGGGTCTGCGACGGAAGCATGGAGACGACCGTTGCGGCGCGCCGGACGCGAAGTGCCGGGATGGTAAAGCCGCTGACCTTGATTCCATCGCTAAAGTCGAGCGTGCTCACTTCGGGCGCGATGTGCATGAACACCCGTCCGTCGTCTTGGTACTCCGGGCGCGCGTCAAGGATGACACCGAAGTCCTTGTACTCGACCGTGACCGAACCGTTCGGTCCTGCGATGGGGATCGGCACCTGTCCCCCGAGCAGCAGGGAGGCCGACATCCCCGCAAGCACCACCAAGCTGGGCTGGGCGAGCAGCCGGGCGCGCCCCTGCTGCACCAGCGCCTGGAGCTGCGCGATGAGCAGATCCAGGCCAATCGTGCCGCCACCAGGGCCGGTGAGCAGCTGCAGGTTGTACACGCCGCCGTTCAGCGACGGTGGCGAGCCCGGCGTCTGCTCTCCGCCGCCCCACGTGACGCCAAGGTTGCGCAGCGCGTTGCGGTCGACTTCGACGACCTCGACCTGGAGCTTGAGTTGCACCGGCCGGCGAACGGCGAGGAGATCGACGACGGTCGGCGCGAACGCCCGGGCGATCGCCTCGATCTTTTGGCGGTCCATCTGCGTCTCGACGGACCCGCTCAACACGACGCCCCCCGCGGCGAGTGCCGCCGACGGCGCGGGCGGAACCGCCGAGGCGGCGTTGGGCCCCACGACGCCCGGCCTGACGGGCGTCCCGGTAATGGCGGTCGGCGCGAACCCCGCAGGGGGCTCGACGGCCTGACCGGGTGGAACGGACTGCCGCTCAGACGTCGGCGCGCCGCCGTACGCACCCGGCGGGGAGGACGGCTGGACCACGAACCCGGGCGCGCCCCCCGCGGGGACCTCGGTCACCGTGATGGCCGCCGTGGGGAACATCGAGGCGATGAGCCGCCGGAGCAGCCCGAGGCGATCGGGAAGCGGGACCACCTCGACGGTGTACGTCAGCACGCGGCCGACCCGATCCCAGACGTACATCGTCGTGCGGCCGGACGACCGACCGGTGACCAATAGCTCCTCGCTGCTCACGGGCACGACCCCGAGGACGCGGGGATCGGCCACGGCGACTCTGACCAGCCCGGCGATCGCGAGGAGCCGCCCCGCACCCTCGTCCAGGGTCATCGTCTGGCCGACCGCGGAGTCGGCGGACTCCGATGCACCGGCCTCTTGTGAGACGGGCCGCGAGGCAGCGGCAGCGGAAGCGCCAACCCCGGCGGCCGGGTGACCCGGCGACGGATTCTGCGCCGACGGGGGCGCGACGCGCACGACCAGCACGTGATCAGCGAACGACACGCCGGTCACGTGCATCGGGACGCGTGTGGTTACCTCGACGACCGTGAGCGGCGCCGCCGCGCGGACCGGACGAACGGTAATCCCGGTCACCGGTCCCTCGGTGAGGTGGTGTGACGCTGACGCGGCGGCGACGCCATCCAGCGTGATGGTGATCCGGGTCGAAGACGCCGACGCCGCGTAGCGGACGGCTGTGCTGAGCGCCAGGCGAATGCGGGCGCCGGCGCCGTCCGGCTCGACGACCACGCCGCCGAGCGAGGCCGGTGTGACCGCGTGGGCCGGGGCGACATCCGCGATGGTCCGGGAGACCGTCACAAGCACCACCAGCACCACGATGAGCGTGTGGCGGCGCGCCCACTCCCAACGATCGGTCGGCGCGTTACGGTGCGTCACCATCACCGGCACGACCACGATTCAGACATATGACCGTCTATACTTATACACATCTATATGTGTGGGGGTCAATCCCGAACGTACGTCTGCGCGTCGACCGCGCACCCGCGCTCGGCGTCGGCGTTCCGTCCCGCGCGGCGGTTGGCGTGACCGTTCCGCCGACAACGCGACGAGCCGGCGCGTGTTGAGCCAGTCGATACGGCGATGCGTGCGCACGACGGGGCGTGCGCGCGCGGGGTGCTTCGCTGGTAAGGAGCATGCGTCGAATTACGGCCGTTCGTCCTGTCGGCGTGATGGCACCCACGCGTTCCGACGACCGTCACCGCGTTCGCCGTCCTCGCCTTCAGTCGCGCACGCGATGTGGGAGGTGACGTCTTGGGGTCCGACACCGGGAGACGCGCACCGACCGTGCCCGTCGCGACCGAGCGACCAGGGAGCCATTTCGGGATTGCCGAATGTGGCACGTGGACACTCGCAGCTCGCGCCGCGCCCCCGTACCGTCCGCGGTGGCAACCCGGTGTCGTGTCGAGCAGTCGCCGCGCGCGTCCGCGCATCGTGTGCCCGAAGGGAATCCCCCGGCCCACCACGAAAAGATGACGGTGATTCCCTCGGAGGGAGGATGCGGTGTCGAACGCCTTCGAGGCGCAGCCCCAAACGCTCATCGTCCTCGCCGCCTGTGGCGTCCTCATCGCAGCGATCATCGTGGTCGCGATCCGTGGCCGCCGCCGTGAACGCGTGCCTGAATTCGTGGCCGACGAGGGCCTCCGTCGTCAGTTCGAGGACATCTCAAGACGGCTTGCGGCGCTGGAGCAAGGGATGACGCAGATCGCGGACCACCTACCGAAGACCGTACAAGGGGTGGGCATCGTCCGCTACAACCCGTTCCCCGAGATGGGCGGGAACATGAGCTTCAGCCTCGCCCTGCTGGA
>Ga0209415_10012380_pt1 | contig 14212 bp, 12 predicted proteins | sample PeaSoiSIISIP2007_FD_187696 | JGI IMG/M metagenome (GOLD analysis project Ga0209415, IMG submission 187696) | Peat soil microbial communities from Weissenstadt, Germany - SII-SIP-2007 (SPAdes) (version 2) | ecosystem: Environmental > Terrestrial > Soil > Wetlands > Peat | place: Germany... | reverse complement strand
GCAGTTTTCTCGCTATCGACTTCGTTGCCCGTCAGCTATGCCACGCTGGTGGTTGTTGGAGCCTCGATGATGGCGGTGTTTGCCACGATGACGTCGCTGGTGCAGCTGATCATTACCAATGAAATGCGTGGGCGGGTGATGAGCGTCTACAACTTCGCGTTCCGCGGTGGGATGCCGATGGGAAATCTGCTGTCGGGATGGCTGGTCCCGATGTTTACGGCACCCATCGTGTTAGGCGTGAATGGGCTGGTGCTGGTGCTGGTGGCGATGTATTTCCTGCTGGTGCAGCGGAGAGTGGCCGCGCTGTGACCGCAGTCCGAAGACACGTCTAGACGCGAGTTCTTTCCAGAGTCGCAGTTTCGACGGCGGACGGAGTCGATGCAGCTGCTGCCGCTGCAACCGCGACTGCGGGAACTTCGGCGGGCTGCGCCGCGACGGGGCGCTTGATGGTGAAGCGCTGAATCTTGATTTCTCCGCGAGCGTAGACCGCGAGCAGGGCCTCGACTGCCTTGGGGTCGAGCCGCTTGCCGGCGAGGTTCTTGATGATCTGCAGAGCCTGCTCGGGGGTGTGCGCCTGCTGGTATGGTCGATTCGTGGTCAGGGCGTCGAAAGTGTCGCCGACGGCGATTACGCGGGCCAGCAAAGGAATCTGATCGCCCTGCAGGCCGTAGGGATATCCGCGGCCATCGAGCGCTTCGTGGTGTAACTCAATGCCGGGAAGCATTTCCGCCAATTGCGTGACTGGACGCAGAATATTCGCGCCTTTCGTGGTGTGCGTCTTCATGACTTCGAATTCTTCTTCGGTCAGCGCTCCCGGCTTTTTGAGAATGTGATCTTCGATGCCGATCTTGCCCACGTCATGCAACTGGGCGGAGATGCGCAGGGTTTCCAGGAAAGACGCTGGCAAGTTCATTTCCTGCGCGATGAGCAGGGAATAGCGGGTGACGCGGTCGGAATGGCCGCGGGTATAAGGATCTTTTTCGTCGACCGCTCCGGCGAGCATCTGAATGGAGCCCATGAAAAGCTCGCGATTTTCTTCGGCGGCGCGTTTGAGGTCTTCGACGAAATGTTCGAGTTCATCCGACATGGTATTGAAGGTGTGGGCGAGTTCGCCAATTTCGGTGCGGCTCCACAGGTTCACGCGCTGCGAGAAGTCGCCACGGGCGAGAGCGCGGCTGGACTGAGTGAGCACCTGCAGCGGATTGGTAATGCGCCGGGCTGCGAAAATGCTGACGCCGATGCTCAACAGCACGGCCAGAAGGGCCAGCAAGCGCGCCGTGCGCTGCATCTCGATGACTCCGCGATAGGCTTCGTTGCGCGGTTTTTGCATGATGACCGCCCAGTTCAGCGACATGACCGGGCTATAGGTGCCGAGCATGTCCACTCGATCGGAGCCGGTGCCAATGGTGAATTCACGGGTCTCAACCACTTGCGCCCGGTTGCCGCCATCGACGAAGTTGCGCACAATCTCGAGGTTCTTCATGTCCTGTCCGGTGGCTAGGCCGGGCGTGGCCGCAGCGACCAGGCGGCCCTGGGCATCGACCACGTAGGGCGTGAGGCCGCCGCCCGCCACCTGCTGCAGGCGGCGGATGAGGAATTGCAGGTCGACCACCGATGCAATCATTCCCAGAAAACGCTGCCCGTATTTCACCGGATAACTGACCACGAACACGGTGCGCGCGGACTTGCCTTCGCCGACCACCAGGGCCTGCCCGTTGTACTCCCGGCCGTCGCGGGCCGCGGAATAGGCACGTTCCAATTCGCGGTTCAGGAAAGCATCGGGAGCGATCTGTCCGGCGAAAATGCCCTTTGCGTCAGAATTCAGAAGGGTGGCGTAGGCGATCTCATCGGACGAAGATACGAAGTTTTCCAGCAGGGCCCGCAGTTCCGGAGCATGGATATTGGCTTCGCCGATGTCGCCGCCGCTGGCCACCTGAATTGCCGACGACAGGTTGGCCAACATCATGTGCAGAGAGCGCTGGTGCTGCGCCAGATCATCCGCCAGCGAGCGCGTCAAAGTATTCTGCAGCAACTGCTCGTTGGTCTTCAGGCGGTCGCGGTTAATGGCCTCGACCTGCGTCGAGTAGAAATACATCGGCACAATGCTGATGACGAGAAGCACCCCGAGGATTACATACAGAATCGGGATGCGTGCGTGATTAGGGGCGCTGGCGGACAAGTCTCTCCCTTCACTTCTCGCGGACGCCGAAGACGAAGTAGCGGCGGCTTTCAAAGGTATCCTTAAAATTCTAACGGGGAATCAAGCGGGCGGGAGGAAAAGCCGGGGGGATTGTCATTACCAAAGTACTGCGCGGAATCGGGCGTCTGGCAAGGGTTTGGCAGGCAAAAAGCGAACGGCGGACCTCGGACTTCAGACCTCAGACTTCAGACCCTGATTCTTCCCCGATTGTTTCGGCGGGTCAGTTTAGGAGCTTCTTCAAATCCTTCCAGCGGATCAGGATTACGTGATTGTCTTCGATGGCCTTCTTGAATTCGGAGCTGGTTACCGCATCATAATCGCGCTGGCGCCAGGCTGCTCCGTAGTCGGGATGGTCGACCATCACGGCTTGCAGTTCGGCATCGTCGTGATCGAGGTGAACAATGATTTCGGTGACGCCGGGCTTCAGGTTCTTGATCGCGTTTAAGTAGAACGCCTTCCAGTTGACGGCGCCGACTCCCGGACCGGCGATCACCACCGAATCCAGAACAGGATCTTTCTCGGAGAGCAGTGACAAAAGTTCTTTGGGTGTATCCGGAGTTCGGACTGCCAGGAACGGCAGTTTGTACTCATGAGCGACCTTCACGTAAACCGCGAAGAGCTCTGGCCGTGCGAACAACACGCCCATGTGGCTGTCGAGGTGAGTGGGATGAATTCCCAGAGCATTGGCGCGTTCAATCTGCGCGCGAATCTCGCGTTCGGCATCTTCCGGCTTAATGTGTTGCGCGGCTGGCTCGGTCTCCGGCCAAAGATATCCTTCGGGATCGAGCAGGCTGGGGACTGCGTTCTTGGATTCGACTGGGCCCCACCGGTAGATTTTCCACTCTCTGGTGAGGGTCAGGTGCAAGCCCAAGTCGGCGTCGGGATGGGTTTTGGCGTATGCTGCCACCTCGTCCAGCCACGGGCAGGGCACCATGATGCTGGCGGAGGTGACCGCATGTTTGTCGAGGGCGTCGAAACTGGCGGCGTCTTCGGAATGAGCGACCGCGAGATCATCGGCGTGGATGATCAGCAGTTTCGAATCCGCTGGGTAGCCAAGACGCTCGGCGATGGTCTTGGATTGTGCGAAGGCACTGCATAAGGGCGACGCAATCAGGAGAGCTGCGACAGCGAGATTTAATCCGCGCATGAGAGGCTCCAGGAAAGCGGCTTGAAACCGTAAAGCGTATCACGGGCTGCGCGGTGCTGAATGTGATCAGGCATTCTGGGTCTCGCCGAAGAACATCAACCACCAAGGACACCGAGGACCACGAAGGAAAGTCCTACGTGCCGGTCTCGCTCTTGCCCGAGCGCGACATTAAATCCTGAATGGCGTCACGGGGAGATTTGCCTTGGTGCAGGATGGCGTGCATCTGCTCGGTGATGGGCATTTCCACGCCGCGGGCATGGGCAAGCCCCACGGCGGCGGAAGTGGTGAAAACTCCTTCGGCGACCATGCCGTGCATGGCGGCAATGATCTCCGGGAGTTTTTGCCCGCGGCCGAGTTCGACGCCGACGCTGCGATTGCGCGAGAGGCCGCCGGTGCAGGTGAGTACGAGGTCACCGAGACCGGCGAGTCCGGCCATGGTTTCGGCGCGGCCTCCGCAGGCCACGACCAGGCGCGTCATCTCCGCCAGGCCGCGCGTGATCAGGGCCGCGACCGAGTTGTGACCGAGGCCGAGACCGTCGCAGATTCCGGCGGCGATGGCGACTGTGTTTTTCAAAGCGCCGCCTAACTCCACACCGATGACGTCGCTGTTGGTGTAAACGCGAAAACTAGGATCACTGAATTCCTGCTGCACGGTGCGCAGGAGCGCGGCATCTTGCGACGCGATCGTGATCGCCGTGGGATCGCCGCGGGCGACTTCCTGCGCGAAGGATGGGCCGCTGAGCGCTGCCACGGCGGGAGCAGATCCGTCGGCGCGCTGCAGCACCTGAGCAATCACTTCAGTCATGCGCAGCAGAGACCCTTCCTCCAAGCCCTTGGTCGCGCTGACGATCATGACGTGGGGCTGCAGGAGCGGGCGCATGCGCTCGAACAGAGCGCGGCAATGTTGCGAAGGCATGACGCTGACCACGATCTCCGCGCCGCCGAGGGTTGCGGCCAGATCGTTGCTGGCGGAGACGGAGTCGGGGATCAGGCGGCCGGGAAGAAATCTCTCGTTGACTCGCTTCTGCGCAATGGATTCGCACACGTCGGCCTCATGCGCCCACAGCCGTACGCGGTGCGTGCCTTTGCGGCCGAGCACGATGGCGAGTCCGGTGCCCCATGCGCCTCCGCCAATGACGGCGATTTCACTCATGCGGGCTTCCTCATGCGGGCGTCCATCATGTCGGCGTCCATCATACGGACCTCGATCCTAACCGGCTTTCGGTTCCTGCCAGTAGGCGGCGGATGTTGGTGTGGTGTTTGATCACGATCAGCACCGACGCCAGCGACATTAACGCGAGCGCCCGGGGAACGTCGCCGTATTCGTGCAAAAGCAATACGAGGTTGGGGAACGACGCGACCGCGGCGACCGATCCCAGAGACACATAACGGAAGGCGAGCACAAGAATGAAGAATACAGCGGCGGACAACAACACAGCTTTCGGAGCGATCATGACGAACGCACCCAGGCCTGTGGCTACGCCTTTGCCGCCGCGAAATTTCAGCCACACGGGAAACATGTGGCCAATGAGCGCGAATAGTGCGGCCAGCGCGGCCCAGACAGCGAAGGTCGGCGATGAGGCGGGCAGGATTGTGCGCCACGGAATCTGGGGGATCGCGATCTTCTCGAAAATTGGCGGACTCAGGATGATGCCGATCGCCACGGCGGCCGAGCCTTTCAGCGCGTCCAGCAGCAGTGTCAACACGCCGAGCGCCGGAGACTTGCGCGCTACATTGGTGGCGCCGATATTGCCGCTGCCGCTGCGGCGCACGTCCTCGCCGCGGAAGATGCGGACGAGTAGATAGCCGAAGGGGATGGAGCCCAGCAGGTAACTCGCCGCGGCGATGAGCACAGTCTGCATTGCTTGAACCTGTTGACGTTAGCGATGCTTCCGGCTGCGAGGTCAAGATGCCCCTCGCGACAGCCGGCAACGCCGGCGCTACTGTAAATCAAATCTCGCCAGCTTCGTGTACTTCGATCCTTTCGGCGAGAGCTGGCTCTGATACAAAAAGAACTCGCGGGCCGTCATGGTACCAAACTCCGGGGCGGGCAGGGCGGCCAGTTTTTCCTGCAGACGGTGAAAGTTGCGATTGGGGGCGTCTGATTTCATGCGTCGCGGCGTGCCGGAGCCGCCTGCGCCGCGGGCTAGCGTGAGATGCGGACTGAAGGCCCGGTCTTCTTTGGGAATGCCGAGTGATGCCATTCTTTCGTCGATGGCCGCGGCGAGGGCTGGCAGCTCTGAGCCGCCTTCCATGCCGACCCAGAATACGCGCGGCGACTTGAGCGTGGGAAAGAATCCGTAGCCGCGGAAGCGGATTTCTGCAGCGCCGGATTGGATCGCGCTCAGCGCATGCTTGATTGGTTCGACAGCTGCTTCCGGCTGTTCGCCGATGAACTTCAGAGTCACGTGCAGCGACTCCGGTTTGACCCAGCGTGCGTCGGGCGCGAAGCCCGTTACACCTTCCAGGAAGCGGGCGATGCGTTCGCGGACGGCGTCGTCGATGTCGAGAGCGATGAAGAGGCGCATATACAAAGCTGCTAGGTATTAGCTTCTAGCTCCTAGCTTGAACCTTGCAATCCGACGGCTCAAGCCGTGCGTTCCTGGATCTGCCCGCCTAGACCGAGCTGGATGCTGAGAGCTGAAAGCCACGGACCGAAAGCGGCTGAACTCAAGCTAGTAGCTAGTAGCTAGTAGCTTTCTCACCATATCCAGCGCCATCGTCGAGGCAAAGCGGCGGATGCGTTTGCGGTCGCCGGGAAAATTACGTTGCACGACTTCGGTTCCCGTGCTGCTGGCCACGGCGTGAAACACCAACCCGACGGGCTTTTCGGGAGTGCCACCGTTAGGTCCGGCGATGCCGGTGACGCCGACGCCGAGCGTCGACTCACAGCGGTAACGGATGCCCTCGGCGAGGGCGGCGGCGACTTCGCGGCTCACGGCGCCGTGACGCTCAATCATTTCTGCCGGGACGCCGGCGAATTCGGTCTTCAGCGCGTTAGAGTAGACCACCGCACCGCCCAGAAAGTAGCGCGAACTTCCGCTGATGGACGTGAGTCGCTCGGCCAGTAAACCTCCGGTGCAGGACTCGGCTACGGCGACCGTCGCGGCGCGCATCTGCAACCAGTAGCCGACGATCTGCTCCAGCGATTCTCCGTTGCGCGAGAAGACCGCGTCGTCGAGCTCGTCTTCGACTACGCCGGCAACTTCATCGACTCGGTGTTGAGCGGCATCCCGAGTAGAAGCGCGCGTTTTGAAATGCAGTTCGATTTCTCCAGCGCCGGCGAGGATGGTGGTGTCGACGTCTGTGTAGCGCTTGTAGATGGGCGCGACCCGCGCGTCGACCGCGGATTCGCCGAGCATGGCGATCTTCAGCGTCCGCACGGCCAGAAACGCGGGAGGAACTTTGGCGCGCAGGCGTTCCCGCACCTCGGCCTCGAACATGGCTTTGAGTTCGTGCGGAGGGCCGGGGAGCAGCACGATGACGTGTTCGCGGCCGTCGAATTCTCCGCTCAGCCACTGGCCGGGGGCGGTGCCATTCGGATTCGGAAGGATGATGGCCCCTTCAAGAACGTCGGACTGCTTGGCATTGTTGGCTGACATTTTCCAGCCGCGCTCGGCGAAGCGTTGCTCCAGGCGAGTCAGAATTTCAGGATCGCGCCGCAGCTTCACACCCAGAGCTTCGGCCACGGCCTCGCGAGTGAGATCGTCTTCGGTGGGGCCGAGACCGCCGCTGAAGATGAGAATGTCAGAGCGAAACAAGCCATGCTGAGCCGCGGCCACCAGCCGGCGGAGGTCGTCGCCGACGATGCTTTTGAAAATGACGTCGACGCCCAGCAGGTTCAGTTGCTCGGTGAGGTACAGCGAGTTGGTGTCCATGCGAAAGGGCGTGAGCATCTCAGACCCGATCGCAATGATTTCGGCATTCACGCGTTAGAAGTTTAAATGAAAACGCAAATGAAAACCGCAGAGGACGCGGAGAAGAAGCAGGTTCCTCACCGGTCTTTCAGACCGGTTCGGAATGACAAAAGAGTTTCGGGCGAATGACAAGATCAGGAACTATTCCGGCGGCAGCGGCAGGCCTTGAATGTCCCAGGAAAGATGGTGCACGGCGCCGGTCGTGACGGCGGAGCCCGACGTTGCGAGGATAACGGAGCGTCCCGGCGCAAACGCCAAGCCCACCAGGCCTTGCCCGGCGACTTCGAGATTAGCCAGGCCGTCGGGCGCAATCTTCGCGATGCCGCGCGTGCCGGAGAGCGAAGCCGCAACGTAGAGATTGCCGTCGACGTCGAAGGCTAATCCCTGCGGCCTTCCCAGGCCCTTGTAGAACGTACTCACCGTGCCGTTGGGATCGACTTTGTAAACGCGGTCATTCGGTCCGGTGACGAACAGGTCGCCTTTTGGACTGAACGCGAGGTGGTACGCGGAAACGCTGAGTTCGAGCGTGGCAAACACGAAGACTTGCTGGTCGCGCCCAATCTTGAAAATGGTGCCGTTGCGGTCGCCGACGTAGAGACTCTGCTCGCGATCAAAGGCGATGCCGGTGGCCACGCCCATACCTTCCGCGTAAGTGGTCATGGTTCCGTTGGGAGCGACGCGATAGACCGCGCCGTCGAAGCGCGAGGAGACATACATCTGTCCCTCGCGGTCGAAGGCGATGGCGGTGGCATTCATCATTTCGGCGACGAAAGGCTTGACGTTGTAGTTGGTGTCGATCTTGAAGATTGCGACTGAAACTTTCTGGCCGCGTGTGCCGGAAAACGTCACATAGATGTTGCCTTCGGGGTCGAGCGCGGGACTGGTTACGGGATGAAGACTGTCGGCGATGGGCACGGCCACCTTCACGGTGTGGGGATTGCTGAGGTGTCCATCGGTGGCCACCACTACCGGACCAGAGGTTGCGCCCTCCGGGACGCGCGCGACCACGAAGCCCTCGGAGCTGACGACGATCGACGCTTCAAACTCGCCAAAATTTACTTTCGGACGCTGGAGTTCCTGCGGCCGCAAGCCGGAGCCGGTGATGCGGAGTTCGCCTCCGGCGAGCGCCAGCGATGGGGCCACCATTTCAATGCGTGGTCCGCCATTGACGCTTTTTCTGCCGAGGATGCGGTCGGAAAATCCCATGAGAATCAGAGAGCAGCTAACTGCTTAGTAGCCCAAAATGCAGCAGAAGATGCATCACAGCGAACGCAAGAATTCCTGCGGCGACGTCGTCCAGCATAATTCCGGTGCCTTCTGGAAGTCGCTCCAGTTGGCGCACCGGAGGAGGCTTGACGATATCGAACGCTCTGAAAAGTATAAGACCCGCGAGAAAAGTTTTCCACGTAAGGGGGACGGCGATCAGGGCGATGAGTTGTCCCGCGACTTCGTCGATCACCACAAACTGCGGGTCTTTGGCTCCCGAGGCCCTGGCTACGCGAGTGGCAGCGGGGATGCCGATGAGTGTGACCAGCACGGCCAGAGCGACGGTCATCGGGGTGCGCAACGACGGCGAGAGTTCGTGCGCGATCGCGGCCCAGAGCGCGACGGTGGCGGCGGATGCCCAGGTCCCGGGCCCAGGACGCAGGCGGCCGATTCCGAAAAAGGTTGCGACCAGCGTCGCCCAGAGCGGGGCGCGCGAGCGAGACGCCCCCGAGACAGCCAGCGGGATGCCGGCGCTGCGGTCAGGAGCTGCAGTGTTCTCGTCGGCGGAGCGATCCGGCTTCACGACTCGTCCTCGGGATCTTCCGGGTCGCTGTCGCGGATGGATTCGTCGGCGTCGGCTGTGGGAGACGAGATCACGTAGGCGCCACTGGCCCACTTGCCCAAATCGATGATGCGGCAGCGGTCGCTGCAGAAAGGGAAGTCCGGGTCGGTGTTCTTCATGGGCTTCTTGCAGATGGGGCAGCGGAGCTTGAGGGTACGCTTGCGCGGCATACGGTTCGTATTGTAGCCGGGACGATCGGCCAGGAAGACTTCGTTACAGAATTCTTGCCACCAGATCGTAGTCGTGCGCTTCCGTGATCTGGCAGCGGTAGAACTGGCCAGGTTGCGGATCGATTGCATCGGGGACGTCGTTGACGAAAACTTTGCCGTCGATTTCGGGAGCGTGCATGGCAGTGCGGCCTTCGAGCAGCAACTCGGTTTCTTCCGATTCGCCTTCGAGAAGCAGATCGAATTCACATCCCACCAGCGCCTTCTTTTTCTTTTTGCTGATTTGCCGCTGGATTCCCATCAAGTGCTTGCGCCTGCGCTCGATCTCGCGCGGCGAGATCTTCTTCTCGAGTCCGAAGGCGTCCGCGCCGTCTTGATCGGAATAGCCGAACGCGCCCATCCAGTCGAACTGGGCCTCGCGCACAAAGTCGCAGAGCTCTTCGAATTCCTTTTCGGTCTCTCCGGGAAAGCCAACGATGAACGAGGTGCGCAGCGTGAGGTCCGGCACGGTGCGGCGCATCTTGGCGATCGAGCGCAGAAAGACGTCGGCTCCTCCGCCGCGCTTCATCCGCTTCAGCACTGAGGCCGAGGCGTGCTGCAGAGGGACGTCCATGTAGGAACAGATTTTTTCGTGCCGCGCAATGGCGTCTAGAAGCTTGCCCGTGATTTTGTTGGGATAGGCATAGAGGAAACGCACCCAGCGCAGGTCTTGGATGGCAGCCAGCTTTCCCAGCAACAGGGCCAGACCGTCTTTCAGGCCGAAATCTTCGCCGTAGCAGGTTGTGTCCTGGCCGATGAGAGTAATCTCGCGGACGCCGGATTGCGCAAGACGTTCGGCCTCGGCCACAACGGATTCGAAGCGGCGCGAGCGGAACTGTCCGCGCAGTTGGGGAATAATGCAGAACGTGCAGGGATGGTCGCAGCCCTCGGCAATCTTGATGTAGGCCATGTGACGCGGCGTGGCCAGGATGCGTGGCGTCGAGTCGTCGTAAAGATAGTTGGGCAGATCGCCGATCGCGCCCGCCCATGTTTCGCGCGAGAAACGGCCCTGGGCGGCGCGGGCATCGCCCTCCGGCCGCGAAGGCAAAACCGAATTCAGGACCACGAATGGAGAATCGCTCCGAGTCGGCGCCGGAGCCACGCCGGTAGCCGAGAGGATCTTTTCCAGTTCGCCCGTGCCTACGACCGCGTCGACTTCGGGAATGTCTTTGCGAATCTGTTCACGGAAGCGCTCGACCAGGCATCCGGCAACAATGAGTTTTTTCGCCTTGCCGCCGGTTTTATGCGCGGCCATCTCGAGAATCGTGTTCACCGATTCTTGCTGCGCGCTCTCGATGAACGAGCAGGTGTTGACCACGATCACGTCGGCGTCTTCAGCGCGGCGGGTGAGTTCGGCCCCGGCGCGCGCCAGCAGGCCCATCATGACTTCGCTATCCACCAGGTTCTTGGGGCAGCCGAGGCTGACGAAACCTACTTTTTGCGCCCTTACTGTGAGCGGGGTTTCGGCGCGCGGCTTCTCCAGGGAAGTCTCTTTCCTGAAATTGGACCCGCGATCGGGCTTACGATCAGGTTTGAGACCATGGGAACCGCTAACGGTGAGATCCTTTACAGGCATGCAATCTTTCTATTTTAGCATCTCGCGAAGCAACGTTTGGCCGCCACCAGGGTTCATCCGCTTGACACCCTGGGGCGCCACAAAAGATAGTTCGGATGGTCCAAAACAGCCGGGGTCGTGCTAGGCTATGTTTTACCGCCGTAACCATTTGTGAGACACCTCGCAGGAGGGGAAATGTTGGTCAAACGTCTTGGGATTGCGATCCTGTCAGTGGCGACCGTGCTGGCGGCGTCGGCGGTAGCGCAGGATGAAAAGAACGAAGTGGGTGCTGTGATCGGTCGGGTCTTCATCAGCGATCAACCGATCACCGGTGCGACCTACACGAGTCCCACCATCTCTTACGGCAAAGGCCTGACTTTCGAGGGTGAGTATGCCAGGCGCGTGCTGGTGACTCCGATCTATGCGATTTCCGGCGAAGTGGTCCTGGCGTACGACGCCAAGGAAAAACCTAATGCCGGCGACTACGCGAATTCAGTGGTGCCGCAAGGCTACAAGAATTTGTTCGTGACGCCCGCGGTGCGGGCCAATCTGTTTCCGACCACGGCAGTTTCCCCGTGGGCGAGCCTGGGCGCCGGTTTCGGCCACATCAGTGAATATCCCACCTTGCTGTATGGAGGCGCCAACCCCGGCAAGTCCACGACTGGATTTGTTTTTCAATGGGGCCTGGGTCTGGATGTGAAAGTCTGGAAACAGCTCAGCATGCGGGGAGAAATGCGCGACTTCTGGTCCGGGGAACCGGACTTTCCTCTGGCCCCCACCGGCAAAACGCGGCAACACAACTATTTTGTGGGCGGCGGAGCGTTCTGGAGATTCTAGTCAGAGTGTCCTGATCGATGTGGCCGGCGCCCTAGCGCGTCCGCGCAGCGGCTTCAACCTCTTCGTACAACTCCGGCAGGCGCAGGGCGTCGTCGACGGACTTTCCAAAGCGCGCGGATTCGTAGACGGCCGTGAAACGCGCGACTGGCTCGCGCAGCCGGCTGTCTTCAATCTTCATTACGAATTCATGCGGTGTCTGGCCTGCGGGTTTTTCTACGCCACGCCGCGCCATGGCGCGGGCCATCCGCCGGTACCACATCGTAGCCGCCTGCTCCGGGGACCGCTCGGGATGCGCGTGCAGCCACTTCTCGTGCAGCAGGCGCGCGATGCGGCCCAGGTTTCCCAGCAGCAGGAAGACGACCGCGACAATCAAGCCGATGACGGCCCACCGGCGAGGCGAGCGTTCCACGCGATCCTGGCTGCGCCGCGCCCACTGCAGCATGGCCGCGTAGTGGTCGCGAGCCCAGGTGCGAACCCTCTCCCATAGGCCGCGCGTGCTGCTGAATGCGGTCTGCGCGATCTCGTACTGGTGTGACGTGTCGTAGCTGACGATCCAATCGCGCCAGAAAGAAGACATGGCGTCGAGGTAGAGAGCCAGCCGGCTCCAGCCCTGCGGTGATCCGCCACTGCCCGCCGGAGTGGGATCAAAAGTCTGCCAGCCGTAGCCGGGAAAATACGCTTCCACCCAGGAATGCGCGTCTTTGGCCCGAACGATGTAGTTTCCGGTCAGGTCGTTGAACTCGTCGGAGCGGAATCCGTTGACCACGCGTGAAGGAATGCCCAGGGCGCGCAACATGACGGCCATGGCTGAAGCGAAGTACTCGCAGTGCCCCTGCTTGCGCTCGAAAAGGAAATTGGCGATAGGATCTTTCACCGCCGTCGCCGGCAGTTGCAACGTGTAGCCGAATCGAGTTCTGAGATAGTTCTCGATCGTGGCCGCTTTGTCGAAATCGTTGCTGGCCGAACTTGTGATCTGCGCCGCCAGGCGTGGAATCCGCGGATCAAGCTCAGGCAACCGCAGATAGGCCCCGGCCAGCAGCGGAGGATAGTTTCGTCCTGCCGTGCGCAAGTCGGCCGGCGCCGTGGCGGCGATGTCGGAGTCGGCTTCGTAACGGCTGATGGCATGTTGCGAATCAAAGTTGTAGATCGCACTGCCATCGTCGGCTGCGAGCATGCGGTAATTTCCGCTGACGCTGCGCGCCCACGGCGCCAGGAAAAAAACATTGGTGCCGATGGGTTCCATCAGCACGCGATAGTGGATGATGTGCTCGCGATCGAGACTCGCTTTTACGTACGAGGGCGGCGCAGGGTTGGCTCGCGGCACCTTGAAGCTGTTGTCGAACTGGCGCTCCAGAATGAACGCATTCTTGGAGTTGGACCAGGTGTGCCCGTCGAAATTGGCCAGCGCCACGCCGCGCCAATGCAGGTCAGATCGGCCCACGGTGTCGCCGTCGATCTCGACGTGCATGACCACCGCGCTGGATTGCTGGATTTGCCCAATCTGACCCAATTGCACGTGATCGCTGAAGCCGGAAGAAAAGTCGGTGCCGAAGGAATAGGCCCCCATGTATCCGGTGGACACTCGTGGCATCAGGAAAAAGACCAGCGCGCCCGAGGCGAGAATCATCAGCACCAGCGCCGGAGACGTCAGCAGCAGCGAGAACGCCAGGTTGCGATGCTCAAAAGGATTGCTGGTATGCCGCGCCTGGATACTGGCGGTGTAGCCGGAGCGGCGCATTTCCATGAGCACGAACGTCGCGACCGCCATCAGCAGGAACGCAGCAAACGAAAACAAGAAGGTGCTGTCGACCGTCAGCACGGCCGACGCCAGGACCATGAGAAAGGCTAGAATGGCCAACATGACGTGGTCGCGTTCGCGCCGCAACGAGAACATCCGCACCACCACGCCGAACAATGCCAGATGCACGGTGGCGGGCAGGAAGCTGCGCGAGAAAATGAAGTAGTCGGCGGCGAAAAAAATGAAGTAGGCGATGGACAGCGGTGTGGTCCACGCTTCAGAAATCACGAACTCGTGCCGCTTGGCCAGAAGATACCCGCGGACGGCGAGTGCGGCTCCCACCAGCACAATCGACGGGAGGTCGAGACCTCCCGTGCTGGCCAGCGTGCCAAATCCCGTCAAAACCAGCAGATACAACGCGAGCTCGAAGTAATGGTCGATCGCCTTCGACAGCGGGATCACGCCGGATTGTGAAGACTGGGGCGCCATTTCGGTTTGGCTGCGCACTGCGAGGCTGTCCCGCACGAGCTGGGACAAATCAGCTCAGACATCCATTGTTCGACAACCGTCTGCAGAAGGGAAGGCTTTGGCGACAGATTCTTGCACCGAAAGTCACATGGACCTTCGCGAAGGAGCGGAACAGGGCCGATGCGCGCGCGGGACGCCAGCGCTACACCGAGGCTGCAAACTGGCGAATGCTAGAATGGTTCAGGTCAGGCATCGGTCTTACGCGACGTACTCCCGCCAACCCCGCCAGGTCCGGAAGGAAGCAACGGTAACGGGC
>Ga0209415_10012378_pt1 | contig 14212 bp, 10 predicted proteins | sample PeaSoiSIISIP2007_FD_187696 | JGI IMG/M metagenome (GOLD analysis project Ga0209415, IMG submission 187696) | Peat soil microbial communities from Weissenstadt, Germany - SII-SIP-2007 (SPAdes) (version 2) | ecosystem: Environmental > Terrestrial > Soil > Wetlands > Peat | place: Germany... | reverse complement strand
TCTCTCGCCGGCCTGGTTACGAGCATCACATGGCGCGGGTGCCCGCACTTTTCCCTCGCTTCTCCGGCCGGAGATCCGGCAGACAGGACCCATGATCCTCGATCGATACAGGCTGACGGACCAAGTCGCCATCGTCACCGGCGCCGGCCGCGGTATCGGCCGGGCCATCTCCGTCGCGTTCGCGGAGGCGGGCGCGGACGTCGCGCTCGCGGCGAGGCGCCCGGAGACGCTCGAGGAAGTGAAGAAGGAGATCGAGGCGCGGGGCCGCCGCGCGCTCTGCGTGCCGACGGATGTGAACGACAGCGCCCAGCTCGATCGGCTCCTCGACCGGACGGTGGAGACCTTCGGGCGGCTCGACGTCGTCGTCAACAACGCGGGAGGCACGGCGCCGACCGTCGCCTTGATGGTGGAGGACGCGGAGTTCGACGCCGCGTTTCACTTCAACGTGACGGCGCCCTTGCACCTGTCACGCCGTGCCGCTCCGCACCTCGCGAAGACCCGTGGGTCGATCCTCAACGTCTCGAGCGCCATGTCCCACCTGGTGGACTCGGGCTTCGTCGCCTACGGGACCGCGAAGGCCGCGCTGAACCACATGACGCGGCTGCTCGCCTACGAATGGGCCCCGAAGGTGCGAGTCAACGCGATCGCCGCCGGGGCCACGATGACCGACGCCCTCGAGGCCTTCGTGAACATGGGCGACCTCATCGAGCAGATGGAGAAGTTGACCCCGCTCCGGCGGCTCGCGCATCCCGACGACATCGCCGCCGCCGCGCTCTTCCTGTCGTCGCCCGCCGGCTCGTGGATCACGGGCAAGGTGCTCGAGGTCGACGGCGGAACGATCGCGACCAACTGGCCGATGACCATCCCGGGCGGGCTCGAATAGAGGCGCAACGGCCTCGTGGAGGTCGGCACGGGGAACATTGTGTACTCTCCAGCGTGGGGTTCCGTGAAGGCCGCGCCGGTTGACGCACTCGTGTCCACGGGACTCGCTCCGCTGCCGGATTGGAAGGGCACACCCCGGTACTCCATCACGAGGTGCCTGGGCGCCGGAGGAATGGGCGTCGTCTACGAGGCGTTCGATCGCGAGCGGGACCAGGCGGTGGCGCTGAAGACGCTCCTGCGGTTCAGTCCAGCCGCGCTCTACCGGTTCAAGCAGGAGTTCCGGACCCTGGCCGACGTCGTCCACCCCAACCTCGTCCGCCTGTACGAGCTCGTGGCGACGGACGCGGACCACGTCTTCTTCGCGATGGAGCTCGTCCGCGGGGAGGACTTCCTGAGTTACGTGGTGCGTCCCGAGAGGAGGGAGGATCTGCTGGTCGCGCGCTCCGAGACCCCGACGTGGACGCGGGCGTCGATGCCTCCGGAGACCTCCGGTGCGACGGGCCCGCCCGGACCGGCATCCGCGGCGACCGGCGAGTCCGGCGGCAGGACCCGCTGCCCGGCAGACGTCGATCGTCTCCGGTCGGCGCTGCGTCAGCTCGTCGACGGGGTGAGCGCGCTGCACGGCGCGGGCAAGCTCCACCGCGACATCAAGCCATCCAACGTCCTGGTGACCGCCGAGGGTCGCGTGGTGCTCCTCGACTTCGGAGTGGCCACGGACGTCGACGTCGCGAGCGGACGTCCACCCGGCGAGCGAGAGATCGTCGGAACCGCCCAGTACATGGCGCCCGAACAGATCGACGACCGTCCGACGGCCGCGAGCGACTGGTACAGCGTCGGTGTGATGCTCTTCAAGGCGCTCGTGGGGCGCCTGCCCTTCGCGGGTCCGGACAAGGACGTACTGACTCGAAAGGCCCTCTTCGAGCCCTCGGCCCCCGGCGAGTTCGTCGACGGCGTGCCGCCCGATCTCGAGGAGCTCTGCTGCGCGCTCCTGCGTCCTGCCCCCGAGGCACGACCGGGTGAGGCGGAGATCCGCCGCCGGCTGGACGATGGCGCCCACCTGGCGACCGTCGCGCCACGGCCCGACGTCCGGCGTGGCGCCGCCCGGCTCATCGGACGCGCGCCGCACCAGAGGGCCCTCCAGGAGGCGTTCGACGCCGCGAGGCAGGGCCAGGTCGTGACGGTCCGCGTCCACGGCGGCTCGGGGATGGGCAAGTCGGTCCTGGTGCAGCGCTTCCTGGACGAGCTCGTCGAGCGGGGCGAGGCCGTCACCCTTCGCGGGCGGACGTACGAGCGGGAGTCGATGCCCTACAAGGCGCTCGACAGCGTCATCGACGCCCTGAGCCGCCATCTCCTCCAGCTCGGCCGGCAAGGCGAAGAGGGGGGGGCGATCCCGCTGCCGCCCGACCTCCCCGCGCTGGTGCGCCTGTTTCCCGTCCTTCGACGCGTCGACCGGATCGGGGCGATGGCGGAGGCGGCCTCCTCGGACCCCGCGCACGTCGTCCGCCGGCGGGCCGTCGCCACGCTGCGCGAGCTACTCGCGGCCCTGGCCGCCCGACTTCCGATCGTCATCCACATCGACGACGTCCAGTGGGGTGATGTCGACAGCGCAGGGCTCCTCGTCGAGCTCGTACGCCCGCCGTTCGACGCTCCCGTGCTCCTCCTCCTCGGGTACCGGGAGGAGGAGGTCGACACGAGCGCCTTTCTCGTCGAGATGCGCGCTCTCTGGCCCCTCGGGACGGACGTCCGCGACCTGCCCCTGCGACCGCTCGAGGCGGCCGACGCGCGCGAGCTGGCGCTCTCCTTTCTCGATCCGGGCGGCCCCACCTCGGGGGAGACCGCCGACGCCATCGCGCGCGAGTCCGGTGGAAGCCCGCTGCTCGTCGAGGAGCTCGCCCGCGCCCTGCCCCGGCTCGAGGACGTCGATGCCCCGGCGCCCGTCGCGCGTGGAGCCGGCTCGATACGCCTGCAGAGCATCGTGAGCGCGCGCCTCGCGCGGCTGCCCGACCGGGCCCGCCTGCTGCTCGAGCTCGTGGCGCTCAGCGCGCGCCCGCTGCCCGTGACGACCGCCGGGGTCGCCGCCGGCGCAGGCGACGACCTCGACCAGACGGTCCACACGCTGCAGGAAGGCCGGTTCGTGCGGACGGGCTTCCGGGATGGAAGCGAGGTGCTGGAGATCGTGCACGACCGGATCGGCCAGACGATCGTCGCCCAGCTCTCCGAGGCGTCCGTCCGCGCTCACCACGGCCGCCTCGCGCGCGCCCTGGAGCTGGCCGCGGCCGACCCGGAGGCGATCGCCCCTCACCTCTTGGGGGCAGGCCACGGCGAGCGCGCCGCCAGGAACGCCGAGCAGGCGGCGGAGTCGGCAGCGGCCAAGCTCGCGTTCGGACAGGCCGTGCGGCTCTACCGCCTCGCGCTCGACGCGGTCGACGAGAAGTCCCCCGACGCGCAGCGGCTCCGCATGCGCCTGGCAGACGCCCTCGACTGGGCGGGGCGGGGCGCCGAGGCCGCCCGCGTGTACGCGGCTGCGGCGTCGCATGCGCAGGGCCTCGAGCGGATGGAGCTCGAGCGCCACGCCGCGGAGGAGCTGCTGCTGTCCGGCCACATGGACGAGGGCGCCGCGGCGCTCGATCGCATCATGGACGCCGCGCACATCTGGCGGCCCAGGAACCTCATCCAGGCCATCGCGCTGGCGCTCGTGTATCGCGTCCTGGTGGCGCTCCGGGGGCTGACCTTCCCCGACCGCGACCCGAGGGACGTCCGGCGAGAGGACCACCTACGGATCGAGGCTCTCTACGCCGTCGTCGTGGGGTTCAGCTTCGTGAACGTGATCTATGGCATGTGCGCCCAGGCCCGGCACCTCTATCTGGTCCTCCGCGCGGGGGATCGGTTCCAGGTGTTCCGTGCGGCGGTCGTCGAGACGACGAACACCGCCGCGCTCGGGGGGCCGGAGGGCGAGCGCGAGCGGAGGTTCGCGGCCATCGTCCAGCGGCTGATGGAGGAGAGCGACGACCCCCAGTACAGCGTGTTCGGCGCGGGCGTGCACGGCCAGCGACTCTTCCTGCACGGCCGGTGGAGGGAAGCGCGGGACCTGCTCGACGGGCTGTACGACCGGTTCCGGAGCAGCCGCGCGGGGTGGTTTGCCAACTGGCAGCTCTTCAACGTCTACGCGCTCGGCCTGATGGGCGAGCTCGCGGAGGCGCGCCGGCGCTGCGCGACCCTGCTCGCCGACGCGGAGGACCGCGGCGATCTCTACACGCTCGTCAACCTGCGCATCGGCCACTGCATCACCGTCTGGCTCGGCGCCGACGACGTCGACACCGCACGACGTCACGTGCGAAGCGCGATGGCCTCCTGGTCGCGGGGCGGCTTCTTCCTGCAGCACTATCGCGCGATGCTCGCCGAGGCGCACGTGGACCTGTACGTCGGCCGCGGCTCATCGGCCTACGACCTCGTCGCGGACCGGTGGAGCGACCTCCGGCGCAGCTTCCTCATGAACGTGCAGTACGTCCGCGCCGACGCGCATTTCCTCCGCGCGCGGTGCGCCCTCGCGTCGGCGGGCAAGGAGGGACGCCGCGGCGCCCGCGTCGCAGAGGCCGCTCGCCTCGCCCGCAAGCTCGATCGCGAACGGATGGCCTGGACAGCCCCCCTGGCCGCGCTCGTCTGGGCGGGCGTCTGCCATGTCCGCGGCGATCGCGAGCGCACGCTGGCCCAGCTGCGCACCGCGATCGCCAGCGGCGAGGCGGCCGACATGCGCCTGCACGCGGCGGTGGCGCGCCTGAGGCTCGGGACTCTGGTGGGTGGGCCCGAGGGCGACGGGCTCGTGCAGGAGGCCCTCGAGTGGATGAGCGTCCAGGAGATCCGCGCTCCCGAGAAGATGGCGGCGATGCTCGCCCCGGGGTTTGCGGCCGCCGGTTTCGCGCCGCCTGCTCCGGCGAGCCCCGGGGTACTTCCGTAGCATGGCGACCCGCGGGCCCTCCGGCGCAGTCCAGCCCCGTCCCCCGAAGGGTGAGGCCCGGGTCGGGAGGGAGCTGCCGACCCAGGAGGAATTCGAGCGGCTGGCGGCGGCATTTCGACCGCTCTGGGAGATCGACGACGCCCCGAGCGCGGGCGTGGAGACGTCGGACATCCGGGCTCTTCAGTCATTCGCACCGGGCCCGGAGTCTCCGCCGCGCACGCCCCCCGAGGTGAGCGGCACCCACGTGGCGCCGAGACCGCCGTCGGCGCCCCCGGTACGCCCGGACGTCTCCGCGGTCGACACCGGCTCGGTTTCCTACGTGCGACCGTCGAGGAAGCCACTCTGGATCAGCGCGGGCGTGCTGATCCTTGCCCTGGGTGGGGCCGGTGTGTGGGCGACCGCGGGGGGTCACCCGAAGCCCGCTCCGGCGCTCGAGGCGACGGCGAGGCCGGTCGACACCGCGAGGGTCTCGGCCATTCCGCCACCCCCGCCCGAGACACAGGCGGCTCCGCCGCCGGCGGTGCGCGCCGTGTCGGCCCCCCCTTCGCGACCTCCCGAGAAGCCCGCCGCAAAGAAGGGCCCGAGCATCGTGCGGGACGTGCCGTTCTGAGGGCGACCGGCCGAGCGGAAACCGTCGAGCGGGTTCCCGGCTCGCCTGTACCATCGGGTTCGTGACCTCAACCCCCGACACGAAGGCGCCGTTCGACCGCCTCGGAGACTACGCCGTGCTCGCGCCGATCTCGGAGGGCGGGATGGCGAGCGTCTGGCTGGGGCGGTCGATCACCCACCCGGAGCAGCTCGTCGCGCTGAAGGTGATCCGCGCCGAGCATGGCCGGAACAAGGACTTCGTGGCGATGTTCGTGGACGAGGCCCGCATCGCCTCGCGCATCTCGCACCCGAATGTCGTCGTCATCCGCGGCGTGGGACAGGAAGGCTCGCAGCACTTCCTCGCGATGGAGCTGCTCCGCGGGCACTCCCTGCTCGACGTCTGGAAAGCCGCGCACGCCCGCGGAAGGCGCCTGCCGTACGAGGTGGTCGCCTGGATCGGCGCGAGGGTCGCCGACGCGCTCCACCACGCGCACGAGCTGGTCGACGAGCAGGGGCACGCGCTCCACGTCGTTCACCGCGACGTGAACCCGGCCAACATCGTCCTCGCCCGGGAGGGAGTGCCCAAGCTCATCGATTTCGGCATCGCGAAGGCCCGCGACCGGATCGCGTCGACGGCCTTCGGGGTCGTGAAGGGGAAGCTCGCGTACCTGGCGCCCGAGCAGGCGCACGGCAAGCCGGCGGACCGGCGCTCGGATATCTTCGCGCTGGGGGTGACGCTCTGGGAGACGTCGCTCGACCGGCGGCTCTTCTTCGACGATGCCGACGTCGAGACGATCCGCCGCGTGCGCGAGGCCGACGTGCCGGACCCCACCACGCTCGACGACGCCTACCCGCGCGCCCTCGCGGACGCGGTCTCGCGCGCCCTCGCGCGCGATCCCGACCAGCGCTGGCAGACCGCCGCCGAGCTCCGCGATGCCCTCGATGGCTTCGTGGCGGGCGCCGGCCACGCCGTCGACGCCGGTGCGGTGCGCGCGCTGCTCACCGACCTGTTCTCCGGCACCCCCCCTGCGGAGTGGGAGCGCGTGGCCGACGAGATCACCGTCGACACGGAGCGGACGCGTGTCTGGCAGGAAGGGCAAAGAGCCGCCGAGCCGGCGCCGGAGCCACCCCCGGCATCGCCAGCCCCGGTGCCGGTCGCCGGACCGCGCCCGGGGATGCTGGCGATCGCCGCGGCATGCGGCGTGGCCGGTGCGATCCTCGCGGGGATGGTCGCGCGGGGTTGCAGCCACTCGGCGCGGAGCCAGGCCCTCGAGCGACGCGTCGCGCGGATCGAGGACCTCCTCGGCCTCGAAGAGGCGGGAGCCCCGCCGCCGTACGATGCCGCTCCCGCGTCGAGCGGCGGTGCCGCGGCCGCGTCGGCCGACGACCGCTCCGTACCGTGCGCTCTTGCCAAGGTCGCCGCGTACCAGGCGTGGCAGGAGGCCCTCGCGAAGGCCAAGGTCATCGCGAGCGCCGCCGAGGCGTCCTGCGGCGGGATCCGCAACGACAGGAGAAAGCAGGGTTGCTACTACGCCGCGATGTCCGGCATCCGGACGGCGCAGGCCGCGCGCGACTCGGTCATGCAGGGCGGCGCGGCGGCGCGGGAGGCGCTGAAGGGCGTGAAGGACGACGCCAGGAACGACGCGGTCGCGCGCGCGCGCTCCGCGAGCGACGCGGTCTTCGCGGCGTGCGGCGACGACGGCGGCGCGTGAGCGCCGAGCGGCCGGCTCCGTCGCTGTCTGTTGCCCTCAGTGAAGCTCCCTGAGGGGTCGACAAGGACGAGGTGGTTCGAGGAGTGCGTGCCGATCCTGCACACCTCGCCCTGGTGCACGAACGTCCGCTCGCCGCGCTGGGGCTCGCGCACCACCTGGATGACGAGCTTCGGCAGGACGTCGACGCTGCGCACCCGCCGGACGGAAGAGTCGTGCCGGATCACCGTCGGGCGGTCGTCGGCCACGTGCGGGGGCATGGTCTCGCGCTCCGGCTCGTGGCCGGCGGCCGACGGCAGCGGGGACGGGGGCCGAGGCATCGATCGGATCATGACACGCGCGCGAGCGCCGCGCCCTATCCGGACGGCGCGGAGCGGCGGCGCTGCGTCACTGGCACTTGGCCTTGCAGGCCTTCGCGAGGGCCTTCTTCGCGCAGGTCTCGTAGGCCGCGGCGAGCTTCTTCGGCTTCGCCGCCGAGGGCGCCGTCGCCGAGTCCATGCAGGACGCCGCGCCCGACGTGCAGCCGTGGATCCCGTCGAGGGTCGACTGGCAGTCCTTGTTCTTTCCGCAGGCCGCCGCCTGCTTCGCGCACGTCTTGTCGATGCACGTGCCGCAGTCGGTGCTCCCGAGCGACGGGGGCGGGGGAGGGGCCGGCGCGGGGGCCTCGGCGGTCTCGGTCGGTGCGCTGGACGTGTCGGCCTTGGAATGGGACGACGCCGGCGCGGCCGGGGCCTCCGAGGCCGCCGGCTCGTCCGAGCCAGCGCCCGACGAGCTCTCGTTCGCGGGGCTCTCGGCGGGCTTCGACTCGCCGCCGCCGCAGGCGATCCACGCGAGGGGCACGGAGGCGAAGAGGAAGAGCGCGGTGATGGGGAGGCGGCGGGTGCGGTTCATGGTGCCCACCTTGCGTAGCGCGAGGCCGCCTCGGATCAAAGCACGAAGTGCGGTTCCCGCTTGGACCGGTGCCGGGCGACGCATACGCTGTGAGCCCTGCGGATGGCCTCCGGATGAAGCCCTTGCACGTGGCCCCCCTGCGTCTGCCGCTCCTGGCGGCGGTGCAGGTCGTCTTCGGGCTCCTCGCCCACGCGTCCCCCGCCAGGGAGGCCGCGGTCAAGAGCGCGCCCGCCAGGGACCCGGCCGCGGACGTCCCGGCCGCCGTCCTTCGCGTCGAGGTCTCCGTCGCGCGCCGGGACTGGAGCGCCCCGTGGAAGCTCAGGGCGCCCGAGTCCGCCGCGGGCACGAGCTTCGCCATCGCGGGGGACCGGCTGCTCACCAACGCGCACGTGGTCCGCGACGCCCAGCAGATCACCGTGAAGAAGAACGACGGGTCCGCGCCCGCGATTGCCACCGTCGAGGCGGCGGACGAGGACTGCGACCTGGCCGTCCTGCGCCTCCCCGACAAGACGTTCCTCGCCGGGGTCCACCCCCTCGATCTCGGCGATCTGCCCGCCTCCGGATCGAGCGTGACGATCTACGGCTACCCTCTCGGCGGGCGAGAGCTGTCCACGACCACCGGCGTGGTCTCGCGCATCGAGTCCCAGACGTACGCCGAGGGTGGCACGATCCACCTGGCCGGGCAGACCGACAGCGCGATCAACCCGGGTAACAGCGGAGGGCCGGCCGTGCAGGGTGGCCTCGTCGTGGGGGTCGTGTTCCAGGTCCTGCGTGCCGGCCAGAACATCGGCTTCTTCATCCCGACGCCGGTGGTCCGCCACTTCCTCGACGACCTGTCCGACGGGAAGTACACGGGCTTCCCGGACGTGCCCGTGGAGGTCATGCCCCTCGAGTCCCCCGCGGCTCGCCGCGAGCGCGGGCTGCCCGCGGATCGCAGCGGCGTGGTCGTGCAGGAGATCCCGAACGGGAGCAGCTTCCAGGGCGTGCTCGCGCCCGACGACGTCCTCCTGTCGGTCGACGGGGAGCGAATCTCGGACGACGGCACCTTCGCGTCGGGCAAGACGCGCCTGCCCTTCTTGCACCTTTTTGACATGAAATCGATCGGGCAAGCGGTTCGCCTCGAGGTGTGGCGCGAAGGGAAGGTCGCCCTGGCCGAGTGGAAGGCGAGCCGCTACGGGCCCTGGGACCGCGTGCGGCGATCGCGGGCGGCGCCGCGGTACCTCGTGTACGGGGGGCTGCTCTTCCTCCCCCTGAGCGTCGACTTGCTCGTCGCCGCGAACCCCCCGGGCGACCGCCGCGCCGCGATCTCGCGCGCCGTCCACGCGCAGATGTGGGCTCCGTCGCAGGACGTGGACCGCGAGATCGTCGTTTTGGCCCGGGTCCTTCGGGATCCGGTCAACGACGGGGTGCAGGAGGGCGCGCCGGTCGTCGTGGAGCGCGTCAACGGCCAGCCCTTCCACGACCTGGCGGACCTGGCGCGCCTGCTCGACCTCAGCCAGAGAAAGCGCGACGTCTTCCAGCTCGCCGCGCCGTACCCCGATCTCGTGGCGATCGATCACGACAGGGCGGCCGCCACGCGCGCGGCCTTCCTCGCCGCCCACGGCATCCCCCATGACCGCAACCTGTAGACGCGCCCTGCCCCTGCTCGGCGCGCTCCTCGCGGGGTGCGCTCCCGCGGTCGCCCCCGCGCCCGCGGCGCCGGTCGACGTGGCGCAGTCCATCGTGATCATCGACGCCGACGGCACCGACGCCGACCCGTCCGCCCCCTGGGGCGGCGGCAAGACGTGGACCCGGACCCTCACGGGGCTGGCGGTCGACGGACACCGGATCCTCGTCGGTGGCTGGGGGCTGCACGGACAGCAGCACGTCCGCGCGCAGCGCCAGGGCACCACGGCCAAGAGCCCCGCGCGCGCGATCCTCGTGGACGCGGACTGCGGCCTCGCGCTCCTGACGGTCGACGACCCCCTCTTCTGGACCGGGCTGCCCCCGGCGGCGATCTACGGGGGCGTCGCCCGCCAGGGGCCCGCGCGCCTGCTCCATGCCACGCCGGACGGCGCTCGCGTCGACGCGTCCGAGGCCGCTGTCGTGGGGCTCCCCATCTCGGGCAGGTGCAACCTGCTGCACCTCAAGCTCGGCCAGGTCGACGCCCGGCACGTGGTGCCCTCCGACGTGGTCGGCTCGGGCACGCAGGCCCTCGGCGTGGTGGCCAGCAGCACCGGCGACGAGGTCCTCGCGTTCACGTCGCGCACGCTGGTCGCGTTCCTGGCGGAGGCGCGGCGTCCGGCCTACCGCGGCTTCCCCACCCTCGGGATCCACTGGCAGTCCGTGACCAGCCCGGCCCTGCGCGACGAGCTCGGCCTCGCCCCGGGCGAGGGCGGCGTGCGCGTCGTGCACGTCTTCCCGCTGGGATCCGGCGCCGGCGCCCTCGTGGCGGGCGACGTGATCCTCACCATCGCCGGCAAGAAGATCGACGGCGACGGCTCGTACGACGACCCCGACGCGGGCCGGGCGCCGTTCGGCTCGATGCTGCCCGACAGCCATCACCCCGGCGACGTCGTCGACGTCGGCGTCCTGCGCGACGGCGTCCGCAAGGCCGTCGGCGTGACGCTCCGGGCGTGGCCCGGCTCGGCGGACCTGGTGCCCTGGTTCAACCCCGACGACCCGGCAGGCGCCTACGACATCGAGGGGGGGCTCGTGTTCCAGAACCTCACGGGCGACTACCTGACGCGCGTCTTCGGCTCCAGCTGGGGCACGGTCGCGCCGCGGCAGCTGCTGGAGCGCTACTGGCTCGACCGGCTCGAGCCGACGCCGGAAGAGGCCCGCGTCGTCGTGCTCACCCGGGTGCTCGCGGATCCCGCCACGCTGGGCTACGAGCGCGTGCGCGACCTCGTCGTCGAGAGCATCAACGGCGTGAAGCCGCGGTCCCTCGCCGACGTCCGCGGGGCGTTCGCGCACCCGGCGGGCGCGTTCGACGTGGTGACGTTCGCCCCCGGCCAGCGCGTGCACCGCATCGTCCTCGACGCGCGCGAGGCGGCCGCGGCGACCGAGCGGCTGCGCTCGGCGTACGAGCCGCCGAAGGTGGGAGGGCCGTAGGTCGGCCGGCCAGGGCAGTTCATCGGCCAGCCGCGAGGGTTCATCGTCGATCGACGACCGATCATCGACGATGAACCGCCGTGATATGGCCGATGAATCGCGATGGCCGGACGAGCGATCGCCTTTCATCGCTGATGAATGGCTCCGGGTGGCCCCGCCCCTGCGATCGATCGCCCGTCCAGGGCCGTGAGCAGCCGACCGATCGCGTTTCATCGTCGATGGATGGCCGTGGGTCGGCGATGAAGTGCCCTGGGTGGCCTCACCCACGGCCGTGGGTCGGCGACCCATCGCGATTCATCGCCGATGAACAGCACTTGTTCGACGATGAAGGGTCGTGGCTGGCCGATGAACCCCTACCCCCCAGGTGACCTACTCCGCGGCCCGCTCCAGCTGGTGCGCCACGCCCTCGATGGCCTCGATGTACTCCGTGACCATCGCCTGCACGACGTCCTTCACGGCGCGGACCTCCTTCATCTGGCCCACCACCTGTCCCACCGGCGTGCCGAGCAGGTCGGCCGACCCGGGCTTCTTCGTCTGCGCGTAGCGGTTGATCCGCTGCGTGGCGCTCGCCGTCGCCATGTACTGCAGCGGCATCGGTAGCGTCCCGGGCGAGTCCGGCGCGCTCCAGGCCTCGGTGTAGGCCGTCTTCAGCTGCCGGGCCGGCTTGCCGCTGATGCACTTGGACCGGACCGTGTCGCTCGACGTCGCCGCGAGCATCTTGTCGATCAGCGCGGGCACGCAGTCCGACTCGCGCGTGGTGAGCCAGAGCGACCCCGTCCACACGCCCTGCGCGCCGAGCACCATCGCCGCCGCCATCTGGCGTCCGGACCCGATGCCGCCCGCCGCCAGCACCGGCGTCGGTGCGACCGCGTCCACGACCTGGGGCAGGAGCACCATCGACCCGATCTCGCCGGTGTGCCCGCCCGCCTCGTACCCGGACGCCACGATGATGTCGACGCCCGCGGCCTTCTGCTTCATCGCCTGCGGCACCGTGCCGCACAGCGCCGCGACGAGCAGCCCGCGCTTGTGCGCCGTCTCGATCACGTCCGGCGGAGGGGGCCCGAGCGCGTTCGCGAGGAGCCGGATCGGGTGCCTCAGCGCGACCTCGACGTGCGCCCGCCCGCTCGACGCGGACCACCCGAGCAGGCTCTCGGTCGCCTCGATCCCCGGCGGGATCTCGGGGACGCCGTGCTTGCGGAGCAGGTCCTCGACGAACTTCCTGTGCGCCTCGGGGATGAGCTTCTCGAGGTCGACCTTCTTCAGGTCGCCGTCCGCCTTGCCGACATACTCGGCCGGGATCACCGTGTCGACCCCGTAGGGCTTGCCGCCCACGTGCTCGTCGATCCAGACGAGCTCCGTCTCGAGCTCCTCGGGGCTGTAGGAGACGGCGCCCAGGACGCCCAGCCCTCCCGCCCGGCTCACCGCCGCCACCACGTCGCGGCAGTGGCTGAAGGCGAAGATCGGAAACTCGATGCCGAGCCGCTCGCAGAGATGATTTCTCACGTCCGTCACTCCTTCGTCCGGTGAACCCCCGCGTGGGGCGACCCATGAAACATGTTCCAGGTGAGTAGAACACGTTTCACTCCACTCGGCAACCGCCTAGCGCCGGTGATCGGCCGCGCGCACGGCGGCGGCCGCGATCCGCAGGAGCCGGCCGTCGCCCACGGGCGTCCCGGCCACGCGGTTGAGCGTCATCGCCACGGCGAGCCCCCGCCAGGGGTCCGCGAACGCGCCGGAGCCGCCGTACCCGAAGTGACCGAAGGCCCCGCGCAGGCGGCCGGTGGTCGTGCCGACGAAGTGATAGCCGAGCCGCCACGCCATCGGGATCCCGAGGACCTCGTCGAGCCCACGGCCCTGCACCCGGGTGGCCCTGCGCACCGCCTCGGGCGAGAGGTAGCGGACGCCGTCGACGGTGCCCTGGCCCGCGAGCATCGCGTAGATGCGGGCCAGGGCGCGCGCGGTGAAGACGCCGTTCATGGCGGGCAGCTCGGCGTCGAGCAGGCGATCGGAGCGGAGCACCACGCGCATCCCGCGCGCCAGGAAGGCGGACGAGCTGTTCGCGAGGTCGAGCCCGAGCAGGCCCCACGCGCCCCGGAGTCCGAGCGTGGCCAGCCTCCTCGACAGCCCCGGCTTCCCGGGCGGCGGCGGCAGGAGGAGCCGGGCCAGGCGATGGCGCTCCTCCGGGGGGCAGCCGATCCACGCCCCGTCGAGCCCGAGCGGCCGCACCAGCTCGCGATCGAGCGCCTCGGCGAGGGTCATCCCGGTCGCCCGGCGGATGACCTCGCCGACGAGCCACCCGTACGTGAGGGCGTGGTACGCGCTCCGTCCCCCCGGATCGATCCTCGGCGTGGCCGCGGCGAGCGCGCGCGTCATGTGCTCCCAGTCGAGCAGCTGATCCGCGTCGTCGATGAGCGCCTTGACCCCGTGCAGGCCCGCCCGGTGCGAGAGGACGTCCCGGAGCGTCAGCCGCTCCTTGCCGGCCTGTCCGAACTCGGGCCACACCTCGGCGATGGGAGCGTCGCAGTCGATCCGCCCCGCGTCGACGAGCCGGTGCGCCAGCGTCGCCATCACGCCCTTCGTCGTCGAGAACGACAGCGCCACGGTGTCGCGCGTCCACGGGGTCCCGCCCTCGTCGCGCACGCCTCCCCAGACGTCCACGACGACCTCGCCCCGGTGCCAGACGCAGAGCGAGGCGCCCCCCGCGCCGGGGCTCCGGAGCTGCACGGACAGCGCGTCGGCCAGGGGCTCGAAGCCGGCGGCGATCTTCCCCTCGATCATGGCCGCCCGCGCTCCTCGCTCCCGCTTGCCCGACGCGCGTGCACGACGCCAGCCTTGCGCGGTAGTGAAACATGTTCTATTGGGAATGGCAACCGAGGAGTCGAGGGAATGGCCATCGTCCAGAACGTCGAGGCTGCCCCCGGGGGGCGGCGCCACATCCGCGTCGCGAACCCGGCGACCGAGGAGCCCATCGGCGAGCTCGCGGTGGCGAACGCGGAGGACGCCCGCGCCGCCGTCGCGCGCGCCCGGCTGGCGCAGCCTGCGTGGTACGCGCTGGGCTTCCGGGGGCGGGCGCAGATCATGAGGCGGGCGCTCG
>Ga0209415_10012377_pt1 | contig 14215 bp, 12 predicted proteins | sample PeaSoiSIISIP2007_FD_187696 | JGI IMG/M metagenome (GOLD analysis project Ga0209415, IMG submission 187696) | Peat soil microbial communities from Weissenstadt, Germany - SII-SIP-2007 (SPAdes) (version 2) | ecosystem: Environmental > Terrestrial > Soil > Wetlands > Peat | place: Germany... | reverse complement strand
GATCACGGTGATCGTCTCCGACAACGGTGTGCCGCCGCTCTCCGCCAGCGCGAGCTTTACCGTGGTGGTCAAGCCGGCGCCCACGCCGCCGGTTCTGGGCGACCTGGACGATCGGATCGTCTATGCCGGCTCGCTGCTGAGCTTTAGGGCCAGCGCAACCGAAAACGATCAACCGCCCCGGACCCTGACCTTCAGCCTGGGTCCGGACGCCCCGGCCGGCGCGAGCATCGGGCGCGGGACGGGCCCCTCACCCGTCTCGAGCCTCTTTACCTGGACGCCCACGGCGGCCCAGGCCCCGAGCGCCAACCGGATCACGGTGATCGTCACTGACAACGGTGTGCCGCCGCTCTCCGCCAGCAACAGCTTTACCGTAGTGGTGCTGGTGCCCAAGCGGGGCTTGGGAGAGGGGCATCACCCCAGGAGCTTGCCGAGTGTGACCCAACGGGGGGCTGTGGCGCACGATCCGCAGGCGCGCATCCTGTCCGTGAGCGAGCCTAACGCGGGGCAATGCACGATACGGTTTTCAGGCGTTAACGGACAGGCCTATGAACTGCAAGCCAGCAGCGACTTAGAGACTTGGAGAGCGGTAACGTCGGGGGTGTTCCCCTCAACCGAAATCGAGGTCGTCGATACCATCGGCGCCCAAGCCGGTTGCTTCTATCGAATCAGGCTGCTCAACCCTGGACCGTGAAATAGCCGGCGGCACTACTTGCCCGTATAGGCGATGCGCCAGAGAGTGCCGTTGCCGTCCTCGGTCACGAGCAGCGCGCCATCGTGCGCGACGGCCACACCCACGGGCCGACCCCAGACGCTGTGGGCGTCCACCACAAATCCGGTGAGAAAGTCCTCGTAATCGCCCGTGGGAACGCCGTGATCAAGCCGCACGCGAACGACCTTGTAGCCGGTGCGCGAATTTCGATTCCAGGAGCCGTGGAAAGCGGCGAAAAGGTCCCCGCGATACTCCGCCGGAAACGCCGACGCGCCGGTCGTGGCCGTGTAAAACGCGAGTTGCAAGGAGGCCGAGTGCGCCTGCAACAGGACGTCCGGGACCAGGCCCTGGCCGGCGAGATCCGGACGCTCGCCCGCGTGGCGCGGATCCTCGTGATCGCCCAGGTAATACCAAGGCCAGCCATAGAATCCGCCGGCTTTCACCCGGGTGATGTAATCCGGAACCAAATCGTCGCCCAAGCCGTCGCGCTCGTTCGTCGAGGTCCACAGTTCGCCCGTGTTCTGATCCACAGCCAAGCCCACGCCGTTGCGAATCCCGGTCGCGAACGTGCGGACGGGTTGGCGGCCTTCGGGGTCCGACACGAGAATATCGGCGCGGTTCATCTCCGAATCCCACGCCGCACCGCGGCCGTGTTCAGCTTCCCAAAGACGCACGGCTTCGGGATTCTTTTCCTTCATGCCTTCCGCGATATTCGATCCGGAGCCGACCGAGATGAACATGCGTTGATCGTCCTTGGAGAAGGTCACATCGCGAGTGGAATGCCCACCCTCGCTTTGAGTCAACCTCGCCACGATCACTTGAGCCTCGCCGCGCGCCTTGAGATCGCCGTTACGGTAGGCGAGGCGAACCACGGCGTTGTTGTTCGCCACGTAGATCCACTCCGGATTCTCCCCTGACGGATAGAAGGCAATGCCAAACGGCCGGTCGAGGCCGTCGGCAAAAACCTGGTTTTGAGACGGAGCGTCCGCTCCGTCGGCGGCGCGCAGCACCCGCAGGCGATTCTCACGCGTCTCCGCGATAAAAATATCTCCGTTTGGCGCCACGCGCAGCAAGCGGGGTCCCGACAGCCCGGCGGCAAACAACCGGACTGCAAAGTGCGGTGGCACGGATAACGCGGCACCTGCCGGCTGCGGCACCACCTGCGGACCGTTTCCAGCCGACGGAGTGCGGTAGGGCGCGGGCAAGTCCGCGAGCTTGACGTAATGCTTGACGCCGGGGGCGTCATTGTGCCAATCGCCGGCGTCGACGCCGGGCGAAGCCGCGGGCGCCGGCCCGGGCTCAGCGGTTCGTGCAGAACTGGCCGCGGCGGTCAAGGTCGAGAGATAGGCGATCAGATTGCGTCGAATCCCGGCCGAGGGAACGGGAATCAGCATGCTGGTGCCCGGAATGGCCGCCATCGGATTGGCGAGGAAATGGTCCAAACTGGCTGAATCCCAGACGAGCGGCGATTCGCGCAGCGCTTTGGTGTAGCTGAAGTTTGAGCCGGATCCGGCCCGCCGGCCGAATATGCCGACGAGGCTCGGGCCTTGTCCCCCGAGCGGGACGTTTCCCGGTCCCAGGCTCGTGGCGTGACAAAGCGCGCAGTTTTGCTGAAAGAAAACCTTCCCCCGGCCGGCCTCGTCCGTGGCTGCCTCCGAGGCTGCCTCCGTCGCGCTGAAATTGATGATCTTCGCGCTCGGCGCGTCCGGCACTTGCAGGCGAAGGAATGGCTTTTCGCAGGCCGTATGGCAGGCATAACAGCCCACCAGGGTTTGACGATAGGCGGCCTGGAAACGAACCGCGTCCCTGTTCGTGATGGCTTTATCGACCTCGGTGAGCAAGGTGTTGTCCACCGCTTGCCAAATGCCGTTCAAGTCCACCGCGGCGCCCGCCTTCGTCTGCCGCACCGGTTGGAGACGCACGGCCCATCTTAAATGCGACCGGGTTTCGCCCAGGTAGAAATCCGCCAACGGCCAGTTCTGCTTTTCCGCCGCAAACCAAAGATTGGCGAAGTGGTAGCCCACGTCTGCCATGGCATGGGCTTGATCGGGCAACCGTTCGAGGAGTGTTCCTCGGCCCGGTTGCGCGTCCTCAACGTCATTCCGCTTGGCCGCGGTTTCCGGCTGAGCCTGGACTTGTGGGATAAGCCAGCCAGCCCCGCAACCGGCGGCAAGCAAAACGCCAAGGCGGGCGTTAATGAGGTGTTTCATTCGTTTGAGTTCGTCAGGCATCCGACTCCACGCGACTCTACCCGGCGCGCGTCGGTTTCAAACGCAAAGAGAATCCAAATCCTGGTCGCGAAAGCAAGGACTTTCGGCCAGGCGGGCGCAGACGGGGCAACCACGGTAGTTCGCAGCCTGATAATGCTATTTGGGCTCGCGCGGACCACGGTGTTGGCCACGATAGGTGGCCAGGAAATAGGCCATGACCATCCCGCAGGCGAGGGCCAACCCGGCCCAGAAACGAGACCATTGGATGGCGCCGTCCCGCCCGCAAGCGGCGAACCAACTCCCGGAGCTCAGGTAACCCGCGAGGTTTCCGAAGCCGTAGTTCATGAGCCACATCAGGCCTTGCGCCCGCGCTCGCCAGGATTCCTCCACGCGTTCATTGAGGTAAATCTGGCCGGTAATGAAGACCAAGGTGAACGAGGCGCCGTGCAGGAGCACTCCCGCCAGCAGCCAGCCTGGCCCGTTTATCGCACAGAGCAGGAAACGCAGAACGCCGAACGCCAGCCCCGCGGCGAAAATCCACTTCAGCCGCCAGCGGTCAAGCAGCACACCCAAAGCGAACAGCGCTATCACCTCCGTCACTTGCCCCAGGGACATCCAGGACGCGGTATGCTGAAAGCCGAGAGCTTGCAGGTGGAGCGGCGTAAAAGGATAAAAGGCGGCCAGCGGGATGCTGTAAAGAGCGGTGGTGATGAACACTACGCGGTGGTCAGGGTTCTTCAAGAGGCCGAGCGCGTCCCAGCCCAGCGACTCGCGGAGCGTATGGCGCCCGGTGGAGGCCGGCGGCGGCACGCTCGGCAGCAACCAGGTGAATGCGGCCAGGCCGAGCCAGACGGTCGCCGTGACGTAACCGGCCTCGGTTGACCGGTCCGCGCTCAGGGCGCTCACTACCCAGCAACCGACCATCCACCCCACCGTGGCGGCGGCACGCACCGGGCCGAACTCGCGCTGGGAGTTTCGCAAGCGCGAGAAGGCAATGGTGGTGGCGAGACTCCCCGTGGGCGAGTAGAACAGCGCCTGCATCTGAATGACCAACAGCAGTGCCGCAACGGGCCACCTCCGCTCGACCGCCCAACTGGCGAGGCTCGCGGTGACGGCGCTCCCGCTCGCCAGCCAGCGCAGGACCCGTACCGGCGAGGCGTGCCGGTCTGCCATCGCGCCGAACAAGAGTGGAGAGACAAACGCCGCCACCGCGGTCGTCGCATACGCGTAGGAGCGGAGCGCGGCCAACCCATGGGCTTCGAGCACGCTCGTCAGCGTCACCAGCCAGGTTCCTGCCGCCAACGACTGGAGAAAGAACATGCCGGCCAATTCGCCGTACTCGACGCCCCGCGCGGTTGCCAATGCGTTCAGTCGTGTTTCCCTTGGGTTCCCGTTCTTGGTACGCCCCAATTGTTTAACCACTCCAGCCGGTTGCACATATCCTCGGCGCGTAATGTATGAATGAGCCGTGCCAATCCTCGTCCAATTGGATCCGGATTCGGCTCACGGAGTGCTATGCGGGGGACACGACTGGGGCCCGGCACGCCGGAGGGCTCAGGCGCTCTTCACGTTCAATTTCGCCAGCAATCTCCTCCAGGTTCGACAACGCGTATGAAATGGCCGCATAAATCTCAGCCAGCGCGACTCCGTCGAACTTCTCCAGAATGTCTTCCGGCTCGCACCCCTGCAGAAACCAACGATAGACGGAGCTGACCGGGATCCGCTTTCCCGCAATTCGGGCGCGCCCCCCGCAGGTTCCGGGAGTTTTAACTATCAGTTGGCCGATTTCCATAGGCAAAGCTTGCCACGCTTGTCTGTTCGGAGCAAGTGAAGTGTTTGAGCGTTTGGTGCAGAATGGCGTGGGGAGTCCGGATAAGCTCTAAGGCCGCACTGCGGTCCCATCTTCACGCCGGACGGGCAGCCAGTAGCCGGGGTTCTCCGGGAGCGGAAACTTCTTGGCCAATGCCTCGTTCACGTCCACTCCCAAGCCCGGCGCCTCGTTCACATACAGGTAGCCGTGCTTCAGGACCGGCGTGCCAGGGAAGACCTCCTGGGTGGCGGCGTTGAACTGGACGAATTCCTGGATGCCGAAGTTGTGGATCGCGAGGTCGAGGTGCGCGTTGGCGGCGTGGCCCACGGGCGAAACGTCGCCGGGTCCATGCCAGGCCGTGCGCACCTGGAACCACTCGGCCAGCGCGGCGAGCTTCCGGGCCGGGGTCAACCCGCCGGCCTGCGAGAGGTGAACGCGGATGAAGTCGATCAGGCGCTCGGTGATCAGGTTTACCCATTCGTGCGGGTTGTTAAACAGCTCACCCATCGCAATCGGGGTGCTGCACTGCTGCCGCAAGAGCCGGAAATAGCTGTTGGCTTCCGGCGCGAGCGGGTCCTCGATGAAGAACGGATGATAGCGCTCCAGTTCCTTGCAGAGATTAATGGCGTCGATGGGCTCGATGCGCTCGTGGACGTCGTGCAGCAATTCGACGGCCTCCCCGAATTTGCTGCGGATATGCTCGAACATCTTCGGCGTCGCGTTGAGGTAGGGGCGAGCGTCCATGTGGCTCTCCACGGGCAAGCCGAAATCCTCCTTCTCGAACTCCGCGTCCTTGGAAAGATGCGGCGAGCCGTAGCCGCCGAGTTGGATGCGGACGTGGCGAAAGCCGCGCTCGAGGTTTTGCTGCACGCTCGCCTCCAGGGCGGCCATGTCCCTGCCGCTGGCATGCGCGTAGCAATGCACGGCGAACCGGCACTTGCCGCCCAGCAATTGGTACACCGGCATCCCGGCGCGCTTGCCCTTGATGTCCCAAAGCGCCTGGTCCAGGCCGCTCAAGGCATTGTTGAGCACGGGGCCGTTTCGCCAGTACGAGCTCGTGTAGGCCGTTTGCCACAGGTCCTCGATATTATCGGCGTCGCGGCCACGGCAGAAGGGGTCGAGGTACTCCTCGATGGCGGTCTTGACCGCCAGCGGCCGCTGGTTGAACGTCGCGCAGCCCAAGCCATACAGCCCGGGCTCGGTCGTCTCGACCTTGACTACGACGAACCGAATCCTCGGTTGCGGTGCGGTGAGGATGGGCCGAACCTTGGTGATTTTGAGAGGAGCGAGGCCTTTCGCAGCTTGGGCGGTAGTCTCGGCGAGCGCCTGGTCTTTGCCGGCGAGCATACCGAAGAGCGCCGCGGCTGATCCCAATCCGGTGTTTTTGAGCATGTCACGTCGATTCATAGTGTGGTCTTGGCCTTATATGCGAGAGGTTTAGCACAAACGGAAGGGGATGGGCAACTGCTCCATTGGCTGTATTGGCTGTGTTGGGGGAGTTGGGGGAGGTAGAGGAGGCGTTGAGGGAGTTGGGGAGCTGGGGTAGAGGGGTTGAATTGAGGTTGGGATTTCCCCCCTTGACCCGAGTGCGGTTGTGCGCTATGTTCCATGAACGGCATTTAACATATCATTCAACAGCACTTATACATGTACCTGAACCGAATCACTCTGTCTCTTTGGATGTCCGCCACCTTGGCGCTTGGGAGCACGAACCTGGCCTTCGCCCAAGGCCTGCCCAAAACGCAGCCGAAGCTGATCACCGTCGGCCGGGAGGAAGTCAAAGTGGGTCGCAACGCCGACCATGCGAAACACGAGGCGGGATGGCCGGCAGCCTTCGAGAAGGCCAAATCCCCCGACTATTACCTCGCCCTCACCTCGCTCACCGGGCCTAACGAAGCCTGGTATATCGCCCCGTCGGAGTCGCATATGGCCTTAGGCGAGCAGATGAAACGCGAGGATAAGGACCCCGTATTATCGGCGGAACTGGCACGACTCTCACTAGGTGACGCCCAATACATCAACGGGGTACAGACCTTTCAGGCCGTGGCTCGGACGGATCTGAGCGTGGGGACTTTCCCTGACATCGCCAAAGCCCGGTTCTACGAAATCACCGTCTTTCGTGTTCACCCCGGCCATGAGGTTCAGTTCGAAGAAGCTGCCAAGGCTTATGCTTCGGCCAGGATGCGCGCGGAGCCGAAAGCCGGCTACCGCATTTACGAGGTCATCGCCGGCATGCCAGGGCCAGCCTACCTGGAGTTCTCGTCCGTCGAGGACTACGGCGAGTTCGACCAGCAACTTGCCGCTAAGGTCGCGACCTGGAAGGAAACAACGCCCGAAGAAAAGTCTCGGCTTCAAAGGTGCCTCACCGAAGGGATCATCAGCTACGAGGTCAATCGATTCCGATTGGACCCCGTCCAGAGCTACGTGCCAAAGGAAACGCGAGAGCAGGATCGCGACTTTTGGATCGCCAAGTAGTCCGTGGCCGGGTTTTCGGACCTGCGGGCGGCATCCGCGGCCGATGCAGATTTCTGGCGCGGCTCATTCAAACGAACAGGCCGACGCCGAGACCGACGCGGCACGGGATGTCGCAAGCAATCAACAACAACCATAACGTCCTATGAAGCACTTCAGCGCAGTTCTGCTGTTTCTCTGTCTTCTGGGCGCTGCCACTGCGGCTCGCGCTCAGCAACAACATCTCTATGCGGCGATCGATTACATGCACATTCCCGACGACAAGTCCGATCAGGATTATGTCGCGCTCGAAAAGCTCTGGCAGCGCCTCCATCAGAAAGCGGTTGATGCTGGTATTTGCCGTGGCTGGTACATGAACCGGGTGGAGAATGGGGGCCGAAACGACTTCGTTACCATCCGTGTGTACGATTCGCTCAACAAGATTGCCGACCCCTGGCCGGATTCCTTAACCAAAGGTCTTTTCACGAGCCAGGAGCAGGCTCAGATGAACAAAACTGCTGAGGTCCGCCAACTGATCCACAGCGAGCTGTGGGAAGTTGAAGCCTCGGCGGTGAAAAACCTCGAGGGCCAGTCGCATCCGTACCAGGAGATCGATTTCATGAAGCCCAAACCTGGCAAGGCAAACGACTACTACAAGCTGGAGAAAGAGATCTGGAGCAAGCTCCACAAAGCGCGCGTGGATGCCGGCCTGATGGGCGGTTGGTTTTTCCTGAGCCGGATGTTTCCCAGCGGTTATGACTCGGATTACGACTTTATCACGGTCAATATCTTCGCCGACAAGGCTGCCTCAGAAAAGTCGCTCGACCCGGAGCTCGCCCAGAAGGCCCTGAGCGCAGAAGACTTAGCCAAAGCAACCACAACCCTCGACCTTCGCAGCATCGTGCGCCGGGAGATCTGGCACTCGATCTTGCAGGCGGTTCCTGGGAGCAAGTGATCGGGGAACGGCAGCACCACGCCCAGGCTGGCAAGAGGGGGGCACCCGGATTCGTTAAGGAGGATTTGCCCTGGGTTTCGCCATCGAACAAAGCATATTCCGTGCCCGGCCTTTCCGTCCACAGCGCCATTCCCGGAATCTCCCTGCGGACCGAAAGAACAGGAAGAACGGGGAGGATCAAGCAGCGTCGAACTTGGGTTAGAAAGCGGGCGACTTCTCTTTGAAGTCCGTAATCTCCTACGCCGCCATCTCACCTCAGCCGTGCCCTCCGGGTCAAGGCTGCGGAGCTCTGGCTCAGGTTGGGGATGGCGGACGAGGTGTTGCGTGATTCCCCTTCGGTGGACTAGCGGCGAAGAAGTGGGAGGCTGCGCTCGATATTGCCACGGCGTTGACCAAGATGGTGCCGGAACATCCATTGGGTTGGCTTCAAAGGTCCTTCTGCCTTCATCAATTAAAGCGCACCGTCGAGGCCAGGGATAGTCCGCTGCGGGTGGTGGACAAGTTCCCTCTGCACGCCCTGCTGCGCTACAAGCTGGCCGGCTACGAATGCCGGTTGGGCAGGTTAAAGCAGGCCCGAAACTGGCTTGGAGAGGCGTTCGAGCTTGGAGACCCGCAGACGGTAAAGTTCAGGGCGCTGGAGGACCCGGATCTTGAGCCGCTGTGGAAAAAGATTGGCGAGATTTGAATACAAAGTGATGGACAATCTCGGGCCTGGTTTCCGCCGTGCTCTTGTTGGTTCTTGGCCGGCGTGTGAGGTTCTGAGCCGAGGGGGCCAAGTGACACGCCGCGGGAACCGCACGCCGGCGGCGGCGATGGCCTCCCCATTACTTGCCGCTAACGTCATAGCACACCGTCAACGGTTAGTAATGTCCTGCCACACTGTTGTTGACGGCAAGGAGGATTTTGCCCAACGAGCCAAACTGCAAAACTCGGAGGCGAGCAGCGAATCCCCATCCCGCCAGTTCTTGGGCCTGGGGTTAGGTCTTCAGACACGGACTCCGCTGCGACAGATTAGTCCAGCCGGACGCACGACTCCATCTCGCGGTAGTAGAACCCGACCCGATCCACCACCAGTTCGAGATGCCGAACCTGTTCCTCTTCAATAAAGAGCAATTCCTCCCGCAGGCGGAGCTTGCCCCGCAGCCGGACCCCGCCGTAGAGCCACACCTCCACCTCATGCCCCAAAGGCAGGTTCATCCGTCGCGCCAACTCCGCTGCGGCCATGCGGCTTCCGGCCAGCCAACGTGCGTAGCCCGCCCCGGATTCCCCTTTCTGGAAGTCAAATTCGCTCTGTTGATTCATGAGCTTTAGGGCCGTTCGACACCCATGCTGGCATGGTCGCGCCCGGGCGGCAAGCCGCGCTTCGTCAGACCCTCTGCACCAGGGCGCTGATCATCACTGGCCGTCCTGGCGTTGACTATTACATGACTCCTGCGCCCTAAGCAGCAGGAGCCCGCGGTTTACTCCAGGCCAAGCCAACGTCGAAGCCGCCATCACCGAACGCGACTTCTCCTGGGTTGACAGCGACAAACTCGTCCGCATCTATCTCGACCTCCGCCATGAAATCCGCGACCTCCGCGCCGCCGACCTCTCCCCCCTCTACGAACCCGATAATCCTAATCTTAATCCCGACCCCGATCCCAACCACCACTCCGCTCCGCACTCTGCACTCCGCACTTTCCCACCCCTCCCCCCGCCGGCCCGCCCCCACTCCCGCGTGGCGCGGGCATCCTGCCCACGAGCCCAAACGACCCAGTCGTTCTGCTCCCAGAATCGCATCTCTCTTCGCCAACTTCGACCGACTGCCGCCCCCTCGGCGCAGGCGGGTCAAACAGCGCCCAGTCCGATAAAGGCCCGCCTGCCGACGACTCGGACCAGGCACGGCGCGACAAAGGCTCCAACGAGGGCCTCCACCCGCCGGATGCGCCGGTCCAGGCCCCATCTTCAGTTGCGCACTCTCTCATTAACACACCGCTTCAGCGGTGTGCCAGCGCCCGCGGGCCCGCCGAAACCGTTTCCAACGGTTTCCCGCCGCCATCCGCCCCGCCCCACCCCGCCGGAGCCGCGGTTCACGAGATCAATCCGTGTCATCAGTGCCATCCGTGGTTAAATCACGCGGCAGCCCAACTCGCTCGCCGGCTGCAAAGCTCCCTCGCATCAGCAATGAGCCGCGCAACAAGCGGGATAGCGAACCTGTCCCCCCTTCTCTCCGCGTGTACCGCGTATTTGGCGGTCATTGCCTTCCTTGCGGCTTCGCTGCTCGGCACTCCAACACTCGAATTTCCTCGCACACCGCGAACAACTTCCGCTCTGCACGGTGGCAGTCCAATTTGCCCGCAGGCTCCGAACGATTTCTTCTCTGCGTTCTTGGCGTCTCTGCGTTTTCATTGCCTTTCCCTAAGCCTCGCGGGTTTCCGAAGCAGTCCCCACGGCCCTCCACCACGCCCTCACGCTCCCCTGCCCGCCGTAGCCTCGGAGAAGCCGGGACGCTCCACGCCGTGGTCGCCGGCCGTCCCGCTTTTCTTCACCATTTCTGCACAACTTCCGCCTCACTTTTACGCCCTCGCTCTTCACAATCGCCACCGTACCAGCCACTTGCGCATTCCAGCCCCCCGGCATGGTGCAATTCTGCTCCCCATCAAACCCGTGGAGCAGGCTTCCAGCCTGCATCTCACGTCCCTACGCCGGCCCCCGGAGCGCCGCGTTTACGCGGCAGAATCGCCCAGAACTCGCGGCACAGCCGTCTTCCCGAGCCTCTCCGCCCGGTGCCGCGTAAACGCGGCGCCCCGATCGCGGCGGAGGCACCGCCGAAACGCACCCGAAAGGAACCAAATTAAGTGAATGCTGAAACAGTTACGAAAATGCTTGAGTTTGCAGCGCGGCGGCTTTGGAATAGAAACCGCAACAACACCGACAAATGAGCGCGTCAACAAACAACTCCCCATCTCCTTCTGCGGCTCAAGAAAGGAGCATCCGATCATCGACTGCAGCCGGCCGCACACCATGCACACTTCTTGCCCTAAACTGCAATTGTCCAAATTGCTCGCAGGCTGCGGAGAATCCCTTAGACGGCTCTCCGTGGGAAACGCTCACCCTCCGCATGAAACAGGTCAACGCCCAGCTCGAGGCCCTGCACGCCAACGCCCCGGTGCGCTGACGATTGCAACTGCGAACAGGCGTGGAAACGCCACACAACGGGACATAAGAAAATGTATAGCGCACGTCTGGGATTGGCCCTGGTCTGGGCCAGCGCGGTTTCAGCAGTCAACACGTGCCCAGCCGGTTCGGCACCGACCCCGGCATCGCCGGTCCGGGCCAATTACGCGCGGCGCTTTGAGCCGCCAACCCGCCCGGCATTTCTCGAGTTGCCTCCCGGTGCGGTCGAACCCGCCGGCTGGTTGCGCGACTGGTGCCTGGCCGCGCGGGACGGCTTCACCGGTCACCTGGACGAGTATGACGACGAGTTCAAGCGGGCCTGGGCCCCCGACCACAAGATGACCGGTGACGGACTCCTCTGGTATAAGGGCGCCTGGCCCTACGAAGGGGGCGGTTACTGGTTTGACGGCCTGGCCCGCCTGGGCTTGGCCCTGCACGACGAGGGGCTCATCCGACAGGCCGGAAGGCGGCTTGCCGCCGTGGCCGACCACATGAACACCAACGGACTGCTCTTTCTTTGGTGGCTCGACCGGAAGAACCCGAACGATCGGCGAGCAGTGACGGCTGCGTTGGAGGGTTGGCCGCTCTGGGCTTGCGGCCTGTTGGGGCGCGCCATGACGGGATTCTACGCCGGCACGGGTGACCCACACATTCTGGAGGCGCTCGAGCAGGCATACGCCGCAGACCCCGACTGTCTGCGGTCGATCCGAGGCAACCTCTCGAACCTGTGGCCGGCTTTTGACGCTTACTGTTGGTCGGGCAACCGAGGCATCGCCGACGCGTTGGACGCCATGTTCAAGCAGGAAGGGGCGGGGCTGTTGCCGAGTTTGAACCGTTACCGCAACCCGCCGGACTTGGAGCCGGGCACAACCGTGGACAACGCCCACGTGGTCGAATTCATCGAAAGCACGACACCCTGGGCCGTGGGCTATCTGTGGACTGGCGACGCGCGCTACCTCGAGGCGGCCATCGGGTGGCACGACCTGCTCGAGCGCGTAGCCATGCAACCCCACGGGGTGCCGGTCTCAGACGAGTGGTATGGTCCGACCGGCGCGTTCCGGGGCAGTGAAACCTGCGACGTGGCCGGATACGTATGGAGCCAGGTCTGCCTGCTCCTGGTAACCGGTGAAGGCCGGATGGCGGACCGACTCGAGCGGGCGTTCTTCAATGCGGGGCCCGCCACGGTGTCGCGTGATTTCAAAAGCCACGTTTATTTCCAGAGCCCCAACCGGTTCGCCAATCTGTCTCCGGACTTTCCGCACGGGCCCAGGGCGAGTGGCGGGGCCTACCAACCGAAGCACGCGCCGCTCTGCTGCACCGCGGCGCTCAACCGCATTGTGCCCTGGTTTGTAACCCACCTGTGGATGGCCACCTATGATAACGGCCTGGCCGCCGCCAGTTACGGTCCCTGCAAAGTGACGGCCTTGGCGGCCGACGGCGTGCCCGTCGTCATCGTCTGCCAGACCGATTATCCCTTCAGCGACACGATTGACCTGTCCGTGCAGCCTGCGCGGGAGACGGCGTTTCCGCTGGACCTTCACATTCCCGGTTGGTGCCTGGCGCCCACGCTGAGCGTGAATGGCTCGGCCGTCGTGGTCGAGCGGAACACCCGGGGCTTCGCGCGGGTCAACCGAACCTGGAAATCGGGCGACACCGTCCGATTGCGCCTCCCGATGACCGCCCGCGTGCAACGGGGACGCGATGCCGCGTCGGGCCCGCCTTTCGACGGCGCGCATCGGGTCACGCCGGTGACGATTCCGGAGCAAGCCAGCACCCGGGGCGTGCCTTACGCCTCGGTGTCTTACGGCCCGCTGCTCTTCGCCCTGCCCATCCCTGACACTACCGACGCGAATACGCCCGATCCCTCGGCCCGCTGGAAATTCGCCCTGGACGCGCAAAACCCCGGCTTCACCGTGGAGCGCGCGGCGATGCCTGCTAAATGGGATTGGCCTTTGTCGGCGCCCATCAAGCTGCGGGCCAACGCGGTCGAGATCGCCTGGAACCCTGACCCGAAAGCCCCCCGGCTGCCGCTTCTGCCGGTCGTCAGGTCGAAACCGGCCGAGCCGGTCACCCTCCTCCCCTATGGTTGCACGAAATTCCGCATCTCCATGTTTCCGGTCACGGCCGAGCCGGAGGTCAAGCCCTCGGCCATTCGCCGGATCCTGTTCCTGGGAAACAGCATCACCTTGCACGGCCCCAAAGAGGATATCGGCTGGGCCGGGAACTGGGGCATGGCGGCCAGCTCGCCGGACAAGGATTACGTCCATCTCGTCACTCGCGCCCTCGCTCAGCATACCGGTTCGGCGCCCCAAATCCGGGCCGCCAACATTGCGGATTTCGAGCGCAACTACGCGACGTATGACGTGGACGGTCAAATGAAGGACCTCTTCGCGTTCGACCCCGACCTGGTGGTTCTGGCTATCGGAGAAAACGTGATGGCGCTGGGCTCCGAGGACGCCCAGGCGCAGTTCAAGACCGGCGTAATGAACCTCCTGAGATGCGCCCTGGCAAGACGCCACCCGTTGCTGGTAGTGCGCAGTTGTTTCTGGGCGGATGCCGCCAAAGACCAGGCGCTCCGGCAGGCGTGTCAGGAAGCCGGCGGCATTTTCGTCGACGCTGGCCCGCTCGGCCGCGAGGCTGCCAACGCGGCGCGTTCGGAACGAACCTTCACGCACGACGGGGTTGCCGCTCACCCGGGCGACAAAGGCATGAACGGCCTCGCCGACCTCATCGTCCAGGCCGTCCTGCAGCGCGGCGCAGCCCCTCGGTAGGACCTCGAAAGGGACTGCAGCCCTGCCCAGGCCGGTGTGCGCCGCGCCCGTAGTAGCGAACTGACGGGTGCCGAGGTGCTCGAGGGTGAATGTACGCGTGTTCGTGACTCGGGTCAGAGCGCCAGGGCCAATTCATGAAAGGGGCGGGGACGG
>Ga0209415_10012376_pt1 | contig 14215 bp, 13 predicted proteins | sample PeaSoiSIISIP2007_FD_187696 | JGI IMG/M metagenome (GOLD analysis project Ga0209415, IMG submission 187696) | Peat soil microbial communities from Weissenstadt, Germany - SII-SIP-2007 (SPAdes) (version 2) | ecosystem: Environmental > Terrestrial > Soil > Wetlands > Peat | place: Germany... | reverse complement strand
TTTTCGAGCCGATCTGGAACCGCAACTTCATCGACCATGTGCAGATCGACGTGCCGGAGACGCTCGGGCTCGGCAAGCGCGCCGCCTTCTACGAGGCGACCGGAGCCTATCGCGACATGGTGGTGACCCATCTGTTCCAGATCCTCGCCTTCATGGCGATGGAGCCGCCGACCGCGCTCGAGCCGGCGCCGATCAGCGAGGAGAAGAACAAGGTCTTTCGCAGCATGCTGCCGATCGAGCCCAAGGATGTCGTGCGCGGGCAATACACCGGATATCGCTCTGAGGAGGGGGTCGACCCGGAGTCCGATACCGAGACCTTCATCGCGCTCAAATGCATGATCGACAACTGGCGCTGGGCCGGGGTGCCGTTCTTCCTGCGCACCGGCAAGCGGCTCGCCGAGGGGCAGCGCATCATCTCCATCGCGTTCCGCGAGCCGCCCAAGAGCATGTTTCCGGCAGGCTCGGGGGTCGGTGCGCAGGGCCCCGACCACCTGACGTTCGATCTCGCGGACGCCTCGAAAATGTCGCTGTCGTTCTACGGCAAGCGCCCCGGCCCGGGCATGCGGCTCGACAAGCTCAGCCTGCAGTTCGCCATGCACGACACCGGCCTGATCGGCGACGTGCTCGAGGCCTACGAGCGCCTGATCCTCGACGCGATGCGCGGCGACCATACCCTGTTCACCACCGCCGAGGGCATCGAGCGGCTGTGGCAGGTGTCGATCCCCTTGCTGGAAGCCCCGCCGCCGGTCCGCCTCTACCCGCCCGGCGCGTGGGGGCCGAAATCGATCCACCAGCTCGTCGCGCCGCATGCCTGGCGGCTGCCCTTCGAGCGCGCGTGGCGGGACCCCAACCCGGTGGGGGCTTGACGGACGCCGGTCGGTCGGTTCCGAGCGCATCGCGGTCGCACGTCATGGCCGTGGCTAGTGGAGCACAAGGCCGGGCATGACGGCGGAGAGGCCCTGCGTCAACTCGACCCGAGTGCGCTCGGCTGTCGGCGGGCAACCGCGAGCTGTTGCGGGTGATCGTTGAGCAGGCGCCCGGCTCGCTCGACGAGCTGGCGAGGATCACCGGCAAGGCCAAATCGAACCTGTCGCGGACGCTGAAAACGTTTGAAGGCTATGGCCTCGTCCGCCTGGAACGCGGCGAACGCGGCCGGATCACCCCGAAGGTGACCCATGACAGGGTGGAGCTGGACTTGCCGCTGACTTGAGCTCAGGCGTCGCCCGGCAGAAACAAGGCGCCAGCAGCCGGTCCTTTTGACGCCAATGCTCGTGCCTCACTCGGCGCGCGTCATGGCCGGCCTTGTCCAGGCTTGTCCCGGCCATCCACGCCTTGCTTGTTGCCGGCAAAGACGTGGATGCCCGGCGGAAGGCTGCGCAAGGCCGGGCACGACGGCGGAGGGGTTGGTCCGCCTCATCGGCCGGCACGCCCTCACGGCACGGCGCGTCGGCTCACTGCATGCAGCGGAACGAGCTGATCTGGCCGGTCCATTTGGCATCGAGTTGCGGATACTCTCCCGGAGCCATTCTGATCATCTCTCCACCAAATTCCGGGTCCTGGTAGAATTGCCAGGTTCCGGACCTGATCTGGATCGAGCTGATGTGATCGTTCCATGCATCGCCGACGTACGGCATGTCTTCCTTCGCATGCAGTCGCTCGCCGCCGAAACCCGGATCCCCGAACACCTCGAGATCGCAGTCCCCGACAGCGGGTGCGGGCGGCGGCCGGTAGCCGGCCGGCCGTACGGTCGCCAGCGGCTCCATGGCGCAATCGTCGGTGTCGTCGCTGTCGCAGACCGGAACGGAGGCCAGGGTCGGAATGACCGGATCATAGTCGTAGACCGGATCGTCGTACCAGAACCAGGAGAGGGCGCCGCCGACCAGCAGCGAGTAGTAGTGACGGCGGAAGAAGTGTCCGTGTTTGGCGAAGATCGCCGGCTTGTGGTTGAACTGGTTTCCGAGCTTGCCGACCATGTGCTTGGGATTGTGCTGGACATGCGCCGGCTTGGTGCCTTTGGAATGCGCGTGCAGCACGGCGGCCCCGCCGGCGGTGGCGTGAAACGCCGTCGAGTGGCCATGCGGCTTCACCGTGGTGTTCTGGATGGTCGTGTGAGTGGTGTGCGTCGTCTGCTTCACCGGATTGGTGTGGCTGATGGTGTGACGGGTCGTTGCGTGGACGCCGGATGCTCCGTGCGTCGCGGGGTGCGAGACAGTGGTCGTACGCCGCACCGTGCGCGCCGTATTCACGTGCACCGTCCGGTTCGGCGTGGCGCGCCGAACGGTGTTCACGTGAACGGTCGGCCGGGCTGTGTTCACGTGGACGGCCGGTCGGGAGACCGGTCTGCTCGCAGCCACCGTCCGCTGGACCGTGGCGGCGCCGGCGGAATCCGATACCGCCACGCACGCTGTCAACGTGGCGAACGTGGCCACGGCGGCCATCAGGCTTGGGCCGGTTTTTCTCATCACATCTCCTCCCGTTGGACTGGCCATGCGAACGGTCGCGCCGACGCATGTTCGATCTGGCGGTGGCGTCATACCAGACGGCAATCCGCAAAGGTAGGTTCGGAAACTACCCAGCCCGATCCCCGATGGGCGGGGCGGCTCCGGCCGCTCACATAGACCTCATGCGTTTCAGCTTGCGCGCTTCACCCTCCCCTGGAGGGCCCTGGAGGGGTGAGGGTCGCCGCGCTCTTGCGAGACGCCGAGCGGGAGGAAAGGCTGACCACCCCCACCCGGCGCCGCAGGGCGGCGCCGACCTCCCCCCTCCCGCAAAGTCGGATGTTTCCGACTTTGCGCAGTTCGTGACTGCCCGAACCCGGGAACACCCGGGTTCGGGTCGGGAGGTGAAGCAACAGCCCAGCCCGCTTCGCTTCCCCCCACCCGGGGATTTCTCTATTGTCCCGCCGACTTTGGTGGAACGGGCGGATATGTCTGTCTTATTGCAGGAAAAACCGCGGCAGCTGCGCTCGGCGCGCGACGTCGGCGCCCGCATCCTGGGGGGGGCCACGGCCTCCCATGGGCGGGCGGTCGCGGTCCTGGTGCTGTTCTCGGCGCTGACCTTCCTGCCGGGCTTCTTCAATGTGCCGCCGGTCGATCGCGACGAGGCGCTGTTCGCCCAGGCCACCAAGCAGATGATCGAGAGCGGCGACTGGGTCGACATCCGCTTCCAGGACGAGGTCCGCTACAAGAAGCCGGTCGGCATCTATTGGTTGCAGGCCGGCGTGGTGCGCACCGCCGAGGCGCTGGGCGTCCCCGACGCCGCCACCACGATCTGGCTCTACCGCATTCCCTCGCTCGCCGGCGCCATCGGCGCCGTACTGATGACCTACTGGACGGCGCTCGCCTTCGGGTCGCGGCGCACCGCCTTCCTGGCGGCGCTGATGCTGGCGAGCTCGATGCTGCTCGGCGTCGAGGCGCGGCTCGCCAAGACCGACGCCATGCTGCTGTTCGCCATCGTCAGCGCCATGGGGGTGCTGGCGCGCAGCTGGTTCGCCGACCCGGAGAGCGCGCCGGGCTGGCGCGACCCGGCGATCTTCTGGACCGCGCTCGCCGCCGGCATCCTGCTCAAGGGCCCGCTGATCCTCATGGTCGTCGGGCTTGCCGCCGCGACGCTCGCCGTGGTCGATCGAAAGGTTCGCTGGCTCGGGCGGCTGAAACCGGCGATCGGCGTCGCCTGGATGCTCCTGCTGGTGCTGCCGTGGTTCGTCGCCATCGTCAACCGCGCTGGCGAGAGCTTTTTCGTCGAATCGGTCGGCCGCGACCTGCTCGGCAAGGTGACGACCGGCCAGCAGACCCATTTCGGGCCGCCCGGCTACTATCTGGTGCTGTTCTGGGCGACGTTCTGGCCGGCGGCGCCGCTCGCCGCGCTCGCCGCGGCTGCGGTGTGGCGCGGGCGCCGCGAGGCGGCGACCAAATTCCTGCTCGCCTGGCTGGTGCCGAGCTGGATCGTGTTCGAGCTCGTCGCCACCAAGCTGCCGCACTACGTGCTGCCGCTCTACCCGGCCATCGCCATCCTGATCGCGCGCGCGATCGAGCAGGACGCGCTGTCGACGGATCGCCGCGTGGTGCGCACGCTGGTGCACTGGCCGGTCATCCCCGGCCTGATGCTGCTGATCGCGGTGGCCGGCCTCATCGTGCTGCGCAAGCAACTCGGTCTGCTGGCCTGGCCGTTTGCCGGCGCAGCGATGATCTTCGGCTTCGTCGCCTGGCGGTTCTACGACACCGACGGCGCGGCGCGCTCGTTTTTGCGCGCGGCGGTCGGCTCGGCCCTGCTCTCGGTCGCGGTGTTCGGCGTGATCACGCCACTGCTCCGCCCGCTGTTTCCCAGCGCCTGGATCGCCGATTCGATCGACACCCAGTGCGACCCGCGCTTCGCCTCGGCCGGCTACCACGAGCCGAGCCTGGTGTTCCTCCTCGGCACCGACACGCGGCTGACCGACGGCGCCGGCGCCGCCGATTTTCTCGGCGAGGGTCCCTGCCGGTTCGCCCTGATCGAGGCGCGGCAGGAGCGCGCTTTCGTGCAGCGCGCCGAGGCGATCGGGCTGCGCTACGCGCCGAGCCAGAAGATCGAGGCGATCAACTACAACGGCGGCCGCTGGATGACGATCTCGGTCTATCGTTCCGGGGACACAAGGTGAGCGGCCTCGAGGAATGGGAAAAGAGCGTGGCGCATGCCGTGGCCGCCGCGCTGGGACGGGCGGTCGGGGGCGTTGCCACGCTCGGCCGTGCGGCCGGCGTCGGCGCGCTCGAGCGCAGCGTCGCCCATGGGGTGGCGGCGGTATCGCGGAGGACGGCGGTCAACCTCGAGACGATGCTGAAGCTCCTCGGCCGCGCGCCGCGCCGTCCCGGCGGGTGGCGTGCGATCCTGCCGGCTCCGGTTGCGCTCGCCGCCGGTGCCGCGGTCACCATCGTCACGGTGGCGGGCGCGATGGTGCTCGTCGACGCGTGGGCGATCGAGCGGACCAGGCACTTGCCGGCCATCGTCGTCGACGTCTTCAATCGGATCACCGATTTCGGCCTCTCGGGATGGTTCCTGTGGCCGACCGGGCTGCTGCTGCTGCTGGTCGCCGCCGTCGCCTCGCCGGCGCTCGGACGCCTCGCCGACCTGACGCTGATCGCCATCATGGTGCGCCTCGAGTTCGTCTTCATCGCCATCGCGCTGCCGGGCCTCGTCTTCACCATCCTCAAGCGACTGATCGGACGGGCACGGCCGTCCGCGCTCGGTCCGTTCCACTACGTCCCGTTCTCGTGGCGGCCCGATCTTGCCAGCCTGCCGTCCGGGCACAGCACTGCCGCCTTCGCGGCGGCGATCGCCATCGGCGCGCTGGTCCCGCGCGCCCGCCCGGCGCTGTGGATCTACGCCGGCGTCATCGCACTCAGCCGGGTGGTGATCGCGGCGCATTATCCCAGCGACGTCATCGCCGGCGCCGTCGGCGGCGCGTTCGGCGCCATCCTGGTGCGCAACTGGTTCGCCTCGCGCGGCCTCGTCTTCACGGCGGCGCCCGACGGCAAAATCCGCTACCGGCCGGGCCCGTCGCTCCGGCGGATCAGGAGTATAATCGCCCGCGCGCGTCATGGCCGGGCTTGTACCGGCCATCCAAGCGTTGCTTGTTGCACCGAAGACGTGCCCCCGGGCCAACAACGCGACGGCCCAGGCCACCACCAGCCCGGGGGCGAGGATGCCCGGCACAAGGCCGGGCATGACGGCCGAGAGGCCTCATGAACAATCCCGCCACGCCGGCCGCGCCCGCCGTCTCGGTGGTCGTGCCGGTCCGCAATGAGGCCGGCAACGTGGCGGCGCTCACCGACGAGATCGCCGCCGCGCTGGGCCCCCGCGGCTTCGAGTTGATCTACGTGAATGACGGCTCCACCGACGACACCGCCGCGGTGCTGTCGCGTCTGATGGCCGGGCGGCCGTGGCTGCGCCAGATCACCCACGCGGCGTCATGCGGGCAGTCGGCGGCGGTGCGCACCGGGGTCTCTGCGGCGCGCGCGCCGATCGTGGTCACCCTCGACGGCGACGGGCAGAACGATCCGTCCTTCATCCCGACGCTGCTGCAGCCGCTCGAGGCCGGATCCGCGGGCATCGGCCTCGTCGCCGGCCAGCGCGTGGGCCGCCGCGACACCGCGTTCAAGCGGCTGCAGTCGCGGCTCGCCAACGCGGTGCGCCGCGCCATCCTGCGCGACGGCACCCGCGACACCGGCTGCGGGCTCAAGGCGTTCCGCCGCGAGGTGTTTCTTGGCCTGCCGTATTTCGACGGCCTGCACCGCTTCCTGCCGGCGCTGGTGCGGCGCGACGGCTTCGCCATCGCCCATGTCGACGTGATCGACCGCCCGCGCCGGCACGGGCGCTCCAACTACGGGGCGTGGGACCGGCTGTGGGTCGGCATCGCCGACATTCTCGGCGTGCGCTGGCTGGTCGGCCGGCGTCGCCGCATCCCGCAAGTCTCGGAGGTGAACCCGCATGCTCGCTGACCTGATGCGCGATCTGGCGGCCTATCTGCAGGACGTCTTCGTCCACCAGCTCAATTGGTGGGTGGCGCTCGGCTTCGTCGCCCAGGCGCTGTTCTCGATGCGCTTCCTGGTGCAGTGGATCGCCTCGGAGCGCGCCGGCCGCAGCATCATCCCGCTGGCCTTCTGGTGGTTCTCGATCACCGGCGGGGTGCTGCTGTTCGTCTATTCACTGTACCGCCGCGACCCGGTGTTCATCGCCGGCCAGGGCCTCGGCCTGTTCATCTATCTGCGCAACCTCTACTGGGTGCTGCGCGAGCGTCGCGAGCCCGCGGTGCCGGCCGGGTGAGTTGCAACCCCTTGACGGCATGGTGCGATCGGACTGAGATGGCGCGCCTTGAGGGGAAGGGACCGGAGCGGCTCGTCGGGTCGCGCCCGGCGCGGTCGGAGCGCGCACGCACCGGGGTGCCCTGATGCCGACCATGCAGCCTCCGACCTGCGCAATCGTTTGAACGGCGACACTCTCGGAGAATGCGTATCATGCACCGCGTCATCACGACCCTGCTGACGGCAGCGAGCGTCCTCGCCGCCGCGACGGCGTCCGCCCAGCCCTCCGGCACGCTCGCCGCGGTGAAGGAACGGGGATTCCTGCGGTGCGGATCCAACGAAGGGCTCGCGGGGTTCGGCGGGGCGGACGCCCAGGGAAACTGGACCGGCCTCGATGTCGACCTGTGCCGGGCGATCGCCGCCGCGATCTTCAATGATCCGGCGAAGGTGCGGTTCCAGGCGCTGGCCGTGAAGGATCGCTTCACCGCGCTGCAGAAGGGCGAGGTCGACGTGCTGGCGCGCAACACCACCTGGACGCTCGCGCGCGACGCCGACGGGCTCAACTTCACGGCGGTCAACTATTACGACGGCCAGGGCTTCATGGTGCGCAAGGCGCTGAAGGTGAACTCGGCGCTGGAGCTGAGCGATGCGGCGGTCTGCGTGCAGCAGGGAACCACCACCGAGCTCAATCTCGCCGACTATTTCCGCGGCAACCGCATGAAGCTCAAGGCGGTGACGTTCGCCGGCGCCGACGAGGCGGTGAAGGCCTACGATGCGGGACGCTGCGATGCCTTCACGACCGATGTCTCCGCGCTCTACGGCGAGCGCCTGCGGCTCGCCAGTCCGAACGATCACGTGGTGCTGCCCGAGATCATCTCCAAGGAGCCGCTGGCGCCGGCGGTGCGCCACGGCGACGACCAGTGGCTCGACGTGGTGAAGTGGGTCTTCTTCGCCACGGTGACGGCCGAGGAGATGGGGCTGACGCAGAGGAACATCGACGAGGCGCTCGGCTCCGACAAGCCCGACGTGCGGCGGTTCGTCGGCGCCGAGGGCAATTTCGGCGAGATGCTCGGATTGACCAGGGACTGGTCGGTGCGCATCATCAAGGGCGTCGGCAATTACGGCGAGAGTTTCGAGCGCAACCTCGGCCAGGGCTCGCCGCTCAAGATCGCCCGCGGCCTCAATGCGCTGTGGACCAAGGGCGGCCTGCAATATGCCCCGCCGATCCGGTGAATCCGGCGCGCCGTGTCCGCCTGCGTGACGACCGCGGATGTCGCCGTCGAGATGGTCGGCGTCAACAAATGGTACGGCGACTTCCACGTCCTGCGCGACATCGATCTGAAGGTCGGGCGCGGCGAGCGCATCGTCATCTGCGGGCCGTCGGGCTCCGGCAAGTCGACCATGATCCGCTGCATCAACCGTCTGGAGGCGCATCAGACCGGCCGCATCGTGGTGGATGGCGTGGAGCTCACCGACGATCTGAAGAAGATCGACGAGGTGCGCCGCGAGGTCGGCATGGTGTTCCAGCACTTCAATCTGTTCCCCCACCTCTCGATCATCGACAACTGCACGCTGGCGCCGATCTGGGTGCGCCGGATGCCGAGGAGGGACGCCGAGGAGATCGCGATGCACTATCTGCGGCGGGTCAAGATCCCCGAGCAGGCGAACAAATTTCCCGGCCAGCTGTCGGGCGGCCAGCAGCAGCGCGTGGCGATCGCCCGGGCGCTGTGCATGAGCCCGAAGATCATGCTGTTCGACGAGCCGACCTCGTCGCTCGACCCCGAGATGGTGAAGGAGGTTCTCGACACCATGGTGGGCCTCGCCGAGGAGGGCATGACCATGCTGTGCGTCACCCACGAGATGGGCTTCGCCCGCCAGGTCGCCGACCGGGTGATCTTCATGGATGCCGGGCAGATCATCGAGGCCGGCGAGCCCGCCCGGTTCTTCGCCCATCCGCAGCACGAGCGGACGAAGCTGTTCCTCAGCCAGATTTTGCACTGAGACGATCGTGGCCACGCATCTTGTTTGGTTTGAGCTGGTATGCCCCGGCCTCGAAGTCATCGGATACGCGCGGCACGGGCGCGGCGCGGCTCCCTCTCCCCATTTGGCCCCATTTGGGAAGAGGGCTGGGGTACAGGGGGTTACGGCGTAGTTGACAGGGCGGGAGCCCCTCACCCCGACCCTCTCGCCGCAGGTCCCCGCAGGGGAGAGGAAGTACGCGGAATTCGTTGCACGGATGTCGTTATCGTGGAAGTTGTGAAGCCAAAACGATTTGTTCGCGTTCGGCCTCTGAGCTAAGACCACGCGACAAAAAGTCTCCCGGAGGAAGCGCCTGCCATGACCGACATGACGATCGCCGAGGTGCGCACCACGCTGCTGCGGATGCCGTGGCCGGACGATCCGGGGATGAACGGCCACGCGCTCGGCAAGACCCGGGACCTGCTGGTGCTCGAGGTCGAGACCAAAGGCGGCATCGTCGGCATGGGCTACCTCAATCCGCTGTCGCCGGTGCTGCGCACCATCGGTGCCTGCATCGAGGAGGCGATCGTGCCGCGCGTGCTCGGCCGCGACGCCACCGCGGTCGAGGCGATCTGGCACGACCTGTGGCGCGCGACGCTGACCGCCGGCCGCGGCGGCATCGCCATGATGGCGATCTCGGCGCTCGACATCGCGCTGTGGGATGCGCTGGGAAAACGCGCCGGCCTTCCCCTGCATCGGCTGTGGGGGCACTTCCGCTCGCAGATCCCGGCCTATGGCAGCGGATGCTGGCGCGGCAGCGGCGGCGACGGCATGATCGCAAAGGCGCGGCACTTCGTGTCCCGCGGCTTTCGCGCCATCAAGATGCAGGTTGCCCACGTGCACGACCTGAAGACCGATCTCGCCAATGTGCGGCGCATGCGCGAGGCGCTCGGGCCCGACATCGACATCATGATCGACGTCAACATGGGCTGGACCGCCGACGTGGCGATCCAGATGGGGCGCAAGTTCGAGGAGTACGACGTGTACTGGCTCGAGGAGCCGGTGCTCGCCGACGATTTCGCCGGCTACATGCGCATCGCCGAGGCGCTGGACCTGCGGGTGGTCGGCGGCGAAACCCATTTCACCCGCTACGACCTGCGGCCGTTCCTGGAAAACCCGCGGTTGCCGATCCTGCAGCCCGACCCGATGCGCGGCGGCCTGACCGACTTGCGCAAGACCGCGGCGATCGCCGATACCTGGGGCATGACCATGGCGCCGCATCTGTTTCCCGAGCTCAACGTCCATCTGCTGGCCGCGATCCCCAACGGCCTGTGGATCGAGCACATGGGCCTGCTCGACGACCTGTGGGTCGAGCCGCCGGCGATCGCCGACGGCATGATCACGGCGCCGGAGCGGCCCGGTCATGGGCTGGCCTTCAAGCCCGAGGTGCTGCGGGAGTTCCGCATCTGACGAATTCGACGGGCGGAGCCCCGTACGCAATCTGCACGATGCTATTCGTGCAAGGTTTCAAGCGAGTGTTCATGCGAAGGAGAATATGGATGTCCGGAACGAACCTGTCTGCCGACGCGAGCCCGGCGGACGCCGGCGGCGCGCCGACCCGCCGGCGTTTTCTCGCCGGGACCGGGCAGGCCGCGATGGCGGCGTGGGGCGGGATTGCGCTCGGCCTGCCGGTGCCGCGCGCCGCCGAGGCCGCCGCCCTGGACCTGCCGTCCGCGCTTCCCGCCGGCACCAGCAGCGAAGCCGTGCTCGACGCCCTGCCGGGCAAGAAGCCGCTGATCAAGCTGAGCTACAGGCCGCCCAACTACGAGACCCCGCTCGAGTATTTTCGCACCCCGATCACGCCGAACGATGCGTTCTTCGTCCGCTACCATCTGTCGAGCATCCCCGAGGTCGATGCCGCGACCTGGCGGCTCGAGGTCGGCGGCGAGGGGGCGAACGGATCGATCGAGCTCACGTTCGACGATCTGAAGTCGATGCCCCCCGTCGAGATCGTTGCCGTCAACCAGTGCTCGGGCAACCGGCGCGGGCTGTTCGAGCCGCACGTGCCCGGCGTCGAATGGGGATACGGCGCCATGGGCTGCGCGCGCTGGACGGGCGTGCGCCTGAAAGACCTGCTCGAGCGGGTCGGGGTGAAGAAGGAGGCGATCGAGATCGTGCTCGACGGGGCCGACGGGCCGGTCGTCGACAAGACGCCGAAGTTCATCAAGAGCATCCCGCTGTGGAAGGCAATGGAGGAGACGACGCTCGTCGCCTACCGCATGAACGGCCAGCCGCTGCCGCACTTCAACGGCTTTCCCGCCCGCATCATCGTGCCGGGCTGGACCGGGACCTACTGGATGAAGCACATCGTGTCGATCAAGGCGGTGACCAGGCCGGAGTCCCGATTCTGGATGAACCCGGCCTACCGCATTCCGCTGGGAAAGTTCCCCGTGGTCTCGCGGTTCACCTCGCAGGACACGGCCGCCAACACGCCGATCACCGAGATGGTGGTGAACTCGCTGATCACCAGCCACACCGACGGCGCGAGAGCGAAGGCCGGATCCCCGACCGTCATCGGCGGCATTGCCTGGGACGCCGGCTACGGCATCGACAGCGTCCTGATGTCCGCCGACGGCGGCAAGACCTGGCATCCGGCGAACCTCGGCGAGGATCTCGGACGCTATGCGTTCCGCACCTTCAGCCTGCCGTTCACCCTGGAGAGCGGCCGGCGGACGATCATGGCGCGCGCCTCCAACAAGATCGGCCAGGCCCAGACCTTCGAGCTGATCCAGAATCCGGCCGGCTATCATCACAACGTCGTCCAGAGCCTGGCGCTCGACGTGACTTGAGGAGCACCCATGCGTATCGTCGCCATCGTGATGCTGGCCGCGTCCGTCGCGGCTCCCGCCTGGGCGGGCGAGAAGCCGGTCGAGCTCAAGCGCGACGCCGGCGTCGACACGGTCGAGGCCAATTGCGCCGCCTGCCACAGCCTCGACTACGTGCTGATGAACTCGCCGTACCCGGGCGCCAAGCTGTGGGACTCCGAGGTCGCCAAGATGATCAAGGCGTTCGGCGCGCCGATCGGTGAAGCGGATGCCAAGATCATCGCCGATTATCTCAAGAAGAACTACGGCAGCTGAAGGCGCTACGCCACGTAGATCATCTTCCGCGTCATGCCGCCGTCGACCACCATGTTGGCGCCGGTGACGAAGCCCGAGCGCTCGGCATCGAGCAGGAACGCCGCGATCTCGGCGATGTCGTCCGGCCTGCCGACGCGGCCCGCCGGGTGCTGGGCGTGATCCTCGCGCCGCAACGTCGAATAGTCTCCGGTCATGATCCAGCCCGGGCTCACGCAGTTGACCCGCACGGCCGGGCCGAGGCTGATGGCGAGCGCATGGGCGAGCGCGACGAGGCCGCCCTTGGAGGCCGAATAGGCTTCGGTGTCGGCCTCCGACATCAGCGCCCGGCTCGACGCGATCAGCAACATCGCGCCGTCGGCCGCCCGCAGCGGCCCTTGCGCGGCGCGCGCCAGCAGGAAAGCCGCCGTCAGGTTGACGTCGATGACGCGGCGCCAGTCCTCGAGCGTGAGCTCGGCGAGCGGCCGGTTGCGCGCGATCCCGGCGTTGGACACCGCCCCGTCGAGCCGCCCGAACCGATCCACCGCGGCGGCGACCGCGCGCGCCGCCGTCGGCTCGTCGGCGACGTCGCCCTCGATCACGACCGCGGTCTGCGGCGCGCCGGCGAAGGCGGCGCCGACGCCGCTGCCGGGAAGGTCCACCGCGACGAGCCGCCAGCCGTCGGCGAGCAGCCGTCGCGCGATCGCCTGGCCGATGCCGTGCGCGGCGCCGGTGACGATCGCGACCCGTCCGGTCGGTTGTGCCATGCTGGTGCTCCGACGCCGTTGTCACGTGCCGGGAATGGTCCGCCGTGGCATCGGCGGGACCGGGTCTCGGCCGGTCATCACATTCCAATAGGCCCAGGAGCGCTCATCGATGATTCCAGGCGGAGCCTGCTCGAGCGCCTCGGGAAGGCGTCCGGCCCGAGATGGCGCTTCGCCACGGCGATGTCCTCGATCGTGCCATAGGTCATCAGATAGGCGAGAAAGCGGACCGGATCCGCCAACGCCCGCTCGGGCGGCTCGAACCAGATGACGCGTGCGGCGATCGCCAGCAGGTCGTCGGTGCAGGGAAGCTGTTTCATGCTGTCCTGGTGCGAAATGCCGTGCGGACGGGCAACCGGCTCGGATCGGTCTCCGCGCTGGACCGGCCCGCCTCGGTCCACCGCAATCGTCAGTGTATTGGCGGATGACTGCACCACCGTTCCCGCCGCCAGAAAAGGAATCTCGCTCATCAGGCCCATCGGCGTGAAGGGCGACCATGAGAAGAAGTCGAAATCGACGGAGGTTCGATGGGCCAGGCGCAGCGTAATACCGGTGCCGCCGTAGAGCGTAAAGGCAGAAGGGGTCGCCGCCAATTCCGGCCACAGCCATTTTTGTGCCGGCGGCAGAATGTCCAGATGGGGAATGAACGAGGCTGACATGGCCGCATTCTAGTGCGGTGGATTTGAAGTTCCTATCAGGTGTGCGGAATCGGTGCACTAGCCGAGCACTAGCCGAAAGCAGCTCTGGTCGGCGGCCGCTACTTCGGCCCGGTGGCGACCGGCAGGTCCGGACGCGAGCCCCATTCGACCCACGAGCCGTCGTACAGCGCGCTCGGCTCTCTGCCGAGCGCATCGAGGGCGAGCCAGAGGATCGCCGCGGTGACGCCCGAGCCGCAGCTGGTGATCACCGGCTTGTCGAGATCGACGCCGCCGGCGGCGAGCGCCGCGGCGATCCGGTCCGGAGCGGCCAGCCGGCCGTTCTCCACAACGTCGGCGTAGGGCACGTTGAGCGCCCCGGGAATGTGGCCGGGGCGCAGGCCTGGTCGCGGCTCCGGCTCCTCGCCGCGGAACCGCGCGCCGGACCGCGCATCCACGACCTGCGCGCTGCCGCCGATGAGCGCTGCCTGGACGTCATCGAGCGCCGCCACCGCCTTGCCGTTCAGGCACGCCGTGAACGCCCGCGGCGCGCGCCGGACCTCGCCGGCTTCTGTCGGTCGGCCCTCGGCCGTCCACGCCGGCAGCCCGCCGTCGAGGATGAAGACTTTGTCCGCGCCGAACACCCGGAACGTCCACCACGCCCGCGGCGCGGAGAACAGGCCGGTGGCGTCATAGACCACGATGGTGTCTCCGTCGCCGATGCCGAGCGCGCCGGCCGCACGGGAAAACTCCTCCGCGGTCGGCAGCATGTGCGGCAGGCCGCTCGCATGGTCGGCGACCGCCTCGATGTCGAAGAACGCGGCGCCCGGAATGTGCGCCGCGCGATATTCCGCCGCCGCATCGCGGAACTGCGTCGGCAGATAATACGAGGCGTCGAGCACCACGACGTCTTGCCTGCCCAAGGCTGTGGCGAGCCAGTCGGTGGAGACCAGCCACCGGCTCGG
>Ga0209415_10012374_pt1 | contig 14221 bp, 15 predicted proteins | sample PeaSoiSIISIP2007_FD_187696 | JGI IMG/M metagenome (GOLD analysis project Ga0209415, IMG submission 187696) | Peat soil microbial communities from Weissenstadt, Germany - SII-SIP-2007 (SPAdes) (version 2) | ecosystem: Environmental > Terrestrial > Soil > Wetlands > Peat | place: Germany... | reverse complement strand
TCGAACTCCCTCGGGATGAACGCGACGTCGTGTCCGTAGGGGTGGTTGCGGACCATGAACATGTTGGGGAGGAGCGCCTCCTCTCGACGCAGGTTGCCGTTCCACACGGCGCTGGAGAGGATCTTGATGAAGCCCGTCTCCTCGAAGTGCTCGTCGAGCCCATAGGTGGACTCTGCCGCGAGGACCTTCGGGACGGGTGAGGCGACGAAGGCTGCCAGGAGCCTCTCGGTCCTCCTGAAGACCGGTCTGACCCTGAAGAGCCGCCCGGCCTGCGGGATGATGACCACGTCAGGACGGCCCTGGCCTGCCTCGCCGGCCTCGAGGGCGGCGAGCAGCTTCGCGATGACCAGCGCCGCGGCTGTCTCGACCGCTTCGGGCTGGCCGGCTCCGGAGAAGTTGAGGATGGCACTGTCCTTGAGCAGCGCCGTCACGGCGCCCGTCTCCCCGACCATGTTGAGCGGGGAGAGGGAGGCGAGCCTGGCAATCAGCCTGTCCGCGGGGCGGCCCCTGAACCTGTCGTTTTTCTCGACCATGAGGTCGCTCACCGCGGCCGGGCTTGCGACCCCGCGCTCCGCCGCGATGATTTGCATCGCCGCGTTGATTATCCCCTCCTGCTCGAAAGAGAGGTCGAGGGCGCAGGAGTACGCCGAAGCCGCTAGCTGACCGTGCACGCTCGCGGCGGAGCCATCCTCGTCAATCCGCAAAGCGTCGTATAGGAAGCGCGAGAGCTCGTAGGAGTCGATGTATCCCGACAGCCTCCGCGAGACCCGCCCCCCAAGGTCGAGCACGAGGGTCTTCAGCCCCGCCTCGTCGCAGGCGTAGGCCATGAGCGTCGCGACGTCGTCCGCTCCGTGCCCCAGTATCGAGATTCCCCGCCGGAGGTCCTCGTGGCTCAACTCGAACCTGCCCGCGGTGCTCATGTATCCGAGCCGCACCGGTCTTCCGCTTGCTTCAGAAATCATGCGTAGAAAGGACGGAGCGAGCTTATAGAGAATTGCTCATCGTAAGCACTCATCATAAATGAGTGCTTACTGCGAGTTCGAATCGGTCGGAGGAGAAGGCATTATATCGGGCGTCTGGCCAGTCTCTTTCCATGCAGAAGCGTCTCCCCAAGCTGATGGGGGCAACCATGCTCATGCTCCTGATGCTGTCCTTCCTAGGCGCCACGCCGGCAAGTGCGCAGTGCGTCCTCAAGCCGGGGGCGGGCGAATGCCTCGCGGGCCCGTACGACGTCCCAGCCGAGCCCGTCTGGGCCACCTTGAACCCGGCCACGCATGGGAACTACCCTGGCGGCAACGAGACATTCAGCGTCTTCGTGATCAACTCCGACGTGCCGCCAAATGGGAACGTCACCCTGTTCAACGAGACTATCACCGCCTCAGCGCTTCCGCCTGCCCTCAATTCGAGCACCGCGACGGGCCTTCCGCTGCAGCTCTCCCCCGGGCAGGCGCTCACGTCGAAGATTGCACTGCAGATTCCTAGCGACTTCAAGCTGAGCAACTTCACGGCGAACCTGGTGGTCAACGTCTCGTACTGGAACGGGACAGTCAACATCCCTGTCAAGCTGACCGGGTCAGCGCTGGTGTACGTGCTGGGCGGTCCGCTCGCCGGCACCTCGACCACCACCTCAACCACCTCCCAGACCACCCAGACGACCACGCAGAGCGGGACGGTCTCCACGGGGCTCTTCGCTGCGGGCGTAGCGATACCGTCGATAGTCGCGGTCATACTGATAGTCCTCTTGGTCCGGGGGAAAGGCGGCCCGAAGGGAGGCACGTGACCACGATGCCGGGCATCAAAGGAAACGCCAGGGCCTGAGAAGCCGGAACCCGACCTCGCCCACTCCTCGACTTAATTACTTCGATTCCCTTCACAAGGAGGGATAGTTGAAGAAGCGAGAGAGGACTCTCATTCTCATGGAGATACTCTCGATCTTGCGCGTCGGTCCTCGGGGGCCGACGAGGCTCGCCCAGTCCACGGGGCTGAGCTTCGACAAGTTCATGGAGTTCGCGACCTTGCTAGAGTCGAGGCGCTTCGTAGAAAAGTCGGCAAGGGAAGGTCAGAACGTCTACACGATCACCGCAGACGGGAGCCAGCTCCTTCAAGAGTGGGAGAGGGTGTGGACGAAGATATCGCCGGACTCGTCATAGAGGCACGTCCCGAAAAATCATGACAGCCGACAACCAGTCTTATGTATCAGGATTGAATTGCCTCAGGAGCATCAATGCAGCAAACCGAGATCCCGCCCAAGGGAGCTCTGGCTCCAGTCGGCTCTGTGGTTTCTCTTTGGCGCTACCCCATAAAGTCGATGCTGGGAGAGGAGCTCAATGCTTCGTGTGTCACGGAGCATGGACTGCTCGGCGATCGGACTCGTGCGCTGGTCGACCAAACTACTGGAAAGGTGGCGAGCGCAAAGAACCCTCTGAAGTGGGGGAAGCTCTTCGATTTTCGGGCTTCGTTTGTCGATCCTCCCAGATCCGGTGAACCCCTCCCTGACGTCCGAATCTCTTTCCCGGACGGCAGGTCGGTGATGGCAGACCAGCCCGGGGCTGATGACGCGCTGTCAGAAGCGCTCGGTGCGCGGGTTAGGCTCATGGCGTCGTCCTTGGAAAAGCCCAGTCTCGAGGAGTACTGGCCAGACATAGAGGGGCTCGCCAACAGGGAGAAAGTGACGGAGGAATTCATGCCCGCACGAACGTTCTTTGACGCCGCATCCGTTCACGTTCTTACGACCGCGACCACAGATCGACTTGCGGAGCTATACCCCGAAGGTCGCTTCGAAGCGAGGAGGTTCAGGCCGAACTTGGTGGTTGAACCGGCTCAACATGTCAAGGACTTCGTGGAGAACGGTTGGGTTGGTCGAACCCTTCGAGTGGGAGAGGAAGTCCGGTTGAAGGTCAGCGGCCCCTGCGGCAGGTGCGTGATGACGACGCTCGCGCAGGGAGACCTGCCTAACGACTTGGGCATCCTGCGCACGGCTGTCCGTCACAACAAAGTCAAGGTCGGCGTCTACGCTTCTGTCGAACAGGGCGGCAACATCAAGAGGGCTGACCCCGTCTGGCTGGAGTGACGGCGAGCCTTCGGCCAAGGCGCGCCTCGGAAACTCGCGGACTCATCTTAGATGAGGAATAGTTTTATCCGCCAAGCGAGGCGAAAGCCAAGTCCTTGTCAGGTTCCGACGACGAGAAGCGGGCCGATTCCGAAGTCGGCGAATTGGAGCCGTCGGTGCAGATAATCGAGGCTCACGGCTCCTTCGTGAGGCACATCGAGGACGGGCAAGCGAGGATGAAGGCTCTCTCGCTGATTACCATGGTCGTCGCATTCCTCCTCCTAGCCTCCTACTTCGACCAGGTGCTCACCCCGTTCACGACCGGGACGAAGGTTGTGACGGTGAACCTCCTCGACCCGACCCTCCTGGCGCTCGAGGTCGTCCTGATCCTCGTTACCTTCGCGTGGCTCTACGTCGGGGTGATGAACTACCTCTTCGCCTCCCGCCTCGGCAGGCAGATCAAGGAAGCGCGGATGAAAGAGAGAGAAATCGAGAGCAAACTAGGCCCGTGACGAAGGGTCTATTCCTTGCTCCGGTGCAAGAGGGAGCGTCTCGTAAGGTACTCTCCCAGGATCTTCTTCTGTCCTCTGCGGAGGATCTCCGCGAGCGTCGACGTCTTTACGTCTGCAAGGGCCGCAAGTTCCTCGAGCCCCACCTTCTTGGGAAAGTCGAAGTATCCTCTCTCGAACGCGATTGCCAACAACTGCTCTTGCCTTCCAGTAAGCAACTCCGCGTCCCCAAAATTCCTCTTCATCTTCACCTCGAAGGGAATCTTGTCATTCTCCAGCGCGGCGAGGAGCTCCCTGAAGGAGTCATTGTTGCCTATCACCGTCCATCGGGCGCCTTCTGAAGTGATCTCCACGGAGGCGAGGAAGCACTTGGACCTCGCCACATCCATGCAGACGGTGCACCTCAGGGAGGTCGCCGAACCATAGACGTGCCCGCTATTTGACTTCACCGTCTCGATTTTGACAAGGTCAACGTCGCGCGTGAGGGCTGCCAGGAGGTCGTCCGTGAGGTCGGGCTTTACCTGGATGTCGAAGAGGTGCTCAACGGAATCATTTGGGAGCGCCTTCGAATCGAGGATCTCGACCGCGGCGGAGTATCTGTTCGCAGCAATCTGGATCCAACTATGGGGTTGCGGGCACTGAAGCACCGCTTCGAGCATGTGTGAGGACGGGGGTGGTGGGTCATATTAAGGATGCATGAAGCACGGATGAGCCCTGAGAAGAAGCCTAAAGCTTCAGGTCGGCCAACCAGAAGACGACAGTCTCCTCCCTCTCGATGTGTTTGCCGAGTTCTCTCTGAAACGCATAGAAACAGGACCGCAGCTCGCACGAGCGGCTCGAGTCGGCCCTGCACCTCGCCAAGCAGGAATGAAGCTCCCCGAGCGTCTTGAGTATCGTCCTGTGTTCCCGGGTCATCGCCTCGACCGGGTTGCTTCTTCTAAGCCTGAGCCTGAGCGGCTTGTAGAGGCTCTCCTCCTCTCCCGTGAAGTGCATCTCCACAAGCGATTCGAGACGCTCGATTGAGCGCTGAAGTTCCTCGGGGGGTGGCGGGGAGGCCGTCAGCTCGCCCAGAACGATGGCTAGCTGGCGGGATATGACCCTGTGCTCGTTCTTCAGGGGCGTTATCCTGTCCTGCTCCGCATACGCCATTGAAGCTGCTGCCTTGATACGGGGTAAAGGCTTGCTCCCTAACGCTATAGGGACTGGACGGGTGTGGGGCGCGCAGTCGGTCGGAGCGCAGCGGAAACGAGGGGCACCCCTGACGTATTAGGGCTAAGGGTTAACCAAAATCCATTCCTTTGCTTCTGCGGGTGTTAGAAAGTGAGGAAACCGAAATCCCGAAGTGGCATGACAACGACAGAGATTGCCGCGGTAGCGGCGATCTTCGTCCTCTTCACGGCGACGGTGGCGTTCTTCGAAGCTGGCGCAGCCAACAAGAGCGACGTCACGAATCTCCAGAGCCAGGTGAGCTCCCTAGAGAGCAGTTCGAGCTCCGCTACGCACACGGCCTTGCAGACCGTCGCTCAGGCTTCACAAGTCGCGCCCACCGCTAGGCACATCACCCTGGTGGCCGAGCCCGCCACAATAACGCTCGCCACCAACGTGACCTATGACGCTTGGACCTTCAACGGGACGGTACCGGGCCCCACTATCTGGGCGAACCAGGGAGACACAATCGTCGCGACATTCGTCAATGATTTCACGACAATGGCGCACTCCATTGACTTCCACGCCGGCCAGGTCAGCTGGTCAGCTGACTACCAGCCTATAGCTCCCGGCCAATCGGAGACCTTCAACTTCACCGTCGACTATCCGGGCGTGTTCATGTATCATTGCGGGACTTCGCCAGCCATCGAGCACATCGCCGATGGCATGTATGGGGCGATAATAGTGAACTCCACCAAGCCGCTGCCGCCAGCGCCTGGCGGGCAGTATGTCCTCGTCCAGAGCGAGTTCTACCTCAACGGCAAGACTGGCGCTGACGGCAACTACGCCGGCAACTACACGAAGATGCTCGAGGGGAGTCCGACCTACGTCGTATTCAATGCAAAGGCGAACGGCTACGTGGCCAAGCCTCTGCCGGTCCTGCCAAACCAACTCGTTAGGCTATTCATACTGAACGCGGGGCCGAACGAATGGAGCGCATTCCACGTCATCGGGGCGCTGCTCAACACCACCTACATCGACGGCAACCCCGCGAACGCAGAGTACGGGTTGCAGACCCTGAACATCCCGCCCTCCGGAGGCGCGATAGTCGACATGTACTTTAGAGATCCAGGAGGCAAGAACCCGTTCGTGACCCACCAATTCGAGTTCGTGCCAAAGGGCGACGAAGGGATCTTCCTCGTCGGCGGTGCTACCAGCACGACCTCGACAACCTCCACCTCTAGCGCGGCCGCAGCGGAGGTACATGTGAGCATCCCCCAGGGCTCCGAAGTGAACACCGCGGGACCGGGCTACGCCCCAGCAACGATCACGGTGGTAATCGGGGTGAACAACACTGTCCAGTGGACCAACAACGACGTCGCACCCCACACAGTGACGGCGGTGGACAAGAACTTCGACTCGGGCGAGATGAACACGGGTGACACCTTCACCTACACCTTCACGACCCCGGGCACCTATCAGTACGGGTGCGCTTACCATCCCTGGATGCAAGGCACCGTGATAGTGAAGGCGGCGCCCTAGAGTAGGTGGATGCGTGCCTTGGCCCCGGACGATGAGAAGAGAATCTCTAGGCGCCGACTGCTGAAATCGGCGCTCCTCTTCTCTGCCGTCGGCGCCGGAATCGTTCTAATCGGCGGAGCTGCAAGGGCATCTCCGAGCGCCGAACCCTCCTCCAAGAGCCTCCTCCAGCCGTCGCTGCCCGGCGGGTCCGCCGAAAGCACATCATCGGTGTCGTCCCAGCTTCAGACGTCTTCCGCCGCGCTGACTGGGACCTCCTCAGGTTCCTCGGTAAGGGTCAAGGCGTCGTATTTCCAGATGCCCGAGATTGTCGACGTGAATCAGGAGTACTTCGTTCTCCAGGCTCCCGCCTACTTCAGCAATCTCCTCGCCCAGGTCACTGAGAGGCATCCACCCATGGCCCCAATGATTCCCACGATGATGATCCTGATAGACGGCGTCCCCGCCTCGAAAAACGCTCCTCTGCGGGACACGGACGAGGTCGATTTCATCCCCGCCATCGCCGGGGGCTAGCCGACCTCGGGGTTCTCAGCCCGTCGAGCTTGTCTGCCTTGACACCGGCCCACACACGAGAAACGACTTATCTATCGCGAGACGAGGCCAACTTTCGGCGGAGAGGACTTGGACGCGAGACTCATCTACACCGGAATAAGGGTGAAGGACATGCAGAAGTCCATCGAGTTCTACACTAAGATTCTCGGGATGAAGGTAACTGGACGGACCAAGATTGAGGCGACCAAGGGGGAGACGGTGGGCCTGGTGAGCGAAGAGGGCGGGCATCTTCTCGAACTGAACTACTACGGGGAGGGGAGCGACTTTCACACCAAATACTCGGTGGGAGACGGCCTTGACCACCTCGCGTTCCAGGTCGACGACCTGGAGAAGGCCGTGGCGGAGGCCGCGAAGGCGGGCTACCCCGTGGTCCTCGACATGAAGACGAAGACGAGCCGGTGGACTTACATCAAGGACCCTAACGGGATCTACATCGAGCTTTTCGGAAAGTAACCAGACCATGAGCTACCTCCTCGGAATAGACGACACCGACTCCAGGTTCGGGCACTGCACGACCCACCTCGGCTACCTCATTGCCTCCGAGCTGGCCCGCATGGGCTGCACCTTCCCGACCTATCCGCGCCTGGTCAGGCTCAATCCCAACGTGCCTTTCAAGACGAGGGGGAACGCGGCGGTCTGCATCGAGTTCGGAGCACGCTCGCACGGCATGCGCGACGAGGCCTTCAGCGCCGCGGAGCGGCTCCTCGAGCAGGAGGCCGACGTCGAGAACGGCGCGAACTCCGCGCTGGTGATGGCGTCGAAGGATGCGGCTGGGGACATGGGGTTCTTCAGGCAAGTGTACCAGAGGGCGGTCAGCGGCATCGTGAACTACAGAGGCGTGATACGCGCCGTCTCGGAGATGGGGGTCCGCCACAGGCTCCTGGGGAACGGGATGGGGATAGTCGGCGCCGCCGCGAGCCTGGGTTTCTCCTGCGACCTGGACGACCACACCTACGAGCTCATCGCATACCGCAGGCCCGAGAACTGCGGGACGCGCAGGGCAATCGAGCCCCAGTCGGTCATCGAGATGGAGGCCGAGACCTTCCCTCACACCTTCAACAGCTACGACCACGAGTCGGGGCGGGTGCTCGTCGCCCCGACCGGTCCAGACCCCGTCCTCGCGGGAGTCAGGGGGGACTCTCCCCGGACCGTGCTCGAGGCCTTCCGAAGGATCCGGACGGGCGAGGAGGCCCTGGGGCACATCGTCTACGCGACAAACCAGTGCACCGACGCGCACCTGACGAGCCGGCTGTCGACGCCCCTCAAGGCGTTCTCGGCGGGCTGGCTGGAGGGGGCCGTCGCCTCGGTCCATCCGTCCCAGGGCGGACACCTGATGCTCCAGCTTCGCGCCCACGACTCCTCGACCTTGTGCTGCATGGTCTACGAGCCCTCGGGGGACCTCAGGCGTGTCGCCCGCCTCTTGAGGCCGGGGGACTCCGTGAGGGTCTCGGGAGGGGTCAGGAGGGCGTCGTCGAAGAACCCCGCGGTGGTCAACGTCGAGAAGATAGACGTCCTCTCGACCTCGCACCAACCTATTAAGACCACCCCGCGGTGCGTCCTCTGCGGGTCGGGAATGAAGTCCGAGGGTAGGGGGAAGGGATACCAGTGCAAGAGGTGCGGCCACAAGACCGCCGAGGGCCCCAGGGCGCCAGAGGCCGCTTCCGCTAGAATCCGCCCCGGCACGTATCTTCCGTCCCCGCGTGCGCAGAGGCACCTCACAAAGCAGCTGATACGCTACGGCAACGAGGCGGTGGGAAGCCGCGACTTCGTCGAGGGGTGGGTGACCACGGGGTGGCGCTCTCCATGACCTTCCACAGCATACTGTTTGAAAGACCGGAGGACGGCGCGGAGCCGGGGCGTGCGGACCCGGATTATTTCGTCGACCTGAATCTGAATCAGATCGTGGACGCCATCCTCGCCGGAAGAGAGGAGTACGCCCTGCGGCCCTTCTTCCTCGCTCCTCTGAGGAGCGTCGACGCAATCAAGTACCGCCACGAGATAATGCAGGAGCTCGAGACCCCAGGATTGCACGACGCCGTCCAGTCCTTCGCCCGGAAGATGAGTGCGATGCGTCGGTTCAGGGGGATATCTGACAGGGTCGTCAACAAGCAGGTCAAGGAAGGTTGGCTCCTGAACTCGGTGGAGGCGTACTGCGAGGCCGTCGACCGCCTGGCGCGCGACCTGGTCGCCCTGAATCCAAAATCGCGAGGGCTCTCGTCTTTCCTTGAATATCTGAAGAAATATGCCGAGTCCGACGGCTTCACCTCGCTGGGCGCGGAGACCAAGAAGGTCAGGGCTGACCTGTCCGCTTCAAAGTACAGTCTGCTCGTCCGGGGCAACCAATTCTCCGTCCGCAAATACGAGGGGGAGGCGGAGTACAGCGCGGAGGTGGAGAAGACGTTCGCGAAGTTCAAGCAGGGGGCGGTGAAGGACTACCGCATCGAGATCCCCGAGTATCTTGACGTGAACCACATCGAAGAGGCGGCGCTCGAGTTCGTCGCCCGGATGTACCCCGAGGTGTTCCAGGGCCTTGAAAGCTACTGCGCGAAACACACCGGCCATCTCGACAAGACGATCGCCAAGTTCGACCGCGAGGTGCAGTTCTACCTCGCCGACCTCGACCTGGTCGCGCAGCTCAGAGCGACCGGGCTGCACTTCTGCTATCCAGAGGTCTCTGACAAGAGCAAGGAGGTCTCCAGCGACGAAGGCTTCGACCAGGCCCTCGCGATCAAGCTGATGCGCGAGAATTCGTCCGTCGTCCCCAACGACTTCTACATGAGGGGAAATGAGCGGATATTCGTGGTGAACGGCCCCAACCAGGGCGGAAAGACGACCTTCGCCCGCGCCTTCGCGCAGCTGCACTACATGGCCAGCCTTGGCTGCCTCGTCCCGGGGAGGGAAGCGCGGCTCTTCCTGTTCGATAGGATCTTCACCCACTTTGAACGCGAAGAGAACCTCAACGACCTCAGGAGCAAGCTGGAGGACGACCTGGTCAGGGTCCACTCCATACTGGACAAGTGCACGCCCAACAGCATCATCGTAGTAAACGAGCTCTTCAGCTCGAGCGCCCTGCCCGACGCGGTCTTCTTGGGAAAGAAGGTTCTCGAGAGGATAATACGGCTGGACTCGCTCTGCGTCTATGTGACGTTCCTCGACGAGTTGTCCACCCTGGAGAAGACCGTCAGCCTTCTCAGCACGGTGAGACCCGACAATCCAGAGGTGTGCACCTTCAAGATCGAAAGGCGGCCCGCCGACGGGATCGCGTACGCCCAGGCGATAGCCAACAAGTACGAGCTCTCCTACGAGCGAATAAAGGGGCGCATAAAACCATGAAGGTCCTCCTCATGCACAGGGACCGCAGCTTCGACATGGAGCGGAAGCTGCCACCCGGCGCGCAGGCGGTAACGCAGGACCTAGAGTTGGGCGTCCTCCTGAACGCCATGGCGCGCGACGACAAGTTCCTCCTCGACGTGGCGAGGAGGGCGATCTTGTTGAGCCTTGTCGACCTCGACCAGATGCTCTACCGCCAGAGCACCCTCAAGGACTGCTTGAAGAACTCCCGCGTCGTAAGGGACATCTACAAAGTAGCGGAGGAGACGACCGCGAGCGAGAAAGGGATCTGGGGCTGGTACAACCCCTACAATTCGACGGACCAGGTCCTCGGCAGGGCGGTCAAGGTGCTCCAGCTGTGCGTCGGGAAGCTCAAGGAGCTGAGGGGCATCGTCGACACGCACGCCGGCGAGTTCGAGTCGGAGGGCTTCAGGGCGCTCTGCGCCATGCTGAAGGAAGAGCTTTCCGACGAATACCTCGCCAGCGTCCAACGCCTCCTGAACGGACTGGAGTCCAGCGACGGGACCCTGATCAGGGCAGAACTGGGAGAAGGCAACAGGGGCATCAACTACGCTCTCTGCAGACAGCCGGAAAAGAAGCAGGGCCGTATGGCCCGGGTCTTCGGCACAAACGAGCCTCGCCAGTTTACCTACAGCGTAGACGCCAACGACGACACCGGGACCGAGATGCTGTCGAAGCTTCGCGACCGGGGCATAAACGACGTGGCCAACACGCTCGCCCAGTCATCCGACCACGTCCTCGCTTTCTTCACCTCGCTGCGGACGGAGCTCGCCTTCTACGTCGGCTGTCTGAACTTGCACGAGCTGCTGACCCAGAAGGGCGAACCGACCTGCTTCCCCCTGCCGATGGGACGGGGCACCCGCGCCCTGGCCTTCGAGGGATTGTATGACGCATGTCTCGCCCTTAAGCTGGAGCAGAGGGTGGTGGCCAACGACGCGAACGCCCAGGGGAAGGACCTCGTGATCATCACGGGCGCGAACCGGGGCGGCAAGTCCACCTTCCTGCGGAGCATAGGACTGGCACAGCTGATGATGCAGGCGGGCGCGTTCGTGCCGGCCAAGTCCTTCACCTCCGACCTGAGCCACGGCCTCTTCTCGCACTTCAAGCGGGAGGAAGACACGACCATGAAGAGCGGTAAGCTGGACGAGGAGCTGAAGAGGATGAGCGAGATAGTCGACCACCTGTCGTCGGACTGCACCGTGCTGTTCAACGAATCCTTCTCCGCCACAAACGAAAGGGAAGGCTCGGAGATCTCCAGGCAGATAGTCAGCGCGCTGCTGGAGAAGCGGGTCAAGGTTTTCTTCGTCACCCACCAGTACGAGTTCGCGCAGAGCCTCTACGAGAAGAAGATGGCGAACGCCCTCTTCCTCCGAGCCGAGCGAAAGGAAGGCGGAGAGCGCACCTTCAAGGTGTCCCAAGGGGAGCCGTTGGAGACCAGCTATGGCGAGGACCTGTACGACCGCATATTCCTCGGGGCCGCTCCCAACCCTGCCTCGGCCGCGCCCATGACGTCCCGATAGCCGGCAGAGCAGTCGCCTCGAAAAGCTTAAGATTGAATCCGCCATAAAGAATGTCGGCGGTGAAGCTCGCCATAACCGCTCGCAACAGGTTGTGAGCCAATAGCTTCTACCAAACAAGACACAAGCGAGCGGGAATGACACACGATGAAGTATGACCTGCTGTACCTGGCGGCTGGGGCGCTCATAGGCGTCTACCTGCGCTACAAGGTCACCGGAGACAACCTCTTCGTTGGCAGCCTTCCGCTCTCGGTCCTTTTGATCAACATCGTGGGGAGCTTCATCCTTGGTGCGAGCTCGACCGCCGTGACAGAATTGGGCCTCGACCAGCGCTACACCCTGCTCATAGGGGTGGGCTTTTGCGGGACCCTGACGACCATGTCTACCTTCGCGTTCGAGACGGTGAACATGGCGAGCGTCGGGGAGTTCGCGCTCGCGGGGGTGAGCGTCCTCCTCAACGTCGGATTGTCGCTCGGCGCAATCATATTAGGCAGGGCGGTCGTGACGCTCTTGCTCGGTCTTGGGTAGATCTTCACATGGCAGCTGACTCCAGCCTCCCCGCGCCGAAGAAGATGCTGAGGCTCACCGTCGTAGTCAAGGCGAGGGACTCGTTCAAGGGCAAGCCGATGGTCGACGTCCTCATCTCGCTCTTCAAGGAGGCCGGGATATCGGGCGCGACCGTGACGCACGCCGCAAGAGGCTACGGTGCCCGCGGGGTCGCCAGGGCCGACATCCTGGGGCTGTCGGTCAACCTTCCCACAATCATCGAGACCGTTGCCGACCATGAGAAGGTCGGCAAGGTCCTCCCGGAGATTCACCGAATGGTAGGGAGCAACGGTCTGATAACGACGGAAGAAGTAAACGTCTACTGACTGAAGATGTGAGTAGCGAGGGGTGGAGTTTCAGAGGGATATCCCTCTTTTGAACTTACGGCCGGATCTACTCCGGTCACCGCTCTGCGGGTCTCTCGGGTCCATTTCTGGACCTATGAGCCCGCCGGGATAACCTGGCTTCCCCACCTCGCTACAGAGAAAGACCGATTTCTGACCCTTATATCCTTCTCGGCGTTTCTTCGGTCCGAGATTAGCGATAACCGGGCCGAGCATTTCGGGTCACGTCGGGCTCATGGAGCCTGAGTTGATGATGTGCTTGACGAGACACAAGTAATGCTCAGGGAGACATCCACTGACACGATAACGTTCGACCCATTGACCTCAACAACTCCGCCGTCGTTGCCATTTCCCGTGTAGAGTTCGTTGAAGAGGTATCTGTCGTCCGTCAGAGTATAGTTGTAGGTGCCGGACGGCAAGTAGAAGGTCATCCGCGTCAGATTCTGGTCTGGGACTATGGTGGAGAAAGTGTTGATGGGTAATGGAAGACTTTGATTGTGCGGTTGCACTTGAGTTATCCCGTCAATCGTCACAGCCCAAGGAACGATGTTGTAGAGGCCGCAGTATCGGACCTGCTCGAACGTGACGGCATAGACTGGATTTGTGGTCCCGCTCGCCCCGCCGTCTGAACTATCGTGACCGTCCGTGTCGGGCCAAGATAGCTCCCCGCGTACGCTGACAGAAAAGCGACAACGAGAAGTGACGCCACAATCGAGGTCGCAGTCTTTCCTCTCATTTCCGGACCGTCTATGGAAGAGAATGAGTTGACTCGATAAATACGCTCCGTATGATTGCCTATTTTGCGGAAAGGACTAGCGCCTCGGCGTCCGCGCCGACCACCGCGTCGACGTCGTCCTTGAGCCGCCTCAGCCTCTGGACGTCGTGCCCCTTCTTCACGAACCGCTTGACCTCCTCCTCGAACGGCCTCGCCCTGTCCCCGTCGAGCAACTTGTCGGCGAAGCCCACGATCTTCTGCTCGAGCGTCCTGGGGATGTAGTCCCCTGGCGGAAAGCCCAGCGCGGCAGCCTCTTCCGTGGATATGCCCGCGCCGACGTGCCTCCTGACGATCTCCACGACGACCGGGTCGACGCCCTCCTTCTCCAGGATCCCTGCGCCCACGTACCCGTGGCCCACCGTCTGGGTCTGGCTGCGTCCGATGTCGTGCAGGAGCGCGCCCGCCATCGCCGCCTCCTCGTTCACGGGTTGCCCCCTCTGGATCGCTCTCTCCGAGAGGGCCTTCGAGATCTTGGCGCAGGCCTGGCAGTGGCTGACGGTCCGGTCGTTGCTTCCGTACTTCTTGTGAAGGGCCAACGCCTGCTGCGCGTCGGGGATCATCGGCTCAAGGTCTTCATGGCGCGTCTATAAGTCAGCGGAGCCAGGCGGTCACTTTGCTATCGTGATGTCTTCTTCGAGCTGGTTTATCTTCCATCTGAGCGCCTCCTTCAGCTCGGTGTTGTCTATCCTGTTGAGCGGCCTCTGGCAGGTGGGGCACTTGAAGAACGTCTCCATTGCCTCCTCGAAGGTCCGCGTGAGGCACGTGGGCGTCCCGCAGAAGTAGAACTCGCGCGTCTCCTCGTGGTCGAGCCGCTGTTTGAGCCTGTTCAGGATCTTCTTCTTCTGGGTCTGGATGAAGCCGTCCGTCTGGTCGCGCTGGGCCTTCCACCTGTA
>Ga0209415_10012372_pt1 | contig 14222 bp, 9 predicted proteins | sample PeaSoiSIISIP2007_FD_187696 | JGI IMG/M metagenome (GOLD analysis project Ga0209415, IMG submission 187696) | Peat soil microbial communities from Weissenstadt, Germany - SII-SIP-2007 (SPAdes) (version 2) | ecosystem: Environmental > Terrestrial > Soil > Wetlands > Peat | place: Germany... | reverse complement strand
CGGCAGGACGGCACCACCGGAGAACCTGCGAGCCCTCCGGGACTTGCTTGAGCCGAGGTGCGGGGAAAGCCCGCAAGCCCGGTTCTGAGGGGAGGGCGGCGCAGCAATGCGCCGCCTTTACCCGACCGCGGCGTCCGGCCGCTGAAGACCCAACAGAAGATCTCCGGCCGGCTCACCAGCCACGACGTCACCCAGCACCGGCTCGACATCCGCAGCTACATCGACACCGCCCGCAAGCACGGCCTCGACGTCATGACCGTCCTGCGAGACGCCATGAACGGCACCCCCTGGACTCCGCCAGCACCAGCCTGACCGCCGTCCGCCAGCAAGATCAACATCACCCAGCGTCGAGCGGCTGAATGTTACTGCCTCCGGACGGTGTGGTACTCATCGACCCACCGGGCGATGGCCCATCTAGTTCCTGTCTGGAGGCCGTCCTTCCCCTTCGGGTAAGGCCGCGTGGGACCTTGCTATCTGAAGCGCTGTCCCTTCGAGGGTCATTTATCGGATCGGTTAACGGCGGGGCGGCGGGTGTGTCCGTCATCGGTTGCTCAGATTGTTCGTCGAAGTACGGCTATGCGCCTTCTGCCGAATACTCTCGTTACATGCCAGAAACCGAGAGCAGCGCGGAGGGGCGGCGCGAGGCGATAGCGATCGCGGTGTGGGCGCGCTGGCTTTCCGGGTTCCTGGGCCTGGCCGGCCTCGGCGCCGGCGGAACGGCCGTTTTCCTCACGCGGGTCGAAGCAGGGCCGGTTGCCCTCATCGGGGCCGGCGTTCTGTTCTTGTTCCTGGCCTTTGGCGGTGTCATGCCCACTCGCGTGCGGGTCGGCGAGGCGGAGGCCGAGTTCCAGCGGCAGGTCCGCGAGTCGGTGGAGCGCATCGAGCAGAAGGCGCCAGCGGTCGGGACATTGCTGGACGCGGGCGGCGCGTCCTTGGTGGCGAGCGCGTCGGGGCAGGCGCCGGCGCCCAGTTCCTCCCTGGTCCGGGCCGGGGTCGAGGTGGGTTCCCTCGCCGAGGATGTCCGCCGGCTTGAGGCACTGGCCGGAGAGCAGGTCGTGCCGCCCGCAGCGCTGCTGGAGCTGGGCAGGTGGTACCTGGCCCAGCAGGACTGGGCACGGGGGGCTGGCTACCTTGATGCGTACGTCAGGCGCGCGGATGCGGACTGGGAGGCGTATTTCGCGCTGGGCGTGGCGTACTCCAACATGCGGCAGGGCGAGAGGACGGACCGGGCGGCGCTGGACGCTTATGACGAGGCGATGCGGAGGCTGCCCGCGGATCTGCCGCAGAACATGGCTGCCCGGCTGTACTCGCACAGGTCAGGCATGAAGAAGCGGCTCGGCCTGCTGGGAGAGGCGAAATCGGACGCCCAGGTCGCCAGCCAGCTCGCCCAGGAGCATTACGAGCAGGTCGACGCCGTCTACAACCTGGCCTGCATCGAGGCGATGCTGGGGAACCGCGACGCGGCCATCGCGCATGTTGCTGAGCTCAGCCGTCTCGGTGCCGTGCGCCTCGTCCGCGGCCATCTGCATGACTACTTCAGCTCGCTGCTACCTGACCCGGAATTCCGGGCGCTCGCCGGCATCTCCGGCCCGGACGCGTGACCATCCGGCGGTGGCGCAACATCTGCGGCGAAGCAGAACCGCTCTGCCAGCCAGATTCATCACAGGACGTGCGGGATAACCTGATCTGACTGGTCCGCCGGAACGGCTGCTTTCTCGGCGAGCGTCATGTCCAGGTCAGCCAGATCCTGCCTGATCCGCTGGAGGTTGTCCGGTCCGATCAGCGCACCGAACTGCGTCAAGATGACGTCGAGTTCGACTTTCCGGGATCTGGCTAGGAGCCTGATCAGCGCTTGCATGGTCGCGCTGACGCCTTCGACGTCTCTGGCGGCTCTCTGTAGATCCTGCAGGCTGCGAGTCGGCCTGACCCCGGTCCGTTCGACCACATCCTGGATCTTGGTGCACGCGGCACCCATCGCTGCCTGCAGGTTTCCGTTGGCATGAGGCGCGAAAGTGACCGCGGTGACGCCGGCTAGATCGGAGGGCAGCATCGGCGGCATAGTGCGGTCGTAGAGGATAAACGTGCGCTCGCGGCCAAGCCCGCCGATGAACAGTCCGAGTTCGAACAAAACGTTATCCCGCGCCACCGGATAGGCCGCACCATGGGAAACACGCAGGTCATCAGCAGTTAGCACGAGCACGGCGAAATCGAAGTCCGGGATGGCCATCACCAACGACTCCAGCGTGCCCTGGCCGAGGCCGAAGACTCCTTGAGTCCACAGCGTCACCTCGCAGATCGGTTCCAGCAGAACCTGGACTGTTTGAGCGATGCGCAGGCCCTCCGATGACGAGCCAACGAACAACGAAGGACGGGACACTCAGTTCCTCCAACACCTCAGGCACCGGAGCTTTAGAACCAACAACCGATGCGGGCAGCATATAGGTCACTGTATTCTGAAGTATTTCGCTATCAGCAGGCGCATCGGAGGTCGGCGGTGACGAGTGTCCGGTCCGCGCGGGGCGGCCATTCAGCATCGGTCCTAACCTCGCAATGGCGGCGTCAGAACGCGAGCCGAATGAGTCCATCCGGCGCAGTTCGTCAGTTCGATGGGCGATTACGCAAGATGAGCTTGGGCTGGCCGGGATGGCTCTGTTGCGCTTGCTGTGCTGTCCTGCATGTGAAGTCGCTGGAGGTAGCGGCGGCCGGCGCGACCTAGCGTTACGCCCTCCTGCAAGGACTGCCGCAATTCGCATCGTGTGAGCGGCTGGCGCCATGACGGGCCAGATCCTCCGAGCAGGTCCGCAAAGCGCGGCCGGATGCTTGGCATCCCGTCCGACTGCTCCGCGGGTGTTCCTGCAGCCGACCGCCGGTCGCCGGCTAGATGTCCATCTCGCCCGTTCCGCTGGGGTCGTCTCCGTTCAAGCGGAGTCGCGGTCGACCCGGACAGGCTGGCTCAGGTTGCTGCGGCCGATGCAACCGCCGGGTTCTCGCCGAGCCAGGGCTGCAGCGCCGCCGGGGGCACCCGGTACAGGCGGCCGATCCTCGTGGCGCGCAGTTCACCCGCCTCGATCATGCGGTAGATGGTCATCTTAGACACCCTGAGCAGCCCGGCTACTTCGGCCACCGTCTTGAACCCCGGATCCTCTATTGCCACGCTGCCACTCTAACCCCAAAAGCCACCTGAGTCACAATGGTATCTGACTGGCAGTCAGACCGTCCCCTACGCTGCCGCTTCGCGCATCACGGGCGGATGCAGCGCCATTCACGCACTGCGGCGCCGTCCTGGTGTCGTGCGCAGGTCGGATGCCCTGTAGCGGCGCATGCGGGCCAGCAGGTCATCGATCAGGGTCGCGCTGACGGGTGGCTGGCCCGACTGGGTGTCGCAGCACGGTGGCTTGTTCCGGCCTGCCTGGTCGGGCGGCTCGTGCCCGGCCAGGGCGTAGAGCTGCTGGTAGACATCCAGCGGTGGTCGCCTGCTGTCATGGTCGCCGACTAGGACGATGTACGCGATGTCGGCGGATTCGAAGGCGACGATGACCCGCATCGCTCCGGCCAGGTGCGCGACGCATAGGTGGTCGAGCAGCTCGCCGCTTAACCGGTAGCCGAGCGCGGCGCATCCCCTTGCGGCGAGGTCGGCTTCGAACCGGTCGTAGGCGTTGCGCGCGCCGCGTGGCAGGTTCTCGATGATCTTGTTGGCCAGTGGTGTCGCGCGTACTTCGACGGCCACGCGTTACCCAGCGGCCCGGCGGACGACATAGGCGCTGCGGTGCATCTGGCTTAGCGACTCTTGCAGGTCCGGGTCGGCGAGTTGCTGCTCGTCGGCGAGCCGGTCCCAGACCGCTTCCAGCAGGCCGCGGGTCCGGCCGGCGCGTCGCAGGTCGGTGATGAGCTGGCGGACGTCGAGCACGGATGCCGGATCGAGGAGCAGCCGGGGTTGGTGGCTGCGGACTCTGAAGATGCCGCGCCTGGCCCACGCCCGCACGGTCGGCTCGGACAGGCCGAGCATGGATGCCGCGATGGATGGCCGCATCCCCGGCGCGGAGGCCAGGCGGCGGCTCGCGACCGACTCCAGCGCCTGGGCGCGCTCGTCATCGACGGGCAGGGTTCCGGCGACCTCGTGCAGCGTCGCGACGTCATCGAGCAGCGTCGTCAGCTGCTCGTGTTCCTCCGTCACGCTCATAACACTCACCTCCGATCACTTTCGATTATCACATACTTTCCCGAAAGTCATCTGTCGGTACCTCTCTTATAATGATCTAGATCACCGTTAAGTGTTCAGGTGCCGCGTGCCTGCGTCCAGGAGCCCCACACCTAGGCATTAACGAATGATCTTGGTTGCGAGCGCCGCGCCCTCGCGGGCACGGCGGAGAGGTCGCTGCGGATGGCTGTTGTCCTGAAGATCAATCCGGGATTCGATCCGTCGTACCCATGGCGGGAGATCGGAGGCGCTTGCCCAGCGGGCGTCTCGCCGCTGGACTACTACCTCGCGCCTGCCGACAAGGGCGGCGAGCCGCCAGGCCGGTGGACCGGCCGCGGCCTGGCAGTTCTCGGATTCGCCGAAGGGGCGGTGATCGACCGAACCGTATTCGAGCCGCTATTCGGCCAGCACGCCGACCCACGCGACCCATCAGGCACGAGCCGGCTCGGGCGGGCGCCGCAGCGGTTCGCATCCGAGGACGACATCTACCGGGAGCTGGCGGCGGCCGAACCGCATGCCAGCGAGGCGCGGAAAGCAGAGCTGCGCACCACGGCACGGGCGCAGACCAGGCACGCAGTCCCCTTCTGGGACGTCACCGTGTCCGTGTCGAAGTCGATCACCCTGTTCCACGGCGGGTTACTGGCCAGGGCAGAGCTGGCGCGGCAGGCCGGAAACGACGCCGAGGCCAGCCACTTCGAGCGCCAGGCAGCCCGGGTATGGGAGGCGATCATGGAGGGGAACAAGGCGGCGCTGGACTACCTCCAGGACGAGGCCGGGCTGACCCGCACGGGATATCACCGGGGAACCGGCGCGGAAACCATGGCCGAGCTCGGCAAGTGGGAGCACGCCCGGCACTGGGTCGTCGGATCGTTCCGTCAGCACACTTCCCGCACCGGGGACCCGCAGTTGCACGTCCACAACCTGGTGCTCGCCAAGGTGGTCACGGAGCGGGACGGCGCGTGGCGCAAGCTCGACTCGAAGGCCTCGTACAGGTTCCAAGGAGCGGCGGCGGCGGTCGCTGCGGCGGTGACGGAGTCGGCACTGACTCGCTCGTTCGGGGTGGCGTGGGTGCGGCGCCGTGACGGGCACGGCCGGGAGATCGCCGGGATAAGCCAGGAGCTGATGGACGCGTTCTCCTCCCGCCGCCAGACCATCACCGAGCGGGCTCGGCAAATCGCCGACCAGCGGGAGCTGGAGCACGGCCGACGGCCTGACGCGCGCCAGATGTACCACATCCAGCGCGATCTCGCGCTGCGGACCCGGCCGCCCAAGCCCCGTGAACCGCTCGACCTGCGGGCCAGGCTGCGGGAGTGGGAAGCGACCGCCCGCGAGCGCGACCTGGGAGAACTGGCCGAGATCCCCGATGCCGTCGCCGCAGCGGCCAGTCAGGGCATCGGGGACGAGGATGCCAGCGGCGTGCTGTTCCCTGCCCCGGTGCGCCAGATAGCGCTGGGCATCGCGGCGGAGTTCGAGCGCCAGCACGGCCGCGCTCCGGATCAGGCTGAGCTGGCGCACATGGAGCGGTTCGCCAGCTTCGCGACCCGGCGCGGCAGTGACACCGGCCGTGCCGACCCGGCGCTGCTGCTGCGTGCCTGGCAGGCCGAGGAGCAGCGCGAGGCGGAAGTGCGGCACGGGATCAGGCGCGACATCGCCCGGGCCGAGGCTCGCGCCGGAGCAGCTCGTGCCGAGGAGCAGGTGCAGCTCCGCGCAGTGGAGCAGGCTCAGGCTCAGGAGCGGCTCAGGATCAGAGTCCCGGCTTGCCCGCCTCGCGGCCTGACCGCTGCCGAGGCCCGGCAGGTGCTGGCAGAGGCCGTTGCCACCGTGCAGGCCAAGATGTCCACCTGGACCAGGGCGGATCTGATCCGCCACCTCGGCGAGGCGTTCCCGCCCCGGGCGATGGCAGACCGGGCTGTATTGGAGGTGCTTGCCGACGGCGCGCTCAGGGGCGGATCGGGAGAAGCGGTGGAGCTGCTCTCAGCCCCGGAATGGCCGCGCGTCCCGGACAGCTTGCGCCGATGCGATGGCGAGAGCGTGTTCCGGCCGCACGGCGCGGAGCGGTTCGCCAGCCAGGCTCAGCTCACGCTCGAGGAACGGCTCAAGGCGCAGGCGCAGTCGGCCGGCGCACCGAGACTCGATCCCGACACGGTGGCGCGGATGCTGGGCGCCAGCCGCGCCTGCCTGGAGGCGCAACTCCAGCCGAGCACGACGACCGCCGCGGCCATGAGCGAGATCACCGGCAGCGGGCTGCGGATGGACCAGGCGGCCGCCGCGTTCTTCCTGCTGACCTCACCCCGCCGCGCCGATGTCATGATCGGCCCGCCCGGCACCGGCAAGACCCGCACTGCCGTCGAGATCGCGCGGATCTGGACCGCCGCGGGCATGGGACCGGTCGTTGCGCTGACCACCTCCAGCAATGCCCGCAACGTCATCCGGGACGAGGCCGCCAGGAACCGCGTCCCGCTGGAGGCATACAACACAGCCGAATGGCTCGGCCACAGCGAGCATCCGCGCGAGTCCCGCCGCCCGATCGCGCTGCAGCCCGGCACGCTGCTGGCCCTGGACGAGGCATCGATGATGTCGCTGCAGGACCTGGCCGCGATCACGAGCCGGGCCACCGTGCACGGCGCCAAGATCGTCGTGACCGGCGACCCGATGCAGTTCCAGGCCGTCGAAAGCGGCGGCGGCATGACGATGCTGGCCCGCGTTCTGGGCCACGTGCAGCTCAGCGAGGCCGGCCGGTTCCGGAACGCCTGGGAGGCCGAGGCATCGCTCCGCTTGCGCGACGGCGACGTCACCGTGCTCACCCAGTACCGCCAGCACGGCCGCCTGCACGCAGGCCACGCCGAGGACATCCTGGAAGACGCCGCCCGCGCCTACCTGCATGACCGGCTCAACGGCGAGCACACCCTGCTGATGGCCGGCACCGACGCCATGGCCGCCGAACTGGCCCGCCGGGTCCGAGGCGACCTCATCGCCTGGGGACTGGTCAGCGACGGCCCGACCGTGACCCTGCGGGACGAGGCGCAGGCATCGACCAGCGACTGGATCATGGCCCGCAAGAACGCCAACCAGATCGCCGCCGGACAGCCCGGCCGGACCCTTGCGAACAGGGACATCCTGCGAATCGTCAGCACCGAGGCAGGAGCCGCCGGGCTGCTGGTCCAAGTGCAGCGGCTCACCGGCCACGACGCCGCCACCGAGCAGGAGACGTGGTCGGCGCCGTTCCTGCTGAGCCGGGCCTATCTCCGGGAGGAAGCACAGCTGGCGTACGCGGTCACGTTCCACTCAGCCGAAGGGCAGACCGTGGACTCGGGCATCTCCGTGTTCACCGGCGAGGAAGACCGCCAAGCGGTCAACGTGGCCCTGACCAGGGGCAGGAACCGCAATGAAGCATGGGTCATAACAGGATGGCGCATCGCAGATCCCGCCGCCGGCGCCCAGCCTGCCCCCGAGCTGGCCAGATACGACCGGCTCGCTCACGAGCATGCCGGACATCAACATGCCGCCCGGCAGCGTACCGCCGATGCCGGGCTGGCGGAAGAGGTGCTCGGACAGTGCCTGGCCAGGGACGGCCAGCAGCTGTCAGCCACCGACACGCGCGAGGCGGCGTGGTCGGACGCCGACCGCCTGGACGTGCTCGGCGTCCAATGGCAGCACGTCGTCCGCGACGCAGCCCAGCACCGGCACGAGACCGCGGTCCGTGGCGCGCTCACCGATTCCCGGGCCATGCAGGTCATCGACGACCCGGCCGCGACCTGGCTCTGGCGCTCGCTCCGGGAAGCCGAGGCCGCCGGACTCGATGCGGCGGCCACCCTGGGCCGCGCGATCGCGTCCGGACCTCTCGAAGACGCCGAGTCGATCGCGAAGGTCGTGGACTGGCGCATCCGCCAGCAGATCGCCGGAATGCCCGCGGTCGCCGCGCGGCCATGGCTGGAGCAGGTGCCAGTCACCGAGGACAGCGAGATGGACCGGTACGCCCGCGAACTGGCCGCGGCGATGGACGCCCGGCAGAGGCGCCTCGGTGAGCACGCCGCCGAGCATCAGCCCGCCTGGGCGGCGGCGCTCGGCGCGGTACCCGAGCATCCGCTGGACCGGGCCGGCTGGGAACACCGGGCCGGCCAGGCTGCCGCGTACCGCGAGATGTGGGGCTGGACGCATCCGCACGACCCGATCGGCTCGCGGCCCGGCCAGCATTCCCCAGAAGCCCGCGCCTCATGGCAGGCCGCAGCTGAAGCCATGGGCTATCAACCAGGCAGCCTGCGCGAGCACAGCGACGGCAAGCTGTGGGCATGGCGTTCGGCGTTCGAACGGGAAATGGCCTGGGCGCCGCCGTACAAGGGCAGCGACCTGGCCGTCGTCAGGGCGGAGATCCGCCGCACGCAGATCGAGGCCGACCGCGCCCGCCGCAACGCCGACGCCGCAGCCACCAGCGACGCCCGCCAGCGCCTGGCCGACCGGGCCGACGTCCTGGCCCAGTGGGAACACATAGCCTGCGACCTCGCGGAACAACTCGCCGAAGCTCAGGAGGCCTACGACGCATGGGAGCTAACCACGGCACCGACAAGGGACCGCGCCGTCGCCGCCGATGCCGAACTACGGCGCCGCCATCCTGACCAGGCGATCGAGCCACTCACAGCCACGCCATCAGAAACCGAGGCTGAACAGCCGTCAGCTCAGCCCGCGGCAGCCAGCACCGAACCCGGCCCAGCCGCCTGGCCCGACCTTGGACCCCGCCCCAGCCGGTTCGCCCAGACCGCCGCGCAACTCCGAGAGATCGGCGAGCGCCTCGACGAGGCCGCCATGAGCAAATCCCGGCAGGCACGCGAACGCGCCGCGGAGATCACCTCCATGCAGATCGAGCTAGACGACCCCGACGCGGCACCGATCGCGGCGTGGAAGTCAGAACTGGAAGCGCGGCAGCGCGAGGCCGTCCGCCACGAACCGATGCCCCGCGTCCCGCAAGCCGCCGCACTCACCGCCGAGGCGGCAACCGAGCCAGAGTTTGAAGCGGCAGACTGAGGAAGAGTAAAGGTGCAGGCAGATGAACGCGATCCTTCCGGGCACGCTCCCGGCAGCAGTCAACCGGCCTCGGCCGCTCATCGTGGCGGTCATGACCCGGTCACTGGCCGAATGCACGCCGGATAGCCGGACGGCAAGGACGTGGCAGTGGGTCCTGACCGGACAGGAGGTATCTCCGGTCAGCGGATCACTCGGCAGCCGCCCGCCCACGACAGCCCAGATCACTGCGGAGACGCGCCATGGCGCAGACACCAGCCCGCCCGAGTGCGGCTGGCCACCCTGGCGATACACCCACGATCCCGACCCAGACCGACAGCAGGCCCGCCGCATCCTGCGCTGGCTGACCGGCGCATCCGATGCCATCCCGCTGCTCGACCCCGGCCGCGGCCACCTCGTCGGCGCGCGATTCCACCTTGCCCGTACTGACGAGGAAATTCGCCAAGTCCGCGACCGCGCCGTTCACGGCCTCGCCGAACACGGAGACCTCCCCGCCGACATGCCCACCTGGCAGGCAGAACGACCCTGGCAATGGCCCGCACCCTGGATGAACGCCGCCTGGCTGCACGGCACCGTCGCCTACCTTGACTGGATACTCGGCGAAACGCCGACAACTCCGCTGTCCGGTCAGCGCAAGCCACTGGACCCGATCGCCACCCTGGCCCATCCAGAGCCGCCCTATGCCCACGTGGACCTTGTCGCCATGCGCGGCGTTGGGTGCGGCGTGGCCAATATCGAGGAAGAGATGATGACCTACCTCGACGCTGTCGTCATGCAAGGCCACGAAGGCCAGCCTCCGGCCGAGCCTGGCCGGTGCCCGCCGCCGCAGTGGGGCGAAGGCGTGCAGCAAGCGCACGACTGGGCAACCGGCGAGGACGCTAAGCCGCCTGCCGACCACCACGGCTGCGGCGCCTACCACCCCTGCCCAGGCGACCTGCGCTGCTCATGCGAAGCAGCCGGATACTGCCTGCGTGGCCAGTGCCCGGCCTGCGCCGATCGCCCTTGCGCCGCCGCCTGACGTCGCGACCGAAACGTCCTGCCGAGCAATCGATCGAGCGATTTCGATCACGAGCACGTAATATCACTTTGTATGCCGCCCGCTGGCTCTCCGGACGATCACGACTACCTTGCCCGCGAGGCAAAGGCGCGCAAGGAGATCGATAAGCAACTCGCCGCAGCAGGCTGGGTCGTCCAAAGCCAGAAGACGTTGAATCTCAGCGCCGGAACTGGTGTCGCGGTCAGGGAATTCACCCTGGAGCAGCCGCACGGCCGGGTTGATTACCTCCTTTTCCTGAACGGCCAGGCATCCGGCGTGATCGAGGCCAAGCCCGAAGGCGAAACCCTCACTGAGGTGGAGCACCAGTCCGGCAAGTATGTCGACGGCCTTCCGGCCTGGATCAGCAAGCCGCCGGTTTACCCGTTGCCGTTTATCTACGAGTCCACCGGAGCGGAGACACGGTTCACCAACGGGTACGATCCGGATGCCCGCAGCCGTACCGTCTTCGCGTTCCACCGGCCGGAAACCCTGGCCGAGTGGCAGCGGCAGATAGCCGAGAACCCGACGGTTCCGACGATGCGCGCCAGGCTCCGGGCAATGCCGCCGCTGGACGAGCGCGGTCTGTGGGGCAAGCAGGCCGAGGCGATCCGCAACCTGGAACTCTCGCTGGCCCAGGACCAGCCGAGATCGCTGATCCAGATGGCCACCGGCTCGGGCAAGACGTTCACGGCGGCGAACCTGTGCTACCGGCTGATCAAGCACGCCGATGCCCGGCGGGTGTTGTTCCTGGTGGACAGGTCCAACCTGGGCCGGCAAGCCAAGCTGGAGTTCGATAAGTTCACCATCCCGGAAACTCAGCGGAAGTTCCCGGCTGAGTACAACGTCCAGCACCTGACGCACAACCAGGTGGACCAGACGTCGCGGGTCTGCATCGCAACGGTGCAGCGGGTCTTCTCGATCCTGCGGGGCGAGGCCGACCTGGACCAAGAGGTCGACGAGCGGTCGGCGTACGAGATGCATCTGGACAAGCCCGTCGATGTCTCCTACAACGCGGCACTGCCGCCCGAGGCGTTCGATGTGGTCATCATCGACGAGTGCCACCGGTCGATCTACGGACTGTGGCGCCAGGTGCTGGAGTACTTCGACGCCCACCTGATCGGGCTGACGGCCACGCCGACCAAGCAGACGTTCGGGTTCTTCCGCCAGAACCTGGTGATGGAGTACTCCCACGAGCAGGCCGTCACCGACGGCGTGAACGTGGACTTCACCGTCTACAAGATCGAGACCGCGATCACCAAGGCCGGGTCGGTGATCGAGGCGGGGGACTTCGCGGGATTCAGGGACCGGCAGACCCGCAAGGTGCGGTGGGAAGCAGCCGACGAGCCCATCGACTACAGCGCCGCCCAGCTCGACCGGGCCGTGGTCGCTCAGGACCAGATCCGCACCGTCATCCAGACGTTCCGCGACAAGCTGTTCACCGCCCTGTTCCCCGGTCGGCACACCGTGCCCAAGACCCTGATCTTCGCTAAGGACGACTCGCATGCCGACGACATTGTCCAGGTGGTCCGCGAGGTGTTCGGCAAGGGGAGGGACTTCGCCACCAAGATCACCTACAGGGCGCGGGACGGCAAGCCCGATGACCTGCTGCAGGCGTTCCGCAATTCGATGAACCCCAGGATCGTGGTCACTGTGGACATGATCGCCACCGGGACCGACGTCAAGCCGCTGGAGTGCCTGCTGTTCATGCGCGGGGTCAAGAGCCGCACGTACTTCGAGCAGATGCTTGGCCGCGGCGTCCGGGTGATCGACGACACCGACTTCCAGTCAGTCACCGACGACGCCAAGCACAAGGACCGCTTCGTCGTCGTCGACGCGGTGTACATCACCGACACCCCGCTGATCGAGACCGTCCAGCCCCTCGAACGGCTGCCGCGCCACGGCCTGGCCGACCTGCTCAAGCAAGTCGCTTTCGGCAGCAAGGACCCGCAGGTCGCCTCGTCGGTCGCCGGGCGGCTGGCCCGGCTCGACAAGCACCTCACCAGGGATGACCGCGCCATGCTCGCCGAGTTGGCCGGCGGGGTTGACCTTGGCGTCATCGCGCGCAAAATTGTTGACGCTCTTGACCCGGACCGGCAGCTCGCCGCGACGCGGGCCGCTGGGCAGTCACCCGACGACGACGCTGCCGTCGCGGCTGCGGCTTCGGTGATCGTCGGCCAGGCTCTGGCGCCGCTGGCCACGAACCCGGACCTGCGCAACGCAATTCTGGACGTTCGCCGGTCCTACGAGCAGACCATCGACGAGGTATCACAGGACGAGGTGCTGTTCGCCGGGCACTCTGTCGAGGGGAGGGAGAAGGCCGCCGCGATGATCTCCTCGTTCCGCGAGTACATCGAGGAGCACAAGGATGACATCCGCGCACTCCAGGTCCTCTACAGCCGACCGTACCGGGAGCGGCTGACCTACGCCGAGATCAAGGAACTCGCGCACGCCATCGGGCGCCCGCCGCGTCAGTGGACACCCGAGAAGCTCTGGCGGGCCTATGAGATGCTGGACCACTCCAAGGTCCGCGGCTCCGGTGGCAGGATGCTGACCGACATAGTCTCGCTCGTTCGGTACACCCTGCACCAGGACGACGAGCTAGTCCCGTTCGGTGACCAGGTCGAGCAGCGGTTCGCGGCCTGGCTGGCAATGCAGGAACAGAAAGGGGTCACTTTCACCATGGAACAGCTGCAATGGCTGACCTGGATGAAGGAAAACATCGCCACCGAAATCGGTATCAACACGGAGTCCTTCGAGTACACCCCATTCGTAGAGCACGGCGGCATCGGCAAAGCGGTCCAGGTGTTCGGCGACCAACTCACACCGCTGATGACCGAGCTAACCGAGGTGCTCGCGGCGTGAGCGACCTGCCGCAAGGCTGGGCCAGTGCACCCCTCGCTTCCGTCGCGGATGTCCGACTTGGCCGCCAGCGATCACCAAAGAACCACACCGGCCCGAACATGCGGCCATACCTGCGTGCGGCGAACGTCACCTGGGACGGCCTGGCGCTCGACGATGTCAAGGAGATGCACTTCACCGCTGCCGAGGCAGAAACGTTCCGGCTTAGGCTAGGAGACATTCTGCTGTCGGAGGCATCTGGCAGCGCATCGGAAGTCGGCAAACCAGCCATGTGGGCTGGCGAGATCGAGGACTGCTGCTTCCAGAACACACTCCTCCGAGTTCGCTCGTCTCACCTTCACCCCAGATACCTTCTTTGGTTCTTCAAGTGGCTAGCTATATCCGGCCAATTCGCGCGTGGCTCCCGAGGCGTGGGGATACACCATCTCGGGGCGAAGGCTCTCAGCGAGTGGATTGTCCCCGTTGCTCCCATCGATGAGCAGAAGCGCATCGTCGCCGCAATCGAAGAACAGGTCTCCCGCCTCGAAGCGGGTGTGGCGGGGCTTGAACGCATCCGTCAGGATCTGCGCCGCATGCGTGCGACCGTAAGAAGTGGCCTGCTACGGGATAGGGATGGAACTTCCTTCCCATTGGTGGCGCTTGACGAAGTACTTCATAGCGGGCGCTATGGCACATCAACGAAATGTTCGACCACCGGTAGCGGCTTGCCGGTTCTAAGAATTCCTAACGTCGAGTCAGGAAGACTCTGTCTCTCGGAAATAAAGTACGCTATCGATCCCTCTGTCAATCTCGCAAGTTCGCTGGTAACTGACGATGACGTTCTTATCATCAGAACGAATGGTAGCCGCTCGCTGATTGGCCGAGCTGCCGTCGTTGCTGGGCTTAGCCAGCCGACTGCCTTTGCGTCATACCTCATCCAGTTGCGTATTAACTTGAACATTCTCGATCCTTCGTATCTCGTCGCGGTGCTCTGTGCTCCTGAATTGCGGAGTCGAATTGAGGAACTCGCTGCGACTACAGCAGGCCAGTACAATATCGGCCTTGGCAAGCTCAGGTCATTGCGTATTCCTCTACCTCCGCTATCTGCTCAGCGGGATGCTCTAGATGTGGCGG
>Ga0209415_10012370_pt1 | contig 14226 bp, 8 predicted proteins | sample PeaSoiSIISIP2007_FD_187696 | JGI IMG/M metagenome (GOLD analysis project Ga0209415, IMG submission 187696) | Peat soil microbial communities from Weissenstadt, Germany - SII-SIP-2007 (SPAdes) (version 2) | ecosystem: Environmental > Terrestrial > Soil > Wetlands > Peat | place: Germany... | reverse complement strand
CTGGCCGGTCATAAAAGGACGGCGGCGGACCTGGGCGCCTGGCTCTGCTTCGAAGACGAGTCCGGCCAGGGCCTGAGACCGCCGAAGGGCCGCATCTGGGGCCGCCGCGGCCAGACTCCCGTCGTGAAGGTGACCGGCGGCCACGACACGCGGGTATCGCTGGCCGCGCTGATCGCCACCCGGCCCGGGCGCCGCCCCCGGCTGATCTACCGCACGCACCGCGCCCGGCGGGGCGACAAGCGCAAGGGGTTCACCGAGACGGACTACGCCCGGTTCCTGGACGCCGCGCACCAGCAGCTCGGCGGCCCGCTCGTGGTCGTGTGGGATGGCCTGAACACCCACACCAGCCGCGCGATGCGCGAGCTGATCGCCGCCCGCACCTGGCTGACGGTCTTCCAGCTGCCCGCGTACGCGCCGGAGCTGAACCCGGTGGAACCGGTCTGGTCCAACCTCAAGCGATCACTGGCCAACCTGGTCAAGCAGGACATCAATCAGCTGACCGCGCTGGTCAAGACCCGGCTCCACCGGATGCAGTACCGGTCCGGCCTTCTGGAGGGCTTCCTGGCCAAGCCCGGCCTCGATCTCGCACCCCTTCAGTAACTTCCACAATTGAAGACGCTCCTATGTCAAGCTGCGTGCGGGGCGGGCTTGTCGAGGCGCCAGGCGTCGGCGTTCAGGGCGCGGTAGAGGACGTCGGACAGGTGGCGCTTGAGGACGCGGAGACTGGCTTTGCGGGTCTCGTGCTTGTCCTGGCCGCGGCGCTCCAGCAGGGCGGCGGCGCGGGGATGGCAGCGGGCCTGGACTAGGGCGATGCGGTGGAGGGCGGCGTTGAGCTGGCGGTTCCCGCCCCGGTTGAGGCGTTGGGGGCCGTCGGGGCCGGTGCCGCTGGAGGCCGGGACGGGGGCGGTGCCGTTGTGCCGGGCGTAGGCGGCCGGGCTGCGGAACCGGCGGATATCGCCGGTCTCGCCCACGATCTTGGCGGCGGTGATCACGGCGACCCCCCGGGTGGCCAGCAGTTCCGGGACCAGGACGGTGACCAGGGGGGCCAGGGGTTGCTCCAGGCCCGTGATCTCGGCGGACAGGGCCGTGATACGGGCCAGCTGGGACAGCGCGACCGCCCGCCCGGCGCCGGCGGGCAGGGCACGCAGCCCCGCCTCCAGCTTGGCGCGGGCCCGGCCCGAGCCCAGCGACCGCGGCGCCGGGGCCAGCTCCGGGGCCAGGTCGTGCACCATCCAGCGCAGCCTGTTCACGACCCGGGTCCGCTCAGCGACCAGGTCATCGCGGTAGTCACTCAGCCGCCGCACCTCCAGGACCTGCTCATCGAGGCAGGCGGCGGGCAGGTCCGCGTCCTCGCGCAACGCCAGCCGGGCGATGGCCAGCGCGTCAATCGGGTCGGACTTGCCCCGCTCCCGCCCGCCGCGCCGCTCCCCGGCCATCAGCTTGGGCGGCACGAACACGACCTGCTCCCCGGCCGCCAGCAGCTCCCGGATCAGCCCGCCGGCCACGTGCCGCACGTCCTCCACCGCCCACCGACGTCCCGCCGGGACGATCTCGCGGGCCCAGGCGATCAGCTCCCGGTGCCCCTCCCGCCGCGCCCGCACCGTGCGCTGGGCCTTCTTGCGGCCCAGCTCATCGGCCGCGACCGCGGTGTGCGACTGCTTGTGCGGGTCAACCCCGATTACCATCATCAGTGTCTCCAGATCCCAGATCGACGCGGAGGCACCCGGGTCCCGGCACGGCGGGCATATCTCAGTTGAGGAAGCGTCCAGGCTCCTATCAAGCCACGCCGCCCCGGGACCCGGGCACACCGGGCCGCCACGGACAAGTCTTTAACAAGCCACCACCGAACAGGCAGATCGTTAGTGAGTCACCGGCAGCCCACGCCCACCACTAGCAGCAGGCGCCACCAAGAATGACACTGAGATCGTTAGTTAGGACGGTTGTCTGCTCGGCTTCAATGACATCTACCTCAGAGGTTGTGGTCTTCCATGACCCGAAGTAGCCGTATGGCCGGTCGAATTCTTCCTGTACCTTGGCTGCTGCGTCCTCCTTCGTCGTCTTCGAACGCCCAGTGATGTCCGTTCTCGTTAGTCGCGCATTCGCGAGCGCGCTTGCATTCGAGCCAGTCGTGCGGTCGGCTGGCTGTCAGCCCGTCCGCTGCTTCCGCCTGCTGCGCTAGCTCGTGATACCAGCCGGGCTCAAGGCCCAATGGCGTTAAGTTAAGCTTGCAGGGGTGTAGGATCGCCCGCGTGGCAAGGCCAGGACAGCAGGTGGTGGCCGGGGACCGGCTGCCGGACCGGATCGGGATCGGGATACTGGCGAAGGTGTTCCCGCCGGAGCTGGTGGACCGCGTGGTCGATGAGGCGGGCGTGCGCGAGCAGCGCACACGCACGCTGCCCGCGCGGGTCGTCGTGTACTACCTGCTGGCGATGGTGCTGTTCTTCCAGTCTGGCTACGGCGAGGTGTGGAACAAGCTGGTCGCGGGCCTGGACTGGGCCAGGCGGTTCCGGACGCGCGTGTCGCTGGGGATGCAGCCGTCCCCGGCGGCGATCACGCTCGCGCGCAAGCGGCTGGGCTGGCAGGTAATGGCTGCCCTGCTGGAGGCGGTAGCCGGGCCGCTGGCCGGGGAGGAGCAGGACGGCGCGCTCGTGGCGGGGATGCGGCTGGTGGCCGTGGACGGGATGTGCCTGGACCTGCCCGATAACGCGGAGAACGGGGCGGAGTTCGGCTATCCGGGCAACGACGGCGGACGTGGCCCGTTCCCGCAGATCCGCGTGGTGGGGCTCGCGGAGTGCGGAACCCGGGCGGTGCTCGGCGCGGCGACCTCGCCGCTAGCCACCGGGGAGCAGCCGCTGGCCCGGCAGCTGCTGCCCAAGCTCCGGATCGGTGACCTGCTGCTGGCCGACCGGAACTTCCTGTCCCACGGCCTGCTCGCCGATGTGCTCGCAGCCGGGGTGCACGTACTGTGGCGCGCGAAAAGCGACGTGGATCTCCCGGTGCTGCAGGTGCTGCCCGACGGCACCTACCTGTCGCGGATCGCCGACCCGGCCGCCTCGCGTCGCCTGCGCCGCAAGGGCGTCTCAGGTGGTGACATTCCTGGCATCACCGTCCGCGTCATCGAGTACTCGGTCGCGAGCGAGGACGGCAGCGAGACCTCCGAGACCTTCACCCTGATCACCGACATCCTCGATCCCGCGCTGCTGTCCCCGGGGCAGGCCGCCGCCGCCTACGCCTCCCGCTGGCAGCTGGAGACCTGCTTCGATGAGCTGGAAACCTCGATGCGCGGCGGCGCTACCGTGGTACTGCGCTCGAAGTCCCCGCCGATGATCCGGCAGGAGATCTACGCGATGCTGTGCTGCTACCAGGCGATCCGTACCCTGATCAGCCACGCCGCCGGAGACGCCGGCCTGGACCCGGCCCGCATCTCCTTTACCCGCGCCCGCGACGGGATCCGCAGCCGCATCAGCGACTCCGGATGCCTTTCCCCCTGACGGCCTGGCCGCGACAGTCGCAGATCTCGCCTTCGAGATCACCTTCGCCCGCAATCTGGTGCCCAGCCGCCCCGGACGCCGCTACGAGCGCAAGACCAAGCGACCCGGCGGCCGGTACAAAACCCGAAAGCCCGGCCAGACCGCCCAGCAGACTCCGCTGACCAGGATTGTCTTCTGGCTGATGCCGGTTCCAGCTTAACTAAATGCCATTGGGCCTTGGCCCGAGGACAACGCTGCTGACTAAGTCGCTTTCGCTCCACTTATAGCAGCGATTCCGTGCCACCAATGCAGTTGCTGGATTCAGGGTCGGCCGACCTCCACGCGCACGACGGACACCGGGACAGTGGGTCCATCGGAAAAGGCTTGGCATCATCTTGCCGCGAACATGCACCGGCTAGCCAGCCTGGTTACTGGCCGCGTAACGACTCGCTACCAACCAAGACGGAATCTCCTCATAAGTGCGAGAATCAGCATTCAGGGAGAGACTGGTTCCAAGGAATGAGGGGTTCGCAGGGTGGGAAGCGGGACAGCGGGCGCGGATGGCTGGGTCGGGCTGGCGGAGGCGATAGCCGCGCTGCGCGATGACCTGTCGGAGGCTTGGTGGGACGGCCAGAATGCGCGGGTGCGCTTCGAGGTGGAGCCGGTCGAACTCACGCTGCAGGTGGGCGTTACGGGCAGCACCGAGGGCAATGCCGGAATCAAATGGCACGTGCTGGCGATCGGCGGCAAGAAGTCGCACGAGGCGACGTCAGCGCAGACCCTCAAGCTGAAGCTCAAGCCCGTGATCCTGGGCGACGACGGCACGCCCGCCGGGGACCAACTCGTCTCGGGCCTTGACGACTCCGACGACGAGGAAGCGGAAGCGGGGGCCGGCGAGTAGCGACAGCGGCGGGGGTCACGGCTCGTGGACATGGCGAGGGCCGCGCGGATCCACTACAAGGCGGACGGCAAGCGGTGGATCGGCTCGGGGCTGCTCATCCGGGGTGACGCCGTGCTGACGGCTGGGCATGTCGCGGACGGCACCGGTCACGTGGTCCACTGCAACGGCCGGCTGGTGGGGGTCGCGGCGATGGTGCTGTGCCCGGAACCTGGTGTGGACCTCGCGGTACTGTCGCTGTCCGAGAGCTTCGAGAACATCAGGGAGATGGCCTACGCCAGGGTCGACCGCAGCCGGACTGGCCAGGTCGAGCCGTGCACGGCGGTCGGGTTTCCCCGGTGGCGGATCACCTCTGGCAAGTGGCAGCTCAAGCCCAAGAAGCAGTGGCTCACCGCCCAGATCCGGGGCCACGTGCCCTCGGGTGATGGCGTTGACCCGGACACCATAGACAGTGCGGACCGCGAATCGCTGACGCTGATCTGCGATCAGCTACCGGGGAATCCGCCGCCCATCCCCCAGGGGAATCTCGCGGCCCCGGCCAGCCCCTGGGGCGGGATGTCGGGCGCGGCGGTGCTCGCCGAGGATCCGGTGCTCGGGGAGGTGATCATCGGGGTGATCCGCAGCCACAACGCGGCGCTGGGCGGTCAGTCCCTCTCGCTGACTCCGCTGACGGCGCTGCGGCAGCTAGCGGCCGGCGACCGGCAGCGGTTCAGTGCGGCGCTCGGGCTTGGCGACCTGGATGCCCTTCCGGTGCTCCCCCGTGCCGCGCCGACGGTCGGCCTTGGCAGCGACCGCTCGTTCACGGCGGCGGTCCGCAAGGCGTACGCGGGCGAGCTGGTCGCCGCGGGGCTGCCGGTGCCCGGTGCGTGGAGCCTTGCCGAGCTCAGCCGGCTACGCGAGGGTGCCGCCGCCGGCCTGGCGGCGGAGACGCTGGACGCGCTGTGCACGGCCCTGCATGCGCTGCCGTTGTTCGAGCGGGTCGGCGGGAGTGACGTGAGCGCTCGCACGCTGCGGCACCTTTACCAGCGCCATGTCGGCTGCCCGCCGGACGCGGACACCGCTGAGGGCATGCTCGTCCTTGCCGCGTCGGCCAGCAGCGACGAGCTGGGCAGCGGCGACGGTCTCCCGCACGACCTTGCGGCGCTTGCCCGGTTCATGCTCGGGGTGGCCGGCCATCGCCGGGCACGGGACAAGGCAGCGGGCGATGACGTCCTCGACGACCCTGGCATCGGTGACCTCGTGAATTGGCTGTTCGAGAGGTTCGGCCATCAGCGCGCGGACGCTAAGAAGTACCTTCAGGCCAGCGCCAGGCGGAAAACGTGGGCGCTCATCGAACTGCACGCCGATGACACGGACCCCGGCGTGCGCGCGTGGCCCGACAAGCTCGTTCTCGACCTGGTGCCGAGTGACGACAGCGACGCGGAGACGAGCAACGTCGATTGCGCCGCTACCTCCGACGACGGCGTCCGGCAGGCACTACGCGAGATGGTGACGTCCCTGCCGGGGGACGTGACGTTCGTCGACCTGCTGCTGTCCCGGCGCTGGCTGGAGGCTGGCGTCGAGAACTGGAACGTAATTGACCTAGGGGTCGGCGGTGCCTGCCAGACCATGGGCCAGCAGCAACTTGAGCCCCGGCTCCGCTGGGCCATGTACAGCAGCAGCTCGTGGGCGTACCGGAGCCTGGAACGGCAGTTCGGCCGGGTGAACTGGGCGGCCGACCCGGAAGAGATACCGGCGGCTGCGCTGAGCGACAGGGAACTGCTGAGCGCGTGGATCAGGCACCGGGACCAGGACGGGATGAGGCACCCGCCGTTCTTCGCCGGGCGCACGCGCGCCGGTGATGATCCGCTGGTCGGCATGCTGGCCGCCGGGCACGGCCTGATCGCCTGGCTGGCCGACGATGACGCCTGGCCGGATGTCATCGCCGCCGCCCGCGCGACGCCAGTGAAGGACCGGCGCGATGACCTGCCAAGGACGCTGGTGGCCAGGCTGGCCGCACGGTGCCCCGTCATCATCTGGAACGACCCCGACGGACGGGATGACTTCGTACTGCCCGCCTACCGGCGAGGCGGCGCCATGCAGGGAGGCAGTTTATGACCTGGGAACTGTTCACCGGAAGCGACGACCCGCTCCCGGAGCCCGCCGACGGCCAGCAGGCGCGGCCGCAGATTCCGCCGCTGCGCTCCTGGCGGCGTCGGGAGCCGGGGACGGCTCCGCACTTCGTGATGCCGCCGGGCCTCAAGGACGCGGTCAACGCGGCGCTGCACCTGCGCCGCCCGCTGCTGCTATCCGGCGGTGCGGGGTCGGGCAAGTCCACGTTGATCGACGTCATCGCCAGGGAACTCCAGCTCGGTGAGGTGCTCCGCTGGCACGTGACCTCGAAGAGCACGCTCGGCGAGGCGCTTTACTCCTACGACGCGCTCGGGCGGCTGCACGCCAACCAGGCGCACGATGACGACTCGGTGGAGAAGTTCGTCCGCCTCGGCCCGCTGGGGACGGCCCTGGCGGCACCGACCATCCGGGCCGTCCTCATCGACGAGATCGACAAGAGCGACCTTGACCTGCCCGGGGACCTGCTGAACGTGATGGAGGGCGGGGAGTTCCCAATCCCCGTGCTTGAGCGGGCGCAGCGCGCGGAACAGTTCGAGGTCACCGGCGACGATGGCCGGTCGTACGTGGTAGACGCGGACGGCACGGTCCGCGGCAGGGAGTTCCCGGTGATTGTCTTCACGAGCAACGGGGAGCGCGCGTTCTCGCCGCCGTTCCTGCGGCGGTGCGTTCGTTTCGAGATCAAGGCCCCCACGCCCGCGGAGCTCGAGGAAATCGTGGCGAAGCATCTGAGCGGCGATAAGGCGGCCTCCGAGCGCGCGGCGATCGCGGCCTTCGCCGCTCAGCTCGGGGATAACCAGGCGCTGGCGGTCAACCAGATCCTCGAGTTCGTATACCTGGTGACGGGGGACTCACCCCCGGAGGGCGAGTCACGGAAGATAGTGGCAGACATCCTCCTGAAAACGCTGAGCGGTATATGACGGACAGGCCCGTCCCCGATCCTCCGGCCAGTGCTGCCCCGGAAGCGGGCAGTGACCTTACCGCCGAGTGGATACTCGATGCCCTTTGGCTGGCCGTGGCCAGTGCCGCTGGCGAGGAGGACGAACCTGGCAACGCCGCCGACGGCAGCGCTGACGAGGGCACGGCCGACCGGGATGCGGCCGCGGATGAGTCGCGGCTCGACGGCCCCTCCCCCGGTCCTGACGAGGACGAGGAGCGGCTCATCAGTTCGGGGAGCGCCGCAGTGCCGCTGCGGCTCGGCGGGAGAGCCCTCGGTCAGATGCCGGCCAGGGAGGTCGGACTCGGTGCCCCTGGGCCGATCCGGGATCCGCTCGCGCTGCCCCGGTCCCTGCGCAGGCTGCGGCAGGTCCGCCGTCCCGGGCCCGGCCTTGAGATAGACATCGACGCGACCGTCGAGGCGACCGCCGAGGCGGCCGGCCGCCTCGTGCCCGTGTTCACCAGGCGCCTTGAGCGGTCGCTAGACCTGGCGCTGGTCGTCGACCGCGCCCCCTCGATGCGGATCTGGCGGGAGACCCTCGACGAGTTCGCCCTGCTGCTAGGGCAGACGGGGGCGTTTCGCACCGTCTCCCGGTGGACGCTCGCGGCCAGCCCGGCGGGTGTGACCGTCGAGGATCCGCGCGGGACCGCGCACCATCCCGCCCGGCTGATCGACCCGTCCGGCCGGCGGCTGGTCTTCCTCGCCACCGACGCCACCAGCCAGACCTGGTACGAGGCCGGGCTGTGGGGCACGCTCGCCACGTGGTGCGCGGCGATGCCGGTCGCGCTCATACAGATGCTGCCACCGGACTACTGGGCCGCCACGGCGGTCGGCGGGCCGCCGTACCTCATGGGACGGGCCATCCGGCCCGCCAGCCCCAATGCCGAGTACGCGCGCCGCCTGGGCTGGTGGGCGGCCGATCCGGGCGGGGAGTTCCTGCCGGTCGTCCCGCTGACCCCACGGGGCCTAGACGGCTGGGCCCGGTCGGCGGTCAACGGAACAGCCTGGGCCGCGGGGATCACGACCGCAGGGCCGGCCCACGGGCGCGTCCCGGCCAGGTCGGCCGGAGCCGCGCGGCACTCTGTGGCGCTCGTCGGCGAGTTCAAGTCACGGGCGTCGCCCGGCGCGGAGCGCTTGGCTCGCGTGCTGAGCAGCGCCACCACCCTGTCCACGCCGCTGATCTCCATCCTCCAGCGGCGGCTCGCACCCCAGACAGACGTACCGGAACTGGCCGAAGTGCTGGCCAGCGGGCTGCTTGAGGAGATTTCCTCGCCGGCAGAGGCCGCCGATCCCGACGACCCCTCGTCACTGTTGCTCCGGTTCCGGCCCGGGGTCCGCGAGATCCTCCAGCGCGGCACCACCACCATCGACAGGTGGAAGGCCTACGACGAAGTCAGCAGGTACCTTGACGAGCATCAGGGGGCCAGCGGCCCATTGCGGGTCAAGGTCGCCGATCCCAACGGCAACGCCACGATAAACGCGACGGACGAGCCGTTCGCCGAACTCAAACTGAGCCTCGCGATCCGCCTCGGCCTAGTGTCCGCCATGCCAGAGCAAGGGGAATCGCCTGACGGGCACGGCACCGCAACCGATGAGTCGGTCCGCGCACCTGACCAGGAGGCTCCAGACACCAGTGCGGAGACAGAGGAACTGCTCCGGTCGGTGCTCGCGACCGAGATAGCCGCGCTTCCCGATGACAGGCTGCTGACTCTCGTCGACTTCTCCGATACGAGCTCCGACCGCTGGACGATCAGTCGCGACAAGGCCGGGACACCACAGGTGCGACAGCAGCCATTTCAGGAGCGCGAGCCGCTAGATGGCGGATCCCTCGCCTTCCTCGTCTGCACCACTCCCGACAACCTGGCCGCCTGGGTCGCGCTGAACAGGGCGCGGACGGCCGCACAAGCACCCCGCGTCTTCACCTGCCGGGCCTCCCTGCCCCGAGTGCTCGCGGAGGCGGTCGCGGAAACGCCGCTAACAAGACAGTACGGGCTAGCGGTCTTGCGTGCTTCGAAGTCAAGACAGCTCAGCGTGGACTTCGCGCCCCTGTTTCACCCTGGCGACAGGCGCGGTTTCACCACCGCATTTCCCGTCAGGATCGAGCCGGGCGGAGATCCCACTGTCTTCGCTGTCTTCGCTATCGGGACGGCCGCCCTGGCTGCCCCCTCGGCCCTCTCAGTGATGTCCGCCATGATTCCGCCCGGCACCTATCCCATCTCGGCATTGCTGGACGGCCCTGGCCGCGTGACCTTTAGGGGGCTGCCCAGCCGCCTCCAGCCGGATCCCCGTCCCTGGTCCGCGATCGCGGAGAGCATCCCCGCGCGGCTCGAAGCACCGGAATCGGCACACCTCATCTGCGCCATAGACGTCAACGGCAGCAACAGACAAGTGCGGCAGCGAATTGACGCGGCGGAGCAGCTGATTACCGCCGCGGCCAGCGAGGTGTCTAGCCTGCTGATCTCCGTAGTCGCCTATGGAGCACACTCATTTCAACGGGGCGGGGAGTACAATCTCCCAACGGCTATCCAGTGGGAGGCAAACGCCCAAGACGCCGAGGCAGCCTTGGACGCACTGGCCGAGCCCCAGCATTCACCTCAGCATAATCAAGCTTCTGCGCTTGAATGTGCTCTCGCAGAGATCGGCAATCAGCTGAGTGGCGGCAACGCACGTCCGCGCACGGTGCTCGTCACCCTCGGCTCACGACGGCCCTACCCGCCTAGACAGGACGCGACGAACGAAATACTTCCCTGCCCGCTCAGGCGTGACTGGCGGACAGAAGAAGAAAACGTCCGCCGGTTCGTTACGGCCTTCGGCGCGATCCATGACGCGCGGCCGAACGGTGAGATCTGGGATTATCTTGGCAGGGACGCGCGCGGATTTTCCGATTCCCTCGACGTGCCCGCGTTCCTCACTGAACTTGGACTGAAGCGGACGCAGCAGAGCATTCCCCTCCCCTTGCTCGCGGACGACGCCCGTGCGGCGCCAGAAGCCGTACCTGCGAACAACACCGGCGGCGCCGACATCGTGCTGCTGGGACCGCCCGCAAGTGGCAAGACGATGCTACTCGCAGCGCTGAATACAGCGGCCGCCCAGGCCGACCCTCCTTGGCGTGTCCTGGGCGGCGATCCGGACTCCACAGAGTTCATGAGCAAATCAACCGAGCACCTTATATCGGACGGGGTATTTCCCCCCGCCACGCTCGCAACCCAGAGAGTGCGGGTCACCATCCGCGGGTCCACAACCCGAACTACAGGATCCAGATTTCGCCGGCGAAAAGAAGCTGTTCCTTTTGACATTGCTGTCACTACGGCCGATCCGGCGGGTGAAATTTTCACATCAGGGAGCCTCGCCGAATCCCAAAAAGCGACCTTTATAGACACTCTAGCTAATTCTTCAGGAATCATTTACACGTTCGACCCGACCCGAGAGTTCGAGCGCGGGGATTCCTATGCGTACCTGTACGGAATAATTCACCAGCTCGCCAGCAGGCTAAGTAGCGACCCGGAATTTTCCGGAAGATTCCCGCACTACCTTGCCGTATGCGTCAACAAGTTCGATGATCCCCGTGTGCTGAAAAGCGCACAGCAACTTGGCCTTGTCACGATCGACCCGAATGATCCTTTTGAGTTTCCAAGGGTCCGCGGTAACAACGCGCGCCAACTCTTCGAAATACTACTCAACGTTTCATCGAGAAGCGACCAATTGCTACTCGAAAACCTTATCGATAGGTATTTCCATCCCGACCGCGTGCGATACTTCGTCACGTCATCGATCGGTTTTCACCAAGATCCAAGCACGGGCAAATTCAATTCCGAAGACTCGGAGAACGCCGTAAGAACCCCCAGCGGCACGATGACGATTAGGGGGCCACTGCATCCGATCGACGTAGCCGAGCCGTTCATGTGGCTGGCCGAGCAGATCGCCGCCGAACCACCACCACCAGCTTACTAAGGCAGCGCTGCCACATCACAGGCGGTTGCGTTACCTGCGTCTCTGGGTGCGGGTGTCGGTGACCGGCTGGTTGTAGCGGCTTAGGTCAAATGGCAGCTCTGCGCTGACCTGGAGGATCGGGCCTGCTTCAGGCAGCTGCATGCCCTTGAGGTGGTCCTGGTCAGGATGCATGTAGATGTGCTCGTAGGCGCCGGCCGCGATTGTGAGGTTTGCCGTTGCCGCGGTTTCGATTGGCGGGTGCAGGTACTGCTCTGGCCACGGGTCGTCGGGTTGGCCCAGGATGAGCAGCCTGCGTGGGTCGAGGGGGAACCAGATCTCGTCGGCGTAGGCGATCCCCCGGTCGTGGCCGGGAGGGCGGCTCGCATCCCGGAAATGCAGGGCAACCGGCTCGTCGCTGGTCAGAAGCGCGGGGGTGCCGTAGTCCGCGATGTACCACGGGCGGGGCAAGAGCAGCTCAGAGATGCGCAGCGCCGTGTCGCCCATGACGCGAAGGTGCTCGTTAGGGTCGGGGACGAACTGGAACTCGTCCATGTGCCCGCTGAAGTCCACCATCTCCGCGACCGACTCAGGCGGGGCTTCCTGCCCGTTGGCCTTGAGCCAGTCCGCCGCCTGCTCATCTGACATGTTGGCCGGGAACTGTGCGCGTGCCCACAGGTCGCCGAGCATCTCGATCCTCTTGCGGGTCTGCTTGCCCCGTACTTTCTGGAAGGCAAGGAACAGGCACAGGTCAGCGCGGTCTTGCGGCTGGGGCGGGAAGAGGCGGAATGCGGGAACCAGGATGTTGCGGATCGCGCGGGCGGCGTTGCCCTCGATGTGCGACAGCAGGTGCTCGCTCCTGCCGTCCTTGTCCCCGTCGGTGTTGATCGCCGTGTAGAAGTCCTTCTCCGCCGCTGTTTCCCTGATCGCCGCCGTCCTGCGCTCACCGGTGCGCCGGTGCACAGTCGCGATCTGCAACCGCTCGTTGGCGAACCGTTCCAGGTAGAACCTCGGCACGCGGTGGTGACGCGCACCACGCTGGCGTCGGGGTCTCCCGGAAGCGGCCACTTGCGGTTCTTGACGGTCACCGGGCAAGGATAAAACCACGACGCTCCCGTCGTAGACGTGCCGACTCACCTGGACGGCGGTCCGGGTCTCAACCGCGTGCGGCGAGATCCTTCCCTGGCAGAAAAGCAGGACCACCGCCGCCGGCCCGGCAGGCAGTCTTTGACCCTGACCGCCGTTTCCCGGACCAGCGGGCGATCTTCACGCCGCCAGATAGGACTCGCAGCTCATCGAGTACCTTGTGGTGCCGTGTCCGTGGCGTCGCCAGACCCGGACCATCCCCTGCGGGCAAATTCATGCAGGGAATGTCAGGCCACGGCCCTATCTTGAAACCGTGAGCGAGCAGCCCCTCCCTGTGAAGTACCGGCCTCGGATCGGCACGAGGCACCCGATGGCGCTGCCCGTGCCCGCGCTGGTCGGCATTACCGACACCAACGCGCTGGCGTCCAGGGCCTGCAACGCGGCGCGCAACTCAGTAGCGGAGAACTTGTTCACCGGGCTCGCCGTCACCGGCCGCTCCAACACCTACATCAGCGCGCACGTCCCGGGAGAGCTCGTCCGCCACCTAGCCGACGTGGCCGAAGGCCATCCCGGCCTGGATCTTCGCGAAGCCGAACGGGTCTTGTGGGACGACGTCATGCCGCTGGTGCCGGTGGTCGACCTGGCGGTAGGCGACTACCTCCACCCGCGTATCCAGGCGGTCAGGCGGGCTGACCCGGCTCTGCCCGTGCGGCTGCGTGGCGATCCCGATGACCTGGGTACCGCGGCGCTTGCGGAGTTCCTGGCGCCCGCGGTCATCATCAGCGCGGACAGCGTCTTCACCCGGTTCGGGCTGGCCAACTCCGTGGCAGACACCTGGCTGCCCCTGGCCCGCCGGCTGCTGCAGGCAGCCGGCTACGAGGCGACCCTCACCGAGGCGGCGTACGCCCTTGAGCTGGCCGCCCGGCTGATCGCCGTGCCGGTCAGCGCGGTCGTCGGCGCAGCCCGCCGCCACCCGCTGGCCGCACTCGGGATCGGCGCGGCCATCGTCCTGGTCGCCTACCAGGCCGGCTACCTCAAGCGCGACCGGCTACGGGCGGCGGGCCAGGAAATCCATAGGGTGGCCGCGACGGGCATCGAAGCCTTCGGCCACGCCACCGACGCCTACGGCGAGGCACGCCAGGCCCTGCGGGTTATCGAGCCCTACGGTACGCCGACGGTAGAAGAACTCGCCGCCCGCCACCTGGCGCGCGTGCGGCGCCCGCTGCCCCTCGATGACCTTGCGGCAGCACTCGAAGCTGCCGGGCACGCAGTGTCCTCAGCGGAGCTGCGGGATGCAACCAGCCGTCACCCGGCATTCCGGGCCAGGGCCAGCCAGCCTGCCCTGATCGGCATCGGACGGATCGCGCCTGAGCCCGGCGGCCATCGCGCCCCCAGGTCACCCGCCGCGACGATAAACATCTGGCCCGGCGTTTCCAACCGGCATCGGCACACGGCGGCCGAGGCCGACACGTCATGAACGCGCGCGCCGAGGCACCCGTTGACACCGACTCAACGGTGGACGTCCAGCCGAAACACCCCGCTGGCGTGCCCCGTCCGTGGCCGTCCGTGAAACAGCCGACGGTGTGCACCGACCGTCGTAACTGTGCACACCGACCGTCCTAACCGCGCGGACGCCCGTCCGCTATACGTCCGTGGACAGCGCAACATGACGGTCTACAGCGTGACAAGGTGACACACGACGCGACAGAGAAGAAACGCCCAGCTAGCACGAGAATTCGCAGCTAGCGGGGCGTTTTCGCAGGGTGTGGCAGGTGTTGGGTTCGAACCAACGTAGGCTG
>Ga0209415_10012369_pt1 | contig 14227 bp, 15 predicted proteins | sample PeaSoiSIISIP2007_FD_187696 | JGI IMG/M metagenome (GOLD analysis project Ga0209415, IMG submission 187696) | Peat soil microbial communities from Weissenstadt, Germany - SII-SIP-2007 (SPAdes) (version 2) | ecosystem: Environmental > Terrestrial > Soil > Wetlands > Peat | place: Germany... | reverse complement strand
CAGGTGCTGCGCGACAGCCGCTGGGACATGACCTACCTCGGCATGCAGGTGGTGATCGAGGGCCTGGCGCTGGCCGCGTTCCAGCAGATCCGCGACCACGCCCAGAACCCGCTGGCCGCTGCCGTCAACGCCTATGTGATGCAGGACGAGAGCCGGCACGTGGCCTTCGGCCGCCTGGCGCTGCGCGACTACTACCCGCTGCTGACCCAGAAGGAACGCGACGAGCGCGAGGAGTTCCTGCTCGAGGCCTGCTACCTGATGCGCGACCGCTTCGATGCGGTCGAGGTGTGGAAGACGCTCGGCCTCGATCCGGCCCGCTGCGCCGAGCACATGTACGACAGCGGCTTCATGGAGATGTTCCGCTCGTCTCTGTTCACCCGCATCGTGCCGATCGTGAAGGACATCGGGCTCTGGGGCGAGACCATCCGCAACGGCTATGAGACCATGGGCATCATCGGCTATGCGCAGACTGATGTTCAGGCGCTGCAGGAAGCCGACGACACCATCGCCAAGGACTTCGACGCCCGCAAGAACTACGTCCAGAGCGTCATCGACCGCGCCACCGCGCTGGAGCCGGCGGAGTAACATACCAATCCCGCTCATCCCGGCGAAAGCCGGGACCCAAGCAGGGAGCAGTTGCAGGGGCGAGATCCGGTCGGGCCGGCGCGCGCCGTAGGCAAGAAGATTTGACGCAGAGGTCGCGGAGGAACGCGGAGATCGCAGAGACGGGAAGGCAACTCCGCGTCCTCTGCGCCTCTGCGTCCTCAGCGATGAACCTGAGGGACGCCTGCGGCGTCTCAGGCCTCTCCGGCCATACTTCACCCCAGTCGCAACCTCCTGCCTGGGTCCCGGCTTTCGCCGGGATGAGCGGGGATTTGGGGCGAAAGGCCCGCGCTCACAGATGAAGATGCGCGAACTGGAGCAGCGCAGCGGGGTCGGGCGGGAGACCATCCGCTACTACATCCGCATGGGCCTGCTGCCGGAGCCCACCAGGCCCAAGCCCAATGTCGCCGACTACGCCGAGGAGCACGTCCGCCGCCTCGGCGTGATCAAGCGCCTGCAGGCCGAGCGCCACCTGCCGCTCGGCTTCATCAAGCAGGTGCTGGACCGCCCGACCTCGGGCGAGATCGCCGCCTTGCCGGGCCTGGACGGCATGCTGGCGGCCAGCCTCGGCGTCGCCGCCGCCAACGGCGGAACGCCGCTCGCCGACGCGGCGGCGCAGGCCGGGCTGGAACTGGCCGAACTCGACGTGCTGGCGCGCGACGGCGTGGTCGAGGTCAGCGGCGGCGCGCTGGGTCCGCTCGACCTCGCCATCGCCCGGGCCTGGGGCCGGGTGAAGGCGTCGGGCTACAGCCCCGAGGCCGGCTTCTTCGCCGAGGATGCGGCGATCTATGTCGAAACGCTCGAGCCCCTGGCCCGGCGCGAGATCGAGCGCTTCTACGGCCGCCTGACCGGCTCGGGCACGGTGGAGGACGCCGCGCGCCTGGGCCAGGCCGGCATCGAGCACATCAACGACCTGATCGCCCTGCTGCGCACCCGCATCCTGCTGCGCCTGGTGGCCGAGATGAACGCCAACGCTGTCTCCCCAAACGTCTCTGGGCCCGGCTCTTGACCGACCCCGCGTAACGGTCGCCTGCTGGCCGCAAAACGGCAGGAGACGCGCCATGACCCCCGACGATCTGATGTTCAAGCCTGACCTGATGAAAGGTCAGCGGATCCTGATCACCGGCGGCGGCACAGGCCTCGGCAAGGAGATGGCCGAGGGGTGCCAGATGCTGGGCGCCGAGGTCTACATCTGTGGCCGCCGCGGCGGGGTGCTGGAGGAGGCCGCCAAGGAGCTGATGGACCGGCACGGCGGCAAGGTGATCCCGATCGCCTGCGATATCCGCGTGCCGGAGGCGATCCACGACATGATGGAGGAGATCTGGTCGGGCGGGGCGCTCACCGGCCTCGTCAACAACGCCGCCGGCAATTTCATCAGCCGCACCGAAGACCTGTCGACGCGCGGCTTCGATGCGATCGCCAACATCGTCTTCCGCGGCTCGTTCTTCGTCACCCTGGAGGCCGGCAAGCGCTGGCTGGCGGAGAAGAAGAAGGCGTCGGTGGTCTCCATCCTGACCACCTGGGTCTGGTCGGGCGGACCGTTCACCGTGCCTTCGGCGATGTCCAAGGCCGGACTGAACGTGATGACCCAGTCGCTGGCGGCGGAGTGGGGCAATCGCGGGGTGCGCTTCAACGCCATTGCGCCCGGTCCCTTCCCCACCGAGGGCGCCTGGGCCAGGCTCAATCCAGGAAGCGCCGCCGACGGCGGCGGCGGCCGCCAGCAGACCGGAAGTCCGCTCGGCCGGGTCGGCGAGATGCGCGAGCTGGCCAATCTCGCGGTCTACCTGCTGCATCCGCTCTCGGAGTATGTGAACGGACAGACCATCGCCATCGACGGCGGCGGCTGGAACGCCGGGGGCGGCGGTTTCTCGTCGCTGCGCAACTGGACCGACGAACAGTGGGAGGCGGCGCGCAGCTCGATCCGCGGCGCCAACGAAAAAGACCGCGCCCAACGCACGGTCTGATCATCGTCCTTAACCGGGTCTTAAGACGGACCGCAGGACGGTTTGCCCATGCTCGCGCGCCTGATCTTCCTGTTCGTCGCCCTGCCCGCCCTGGCGCTCGCGGCGGACGCCGGCGGCGGCGGGCGGCTCAAGTACGCCGCGCCGGCCGCGCCGCAGCCGACGGTGCAACGCGCCGCGACGATTCCGGTGATCAACCCGCCGCCCCCGAGTGCGCCGACCGACCCGGCCCAGTGCCGCATGGGCTGCGCCCAGACGTTCTATTTCTGCCGCGCCGGCGACCATCCGGACGACTGCGCCGGGACCTGGGGCCAGTGTGTCGCCAGCTGCAATTCGCCGAACCTCGCGGCCGGCTACTCTACCGCGCCCTGATATCGCTCCTCGCTAGGCGCGGCACACCTCGCGCAGGATGTGCCGCAATCTCCCTTCCCCCTTGCGGGGAAGGGTCGGGGATGGGGGTATCGGCTTGGCGACGGCCGCCTCGTAATCTCGCAGCCCCCTCGGCCAGCATCCAGCTCGCACCCTCACCCCTGACCCCTCCGCGCAAGGGGGAGGGGAACTGCGCTCGCCTCGGTGAGGTGTGCGGAACGCCGGCAAACTAAGCTCAGCTTACAGCGAACGCGTCTCGTGATGGACTTCACGGCTAAGGCGCCCGATCCTAGGCCAATGTCCGAAGTCGCCTACCTGCACCCCGGCAAGCGCGAACAGACCAAGCTCGCCAACCGACAAGCCATCCTCGACGCCGCCCGCGCCGTGTTCCGCGAGCTTGGCTACGAGGTCGCCACCGTGCGCGACATCATCCGCCGCACCGGGCTCTCGGTCGGCGCCTTCTACAACTACTACCGCTCCAAGGAGGAGGTGTACGCCGCCCTCTCCGACGACGCGGCGCGCCGGTTCCGGCCGATCCTGCACGCCGAGTACCTGAAGGCGCAGGACTTCGAGTCCTACCTGCGCGGCGCGACCCGCGCCTACTTCGAGTTCCTCGCCGCCGAGGCCGAAGCCTGGGGCAAGGAGTCGGTGGTCACCGGCGAGGCCGAGATCTACACCCGCAACACCCCGGAGATCCTGGCGGTGCACGAGGAGGTGCGCGCCGCCCTGGCCGACGTGATGGAGCGCGGCCTCGCGCCCCGGGTCGACCTCGACTACCTGGCCACCGCCTGCATCGCCATCGTGCGCGAGGTCGGCGAGCGGATGCTCGAGCGCAAGCCGCTCGACGTGGCCGGCGCCACCGAGTTCTGCGTCACGCTGATCCTGGGTGGGCTGGCGGCGGCGCCGCGCATCCGGCCCTAGCCCATGGCCGACCCGGCGATCCGGAACGCGGCGCTGAGGGCGGCGCTGTCGCTGCCCCGCCCGATGTTGCGGCTGCTGTCCGGCGGCGGCGTGGTCTACCGCGGCGGCCGCACGCTCGACCCGCGCTTCCAGTTCCTCGCCCACCACGGCCGCGGTCTGCCGGCGCTGGACAAGGTGACGCCGCAGGAGGCGCGGCTGATCAGCATCCAGATGATCAAGGGGCTCGACGGGCGCCTCGAGCGCGGTGTCTCGCTCGAGAACCTGACCATCGAGACCGAGGCCGGGCCGCTGGCCGCCAGGGCCTACCGCCCCGCAGAGCAGGACCCCGCCGCGCCGGTGATGGTGTTCGCCCACATGGGCGGCGGCGTGATCGGCAACCTCGATACCGGCCACCTGTTCTGCGGCATCCTGGCCACGGTCTCGAAAAGCCCGGTGCTGTCGGTCGACTATCGCCTAGCGCCGGAAGACCGCTTCCCGGCCGGTCTCGACGACACTCTGGCCGCCTACCGCTGGGCCCGCACCAACGCCGGCCGCTTCGGCGCGCCGGTCGGCGTCGCGTCGATCGGCGGCGACGCCATGGGCGGCAACTTCGCCGCGGTGATCTGCCAGGAGCTGCGCCGCCACGGCGAGCCGCAGCCGGCGCTGCAGCTGATGATCTATCCGGCGGTGGACGTCGCCAGCGAGACCCAGTCGATGACCACCTACGCCGACGCCTATCCGCTGTCGCGCGACCTGATGGCCTGGTTCATGGGCCACTACCTCGGCCCAGGCGACGATCCGGCCGACCCCCGGCTCTCGCCGATCAAGGCGTCCGACCTCTCGGGTCTCGCCCCCGCCGTGATCGCCACCGCCGGCTTCGATCCGTTGGTCGACCAGGGCGAGGCCTACGCAAAGCGCTTGGGCGCCGCCGGGACACCGGTGGGCTATCGCTGCTACGACGCCTTGCCGCACGGGTTCTGCGCCTTCACCAGCCTGGTCCCGGCGGCCGAGATCGCCTGCCGTGAGATCGCCGGCCTGGTGCGCAAGGCGACCCTTGGGAGACTGCGCTGATGCGGGCGTTGTGGGTGGAGGAGCTGGCGCCCGACTACGCCGGATGCGTGCTGCGCGAGTTCCCGACGCCGGACCCGAAGCCGGGCGAGGTGCTGGTCGAGGTGCGCGCCGCCGCCGTCAACTTTCCCGACCTGCTGCAGACCCGCGGCGAATACCAGCACAAGCCGGCGCTGCCGTTCATCCCTGGGCTCGAGCTCGCCGGCGTGGTGGCCAAGGTCGGCGAAGGCGAGACCCGCTGGAAGGTCGGCGACGAGGTGGCCGGCGGCGCCAAGCTCGGCGGCTTCTCCGACCTGGCGATCTGTTTCGCCCAGGGCCTGCGGCCAAAGCCGCCGGCGTTCAGCTTCGGCCAGGCCGCCGGCTTCGGCGCGGCCTACCTCACCGCCTACGTCTCGCTGGTGCGGAGGGCCGAGGCGCAGCCTGACGAATGGGTGCTGGTCCACGGCGCCGCCGGCGGCGTCGGCCTCGCCTGCGTCGACCTGGCCAAGGTGCTCGGCTGCCGGGTGATCGCCGCCTCGGCCTCGGACGCGAAGCTGCAGGTGATCGTGGACGAATACGCGCCCGATGCGACCGTCAATGTCACCGATGGGTTCCGCGAACGGGTCAAGGAATTGACCGGCGGCCGCGGCGCGGACGTGATCTACGATCCGGTCGGCGGCGACGTGTTCGACGAGAGCGTGCGCTGCATCGCCTTCAACGGCCGCCTGCTGGTGGTGGGATTCACCTCGGGCCGGATCCCGACGGTCTCGGTCAACATGCCGCTGATCAAGGGCTTCTCGGTGATGGGCGTGCGCGCCGGCGAGTACGGCCGCCAGTTCCCCGAGCGCGGCCGCGAGAACGCCGCGGCGATCTGGAACCTGGCCGCCGAGGGCAAGCTGAGGCCCCGGGTCTACAAGGAGTACGCGCTGGACGACTGGCGCTCGGCGCTCGACTCCCTGGCCGACCGCCAAGTGATCGGCAAGTCGGTGATCGTCCCCTGACCGGCGCCGTGCAGCGCCCGACGCTGCAGTGGCTGCAGGCGCTGCGGGGCCTGGCCGCGCTCTCGGTGGTGACCTACCACGCGTTCCAATGGATCGATGACCGCTTCTGGGTCGGCGCCGCCGGCGTCGACCTGTTCTTCGTCATCAGCGGCTTCATCATCTGGACCGTCGGCTCGGGCGAGGAAGCCAGCCCCGGCGTGTTCTTCTGGCGGCGCCTGACCAGGGTCGCGCCCGCTTACTGGCTGGCGACCGGCGTCGTCATCGCCATTGCAACGCTCTGGCCGACGCTGATGCGCCAGGTGACGCTCTCGCCGGCGCACATCGCCCTCTCGCTCGCCTTCGTCCAGCACATCGACCCGCGCGGCTTGCCGTTCCCGGTGCTGCCGCCGGGCTGGAGCCTCGACTACGAGGCGGTGTTCTACGGCCTCTTCACCCTGGTCCTGTTCGCGCCGCGGGACGCGAGGTTCCGGCTGCTGCTGACGGCGCTCGGCGCGGTGATCGTGTTCGGCGTGCTGGATCCGCCGGCCTACTACCTCGGCGCCAACATGATGCTGCTGCAGTTCGCCGCTGGCGCCTGGCTGGCGCGCCGCCGCCAGCTCGGCCGTCGCATCCTGCCGGAGATCGGCGCGGCGCTGGCGGCGATCGGCGTGCTCTTGCTGGCGGCCCAGGGGCTGACGGGACTGCGCAGCGACCTGTGGCGGCCGCTGCTGTGGGGCGTCCCCGCGGCGATGATCGTCGCCGGCGCTGTGGCGCTGGAACCCCTGCGGGCGCTGCGGCCGCCGGCCGTGGTGCTGCGGCTGGGAGACGCCTCTTACGCGATCTACCTCTGCCACTTCATCACCGTGGCGATCGCCGCCCGGCTGATCGGCGTCGCGCCGATGTGGCTGTTCGTCCCCGGCGCGGTGGCGCTATCGCTAGCCGCGGGTCTCATCGCCCATCGCTGGGTCGAGCAACCGCTGATCGCGGCCTGTCGCGTCATTCCAAGCCTGTTCGCGCCGAAAGCGCTCAAGAGCGCTGCCGCCAAGGGTTGAGTGGGTGCGGCGATCGCGCGCATACGCAGTGTTAGTTTTTTCACAAATCTACAGCCACAGTCCTCGCACCTGAATCGCGGAGTTCCGTGCCCTTGACTGCTTCGGCGCTCCGTCGCGATCTCGATCCCCCTATGGATGCGCCGCCGGTGACGCTCGGGCTGGCGAGTTTTGCCCGCAGCGTGTTCGCCGGTCAGGACCTGCAGCCCACCTGGGAAGCGCTGATGGCCCGGGCCACGGCGGTCCCACCCGACCTCGGCGCCATGCTCGATCTGTCGACCATCCTGCAGCTGGTCGGCCAGCGCGAGCAGGGGCTGGCGCTGCAGGCGGACGCGCTGGCGCGCGAGCGCCGCTACCGCCGCGTCGTCGGCACGGGGAACGGTCCGCACCTGCTGGCGCTGGTCGCCGCCGGGGACATGATGGCCTCGACCCCGATCGACTTCCTGCTCAGCGGCTGGAACGGCGTCGTCGACCTGATGTTCGTCGCCCCCGGCGAGCGCGCCACCATCGCCATTCCCGAGCACGACATCGCCTTCCTGGCGGTGGGCGAATCCGACGCCAACGCCACGCTGCTCGACGCGCTCGCGGGCGCCGTGGACCGCTGGCCCCAGCCGATACTGAACGGCGCGGCGGCGGCGATCCGCGCCCTGGGCCGCGACCGCGCGCCGGCGCTGCTCGGTGACTGCGCCGCCCTCGTCGCGCCGCCGGCCCTGCGCATCAGCCGCGACCAGCTCGCGGCGCTGGCCGCGAGCGACGCGCCGCTGCACGATTTCGTGCCCGGGCGCGACTTCCCGATCATCCTGCGCCCCGTCGACTCCCACGCCGGCGCCGGGCTGGAGAAGCTGGAGCAGCGCTCCGAGATCGCCGGATATCTCGCGCGCCACGACAGCCCGGTGTTCTATCTGTCGCCCTTCATCGACTACAGCGGCCCGGACGGGCGCTTCCGCAAGCTGCGGGTGGCGCTGGTGGATGGCCGCCCGTTCATCGTCCACATGGCCGTCTCCGAGCACTGGATGGTGCATTACCTCAACGCCGGCATGGCCGACGACGCCGGCAAGCGCGCCGAGGAAGCGGCGATGATGGCGAGCTTCGACGACGGCTTCGCCGCCCGCCACGCCGAGGCGTTCGCCGCCATCCACGCCGCCTTCGGTCTCGACTATTTCGCCGTCGACTGCGCCGAAGACAGCCAGGGCCGGCTGCTGCTGTTCGAGGCCGACACCGCCATGATCGTCCACGACATGGATCCGCCGGAGCTCTACCCCTACAAGGCGCCGGCGATGCGCAAGCTGTTCGCCGCCTTCCAGGCGATGGTCGCGGCGCGGATGGGCTGAGCGGTCCGCGTCCTCGGTTGTGTAACCCCGGCCGGAGCGTAGCGAAGGCCACGTACCCCCCTCCGCTCGGAGCGGAGCATGGTCGGCCAAAGAAGGCATGACCACGAACCTCACGAAAAACACGAACGCGATCCGTTCTCTCGACGAGCCCGTTCGTGAGGTTCGCGGTCAAAGAAGCTGACTCCCAGCGCCTCCGCAGCTGGCCTATCCTCGCGCCATTATCCAACCACCCCTTTTTGGAGGCGCGCATGATCGACGTCCATTTCTGGCCCACCGGCAACGGCAAGAAGGTGATCATCCTGCTCGAGGAAGCGGGGATCCCCTACCGGATCAAGCCGGTGAACATCGGCAAGGGCGACCAGTTCGAGCCCGACTTCCTGAAGATCGCGCCCAACAACCGCATGCCGGCGATCGTCGACGACGAGCCGATCGGCGGCGGCGCGCCGCTGTCGATCTTCGAGTCCGGCGCGATCATGATGTATCTGGCGGAAAAGGCGGGGAAATTCTGGCCGCAGGAGCCGCACGCGAAGTATGACGTCGCCCAGTGGTGCTACTGGCAGACCGGCAACCAAGGCCCCAAGATGGGCGAGCAGGGAAACTTCACCAGAGCCGCGCAGAACCCGGCCAACGGCGACCTGCACTACGCCCTCAATCGCTTCAACAACGAGGTGCACCGCCTCTACGGCGTCATGAACCTCGGCCTGTTCAGCAAGCGCTATTTGGCGGCCGGCGAGTACACCATCGCCGACATGATCTGTTACCCCTGGTCGGTGAACTGGAAGCTGCGCGGGCTCGACATCGACGAGTTCCCGAATGTGAAGCGCTGGCTCGACGAGATCGGCGAGCGCCCGGCGGTGCAGAAGGCGATGGCGATGGGGCCGGAGTTCCGCGAGGACCCGGCGACGATCAGCGAGGAAGAACGCACCCGTCGCGCCGGCATCCTCGCCAACCAGCGCGCCTGGCCGGTGCCGAAGGAATGGGTGACCGCCGCCGCCGAATAGCTAGCGGCAGGCGTAGGGCATCGCGCCCGGCGGGATCGCCCGCCAGGCCCCGGTCACGCGGGCGGCGCCGACCCTCGCGCCGCTGGCGCCGTGGCCGGAATACAGCACATAGCCGATCCGCCGCCGTTCACCGGCCGCGCAGTCGAACTCGATGGCGTAGCGCGCCGAGCGGTAGGCGCGGCCGCCGATGTGGCGCGCGGCGCCGTAGTCGCGCACGACGTGGGCCACCAGGTAGCCGCCGTGCCGGCCGGCGACCGCGTAGCCGCCGCGCAGCCGCTCGCAGGCGGCGATGGTGGCCGGATCGTCGCGATCACCGTGGTTGCAGTTGTAGTCATCGGAGTTGCGCTGGTGGCCCTGATCGGCGCCGACGCCGTAGGTGGTCCCGCGCAGGCGCTGGCAGGCGGCCAGGGTGGCCGGATCGTTCGGGTCGCCGTGGTTACAGTTGTAGTCGTCGGAGTTGTACTGATGGCCGACGTCCGCGCCGGCGCCGCGACTGGTCCCGCGCAGCCGGTTGCAGGCCTCGATCGTGGTCGGATCGTCCGGCGCGCCGTGATTGCAGTTGTAGTCGTCCGAGTCGGCCTGGATACCCTCGGCCCGGGCCGCCGGCGCGCCCAGCAGGATCAGCATCGCCCCCGCGAGGACCAGGAAGGACCACGCCTGCGCGCCCCAAGAGGCCGCAGGTCGGTGGAATCCGTCGATCGTTCTCATGCAACAGCACCCCAGAAGGCCCCTCGCCTGCGGCTGAGTTTGGCCTGGATCGGCAGCGCTTGCATCAAACTTTGCAGGGAGACCCCTGACGAGGCGCGCGCCGCACCGCCGCCGAAGCGCGCAGATCACCTTATTTTGCGACCGCGTGACGGGCGCTCGATTGACGCCGCGGACCGCAGGCCCGAATTAGCCATGGCGTGAGTCGCCGTCGGCCCGATCAACCACGGACCCCCTCGCGCCGCTCAATCGATCCAAGCGAGCGCTGCCGGCGCCCTGGGCTTCCAAACCCCAGGGTGGCCGGGGAGCGGCGTCGAGCGTTCGGCTAGGCCGCCGCGGCGCGGACCGCGGTTTGCCGTCGGCGTAGCATCGCGCCGAGTCCCGTGAAGCCGGCCAGGAACATCGCCCAGGTCGCGGGCTCGGGGACGCCGCCGGCCACGCCGATGATCTGGTTTCCCTCTTCCGGCACGTGCTGTTCGGAGGCGTCGAAGATCGTGATCGGCGCCACTGTCGCGCCTTGGTAGCAGTCGGCCAGCGAGGTCGCGTCGCAATAGTACTGCTCGCCGTCCTCGCCGCCGGTCTGGAACAGCAATCGACCCCCATCACCGCCGCTGAAGTTGAAGAACAGATCGGCGGTGGTCGCCGTCACGTCGACGCCTCGGTCGAGCACGTGACTGTTGAGAGGGGTCAGGTCGAAGCTCGCCCCGACGCCGTTCAGACTGAGGTTCCAGGATGTTATGTCGAGCGCGCCCAGCGTGCCGGTAGCCCCGTCGGTCTTGATGAAGCCGACGACACTGCCGTCGCCGATGGTTTGATCCACATGATAGACGATCGCGCCCGCATGGGCTGCGCCACCGAGCATGAGCGGAATCAGCGCCAGGCCCGCGGCGACGGCGGCGCCTTTGTTCAATAGTGTTGAGTGCATCTCGGCCCCCCGGCCGCCTCGGCTCGTTCATCGTGGGATGAAGCAGTCGATGGCAAGCCTTAACCTTAGTCGCCGATTGGCGTTCGAACAATCTGGTTCGCGGCTAAGATGAAATGCCTTCATCTTCTCGCACCGGCGCCTGTAAGCCGCGACAGCGTCGGCGCTTTACGTGGGAAGACTTCCGCCGTGCGCCGGCCAACTAGTACGGCCGGTCGCCGACCACTGTCACCCGCTCGACCACGCGATGGTGCGGCCAGTAGTCGAGCACGGCGTAGTGCTGGGTCGGGCGGTTGTCCCAGAACACGATCGCGTTGGGACTCCAGCGGAAGCGGACCTGGTACTCGGGCTGTTTCACCCGATTGGTCAGATAGCGCATCAGCTCGCGGCTCTCGGCCTCGTCGACGCCGAGGATGCGCGAGGTGAAGGTGCGGTTGACGTAGAGCGCCGGCTCGCCGGTCTCAGGGTGGGTGCGCACCACCGGATGGGCGACCGGCGGCGTCGTCACCCGCAGCTCCTCGCGCTTCTCGTCGCTGACCCGGCCGCCGAAGCTCTGCAGGATGTCGTGCTCGGCCTGCAGGCCCTCGAGGCGCGCCTTCATCCGGTCCGGAATGTCGCGCCAGACCGCCACAGTGTCGGCGAACAGGGTGTCGCCGCCCAGCGGCGGCAGGGTGCGGGCGCGCAGGATGCCGCCCATCGACGGGTTCTCGCGGAAGGTGACGTCGGTGTGCCACTTGTCCGCCGCGCGGCCGCCGCCGATGGTGGATTCGGTCCACTGCATGCCATCGACGCCGACGATGTCCAGGATCAGCGGATGGCCGGGCACCGTCGGCAGCACCGGGTGGCCCTCCAGCTCGCCGAAATGCCGGCCGAAGGCGACGTGCGCCTCGTGGCTGACGTCCTGGTCGCGGAAGAAGATCACCTTGTACTGCAAGAGCGCGGTGCGGATCGCCGCCACCTGCCCGGGCGAGAGCGGCCCCCCCAGGTCGACCCCGCCGATCGCCGCTCCCAGCACCGGCCCCGCCGGCGTCACCGTCAACCCGGCCGCCCCATAGACGTCGCGGGCGTCCTTCGCGTCGATCGGCGTGACGGCGTTCATGGCATGCGTCTCCGGGCGGCCGCCGCCAATCTCCGCCAATCCGGCGCGATTTCCAGCGGATTCCGTTTCGCGCTGGCGTCAGTCGTTTTGGGATCGCACCAGAGCACGGGTGGCCGGCGTGACGCAGACGTGATCGCTCGCGGTCGCCTCGCGCCAGACATAGCCGGTCTTGCAGGCGCCGCTCGGTCCCGCCACCCGCGACCCGGCATGCGCGTTGTCGAGCGCCATCGCCGCGTGGACCTGCGGCGTAACGCAGTGGCGATCGCCCGCCGTCGCGCCGCGCCAGACCAGATCGCCGCCACAGCCACCGCTCTGGTGGCCCGGCGCGTTCGCGGTCAGGGCCACGCCGGTGTGGGCGACCAGCTGCGGCATCGGCCGCCGTGGCGGCAGGGCGTTCTGGCGCATCGCGGCGACCGGGTCGCGAGAGTTCAGGCATCGCCGGAACTCCGCGATCCCGCCAGGTTCGGTGAGATCGCCGCTGATCTGCGCGCACAACACCCGCAGCCGCGCCGTGCGCGCATCATCGCCCCTGGCCGCTGTCGCCAGCGCCAGCACGGCCAGGCTCATCGCCATGACCCGAACCATCTCACGTGACATCACCGGCGAACCCCTGGGCCTCTTGCAGCGCCGCCATGCTAGAACGTTGACGGGCCTCGCCCATCAAGACGACGCTCAAATTATCTCAAATCTGCGCCCAGACCGGCGCCTAGCGCCCGGGCGAGCTGGTGACGCCGTGGGGCGGGCGGATCCGCCCTTGTTCGCGATAGAGCCTGACGCCTTCGACAATCAGGCTGACGACGACGATGACGGCGAGCAGCGGCTTGGCGGCAGCGTCCGTCGGCCGGTTGCGGAAGATCGGGCCGGCGACGACGAACCAGGCCAGGACGCCATAGAGCGCCGCGCCGAACGCCAGCGACAGGCGGCGGGTGAGCACGCGCCAACGCCCGTCAACCAGCGCCATGGCGTAGACGCCGAATTGGCCCGCCCAGAAGGGCAGCAACCACGGGCCGCGCGCGCCGAGGAAGCCGTCGTCGAACGCGAACACCGCTGGCAGCGGGCCGGGGAGGTGAGGGCCGTACCAGGGCATCGCGACCCAGATCGCGGCGCCGACGGCCCAGGCGGCGAGCCCGAACGCCAGCAACGGGCGGTTGACGCTGTCGCGGCCGGGCGCGCGCCGCGGCGTCCAGGCGTCAGCGCGCGGCCAACGGTGACGGATCCAGGCGGCGATGATGGCGATGACCACCATGACGCCCGGGAGCCAGAACGCGCCGAGGCCCCAGCTCGTCCACCACGCCCCCAGGCGGGAGAACGTCTGTCCAGGAAACGCCTCCGGCGCGCCGAACACCTTCGGAAGGGTCAGGGCCCACTGCACCGCGACACCGATCAGGGACCAGAGCGCGAAAGCCTGCGAGTGCGCCGGTTCGATGATGGTGAAGCCGGGCGGCCGGTAGCGCGCAGAGACCGCCTTCGGGGCGCCGAAGGCATGCAGCAGCGCCAGCGCCATGGCCTCGTCGGCGGGGCGGCCGGCGTCCGTAGACTTGCCGTCGAGCTCTTCGTTCAGCAGCGAGCGCAGTTCGAAGCCCACGTCGCTGCGCTGCCGACGCGGCAGGCGACGAACGACGTCGTCGACGTAGCTCGCGATCACGGCCTTGGCGTCCATCACCGATCTCCTTCGTCCAGCAGTTTGCCCATGGTGGCGACCAGGCCCCGCCAACTCGCCGTGAGGTCGCGGTAGAGACCCTCCCCCGTCGCGCTCAGCCGGTAGTAGCGCCGCGGCGGGCCGTCCTCGATCCGCCACTCGCTGACCAGGAGACCCTGGCCCTCGAGGCGGCGCAGCAGGGGATAGAGCGTTCCCTCCTCGATCGGCATGCCGCGCGCGGCCAGCGCCTGGCGCAGCGAGTAGCCGTACTCCGCCGCCCGCAGCTGCGAGAGGACCGCGAGCACAAGCACGCCTCGGCGCAGTTCCAGTTCCGGCTTGCCCGCCGCGATTTCGCGTTCAGCTACCATGCGCCATCGATCACCATCGGTCACATAGTACATAGTTTCACACAGTATGAAACCGCACTTCTCACCAGGACGCGGCGGCGGCGCCTATCCTCCCGACATCGAACCTATGAGGAAGCCGCCGCGCGGCGGCGTGCGCTGCTGCGGCGGCCGCCGCCCGTGACCGGGCGAGGTCTAGAGACGCATAACCACCGGTCTTCATGGAGAAACCTGGTGGAGCCGAGCGGAATCGAACCGCTGACCTCCTCATTGCGAA
>Ga0209415_10012368_pt1 | contig 14230 bp, 32 predicted proteins | sample PeaSoiSIISIP2007_FD_187696 | JGI IMG/M metagenome (GOLD analysis project Ga0209415, IMG submission 187696) | Peat soil microbial communities from Weissenstadt, Germany - SII-SIP-2007 (SPAdes) (version 2) | ecosystem: Environmental > Terrestrial > Soil > Wetlands > Peat | place: Germany... | reverse complement strand
TAGCCGTAGGCGACGGGGCAGAGCTGATTGAGCCCCAGGCATCCGTACTTGTTGGAGATGGCCGGGTTGAAGTTCGATTCCAACCAGAGCGACGGCCAGAGCCATTCAGGACGGATGCCGGTCGCGGCGAAGATGTTCCAGGCAGCGACGGACGACAGGGGCTGGTCGAGGCTCATGGCCTATCTTACCCCGCGATCGAGCCAGTTGTTGAGCACCGTGCCAGTGTCGCGCGCCTCTGCCTCCACGCGATCGAGCCAGTCGTTGAGCGCCGTGCCGGCGTCGTGCGCCTCCGCCTCCTGGGCGGCTTCGACACGTCGCATCTCGGCGACGAGCGTGGGGATCGCTTTGGCGGCGAGGATGCGCTTCTCGCGTGAGGCGCTGAGGACCGGGGTTGCTCCGACCTCTTCGAGGCTCGCGACGACGAGAAGCCCCCACTCGCCGCCGCGCTTGCCCCAGCGCAGCTCGGCGGCGGCGCCGGGGGCGATCGGCACGGACGCGCTGACGCCCAGGCGGAGCCCCCGGATCGTCTCCTCGGCGCGGACCAGGGCGGCGTTGAGCTTCTCGGTCTCGATGTCGAGCGTGGACGGTGCGTTCATCGGTACACCCGGGGGGCGACAAGGCAGTCCCGAGGGGACAGCATCACGGCCATCACGGCGCCGTGGAAGACGGTCACCCGGACGCCGGCGAACCACGCCCACGCACGAAGGCGCCAGAGCTTGCGCTGGTTCATGGCTCTCTGCCCGCGCCGTCGTCGTCCAGGCAGTCATAGAGCCGGTCGCCGTCTTCGTCGGCCATGCTCCGCTCGCCCGGATCGTTTCCGGTCGTGCGGAGCGTCGGGAGCGACGACGCAGGTTTGGGCTTGCCGACGATCGACATGCCACGCGGGATCGTGATGGGCCCGTCCAGCGCCGCCATGTTGCTGCGGAGGTAAACGGTGCCGGGCCGCTTGAACAGCGCACGGACGCGGGCGAACGTCTTGACGGGCTTCTCCTCCGTGCCGTCGCCCGCGTCGTCGCCCGCTTGCGGGTCCCAGTAGATGCCCGCGGCTCTCATCGCCGACCGGGAGGCGGATCGTCCTCCTCTTCCTCCTCGGCGAGCTCCTTCATGTCCTCTCGGACCTCGGCCACCATGTCCTCCAGGTCGCGCAGGACGACCGTGGGGTCGTACTCGTTCTCGACCACGAACTCCGCCAGGAAGCGGATGGCTGCGCCGAGGTGCGCGCCCTCGCGGTCGCCCGTGTCGAGCTTGAAGAGGCGCCCGAGCAGCCGAGCGTCCTCGGAGGCCATGTGGAGCTTGTCGCGGACGAGGGCGAAGAAGTCATCGTGTTCGGCGGCGGCGACGGTGCGTTGCTTGGCGCGGGGCATGAGTCTCTCTCAGGTCTTGCCGTGCTCGCAGGACGGGCACGGATCGTGGGACTGCAGGCTGAAGGTGTGGCCGCTCGGGCAGCGGTAGTGCGTCGTGCGTGTGTTCGGATCGTGGGCGTGGAGGGCGCCCGCGGCGTCGAGGTACGGATGCCAGCCCATCGTCGTCTCCATGCCGCACTCCTTGAGCGCGGTCGCTGCGCACGTCGGGCACGTGGGAGTCGGCGGATCGGGCGTCTCGATCGGCTCGATGGCGTACGCGGGTATCTCCCACTCGGAGCGCGGGCCTCCCGAGAAGCCCGGCACGTTGGGGCGCACGAGGGGCGTCCGCCGCGCGACGACCTGACGAGCCTCGTCTTCGGTGTCGTGAACGGCCACAGGTGCTATCTCGCCGCCGTCGAACGGCAACTGCTCGAACACGACGTAGCGGATCACGACGCCCCCTTGCGCGCGGCGCGCACGGCTCGAGCGAGCGCTTTGTCGGCAAGGATCCACCGATGCAAGGTGCGGCGGTGGATGCCCAGGGCCGCCGCCGTGGCGCTCAGGTTGCCGCGGTCTTTCTTCAGCTGGTGAGCCACGTGTGCGACGGCGCGTTCGTGGTCGACGGTCCAGCAGAGGACCAGGGCGGGGTTGTCACTCGGGCGGCCGGCCATCAGGCTCCTGCTCTTTTCTCTTCGCGGCCGAAGAACTCCTCCAGCCCGAAGCGCACCGTCAGGAAGAGGTCGATGATCTCCAGGATCGTGGCCTGCGTGAGCACGTCGCCCACCTTGAGGAGCAGGTGCGCGTCGTCTCCCTCGCGTCCGGCGCGGAGCTCGACGAGGCTGCCGTCCGGGCGGAAGATGTCGTCCTCCACGTTGCAGGGCGGGAACCGCATCCAGAGCGCGCGGCGCTTCGGGGCGTCCCACGGCGTCATCCGGTAGAACGTGCGCGGGATGTAGCAGCTGCCGCCGTTCGCGGGCAGGTCGCCGCCGTTCGCGGGGTCTTCGCCGTGGCCCCAGCAGTCCGCCGCCGCGGGCATGTTGCACGGCAGGTCTTCGGGCGACACGCCCTCGGGGGGTCGTTCGCCGCTTGCCAGGTACTCCTTGGCGCTCTTGAGCCTCGCGCCGGCAGGTACCGGCTCCGCGGCCAGAGCCGCGGTCAGCCGGTCGCGGAGCGCCGTCGCACTGGCGCGATCGAGCGACAGATCACTCCGCGGACCGCCCGGCGGGTGCGGGAACTGAAAGGCTGCCAGGACGCCTCCGGGAAGGCGCTCGACCCGGATGTCCACCTCGGCCTTGGCGGCGCCAAGGCCTGAGTGCGTCGTGATGACGCCGCGTATCGGGGCTTCGATACTCATCGAGATCTCGATACTCACTAGAACTCCGGCTCTTTCGGCGGCTCGGTCGGTTGGCCCGTCTCCTCGTCGATGCCGGCCCACACGGCGACGGCGCGCTCTCCGCGCCACGTCTTGCCCTCGCGCGTCTGGGCCTTCATCCCGGGGAAGATGGCGCGCTCGATGGCAACGACCTTGTCCCGAAGGTCGCCCGCCATGTCCGTGGCGCCCTGCAGCGCCGCACGGGCCTCTCTGTACCTCAGCTGGGCCGTGAACTGGCCGCGTTCGAACGACAGCTCGCCGCGCGGCACCATGTCCAGGAGCCGGCTTGCGGCGCGTTCGCAGAGATGGCGCAGGAGCCCCCGGCGCGGGTGGCGGTACTTCTGGTCGACGCCGGGGATGGGCGCCTCCATGAGCCGTACGGCCGTCTCGCCGTACAGCGTGTCGATGGCCGCCAGAACACGGCGGGTGACCAGATGGGGGGCGGCCTGGAAGAGGCGGAGCACGTCGGACGGCGTCAGCTCCTGGGTCACCCGGAAGAGCCACTGCGGTCGCGGCCCGTCGTCGGGCTCGTCGTGGGCGAACTGGTTGACGAGCGTGGAGACGTCGGGACCGCCGGGCGTTTCGGGGAACATGTCCTCGGGTTTGAGCCCGAGCTTCTCCATCACGGGGATGGGGGCGGCTGGCGCGGCGTCGTCGGTAGGCTTTTCGATGGGGTCGGTCATGGAAGGCTCTACTTCTTTGCCGGTGGGGGCGTGGGCGGGCACTCCTGTGCCGTCAGCCGGAACGGCGAGACCAGCACGCGCGACTCGACGTAGACGGGTTTGACCTCGCCGTCGGGGCCCTTGAGCTGAAGCCAGGTACCCTCGGCGCTCGTGGGCATGAAGAGGCCGTTGGGCTCGGCCTGAGGCACCTGCTCGACGTAGTACGCGCTGCCGCTGCCCCCGGGGCGAACGTAGGTCACGCGCGTCGACGCCGTGTACTGAGTCGCGTAAGGCAGCCCGTAGCCCATAGAGGCGCCGAGATAGACGAGGCAGCCGTTCATGTCGTTGACGATGTACGAGTGCGTGGGCAGCGGCTTGTCGCGCTTCTCGTAGATCTCCTTCAGCTCTCGCTTCTCCTGGAAGTCGCCGATGGCGGGCATCCCGATCTGGGCGTGTGCCTGTTCGAGGGCCTGCGCCTGCTCTGCGGCTTGCCTCTCGTCGGTGGTGAGCGGCCGAGTGTCGCACGCCGTGAGCGTGAGCATCAGGGCCGCGGATACGAGGACGGTCTTCATGGATCGGTGACTCCCTTGGCAAGTAGTTGTTTCACGTCGTCGGGGACCAGATCGGGCGGGCAGCCCTCGGCGCGGTGCCGCATGACCGAGAAGATGGTCTCGCGCTCGTCGCGGCTCTTGGCGCGCGCGTAGGCGAGCTCCAGCTCGTCGAAGTCGCGGCGCAGCCCGGCGCGGTACGCTTCGCTGCGTTCGAAGTTGTGGGTGTCCACGTCTTGCTCGACCCGGCCCAGCGTCGCCTTGTCAGCGACGGCGCAGGCGTGAATGGCGAAGCCGCCCAGTCCGACAAGGGCGATGATGCCGATGATGATGAGGGCGGTGACGCCCGGGTGGTCGTCGTCCATGTGGGCCTCCTAATGTCCGAATCTGTAGCGCGCCTAAGTCTCACTTGCAAGAGCTGAGAGAGCCGAGACGGCGAAGCATGGCGCGCGTCGCGATCTCTTCGATCGCCGCTTCGTCGCACGCGTCGGGCAGGACGGACTCGGCCTTTGCGGCGCGCATGTCCTCGAACTTCGATTCGACGTACGTCTTGACCTGCGTCAGGGGCCACTTGCCCGTCTTGATCTCGATGAGCATGTCGCGGTCCCACGTGCGGCGGACCTGCAGCTTGCCCGTGCGCTGGTACTCGGCGCCCATGTGGAGGAGGCGCACGAGGTGCGAGGCGTTCTTGGCGTCGTAGCCGACGCGCGTGACGAGTTTCTTGCGCTTCTCGCCCATGTACCCGCGGAAGACGCCACCGTTCATCTTCTTGAGCTGCCCGTAGGCGTAGCCCTGGAACGATTCGTAGGCCGCGTCGCGGCTACGGAAGGCGAGCCGCGCGTCGATGAGCTCCCGGCTCTCTGGGCTCTGCGCGAGGTAGTCCTCCGGCTCGAGCCAGAGCATCCCGATGACGTTGGGATTCTGCTTGACGAGCAGCCGGACGAACTTGCGGTAATCGTAGAGCACGACGTCCCAAACGCCCTTGATCGACTCGGCGCCTTCCCAGCGGCGCATCCCGAGCAACCACGGCGCGGGCGGGATGCACACGCCCATCAGGTCCCGATCGTCGATGCTGTCCGGATCGGTGGACGGCACGAAGGTCCCGTGCGACTCGCTGCCTCGGCGACCGAGAAGTACGAGGGACTCCGCCAGCGCGAACGGCGTGTCGGGGTACTGGATGGTCGGATCCATCAGCCCGCTCCCTTCGCGGCGACGCCCGCGCGGTCGCGCTTCGCCGCCGCGACGCGCACCGGCTTGGCGCGTGCCGCGACGTCGTCGAGGAACTCCTGGCGCTCGGCCTCCGCCTCTTCGAGGGCGTGCCGGGCGAGTACGATGCTTGCGTCGAGCGACGCGAGCCGCATGGCGCACTCTTCGGGGAAGAGGCGCGCGACGATGAACGCGCCGTCGTCCGCGCGCCACTCGCGGAGGGCCCCCTGATGCGCGTGGAAGCCGTGGACGGATCCGGCCCACATGGCGTATTCGGGCTCTTTCTTCTTGCCCTTGCGGAACACGGGCGGGGTGTCGACGACCTGGAGGCGGGCGGGCCGTTCGCCGTGCGCGCGGCGCCCGAGAAGGTAGCGGGTCACGAGGTCTCCTTTCGCGGCTGCGAGGGTCTCAGGCTACGTGTCGCGCGTTTCAGGCTGGCCCGGCGCGCGACGCGCAGGCCCGGGTGGCCATCGAGCCAGCGGCGCAGCGTCCGTTCGTGGATGCCGAGCGCCTCGGCCGCGGCGGTGATGGTGACGTGCGCGGCGAGCGCGTTCTTGACGGCCTTGGAATCGAGCTTGGTGTGCCGACTCATCGGGTCTCCGGGGTGGCGAGGACTCCGGGATGCCGGGATCGAGCTTTGGTGCTCATCGGGCTCGCGCTTCCATGGTGACGAGCACGGTGCGCACATCGGTGCCGCTCTCGGAGAACGATTCGTCGGGCAACGGATTGATCTGGCCGTGGCTGCTGTCGACCAGGATGCGGAAGTCGCGCGTCAGGTTGTCTGCCCGGAACGTGACGCCCGCAGACATGACGGCCACCAGGCGGCCGCCGGGGACCAGGAACCCGAACGCGCGCGTCACGTGCAGGATGTCTTGGCGCTTGCTGAATGGCGGGTTCATGACGACGCGCTCGAACCGTTGGCCTCTCACCGGACCCCACTCGCCCAGGAAGTCGGCCATGTAGACGTGCTCGAAACGTCCGCCGCTCGCGAGTTTCATGGCGTGCTCCTGGTCGAGCTCCACGCACGTGACCGTCTTGGCCTTCGCGGCGAGCGCCGCGTTCGCGAGCGCGCCGGCACCCGCAGAGGGCTCCAGCACGGTCTTGCCCTTGACGCACGCGGTTTCGACGATGCGCGCAGCCAATCCGACCGGTGTGAAGAACTGGTCGAAGTCGCGCTTGCGGTCGTGAAAGCCCCCGTCGGTGAGAACGGCGTCGAGCGCGTCGGCGGGGGGCTCCGCGAACCGGTGCGTCTTGCCCTTGCGGTCCCACGTACCTCCCAGCGCTTCGAGCGCGGCGTTGACCTCGACGTAGAGCTTGCGGTCGAGCGGCTTGGTGATGCGCAGGGTCGCGCCGTCGATGGCGACGTGCTTGTTGAGGATGTCGAGGGCTTCGAGCGACAGACGTTTCATCGGAACCTCACGGGTTGTTCGGCCAGCGACATCCGGTCACGGACGGCGATCACGATGGCGCGCAGCCGCAGGCGCTCGGGCTCGGAGTAGAGCGGCTCGTCGTCGCCGCCCCACGCGTCGATCGCGACGTCGGCGAGCACCAGCACGTCGCGGAGAAGATCGGGCAACGGCTTGGCGGCGGCTGCCTTGGTCGCTTTGCGCTCCGGGGTCAGCCACGAAGGCGATTCGAAGCCGTGCTCGGGGCAGAGGCCGCGCGATTCGACCTTCGTCGGATCGCAGTTGCAGCGAGGCGCCGCCTTGGGCGGCGTCGAGCGGGCGCTGTACGGGGTCGCTTGATGCGCCGGCTTGCGGCAGAAGTGAATGAAAGTGATGTCGTCGCCCCTCTTGTCGGTCACGACGCAGCCGGTTCCGTTGCACTGCGTACAGCGGTTTCGTTGGCTGCGAGAGACGCGCACCATGCCGGCGCCCTTGCACTTTTCGCACTGCTCGCACGCCGGGTACTTTTTCGTCTTCGTCATGACGTCTCCTCCGCCAGCGCCCGCAGCACCCGAAGGTAGTCAGCGAAGTCGTCGCGGGACAGTTTCAGCACATCGTTTCCGCCGGCATAGACGCGACGGTACTGATCCGCGCACGATTCCTCTGGCATCTGCGGCGGGTAGCGTCCCGGTGCGGCGGCGTCTAGGGCTTGGCGGCCTGTCAGTCCGGCAGGCAGGCGGGCCAGCGTGCGATGCCGCCTGCTGACCTGAACATACCCTTGTGCAATCAACTTTCTGACGTTCACGGGGCTGATCATCGCGCCGTGCCCTCGATGCGATCGACGGCGCGCATCGCCGCCTCCGCGGTTCGGAACCGGCGACGCTTGCCGGCGTGCTTCAGAAGGCCGTTCCAGCGTTCGGGTCGGTTGTCGTAGACGTACCAGAGCTGGCCCTTGCGGGCGCGCAGGACGTACCAGCTTGCGCGTCCTCGGGTCTCGCCGTCGCGGCTGTACGCGAGCGGGTTCATGATGCCGCTCGGGAAGTGATCGCGGACCTTCGCGGGCAGCTCGCTCGGGGTCGTCTCGACCCAGGGGCTCGTCGGGATCGGCGCCATGGCTACCGGCCGTCCCCGAGCATGAGCGGCGCGTCGGCCGTGAGCGCGTGCTGGATGCGCTCGCCGAGCGCGGAGTAGACCGTGCGACCGTCGGCGAGCACCAGGTGCGGCATGAACTCGCTCTCGACCGTCGTGAGGCCGAGGCTCACGGCCTCGAGCTTGGCCCTGACGAGGAGCAGGAGCACCCTCCACCGGGCGCGCAGGGCCTGCTCCTGCGTGCGGGTGAGCCACTCCTGACGCCGGTCCTCCGGCCAGCCGCGCCAGCCCCGAGGCGTCTCCCCGGCCCCTCGGGCGGGCAGCGGGATCTCCATGCGGTACTCCAGGCCGGCGATGCGGAAACCGAGCTTGGCCCGGTTGGCCGTGTCGTCCACGGCGAACGCGCGTGCCGTCGCGCCGTACTTGCCGAGGATCCTGTCGAGCTCCGCTCGGCTCTTCTCGACCGGTACGCGGGTGTCGACGGCGAACACGGGGGTCTCTCGGTTCACGATCGCACCGCCTGGGTGAGCGCTTCGACGAGGCGAGGCCACTTCCACGAGCGACCGTTGTCCCGCGATGCGGCGCCACATAGCTCGCAGATCACGAAGACCTGCCCGCGCACTGCGGTCAGCCGCACCTCGCTCGGGTGCAGGCACGCCGCGAGAGCAGCCGCCGTCAGCTCCAGCGACGCCGTGCGCTGGCGGCGGGCGGCGTCGTGCTTCGGCGCGCACTCGCGGCACCGGTGCTTGCCGTCGTCGTTGTGCTGCGTGTACGGCGCTCCTTCGCGCGTGCCGCATTCGGCGCACGCGTAGATCGCGCGCCCCTGCGCGTCGGTTCCGAGTCTCTCGTCGACGTCATTCATCCTGCAGCCCTCCGGAAGCGTTCACGTATGTCTAGGATCGCGTCCCGCACCGCGTCGGGCCGTGCGGCGTCGATCGCGTTCGCGTGTCGGCGCAGGCCGTAGTCAAACGCGCGTTCGATCTGGCGCTGCAGCTCTTCGTTGTGCCGGACCGCCTCTTCGTACTTCAGGCGGTAGTCGATCGGCGCCGCGGGCGCGGGCGTAGCGGGCGCACTGGCAACGGCCGGCGCCGCGGGCAGGATCTTCCCGAGCGCGACCTTCCAGTCCGCGACGTCCGGCTCGGCGGTCAGCGTGTAGTGGAAGTTCCACTTCCAGTGATCGAAGCCGCGCACCTTCGCGTAGGCGATGCAGTCGTAGTAGGCCTCCGGCCAGTCCATGAACGACTGCAGGATCGAGTTGCCGTTCGGCGAGACGCGCAGGCGCCCGTGGATCGTCTGGACGATCCAGCGCTTCATGGCGTCCCCGTCCGCAGGGGGCGCGGCGCCGATGCGGGTCAGGTGCTCGGTCACGAGCGCGTCGAATCGCGCCTCGGCTGCGCGGCCCGCCTTGGTGACGCGGCGGCCCATGCCCTTGCCGATCGTCAGACGGGGTGCGGTCACGCGGCCCCCCGTGCGGTGACGGTGTCGGAGCTCGCGCGTGCGGCCACCGCGGTGACGATGCTCCGCGCCATCCGCGGCGGGATCGCGTTGCCGATGCCGCGCACGGCGTCGGCACGGCTCACGGGCTCGGACCAGGTGAAGGTCTCGGGGAAGCTCTGCGCGCGGGCGTACTCCCGGAGCGTGAGCGGCCGGTAGACCCCGCCGTCCACGATGATCCACTGATCCTTGCAGGTGATGGTGCGGATCGCTTCGGTCAGGGGCACGCCCGGATGTCCGGTGACGTGCTGCGAGAGGAACGTCGGGCCGCAATTCGCCCGGCCCTTGGCGATGCGCGCCTGCGCCATGACGGTCGTGTGCGAGACCGAGCGCCAGCCGGGCGCCTGCCAGTCGATGCACGGGCCGAACGCGGGCTCCGGGGTGGCAGGAGCCTCGGGGAACTCGAAGGCGCGGCCGCGCGTGGCGACCACGAACAGGCGCTCGCGCCGCTGAGGCACGCCGTGCCAGGTGGCCCGCTGCAGGCTCTCGGAGAGCGTGTAGCCCAGGGCTTCCAGAGCGCTCCGCCACTGCGGGTAGAGCTTCCACCGCCGGAAGTCCGGGACGTTCTCGACGATGATGGCTCTCGGCGCGGTGACCTCGGCGCAATCCACGACGGCCCACGCCGTGGCCCGCATGGTGTTGTGGTAGAGGCGCCTCTTCGGCTGGCTAGCCTGCGAGTGTCCCTGGCACGCGGGCGATGCCAAAAGCAGCTCGTATCGCGGGAGGCGGGTCCAGTCCGCCTGCCGGAGATCCTGGCACTCGTGCGCGACGTTTGGGTGGTTGCGCTTGTGGGTCTCGACGGCGAGCGGCCAGTGATTGGCGGCCCACACCACCTCGACGCCCGCGGCCTCGGCCCCGAGCGTGAAGCCGCCCCACCCGCTGAACAGATCGACCGCTTTCACGCGGACCTCCGCACACCGCGCGCGGCGCACCGCGCGGCGAGGTAGGCGCCGTAGGCGTCGCTCGCCTTGCGCCATACGGTCAGGGCGACGTCGAGGTCGCGGCGGCTCGCGCCGCTTGCGACGAGCGAGAGCGCGTAGAGGCGCGCGTTCTCGACGGCCATGGCTTCGTCGACCAGGTCGCCGGGGGCCGGGGTTTTCACGCTGCTCACGACACAACCTCGACGCCGTACGCGTTGCGGGCCGTCGACTCTTCGATCATTCCCAGTGACACGGCCTCACGAACGAGCGGTCCGATGTCTCCGCCGTGTGAAGAGCCGATGACCGACGCCACGGGCCCACGCACCTCACGGCAGAGCAGCACGTACGCCGCGCTGTCCAGCTCGACCTGGTCGTCAGCGTCGTCTGCCTTGGCCGCGTCCTGCTCGCCCAGGCGCTCCAGGGCTGCCTCCCACTCCTCGCGCCAGCAAAGCCAGCGATCGGCATGGTCGTTGACCATGACCACGTTGCCGTCCTTGCTGACTCGAAGCCCTTTGACTGCCTGTTGCGCCATCGTTGTCATCGGTTTCTTCCTCCTATCAGACATTGAGACTATACCGGCTATTCAGCCGAGGGCAACGGCCAGAATTCGCCGCGGTCCCACACCTCGGCAGCGACCGCCAGCGCGCCCTCGGCGACGTCCTCTTCGTCTCGCGAGGTCGCATCGTCGGTCAGGATCCGACCGGCGGTGTCACGCGTCGTGACAACACAGCGCGGAGAGGCGATCTGGACTGACTGTACGGTTATGCGGGTGCCGGGGTACACTTGCGCGATAGCGTCGACAACGGCCTGCTCGTACGCTGCCAGGTCGGCGTCGGTGTGCTCACAGCCCCAGTCGAGGGTGGAATCAAGGCGGATCGAACGGGTGGTGGTCATGGGGAGGGATCCTTTCGGTTTGACACGGTCCGCGGCGAACGCGGACGGCGGGCTGAGGACGTCTCGGATCGCGTCGGGCATCCGCGCATCCTCCCGTGCGATGCGCCGGCCGTGCTTTTCGAACACGTTGCGGCGGCTCATGGCTCGATCTCCGCGAGAAGTTCCCACATGCGCTCGACCGTCGGCGGATCGAATCCCTCAAGCTCGCACTGCGCGGCGCTGTAACAGCCGTTCGGATCGTTCCACTGATGCCACCTGATGAGTGTGTCCAGCGGCGAATCGGCCGTCAGATACGGGGCGCCGCGCCGACGCGACGAGCGCCCGATCACGTTGGCCACGTCGGCCAGTGCGGCGCGGGCCTCGCGCAGCGTCTGGCCGTGGTCCGCGGGCGCGGGCTCCGTCGTCGGCATGGGCGGCGGGGGCTCGGTGTCGGCCGTCTCCGCGGGCGCGGGCTCGATGCCGACGATGCCGAGGTGCCGGAGCGTTCCGTCCGCGACCGCTTGGCGCAGGCGCGCCGCGCCCTCGGCCGTCGTGCTGATGACGACGCGCGTACGGGGCGCGGCGAGCGGACGATCGTCACTGAGAAGCTCGGTCGCGTTGTCGTCGATCACGTGTGGCGTCCTTTCAGTCGTCCAGCATGGTGAAGAGCCGCGGGTGGATCTTGCGAGCGCGCGCTTCCGTGACGCGCTTGCACTTGGTGCGCAGGAATTCGAACGAGACGCTAGTCGACGCGGGCGGTGAGTCGGCATGTTCGAAGACGCCCGCCACGGCCGATAGGGTCCGTCCGTCGTCGTTGTGCACGGGCCGGCCGTGATCGTCCAGCATGAGCGCAACGCACTGACCCGCGCTGACGCCCTTGCGCTTGTTCTGAAACTGCTCGTAGAAGCGGACGCCTTTCATCGGTGCGTCCTTTCCGCGGCTTCTAGGCCGTTCGCAACGGGGTCCCCTAGGATGTAGTCGGGCCGCGTGTTGCCGTACGCGCTCACGCCGTGGCGCACGGTGCACTCATAGACCGTGACGGCGTGACGACCCCACGAGGGGCAGCGGCTCACGTACGCGAGCGCGCTCGCGATGGTCGGAAAGAGCGTGGGCAGGTCGTTGTCATCGCGCGGGAACAGGCCTGTCCACATGGCGAGGACGTACCCGAACCGGGGGCCGTTGTCGTTCGCGGGCGGGATGATGGGAATCAGACGTTGGGCGTTCATGGGTACGTGTACCCCAGCGCCTTGCGGACGCGCTTGAGCAGACCGTTCGCGTGCCTGGGAGTGACGCCTTCGGCGAGGTCGGAGAGGGTTGCAATCGAGGCCGCCTGGCACGCGATGCTGCGCGCCACGTCGCCGATCTCTTGCGCTCCCTGCGCGGTCAGGTCCACACCGGCGAGGCGCACGCGAAGCGCCTGCAGCGTGAGGGCGGCTTTCTGAAGATCGGCGAGGATGGTGGGATCGTTGACGGGCATGAGAACCTCCTTCCTGGTAGACGTGTGACTATGCCGGGCTATTCATCGTCGGCGCGGGGCCGTCTCTTGCGACCAGTCCGGCGCGATGATGGCGGGCGAGTCGGCCAAGAGCAGGCGCAGGGCCTGATCGTACCGCGCCCACGTGCGCGCATCCTCGGGCTTGCCTGTCATGCCGGCGAGGACCCGGGCCTGCGCGGTCAGGGTCACCAAGCCCGTGACGATGGCGCCAAAGTCGGCCGTCGGGGCTTGCGTGGTCACGATGCCGCCTTCGCGCGCTCGGCGCTCTTCGGTTTCGTGTGCTGGTGAAACGGCACGTACCCCGGGACGCGCTTCCCCGCGAGTCCGCACTTGTTCGGATCGCAGTGGTCGTGCCCGTAGCACCGGCACTCTCGGTTCGCGTGCTTCGCGGTGGCGTAGTGGCGCCTCGCGCGGCTCTCTTGCGAGCGGCTATGCCCGCACCCCCACGTGTAGGAGCGTTGGCAAACGTCGCAAAGACCTTTGCCAACCCCGCCGGGTTTGGTGCTCATACCGTCACCCGAACCCAGAAACCGCCGCCACTCTGTAGCAGCGTGGCCTCGCTGTACGGGCCCTGCAGGCGGAAGGTCGGACCCTCGGCGCAGTCGCCGAACACGAGGAGCCAATCGCCCGCGGCCGGGGCGCGGACGCGCATGACGCGCAGGCATCGGCACTGCCCGATCGGGCCGTCGAGGTGCGCCGCGTCGCACGGGCAGTCACTGCCGTGGGGCGACCGCGCGCGGGCGACGACGCGAGCGCCCGCCATGGCGAGGCCGCGGAGGACGGCGCGGGCCGCGTCGCCGCGAAACTGCGCGATCGTTCGCGGGCCTACCGTGGGTGCCGTGGGTGCCGTGACTGTCGTGGGCGGCATGTCTGAAACCTCCTCTCTAGTAGACGTGTGACTATGCCGGGCTATTCAGGATCCGCCCGGCGTCTCCGGGCTTCGATAGTCGTCGTCCAGCACATGTTCCAGCGCGGCTTCCGTCCACACCGGGCCCATAGCCGGATAGCCGAGGTGCTTCGCAGCGTTGGCTAGAAGCTCGCGATGCGCCGTCAACGTGACCATGGCCACCCGGAGCGCGGGTAGGTCGATTGCCTCGCCGGCACCCGGGGGAGTGGCCGGGGCAGGCCTCGCCGCTGCCTCTTCCGCGGACGTGGCGGGCCGGCTGAACCTGTCCAGGTGCGCGGCATCGGCCGTGAACGGGTCCGCCGTGCGCCGTGTGCCGCGCCCGATGCACCCGGGCGGGAAGATCCGAATCGTGCGCGGGCGAGCCTCGTAGGTGTACGGCACGCGGGGAGTACCCGGCGTGGCCGGGATGAGGCGCGTAGGGCGCAAGTCGAGGGGCGCGCGGTAGAAGAGCGGGCCGCCCGTGCGGGCGTACGCGAGCACCGCGGCCCACGCAGCAAACGACACCGTTGCAGGGCTGATGATCATCGGGGCGATCCTTCGCGGGTGTGGGGAGGCTCGCCCGCGCAGTCGAGCGCGATGCGCGCGGCGGTGTCCACGCCGAACCCGGCCTCGCGCGCGGCGCTGTAGGCTTGCTCCGCGCGGCGCGCGGCCGGGGTCGGGAGCCGGGGCAGGACTTCGCCAAAGAGGCGATCGAACACGGGGCAGCGTCGAGGGCGAGTCACGGGGGGCCGGGCCTTTCTGCGTGGGTGCGCCGCAGTCGGCGCGCCAGCTTGCGAACCGTCGATCCCGGGGGGAGGACCGAGGGCCGGGCTGGCGCGCCGGCTGCGACGCCCGGACAAGGGCTCCCCGAGGGGGAGCCCCGTCCGGGCCGCCGTCCTAGAAGTCCACCATGCCGAGCAGGGCCCCGGCCGCGCGGTCGACCGCGGCGCGATCGTC
>Ga0209415_10012367_pt1 | contig 14230 bp, 11 predicted proteins | sample PeaSoiSIISIP2007_FD_187696 | JGI IMG/M metagenome (GOLD analysis project Ga0209415, IMG submission 187696) | Peat soil microbial communities from Weissenstadt, Germany - SII-SIP-2007 (SPAdes) (version 2) | ecosystem: Environmental > Terrestrial > Soil > Wetlands > Peat | place: Germany... | reverse complement strand
TGGACGAAAACGCGAAAACGCTGCTCGACTGGTTTGAACGGATCAGCGAAAGCGAGCGTTTGCTGGTCGAATTCCGACGCGCCGTTCGCCACGACAAGCTGGGTGTGAACGACGCGCTGGTAAATATTCAATCCACCTGGGATCACAAGCGTTTGGCGGGTCCAGAGCAGTTCTTGCCGCTGCTCGATCAGGTCGCGAAGAACGACGTCTATATGCATATGGCTCGCGAACGCGCTGCGGAACTGGCTGAGGCGATTCGCGGGTTGCGGCCGAAAGCCCAATGAGCATGCTTCGTCTGGCAGCGATTGTCTGGATGCTCGCCGCGGTGACGTTCGGGCAGACAACGCCGACTGCTCAGGCGCCAAAGCCCTCTCCGGCTGAGGCTGAAAACAAGGAATTGGCGGCCTCGCTGGCCGATGTCGGCAATAGCAGTGTGGACGTCGAGCGAGTTCTGGAACAGTTTCTGAAGAAATATCCGGAAGCGGCGCAAAAGAAGCAGATTGAGCGCGCGCTGGCGCATGCGGCCATCGACCTGAAAGATGACGCGCGCACGATTCTCTATGGGCAGCGGGTGCTGCTCGATACGCCTGACGATATGCTGCTGCTGGATCGCGTCGCGCGGGCGCTGCTCGCGTCGGGCGGGCGCGAGAACGCCGAAAAGTCATTGCAATATTCGCGCGGGTTCGAACAGAACATCAAGAAAGCGGCGGCTCCGGATGGTCGCGACACGGGGCATAAGCAGGAAGAGCGGGATCGCGGGCTGTCGCGCGCGTTGTTGTATCAGGCGAAGGCCAAGACGATTCTCGGCGAGAGGGGCGAAGCCGAGCGGCTGGCTGCGGAGGCATATCAGACGTTCCCGTGCGAGGAAGCCGCGCGCGAATGGGCCAACGCGCTGGCGGAATCGGGCAAACAACCTGAAGCGCTGTTGCGGCTGGCGGATGCGTTCGTCATCCCGGATTCGCGCGCATTGGATACGGATCGGGCGGAGGACCGGCGCAAGCTGGGCGAGCTGTATCGCAAGCTGCATCGCGACGACAAAGGGCTAGGGGAGCTGATTCTGGCGGCGTACGATCGAGCCTCCGCGCAAGTGGAAGAGCATCGCAACCGGCTGCTGGCGTTCGATCCGAACATGGCCGCGACCGACCCGATGCAATTCACGCTCACCGGCCTGGACGGAAAAAAACTCGCGCTGAAAAGCTTGAAAGGCAGCGTGGTGGTGTTCGACTTCTGGGCCACGTGGTGTACTCCCTGCCGCGCGCAGCATCCGTTGTACGAGCAGGTGAAGGAGCGATTCAAGAATCGTCAAGACGTAGTGTTTGTCGCGGTCGACACGGATGAAGACCGTTTGCTGGTGGCTCCGTTCCTGGATCAGCAGAAGTGGAGCAAGACGGTGTATTTCGACGACGGCTTGCAGCGCCTGTTGCAGGTAACGGCGATCCCAACCACGGTTCTGTTCGACAAACAGGGGCGAGTCGCCAGCCGCATGAACGGGTATCTGCCGGACAAGTTTGTAGATCAGTTGACGGAGCGCATTCAGTACGCTCTGAGCGATTCGCAGTAGGCTTTAATTATGGGCGCGATTCTAATGTTGCTGGCGCTCGCATTTGCAAGCGATCCATTCGGGTCTTCCGCGCACGCGCGGGTGTTCTTGTTCGTTCGCACCGATTGTCCGATCACCAACCGGTATGCACCGGAGCTGCGGCGCATCGCGACGGAGTTTGCAGATCGTCAGGTGGATTTTTGGCTGGTTTATCCCGATCCGGCTGAGACCCGCCACGGCATCGAACAGCAGAAGGCGCAATATGCGATTCCCGGCGTGCCGCTGCAGGATCCGCATCACGAGTTGGTGAAGCGGGCGCATGCGACGGTGGCTCCCGAAGCGGCGGTTTTTGATGCCGCGGGGACCCTGATGTACCACGGGCGCATCGATGACTTGTGGGTGGCGCCGGGGAAGTCCAGGAGCATGGCGCTGACTCACGACCTGGAAGACGCGATCAGCGCCGTGCTTGACGGGAAATCGCCGAAAATGGCGGAAACCCACGCGGTAGGATGTTCGCTTGCCGATATTCAATAAGCTTTTCCTGGCGGGATTGCTGATTTCACTGGACGCGCCGGCTGCACCGAATTTCAACCACGACATCGCGCCGATGGTCTACCAATACTGCGCGCCTTGCCATCGGCCGGGGGAGGCGGGACCGTTTCCGCTGCTCACTTACACTGACGTGAAGAAACACGCCCGGCAAATCGCCGATGTGACCGAGCGCCGGTTCATGCCGCCGTGGCTTCCCGAGCCGGGTCATGGCGATTTTGCGGATGAGCTGCGTCTTTCCGACGCGCAGATCCGGACCTTCGCGGCCTGGGCCTCCGCGGGTGCGCCGGAGGGTCCCGCATCGGAGGCTACTTCGCCGCCGAGCTTCACGGAAGGCTGGCAGCTTGGGCCGCCCGATCTGATTCTCGAAGCCTCGGCTGCCCACAAGATTCCTGCCGCGGGCAATGATATTTACTGGAATTTCATCTTTACAGCTCCCGCCGCGCCGGGGATCCATTGGGTGCGGGCGATTGAGATTCGTCCCGGCGACAAGCGCCTGATGCATCACGCGAATTTATACGTGGATCGCTCTCATTCTGCAAGGGCTCAAGAGATTGCGCCAGGCCAGGGATTCCCAGGAATGGACCCGGTGATCGAGCGATCCATATTCGAACCTGACGACGGGCATTTTCTGTATTGGAAGCCGGGCGGGATTCCTTACTCGGAGCCCGACGGCCTTTCGTGGAGGCTCGATCCGGGCAACGATCTGGTCCTAAATGCTCATATGCAGACCACCGGGAAGCCGGAATCGATTCGGCCATCCATTGGTTTATATTTCACCGATAAACCACAGACTCGGTTCCCGATGCTGGTCCAGCTGGAGCACGATGGCGCGATCGATATTCCTGCCGGGGATCGCGACTTCCCGGTTTCGGATGATTTCAAGCTTCCGCTCGACGTCGATGTGCTGGCGGTGTATCCGCATGCGCATTATTTGGGGCATCTGCTCGAGGGCTACGCGACTCTTCCTTCGGGGGAACGAAAATGGCTGGTCCGCATCCCGGACTGGGACCGGAATTGGGAGGCTGTGTACCGGTACCGCGAGCCCTTGTTCTTGCCGCGCGGGACGACCATTTCGATGCGCTTTCACTACGACAATTCGTCCGAGAATATCCGCAATCCGAATCACCCGCCGAAGCGCGTACGGGCTGGGAATCGCACGGTGGACGAGATGGCGCATCTGTGGCTGCAAGTGCTCCCGCGCGGCAACCGGGATGTGCGTATCGAGCTTCAAGAGGCGCTGGTTCGGCACCGCCTAGCCAAGTATCCGTCGGATCCGGCGGCGCATTTGAATCTGGGTGCGATTCGCATGGCGCGCCTCGATCCTCAGGCGGCTGCTGCGGAGTTGCAGACGGGGGTTCGCCTTCAGCCTGCGAATCCCGAAGGGCACAACATGCTCGGTTCGGCGCTGGCGGCGCTGGGACGCGGCTCGGATGCGATCGCGCAGTTCCGGGTCGCGCTGAAATTGCGGCCGGATTATCAAAATGCCCGCTATAATCTGGCACGTGCGCTGATCAAGGCGGGCAAACTGGATGAAGCGTCGGATTTATATCGCCAGGTTGCCGCGGCTTATCCGCAGGACGCGCAGGTACGCATCGGGCTCGGGGAGCTGCTGCTGCGACTGGGAAAATACCAGGACGCGCTGGATGCTTTCGAACAGGCCATCGCCCTCGACCCCTCTAGTGAACTGGCCAAGAAGAATCGAGACCTGGCGCGGGCCCGGCTCGAATCCAAACAAGACTGATCCTTTGGCGTCCGGTTACCATCTATAGATCCACATGGATCTTCTGACTCCTCTTTCTATCCGGGGCGTGACCCTGCGCAATCGCATCGTGGTCTCGCCGATGTGCCAATACTCATCGGTTGACGGATTCGCGGACGATTGGCATCTGGTGCACCTTGGAAGCCGCGCCGTCGGCGGAGCTGCGCTGGTTTTCGTCGAGGCTACCGCGGTCACCGCGCAAGGACGAATTTCGCCGGGCGACATGGGCATTTGGGACGATCGTCATATCGAGCCGCTGGCGCGCATCGCGAAGTTTGTCGAACGCATGGGCGCGGTACCGGGCATCCAGCTCGCACATGCGGGTCGTAAGGCGAGCTGTGTGCCGCCTTGGCAGGGAGGGGCTCGGCTGAAGACGGCGGCGGAGGGCGGATGGGAGATCGTGGCGCCCAGTCCGATTCCGTTTGTGGATGGCGATCCGCCGCCGCATGCGCTGGACGAATCTGAGATTCAGGCGATCGTCGAGGCGTTCGCGGCTGCGGCGAAACGGGCGATTCAGGCTGGGTTTCGCGTGATTGAGCTGCATAACGCTCATGGCTATCTGCTGCATGAATTCCTATCTCCGCTGAGCAATAAGCGCGCGGATCGATACGGCGGGAGCCTCGAGAATCGGATGCGGGCGTCGTTGGAGGTGGTGGCGGCGTTGCGAAGTGTCATGCCTGCCGATATGCCGCTGTTCACGCGTATTTCCGCCACGGATTGGGTCGACGGAGGCTGGGATCTGCCGCAATCGATTGAGCTTGCAAAAGCACTAAAGCCGGCCGGCGTCGATCTGATGGATTGCTCCAGCGGGGCTCTGGTTCGCGGCGCGAAAATACCCGTCGGCCCCGGTTTTCAGGTCCCCTTTGCGGCCGCGATCCGCAAGGAAGCGGATATCTTAACCGGTGCCGTAGGAATGATCACCGAAGTGCAACAAGCCAATGACATTATCGTCGGCGGACAGGCGGACGTCGTGTCGCTTGCCCGCGAGATGTTGCGCGAGCCCTATTGGGCGCTGAAAGCGCAATCGGCGCTGCGCGGAACGCCGACGTGGCCAATCCCCTACGGATATGCGGTAAAGCGTTAAAAAGTAATCAATTGAAGCGTATCAATTGATCTTTTACTTCGTCGCGAACCAGACCTGGATTGTGCCACTGGGACCGATGGAGCTCGGGATGTCTCCGATGCTCAGCGCGATCACGTTGTTGTTGTCGGGCGGGATCAAGGTCGGTACCAGGAAGTTGACTTGCCAGCCTCCTGGGAAGAAGCATCCCGCTCCGGAATACTGCACGTACGTCGCTGGAACCAGCCCGTTGGGCGGGAACGAGCCGGAGAGCATCTGCGGTTGATCCGCCGTATTGGCGGCGACGGGATTCTGCCCATCCGGCGCTCCTCCCTGAAACGCGCCGCCTCCGGTGAGGCAGAAGGAGATCACGTGGTTTCCGTCACGGGGGACGGGGTAAGCAGGACCGTTGATGACACAATCCGGCATCGGCGAGCAGGATTCGCCTTGGTTCAGATTGTTGAATGCGCGGACCTGTCCCGTCCCGGCCGGCGAGCCGCCGGTGAAGAATCCTGGCGAGTATTGGGCCATCTGGAAGTCGCCTTCCCCGACGATCGCGCCAGTGGACGGATGGAGCACTACGAACGTCGCGGTTCCCGACGAAGGAGTGTTCGAGGGAACCTGGAAGGCGATCAGGGTCGGATCGATTCGGAAAATCGGAGCCGGGGTCGGCGTCATTCCCGGAGCGCTGACCATGATCTGAATGTCGTTTACGTTAGCCTGCCACGGCGTAGCCTGGTTGTTGGGCTGTCCGGCTGGATACGACGTCGTCAGGTTGAAATCGAGTCCGCTCCGGTACATCAGCGCTAGCATTCCCGGAGCCAGCGGCTGCGAATTGTAGTTGGCTGCGTTCTGGAACACCAATTGAGGAAAGAAGAAGGTGATGCGATTGGCAGCCTCGGCGACGATCTGGTTATCGGAGAGGTCCGCGGTGTCGGAGTACAGGGCGACGGTCAAAGGAGGCGTTTGAGTATGGATGGTGGCGCTCACCGGGTAGGAGTTTGGTGTCGAGTTCAGAATCAGAGAATCATACTCGGGCAGCCTGAGTACCGCATCCGCGCCGTAGTTCGCCACATAGATTTCGCCGGTTTGCTGGCTGACGATCACGCCATCCGGCTGGCTGAGACCGTTAAGCTGGAAGGCGGAAGCCGCGCCGTTCGCGGAGTTTCGCGCGTTGGTGTAGACCAGCACTCGATTATTCTGGAAATCGCAAACGTACACCCGGTCGGAGGAATCGACTGCGATGTGGCGGGGGCCGTTCATTCCGCTGGCCGTACCGCTGGGAGTCGTGGTGACGAAATCGGGCTGCCCGAGCACTACCGAAGCGGTCTGTCCGTTTTGGAAGTCGCCTCCCGCGGGACGCTTGAAGATCAGCACCCGGCTGTGAAACGAGTCGGAGACCGCCAGACTGCCCTCGGAGAAAATCGCGAGGCCAAACGGCGAGTGCATGTTCTGATTGGTCGCGTCGGTATCGGTGAAGGAGAAGCTTTGCTGGCCCAGAACGAGATTCGGCAGGATTTGCGATCCGGCGGGCTGGCTGAACGGGGCGGGGTAGCGCAGTACGCGGCCGTTTCCGGTGTCGGCGACATACAGATTTCCGGCCGTGTCCACGGCCACGCCAATCGGCTGGTAGAGGCCTGTCTGCGTAGGCGAGGTTGTGAGATTAGTGCCGGAATTGACGAGGGCATCGTAGAAGTCGGTCGGTCCGCTCTGGCCGATGACGAGGTCGGCGCGTGAGCCGGATGAGACGGAGCGTGCATCGTTAAAGCAGAGGATGCGATTGTTATTGGTATCGGCGATGTAGAGATGCGGCGGAGTGGATTTTTGATCCACCACCACACCGGCAGCGGGGACTCCGGTGGCGCCGGCAAAAAACACTTCACGTCCTTCAATGAGATTGGGCGCGCCGTATTGAAAATTCGACTGGCCGGCGAGCCGCGTAGCAGAAGTATAGCTGCTGCCCTGTAGTGGAAAATCGAGCACGCGGTTGTTGTAGGTGTCGGCGATCCACAGGTCGGAGCCGCTGAACGCCACGCCGAAGGGGTTGGCCAGGGTGTTCGGGCCAGGCTGCGGCTTGTTCTGGTTGGCCTGTCCGTTGGTCAGACCGATTTGCCCGATGGCGGCAATCATCGGCGGGGAAAATTCCGCGTTGGGAGGAAATTGGCCATTCGTCAAGGCCGGTTCCGCGGGCCAACTCTCAGGAACATCGTATTCGACGACCCGGTTGTTACCGGCATCGCTTACAAACAGGTTGGTTCCATTCGTAATCAGGCCCTGGGGGCCGGCTAACCCATACTGGTTCACGTTCGGGAGCGGCGGTGTCTGCGGCACCACTACGCCCAAGGCGCGGGTGGCAGGAATACCGGTTGTGAATGGACCGGGAAAATACAGCACTCGACTGTATTCGTCGGAGACATACAGCCGGCCCTTGGCATCGAAGGCGACGCCGTTCGGCGAATTCAGGATGCTCTTATCGAGCAAGGCTTGCGTGCCTGCAGGCGGCGATGGAAGAGCGGAAAGGCTGGCGCTGGTTTGGCCCAACACGACGTCCGCGGCCGGTTGGGATGTGTTCGGCGCGAGCTGGCTGACGGGGAAGCGGAGCACCCGGTTGTTCCCCGGGTCGGTGATCCACAAATTGCCGCTCGGATCGATGGCGAGTCCCACGAGTTTCCCGTTAAAAGACACAGTTTGCGCGCTGGGAAAGTTCTGTCCTTGATTGGGTTGATTGGTTGCGAGATTCGCTTGTCCGATGATCAGATCGGGTACGGCGAGGGACCCGGTTTGTTTGAACGGAGCGGGGAAGCGGAGGATGCGGTTATTCCCGCTGTCGGCCACGTAGACACTGCCGCTCGAGTCCACGGCAATGCCGGCAGGGGCGTTGAATCCGGCGCTAAGTCCGGGTTGGCCGGGACCGCCTGGAAGAGTGCCGGTCAGGTCTCGCTGGCCGATCTGAAGATCGGCGAACCCGCACGCGATGTTTCCGGCGCCGCACGGGCTGAGGCTGGCCGGATTCTTATAGGCGAGAATGCGGTTATTGCCGTTATCGACGATGTAGAGAATCGGCGGCGAAGCGCTGGTGTCGAACGCCAAGGCGATGGGTAAGTACAGTTCGCGTCCTTCCACCAGGTTCGGCGCAATTGAATTCAGCGACGAAAGCAGGGCGGGTTGACCGAACTCCCGCGACGGGGAAGAATTAATCGTCGGCGATACCTGGGCCCAGACCGGGGCAGTCGCCACGAGAAAGTAGCGTAAGCATTTTGTCATCAACAAAAATCTCCGAAAGACGGCGCGCGGGAAACCGTCCTGATTGGAAGATAACACAGTGAAGTGTTTCTCACGGAAGAAGATGTTCGAACATGCAGTTGTGTTTCTGACGTTACTTGCGGAACCGCCATCCCACTGCAAGAGGGCTGTGATAAAGTAGCGGGCATGACACCTGAACAAGCCCATTTCCTGCTTAGCGAAGTGTATTTACCGCAAATTCGCAACGAACACGGGACCACGCGCCGCATTATCGAGGCGATCCCGCACGACCAGCTCGACTACAAACCGGATCCCAAGGCCAAGAGCGCGATGGAACTCGCCAAACACCTGGCCAGCAGCGAGATTTTCTTCATCCAGGGTGCGGCCACTGGGGCCTTCAACCGGGAAGACGCTAACATCCCGGACTCCGTGAAGACGCCGGCCCAGCTGGCGAAGTGGTATGAAGAGCAGTTTGCCAAAGCGGTGTCGAAGATCGAGGCGTGCAAGCGTGATGATCTGGTAAAGGAGATCAACTTCGCGGTGTTCACGCTTCCGGCGATCAGCTATATCGGATTGATGCTCAGCCACTCCGTCCATCACCGCGGCCAGTTATCGACCTACCTGCGTCCTATGGGATCGAAGATTCCGCGCATTTACGGCGGCAGCGCGGATGAGCCGATCGATCTTTCGCAGACTAAGGCGCAAGCCCAGTAGCTATTGATTCTGAACAGCCGTCTTCTCAACGGCGCGCATTACGCGCAGTAGATTTCCACCATAGATTTTTCGAATATCGTCGGCGGAATAACCTTTTTCGAGCAGCGCCCGGGTGAGGTTCGGAAACTTGGAAACGTCGTCGAGCCCTTCGGGCGCGCAGCCGATTCCATCGAAATCGCTGCCGATGCCGACGGCTGCCACGCCGGCGATCTGCTTTACGTGATCGATGTGCGCCACTACGTCGGCGAGTGTGGCGCGCTGGCTTGTTCCGGCGCCGGCTTTTAGAAACCCGCAGGAGAAATTGATCTGCACCACGCCGCCTTTCTTGGCGAGGGCGACGATCATCTCATCGGTCATGTTGCGCGGTACATCGGCAAGCGCGCGGCACGACGAGTGCGACGCAAAAATGGGCGCCCGGCTCACTTCGAGCGCGTCCCAGAACGTCTTGTCGGCGACATGGGAAATATCCACCATCATGCCGAGCCGGTTCATCTCCCGAACGACATCCTTGCCGAAATCCGTCAGGCCGTTGTGATGCTCGACGCCGGCGCGGTCCATGTCGCCGGAGGAGTCGGCCCAGTTGTTGGTATTGGAATGCGTGAGGGTCATGTAGCGGACCCCGAGTGCGTAGTAATCCCGCAGGAGACGCAGGCTGTCCTCGATCGCGTGGCCGCCTTCGATGCCAATCAGCGCGGCGATTTTGCCTTGTTTATGGGCCGCTTCGATTTCGGCCGCGGTAGTGGCGAACGCAAAATCGTTGGGATATTTGCCGATGATGTCGTGGCGGACCGTATCGATCATCTGAAGCGTCCGGTTGGCCGAATGATTCCCGTCGACATACTGAGCCGCGACGTAAACGGCAAAGAATTGCGCGCCAATGCCGCCTTCCTTCATGCGGACCAGATCGGTGTGGGTGGGGTGATCGCTGGTATTGCGCGGGCCGATGTCGAAGCCCGCGACGGTGCGGCTGGTGATGTCGTTATGCGTGTCGATCAGGAGGGCCGAACGGTGGACTCTCATCACTTCAGCGTCGGAGAAGGTTCGATTCTGAGCCGCTGCGATCCCGGCTGCGACCCCCGCTGCGACGATGAACAGGCAGATCCTCATGTGCGGCTACTGAACTGAAACATAAACAGTTTGAGAGCTGGTAAACGGCCCCAAAGTAAAGCTCACCGGGACGGTGCCCGAGGTGTTCGGCACTACCACGTTGAACTGGTAGAGCCCCACCGCGCCGGGCGCTACGCCGGCGTAGGATACCGTTGCCGGTGTTTGCCCGAACAAAACCTGAATCTGGAGATCCAGACTCGCGGATGCGTTGGCGATTTGGCCCGCGGGGGTGTTCGGACTCACCGGGCCGAACCCGATTCCGTACATGACGATGTTGTCGCCCGGGTTGGCAGGGTGCGAGGTCACGCCCGCGACCGAATTCGAGGGCAGCGCGTAAGTGACTCCGTCGGAGAAAACCGCCGTCGCGTATTGCTTGCCGCCGATGTTGAAAGGCGCCAGTAGCCCGGGTTGCAGCGTTTCCACGGTGATCAGATAGGGCGCGCTCTCGCCGGAACTGTTGGTTACGGTCAATTGCTGCGGACCGCTGCCGATGGTCGACGGGACCAATGCGTTGACCTGGGTGCCGCTGACGTATTCGACAAACGCGGATTGCGAGCCGATGTGGACGCTGGTCCCATCGAGCGAAGTGGGAGCCGTGTTTCCGTTGAAGTCGCCGGCGTTCCAGGAGCGCGTATCGCCGGCGAGGTTAGTGCCGTGAATCTCGATCCAGGTTCCGGGAGCGATGACGGTAGATCCACCATAGGCGCCCAGCGTGAAGACGCCGGCGCTGATCGAGGGCGGAAGGCCGGCGGGCTGCGCTGGAGCCGGGATCAATTCGCGAATCACGTTGTTGTCGGTATCGGCGACGTACAGATTGCCGGAGGCATCGAAGGTGAGAGAGGTCGGAAAATTGAGCTGCGCGCTGGTGGCCGCTCCTCCGTCGCCTCCGTAACCGGGACTGCCCGTGCCTGCAACGGTCGCGATCTGACCGGTGGGAAGGATCACGCGAATCACGTTGTTAAAAGTATCGGCGATGTAAACGTTTCCGGCGGAATCCACGGCCACGCCGCGCGGCTGGTATAGCTCTGCGTTGATGGCGGGCCCGCCGTCGCCCGCACGCCCGGCTTTTCCGTTCCCGGCGATGGTGTGAATATTCCCGTCGGTGGTGACCTCGCGGATGCGGTTATTCAAAGTGTCGGCGATATATGCGTTGCCGGCGGAATCAAACGCGATGGCTTCGGGGTTGTAGAGTTGAGCGCTGGTGGCCGGGCCGCCGTCGCCGAAAAAATCCGGAACGCTGTCGCCGGCGAAGGTCGAAAATATGCCGGCGGTCACCATGCGGACCACGTTGTTGCCGGAATCGCAGATATACAAATTTCCTTTGGAATCGAACGCCATGCCGGAGGGGGTGCTCAGTTGCCCGTTGACGGCGGAATCGCCATCGCCGGAATATCCGGGGCCTAAGGTGTTGTTTCCGGCGAAGGTGGAGATCTGGCCGCCGGTGGTCACCTCCCGGACGATGAAATTCTCGGTATCGGCAATGTAAAGATTCCCATTCTTATCCACGGCGACCCCGGAGGGACCGTTCAATTCGGCCTTCTGGGCCTGGGCGCCGTCGCCGGTATAACCCGCGGTTCCATCGCCCGCAAGCGTACTGACGTTGCCGTTGGTAATGTATCGAACGCGCTGGTTCACCTGGTCCGCGATATACAGGTTGCCGTTGACGATGGTGATCCCGAACGGCAAAAAAAACTCGGCGTTGGAGGGGGAGCTGCCATCGCCCGCGTAGCCCGCCGTCGCGTTCCCCGCATAGGTCGTGATGTTAAACGACGGCACCGTTTGGGCGGTCAGCAATCCACCCAGGGCGCTCGCGATCAAAAGAAACTTCCTCAAACGAAATCCTCCACCAAACCTTAAAGTGTGAACACTTGGACGAATCTCTATCTTCCCAGGTTTCCTCCAGTCCGCGCTAGAGTGCGCTATTCTGGCAGTTTCCACACCACATGACGACGCTTACTCATCTGGAATGCAGTCTATGCGCCAAGCGCTACGAAGCTGGAAAGATCCACAATCTGTGCGAGTGCGGCGGGCCCCTGCTGGTCCGCTACGACCTTCAGAAAGCCAAGGAAAGCTGGAACCGGGAGTGGATTCCCAACGGTCCGTCCAGCATGTGGCGCTACGCGCCGGTGCTGCCGGTATCGAAACCGTCGGCGATCGTATCGCTGGGCGAAGGTATGACGCCTCTGATCCACACGCAGCGTCTGGGGGCGCGCCTCGGCGCGAGGGATTTATGGGTGAAAGACGAAGGCATTAACCCGACGGGATCCTTCAAGGCGCGCGGGCTTTCCTGCGCGATTTCGATGTGCGTCGAACTAGGCATTAAGAAAGTCGCGATTCCTTCGGCGGGCAACGCGGCCGGTGCGATGGCGGCGTATGCGGCCGCGGCCGGGATCGAGGCGTACATTTTCATGCCTCGCGACGTTCCGCAATCGAACTTCATCGAGTGCTGCGCCACGGGCGCCAAGGTGACGCTGGTGAACGGATTAATCAGCGATTGCGGAAAAATGGTCGCCGCGCGCAAGGACGCCGAGGGCTGGTTCGAGATTTCAACGCTGAAAGAGCCCTACCGGATTGAAGGCAAGAAAACCATGGGGTATGAGCTGGCCGAACAATCGCGCTGGCAGCTTCCGGACGCGATTTTCTATCCCTGCGGCGGCGGTGTGGGCATGATCGGGATGTGGAAGGCGTTTGAGGAGATGGAAACGATGGGCTGGATCGGATCCAAACGCCCCAAGATGATCGCGGTGCAGGCCGAGGGATGCGCGCCCATCGTGCGCGCGTTCGAGCAAGGCAAAGAACGCAGCGATTTCTTCGAAAATGCCGAAACGGTCGCGAGCGGCTTGCGTGTTCCTAAGGCGCTGGGCGATTTCCTGGTCTTGCAGGCGGCGCGGGAAAGCGGCGGCACGGCCATAGCGGTGAGCGACGAGGAAATGATTCAGGCCGCGATCGAACTGGCGACCGATGAAGGCATTTTCGCGGCTCCCGAAGGCGGCGCTTGCGTGGCGGCGGCTCGGAAACTGCTGGCCAGCGGTTTCCTCAAGCCCGAAGAAAAGATCGTTATTTACAACACCGGCACCGGGTTGAAGTATCTGGAAGCATATTCGCCGCGGTTTCCCAGATGAAGTTCGAGGTTGACGGACGGATCGCGACCATCCGCTTCAACCGGCCCGAAGCGCACAACCGGATCGAGCCGTCGGATCTGGACGAGCTTGAGGCGCATTTGCAGATCGTCGAGGAGCGGCGCGAAATCCGCGTGTTGATCCTGGCGAGCACGGGAAAAACATTCAGCGCCGGGTTTCATCTGGGTTCGATTGGCGCGGGCGCGCCCGGCCGATTTGAAGCGGCGGCGGATGCTCTGGCGAATTGCCGGGTGCCTTCCATCGCGGCTCTGCAAGGCAATGTTTACGGCGGCGCGGCGGATTTGGCGCTGGCTTGCGATTTTCGCATCGGCGTCGAGTCGATGGAGCTGATGGTGCCTCCGGTTCGCCTGGGAATTCCGTATTACGCGAGCGGTATCGAGCGTTTTGCGACACGTCTGAGCCTGGGCGCGGCGAAGCGCATTTTTCTGCTGTGTGAAACGCTGGATGCGCAAGAACTGTTAGAAATCGGGTATCTGGACCAGGTCGTTTTGGCTGACGGTTTGGAGACGCGCGTGGCGGAGTTGGCTGGAGCGCTGGCATCCGGCGCCCCGTTGGCGATGGAAGCCATGAAGAGGCTGCTAAATGACGCGGCGTGTTCGCGGCTGGACCGAAACGCGGCTGCTCAGGCGATGCGCGAGTGCCTGGCTTCAGAGGACCACAAAGAAGGTCTGGCGGCGATGCTGGAAAAGCGGTCTCCCGATTTTCGGTAGTGCCTGAAAAGCGCATTGATCGGGTTCTTGCCCATGATCGTAAACAGAACCGCGAAGGTGACGAGGGTGAGCGCAACGGCAAGCAGCGGCGAGACGACCGCGATCACCGCCGAGCGTTCGGCGCGCCGTTCAAGCACCAACTGCATGCTTGGCCTCTTGCTCGCCGGCCTGCCCGGCGGCGCTGGCGCCGCCCATCAGCAATCCAAGCTTCTCGCGCGTCGCCTCGACGGCATCAAGCGGCGCCGAGAGCCGGCCGTGGAACATCACGGCGATGCGATCGGCAATCTCAGCAAGCTCGTCGAGATCCTGGCTGATGACCAACACCGCGGCGCCGCGGGCGGCGAGATCGATCAGCGCCTGGCGAATGGTCGCCGCGGCGCCGGCATCGACGCCCCAGGTCGGCTG
>Ga0209415_10012366_pt1 | contig 14231 bp, 14 predicted proteins | sample PeaSoiSIISIP2007_FD_187696 | JGI IMG/M metagenome (GOLD analysis project Ga0209415, IMG submission 187696) | Peat soil microbial communities from Weissenstadt, Germany - SII-SIP-2007 (SPAdes) (version 2) | ecosystem: Environmental > Terrestrial > Soil > Wetlands > Peat | place: Germany... | reverse complement strand
CCGGGCCGGGAAACAGGCCGAGGGTCCCATCCCGATCGTCTCAACCGCACCCCGCGTGGCGCCGATACCTCTCTGGGCACTGACGAGCCTTCCTGTGGCGGGACGGGCTCGCAGGCCTCGGGGGGTACAGGAACAGGGTGCCCGCGGTGCTGTTCGCAGCCGTCGCTGCGACGAAGGGGCGCGCCGCGGCGCCCCTGTTCCTCAGGCCTGTTCCTCCTCCACCGTCCGGTACACCATCCCGGTCCGGGGCTTCGGATAGAAGTAGGTGCTCTTCGGGGGCATGCGCTGGCGGGCGTGGGCCCAGTCCGAGATCTGGTCCACGGTGACGGGCCGCAATAGCACGGCCGCATCGGCCCGTCCCGCCGAGACCTCCGAGACGGCGGTGCGCCAGTCGTGGACGTAGGCCACCGAGGCGTCGGGGAGGGCGTCGGTGGCCAGGGCCACGAGGCTCGAGTCGAGCTCCGAACCCGCCTCCGCGTAGGTCTGCTCACGGGGGGTGAGCAACCACACGCCGTGCCCGGTGACGAGGGCGAGCGCACCGGACTGCGCCACCGACTCGACGAGCTGTTCGTCGGCTGGCCCGGCGTGCACGGTGTCGAACCACCGGCCGAACCACCCCGCTACGTCGAGGTCGGGCGGGACCCCGGTGATGGTGCGATGGATGGGACCGACGGTGAGCTGGCCCTCGGACAGCTCCACCACGAGCGCCATCACGAGGTCGTAGGGGCCGGGTGCCCCGCCCCGGGCGTCGCGTCGCTCGGCTTGGTAGGTGAGCGCCGTCTCGTAGCGGTGATGGCCGTCGGCGATCACGACGGGGGCGGCCTCGACGGCCCGCACGATCTCCTCGATGACCCCGGGCGCGTCGAGCACCCACAGCGCATGGCGCACGCCGTCGTCGTCGACGGCCTCGGCGTGCGGGGGCCCCTCGGGCTCGTAGGCGGTGGCCAGCCCGCGCGCCAGCGACAGGCCCCAGATGGGGGAGAGGTTGGCCCGACAGGCGCGCAGCAGGTCGAGCCGGTCGCTTTTGTCCTTGGGGATGGTCTGCTCGTGGGGGAGGATGTCACCGCCGGGCGCTTCGCATTCCAGCGCGCCGATGACCCCTGTGGTCGAACCCCCACCGGGGTCGGTCATCCGGTACGCGTAGAAGGCGGGCCGGCCCTCGGGCACGAGCACGCCGTCCTCGCGCCACGTGGCGAAGATCTGTGCCGCCGAGCGGTACTTGTCCAGCCCGGTGCGGGGGTCTTGCACCGGGAGTTCCACGTGGATGGCGTTGGCGCGGTGACGAGCCGCCAGCGCGGCGCGCTCCTCGGGCCCCACCACGTCGTAGGGAGGGGCGATGACCTTGTCGAGGGGAAGGGACTTGTCGTAGCGAAGGCCTTCGAACGGCCGGAAGCGGGGCATCGGCCTTGCGTAGCACAACGGCGTGAGGCCGGGGGACGAGCGGAGCGCCTCGTAGACTGCTCGGCGTGACCGCTACGCCCGAGGACGTCGCCCCCGGGGCTGACCGCGCGCTCACGGTCCCCAACGCCATCACCCTGGTCCGCCTGGCCTGCGTCCCCGTATTCGTGTGGTTGCTGTTCGGCGCCCACCATCAGGTGGCGGCGGCCATCTTGCTGGCCGTCCTCGGCGCCACCGACTGGGTCGACGGGTTCGTCGCCCGGCGATGGCACCAGGTGTCCACCCTCGGCAAGGTGCTCGACCCCACCGCCGACCGGGTCCTGGTGGTAACGGCGGTGATCTCGGTGATCGTCGCCGGTGCCGTGCCCCTGTGGTTCGGCGTGCTCACAGTGGTGCGCGAGGCCCTCGTCTCCGGCGCGGTGCTGCTGCTGGCGGGGCTGGGCGCGGAGCGGATCGACGTGCTGTGGGTCGGCAAGGCCGGGACCTTCGGGCTCATGTTCGCCTATCCCACCTTCCTCCTCGCCCACGGCCACGCCGGGTGGCAGCACCCCATCGAGATCGTGGCGTGGCTGAGTGCCGTTCCGGCCCTGACACTGGCGTGGATCGCGGCCGCCGCGTACGTCCCGGTGTCGCGCCGCGCCCTCGCTCGGGGTCGCGCGAATCGGATGGCGGCGGGGTAGGGTCGCCGTGGTGCTCGCATGAAGGCGGTGATCATGGCGGGCGGCGAAGGCACGCGCCTCCGTCCGCTGACGTCCAACCAACCGAAGCCCATGCTGCCTATGGCCAACCGGCCCATGATGGAGCACGTCGTCAACCTGCTGCGCCAGCACGGCTTCGAGGACATCGTGGTCACCGTGGCCTTCATGGCCAACGCCATCCGCAGCTACTTCGGTGACGGGTCGGAGTTCGGTGTGCGCATGGTGTACGCCACCGAGGAGACGCCCCTGGGCACGGCCGGCTCGGTCCGCAACGCCCGCGACGAGCTCGACGAGCGGTTCGTGGTCATCTCGGGCGACGTGCTCACCGATCTCGACCTGACGACGCTCGTCGACCATCACGAGTCGAAGGGGGCGCTGGCCACGATCGCGCTCAAGGCGGTGGACAATCCCCTGGAGTTCGGGATCGTCATCACCCGCGAGGACGGGTCGATCGAGCGGTTCCTGGAGAAGCCCACCTGGGGCCAGGTGTTCAGCGACACCATCAACACCGGTATCTACGTGCTCGAGCCGGAGATCTTCGATTTCATCCCCGAGGGCCGAGCCGTCGACTTCTCCGAGGAGGTGTTCCCGGCGGTCCTCGAGGCCCAGAAGCCCCTGTTCGGGTACGTGGCCGGGGGCTACTGGGAGGACGTGGGCACCCTCGATGCCTATCTACGCTCCCACCAGGACATCCTCGACGAGAACGTCGCCGTCCAGATCAGCGGGTTCGCCCTGCGGCCCGGTGTCTGGCTCGGCAAGGGCGCCGAGCTCGACCCGACGGCCGAGGTCAAGGGCCCGGTCATCATCGGTGACAACTGCCACGTGGGGGCGGGCGGGGTCCTGGGCCAGTACTGCGTGATCGGCGCCAACGCCCGCATCGGGGACAACGCGTCGCTCGAGCGCACCGTCGTCCACGACAACGCCTTCCTCGGAGCCGGCGTCCGTCTCGACGGGTGCGTGCTGGGCCGGTCCTGTGACCTGCGCCAGGGGGTGCGGTGCGAGGAAGGGGTGGTCCTCGGCGACGAGTCCTTCGTCGGCGCCCACGCCGTGATCAAGTCCGGGGTCAAGGTCTACCCGTTCAAGACGGTGGAGGCCGGCGCCACGGTCAACACCTCGATCGTGTGGGAGTCACGGGGGCCGCGTTCACTCTTCGGGCGGCTCGGCATCACCGGCCTCGCCAACGTCGATATCAGCCCGGAGCTCGTCATGCGCCTGTCGATGGCGTGGGCCAGCACGCTCGAGAAGGGGAGCACCATCACCGCCTCGCGCGACACGTCGCGGGCGGCACGCGTCCTCAAGCGGGCCATGATCGTGGGCTGCAACGCGGCGGGCGTGGACGTGGAGGACCTCGAGGTGGCCACGGTGCCCGTGACCCGCTTCCAGGCACGCTCGGGGCGGAGCCTGGGGGGCATCACCGTCCGTCTCTTCGAGCAGGACACGCAGTCGGTGATGATCCGGTTCTTCGACCAGGACGGCATCGACATCGCCGAGCCCGGGCAACGCAAGATCGAGCGGCTCTACCACCGTGAGGAGTTCCGGCGGGCGCTGGCCTCGGAGATCGGCGACATCGGGTACGCGCCGCGCGCCCTCGAGCTGTATACCGCCGCGCTCAGCGACACCGTGGACGTCGACGCCATTGCCCGGTCCGGATTCAAGATGGTCCTCGACTATTCCTTCGGGACGGCCAGCTTCGTGATGCCCAACGTGCTCGCCAAGCTGGGGGCCGAGGTCCTGGTGGTGAACCCCTACGCGGCGACCGCGGCGGTCATGGCCAGCGACCCCCGGGCCGCGGCCGGGCACGTGGCCGACCTGGTGCGGGCGTCGGGGGCACATCTGGGGGCCGTGATCGACCCCGGCGGGGAGAACATCACCCTGGTGGACGACGAGGGCAAGGTCTTCTCCGACAATCAGACCCTCTTATTGCTTCTCGACCTGGTGGTTTCCAGGGTCCGGCACGCCAAGGTGGCCCTACCGGTGTCGTCGCCCATGGCCGCCGAGCACATCTGCGCCGAGCACGGGGCCGAGATCACATGGACCAAGCTCTCCGCCACCCACATCATGGAGGTGGCGAGCACGGGCGGGGTGACCTTCGCCGCCAGTCAGATGGGGGGCTACATCTTCCCGCGCTTCCTCCCTGCCTTCGACGGCGTGGCGACCCTCGTCCACCTGTTGGCCATGCTGGCGCGCACCGACGAGCGCTTGTCGAAGCTGGCGAGCCGGCTCCCGCCCATCCACATCGTCCACGAAGAGGTCGTCACACCGTGGGAGCAGAAGGGCACCGTGATGCGCACCACCGTCGAGCGGGCCCAAGGACGCGACGTCATCCTCGTCGACGGCGTGAAGCTCCCCGAGCCCGACGGGTGGACCTTGGTGGTGCCCGATCCCGAAGAGCCCGTCACCCACGTGTGGGCCGAAGCGCCCAGTGAAGCCGAGGCGCGCGCGCGGGCCCAGGAACAAGCGATCCGCATCCGGCAGATGATGCAGTGACCCACCGGTGTTCGGGTGCGACCCGGGCACCGGCGAGGGCTTTCCGGTATCGTCCCGGCCATGCTTGTCCCCGACGATCGCCGCTACAGCTCTGACCACGAATGGGCACGGCTTGCTGACGGCACGGTGCGCGTGGGGATCACCGATTACGCTCAGGACGCGCTGGGCGACGTCGTCTACGTGGACCTCCCCACGGTGGGCGCCCACGTCGACGTCGGAGGCGTGCTCGGTGAGGTCGAATCGACCAAGTCCGTGTCGGAGATCTATGCGCCGGTCGCGGGCGAGGTGGTGGCGGTCAACACCACCTTGGCGGATACGCCCGAGCTCTTGAACACCGACCCCTACGGGGCCGGGTGGATCAGCGAGATCGTTCCCACCGACCCAGGATCACTCGATTCGCTTCTCGACGCAGCGCGCTACACGGCGCTGATCTCCGAGTAGTTTGACGTCGGGCGGGCTCGGAGGGACGGGCTAGCGTGGGCGGCGTGTTCTGCAACAACTGCGGGCATCGCAACCCTGGTGATGCCAATTTCTGCTCGTCGTGCGGCGCCGTGCTCAGCGCCGGGTCATCCGACACGACGGTGACTCTTCACCCCGTCGACGCCCAGGGCGAGGCGGGTGACGAGGAGCTCAGCGTGACACTTCCCGAACGCCCCAGCGGCACCGGTCTGCTGGTGATCAAGCGGGGCCCCAATGCCGGCACGCGCTTCGATCTCGTGACCGACATCACGCGGGCCGGACGCCATCCCGAGAGCGACATCTTCCTCGACGACATCACTGTGTCGCGACGTCACGCCGAATTCAGCAAAGGTCACGGTGGCTACACCGTGCGGGACGTGGGCTCGCTCAACGGCACGTACGTGAACCGCGAGCGCATCGAAGAAGCGGTGCTCTCCTCGGGCGACGAGGTGCAGATCGGGAAGTTCAAGCTCGTCTACCTGGCGGCGGCGGACGAGTGAGCGTTCTCGCCGCGACACCATGAGCAGCCGGACGTACCTATCGATCGGGGACGTGCTCGCGCTGCTGCGCCAGGAATTCCCCGACGTCACCATTTCGAAGATCCGGTTCCTCGAGAGCCAGGGCCTCGTCAATCCCGAGCGGACCCCGTCGGGATACCGCAAGTTCTACGAGCACGACGTCGAGCGGCTGCGCTGGGTGTTGCGTCAGCAGCGCGAGCACTTCCTTCCTCTCAAGGTGATCAAGGGGCGTCTCGAACAGGAGGTCCCCGACTACGGCGACGACGACGGGCACGACGCCCTCCAAGGGACTCCGACGCCGGGACACGCCGAGCCCGCGCTCGTGGGACGCGCCGGTGGCGCTGGCTCCCGGGCGGCGGGGCGCGAGCTCCCGGGGTTCGAGGCCCGCGCCAGCGACACCGTCCGCCGCCGCCCCGAGCAGGGTCAGGGGGCCTCGGCCCCCGGTGCCACCCGACCAGAGCTGACCCGGGGTGGTGGTGCGGCGGCGGGGCCCGCCCCGTCGTCGCGGACGGCGACGGCACCGGGCGCGGTGCCCGCCGGCGCGGGCCCGGCCCGCCCGGGCGCGGTCGGACGCGGGCCCTCGTCGGGAGCGTCGTCAGGGTCGGGTGGACCGGCGGGCCCCGCCGACCCCCGCACCCCATCCGGGCGTGGTCCCCGAGCGGGTGCGGCGGCCACCCCCGAGCCCACCAAGGTGCCGCGGGCGTCCATGGGATCGACGGACCTGGGCTCTCGGCATCCCCGGTCGGCTCATGCAAGCGCCGTCACCACGGCAGCGGAGGAGTTGACCGACGAGCTCGTGGTGGGGGCGTTGTCGGGCGCCAGCATGACCATCGAGGAGCTGGCCCAGGGCAGTGGCGTGGACGTCGCCGCGGTGGAGGAGCTCGAGTCATACGGGCTGGTGTGCGGACGGGTGGTCGGTGGCGTGTCGTACTACGACGAGGACGCGCTTACCGTGGCCCGCGTGGCGGGGGGATTGGCGCGCTACGGCGTGGAAGCCAGACATCTCCGGCTGCACAAGCACGCCGCAGAGCGTGAGGCCGGGTTCATCGAGCAGATCGTCCTGCCCCTTCTCAAACAGCGCAATCCCGAGGCCCGTCTGCGCGCCCACGAGATCGTGACGGAGTTGACCCAGCTGGGCCAGGCACTTCGGGAGGTCCTCCTGCGCACCGCGTTGCGCGACCAGCTCGGCAGGTGAGCGGGCGCGGCACGTGAACGAGCGCGGCGGCGCACGAATCCTGCACGACCGCGACGCGCTGGCACGGACGGTGGCCAGACTGGGGGAGGAGTTGTCCGAGGCCTACCCCGATGGCGTGCTCCTGGTGGCGGTCCTCAAAGGCAGCCTGCCCTTCGTCGCCGATCTGGCACGCCAGGTGAGGGTCCCGTGCGAGGTCGACTTCCTGGGCATCTCCCCGTACACCGAGGGCACCGGTCGGGTGCGGATCGTCAAGGACCTCGACCACGATGTGCACGACCAGCACGTGGTCCTGGTGGAGGACATCGTCGACACCGGGCTCACCTGCACCTACATCCTCGGGGAACTCGGCCGCCGGGGCCCGGGGTCGCTCGAGGTCTGCACCCTGTTTGATCGCCGGGTGCGGCGGATCGTCCCGGTCTCGGTGCGCTTCTCGGGCTTCGAGGCCACAGATGACCTGCTCCTCGGGTACGGGCTCGACGTGGCGGGCCGGTACCGCAATCTGCCGTTCGTCGCCGCAGGTGACCCCCGGACGCTCGAATCGGACCCCGATGCGTATGTCGGGGCCCTCTACGGGCGGTAAGTTTCAAGCATGGTTGAGGTGCGGCTGAGCGCGGTGAGGGTGGACCTGCAGTCCAACACGCCCGTGCTGTTGCTCACCGAGGCCGAGGGCCTCGGTCGGACGCTGCCGATCTTCATCGGCGCACCCGAGGCCACCGCCATCGCTTTCGCCATCCAAGGCGTCGCCACACCCCGACCGATGACACATGACCTGTTGCGCGACGTCGTCGACGCGCTCGGCGCCACGTTGGAGCGCATCGTCATCACGGAGTTGCGTTCCGCCACGTATTTCGCCGAGCTCCAACTCAAGCGCGGCACGGGCACGCTGAACGTGTCGAGTCGCCCATCGGACGCCGTGGCGCTGGCAGTGCGCACCGGGAGCCCGCTCTACGTCGCCGACGATCTGATGGACGCCGAGGGGATCCTGCTTCCCTCCGAGGACGAGGACGAGGACGGCGACCCGTCGACGCCCGACGAATTGGTGGGGGAGTTCCGCCAGTTTCTCGACACCGTCAGGCCCGAGGACTTCAGCTCCTGAGCACCTCGGCACGGCACCGGTTGCGCCGGTGGATCACGGCGGGCGTGACGCGTCACGCCCGGCCGCTCATGGTCGCGACGGCGGCGTTGGCGGTCGTGGGCCTCGGCGCGTGCTCGTCGCCCAAGGCCGGCACGCCGACAACGGCCACGACCGCATCGCCAGGGAGCACGTCGACCTCGTCGACCACCACGTCGTCGGTCCCGGCCGGAGTGGCCTGTGCGGCCCGTGACCTCGCTGTCAAGGTCGTCGGGTCCCAGGGCGCGGCGGGGACGTTCGAGCTCACGTTCGCGTTGCACAACACCTCGACGTTGTCGTGCCCGATGGAGGGCTACCCCGGGGCCCAGCTCCTCGACGCGTCGGGAACCGAGCTCGCCACCCACGTGGTGAGCGGCGGGAATTATCAGTTCACGAATTTCGCCCCGGCTCCGGTGGTGCTCGGGCCGGGGGCGACGGCGTACTTCAACCTTGCCTACTCCGACGTGCCCACCGGCAACGAGACCACGTGTCCGACGGCGACCCAGGTCGAGGTGACGCCGCCTCACGCCGTGGATCACGACGTGGTGGCGGTCAACGCCATGGTGTGCAACGGGGGAACGCTCACGGTGTCACCGGTTTTCAGCCAGACCTCACCGCAGACACAGACCACGGCGCCGCCCCAAGCCTGACTCGCCCCGTCGCGTCGGTGTGGGCTGGAGCGTCGCGCTGGGGCGCCGTCGCGGTGGGGCGCGTCGGCGTGAAGTCAGGCGTCGGCGTCGACGCGAACGAGCAGCCGGCCGCGCACGCGTGACGCCAGAATGTCGGAGAGGGCGTCACCGACTTCGTCGAGTCGCACCTCGGCGGCGATCAGATGGTCGAGATGGGCGGGACGGAGGTCGGTGGCGAGACGGGCCCATACCTCGCGCCGACGCGCCATCGGTGTCTGGACCGAGTCGACGCCGAGCAGTGCCACGGCGCGGGTGATGAATGCGTACACCGTTGTCTGCAGGACCGTGCCCCCGGTGAGACCGCTCGCCGCCACCGCCGCCCCGTAGCGCAACGTCTGCAGGATCCGGGCCAACGTTTCGCCCCCGACACAATCGACGGCGCCGGCCCAGTGCTCGGGGCCGAGCACGCGCCCACCGGCTTCGTCGATGTCGTCACGCCCGATGACCGTCGCCGCACCGAGGCTTTCGAGCCAGGGGTGTTCGTCGGCTTTGCCGGTGCTGGCAACCACGTCGTAGCCGCGCCCCGCCAACAGGTCCACGGCGAACGAGCCCACGCCGCCCGAGGCCCCGGTCACGAGGACGGGCCCGTCACCGGGCCGGAGCCCGCGCTGCTCGAGCTGGTCGAGCGACAGTGCGGCGGTGAAGCCGGCGGTGCCGATGGCCATGGCCTGGCGCGCCGAGAGTCCTTCGGGGAGTGCGAGGGCGGTGCCGACCGGGACCCGCGCGTAGCCGGCGTACCCGCCGTGGCGGGCGACGCCGAGATCGCCGCCGTGCGCCAGGACCTCGGCCCCCACGGCCAGGGCCGGATCGTCGCTCGCCACCACCACGCCGGCCAGGTCGACACCGGGTACGAGCGGAGAGGTGCGTGCCACTCGGTTGCCCGGCACGCTGACCATGCCGTCCTTGTAGTTGACCGACGACCACGTGACCTTGACGAGAACCTCTCCGGGCGGCAGGTCGTCGAGGCCGAGCTCCTCGAGGGCGCTCGTCACCGCATCGTCGTGGCGTCGCACCACGAAGGCGGGGAAGCGGAGGTCGGGCACGGGCCGCAGCCTACGGGCGCCCTCGCCCGACCGCGCCGGTGCCCGCCGCCGAGGTGTCGCAGGCCTACCATGGGGCCCATGTCCACCGGCATCCTCGGGCGGGGTGCCCGGGCGATGGCGTCGTGGAGCCCCGTGGAGCGGGATGCCGTGCTCTACGCCGCATCCGCACTGTTTGCCATCGGAACGGCACAACTCGCCTCCATCACCCTCTATCAACAGTGGGGGAGGCTGGCGGTCGGGCCCTATGCGGCGGGGGCGGTGGCATCCGCGATCGCGGCCCGGCGCGCCCGGCGGCGCGAGGTGCGGGCCGCCACGGCGCCAGGGCCGGCGGGGACGGCCGTCGGTGTGGACCGTGGTGGGAACCAGGGCGGGGTCACCTGGCACTGGACGACGCCCCGGGCCGTCATCTTCCTCGTGGTCCTGCTCGGGGCCACGCTCATGCCGTTGGCACTCGAGGTCCTGTGGCGGACCGATACCGGGGGGACCGCCCACGTGCAGCCCGAGGTCGCGGTCATCGAGCGTTCCGGCGGGGCGTACTTTCACGGCAAGGACCCCTACCAGTTCATCAAGCCCCACCAGAAGGTCACCGTCCCGGCCGGTGAGCCCAGCTACGACGTCTACAACCCGTACCTGCCCCTCATGTCGCTCTTCGGTGGGCCCCGCAGCACCAATGCCCCTCCTCGTCTGACCGACGCCCGGGTGGCGTTCTCGGTGTTCACCATCCTGATCGTGGTGATCGCCATGGCGTTGTGTCGCGGACCGACCGGTCCCCGCGTGCTGGCACTGCAGAGCATGACGGTGTTGCCCACCGCGGCGCTTCCCCTGGCCACCGGGGGAGACGACCTGCCCGTGGCCGCGCTGTTGCTGCTCGGCCTCGTGTTGTTGCAACGACGAAGACCTCTGTGGGCGGGAGTGGCCCTGGGGGTGGCGGCATCGATGAAGATCACGGCGTGGCCCCTGGCCGCGTTGGCGTTTCTCGTGGCGCGCGACCGGAACGGTGAGCGCGGCCGTCGGCCGTCGTTGGCCGTCGTGGCGGGGATCGTGGGGGTGATGATCCCCGCCGTGCTGCCGACGGCGACAGAGAACCTGCCGGCGTTCATCGAGAACGTCGTGCGCTTCCCGCTCGGACTGGCGGGTGTGAGCTCGCCGGCGGCGAGCCCGCTCATCGGGCACCTCGTGGTGTCCCTGTTCCCCGGGATCCACCGCGTCTTTACCGCCGCCGTGGCGGTGGTCGGCATCCTGGTGCTGGGCTATGTCCTGGTCAAACGGCGGCCCACGACCCCGGCCGCGTTGGCGCGCCTCGTCGGGTGGATCATGACCGTGGCCATTCTGCTGGCGCCCGCAACCCGGGTGGGCTACCTCCTCTACCCGGTCGACTTCTTCGTGTGGGCGTGGCTGTTGCGCAGCGAGGACACCGTCGACCCCCCGCCCGAGGTCTCGGAGGAAAAGCGGCGACCGGTCGCGGTGGGAGCCTCGGCCTCGGACGAGCACGCCGCGGCCGGATGGGACGCCCGCGATGACCCCGAGCCCGCCGGCTCCGACGGATCGTGCTCGGAGGGCGCCGCGACGGGGAGCGGCGCGGACCGTAGCCGGGTGCTCTCGGCAGCTCGCACCCGCGTGGGCTCAATCCTGGTCGGACTCCGAGTACAGCCGTAGCGTGAACGAGGTGGTGTCCGACGACGCCCCCGACGACGTTGCCGCCGACGCCCCTTGGTCGCCGAAGAACGTGGGCGCCACGGTGACGCCGAGATCCCACTCGAGACCGTCGCTGGCGGGGTGCTGTTCCAAGATCAGGTACTGCGTCGCGGTGGGGCCCGTCGGTCCCTGGCTGAGCCGGCGCCAGTGCAGCGACGCCAGCTCGGCCCGGAAGAACGAGATGACGTCCTGCTGGGTGGCGGGCACCTCGAACCGCAGCGACCGGTCGTAGCTCTCGACACCCTGGTTGATGGAGGAGCTCGGGACCGGTGCCGCCCCCAGGGGGACCGCCAGCGCGTTGAGCAGGTCGTCGGGGGGTTGGCCCGGCGACGTGATGTCCTTGAGCAGCGGGCGGGCGGGCACGGCGTCCAGCACGGCGCCGCGGGCGGTGGCGATCCTGGTCGGGGAGGCCGTCGGCCGGCTCTGGCTCCCGCTCAGGAGCTCGAGCCCGACACCCACCAAGAACACCACCACGATGAGCCCCAACACGATGAGGGCCGGCTTGGTGCTGGGGCCGGGGGGCCGCCGGGGGGAGTCCGACCCCGGGCCGCCGGGGGGATTCCGGTGCCCGTTGGAGCTGCCGTGGCCGTTGCTCGGGGCCTCGACCGCGGTGGCGGCACCTCGCCCGGGGTGACGGGGAGTACCGGGGAGGTCGTCGGGGCTGGGCATGGTGGGGGACGCCGCAGGAACGGGCCGGTACGCCGGTGGCGACCCGACGCTGGCGATGGCGATGGCGAGGTCAGTGTACAAGGGCACAATCGCCCCTCCCCGGTCGGGAGCGTCTCCGGAGTGCCGAGCCCGCCACGTCGGGTAGGCCCCGAGCACCGGGACCGACTCCTCAGAGTGATCCAACCTCTACAAATCGCGTTGACGCCGGTTTTCCACGGGGCCTACAGTGGCCCCGACACCGAGGCCCGGGAGGGCCCCGGGGGGGTGGTGCCATAGGCGTTTTCGCCGGTGGCACCGTGTTTGGGGGGTGACTCGCCCACCTGTTGGGCGTCTACGGGGGGCGGGGGCGACGAGCGATCGGGCTCGTCGCCCCGCGTCTCCTCCCGGTCCCGGTCGCGGCCAGCCGGTGTGGGCGCGACGAACGCCGTGTCTCGATCGTCAGTCGCCGGGTGGGGGCGTCGCGCCCCAGCCGAAGTGATCGAGAGGACCGTGCCCCGCGCCCAGGTGCCAACCCGACGAGCCTGCCAACGCGGTGGCGACGAAGGCCTTGGCTTGGGCCAGTGCGTCGAGGAGCCCCACGCCCTGGGCCAACAAGGCGGCGGTGGCCGCCGAGAGGGTGCACCCGGTGCCGTGGTCGTTCCCCGAGACGAGCCTGGGGCCGTCGAGCACGTGGAGCTCGTCCTCGAAGAGCACGACATCGGGGGCGTGGTCGACGGAGAGGTGCCCTCCTTTGACGACCACCGCCGACACACCGGTTTGGGCCAGGCGACGGGCGGCGCGTGCCATGTCCTCGACGTCCTCGACGGCGGTGCCGGTGAGCAGGGCGGCCTCCCGGGTGTTGGGGGTGACCACGAGGGCGTGGGGTAACAGGAGCCGGAGGTACGCGTCGACGCCACCGTCGTCGAGGAGGCGACGGCCCGTGGAGGCGACGAGGACGGGGTCGACCACCAGATTGGGGAGCCTCCCCTCGGCGGCCCGACGCGCCACCACGGCGACGGTCGCCGACGACGCCAACATGCCCGTCTTCACCGCCGCCACCGGGAGGTCCGACACCACGGTGTCGATCTGCAGCTCGACGAAGCTCGGATCGACGGCGAGCACGCCGCGCACCTCGGCGGAATTCTGCGCGGTGACGGCGGTCACGGCGCTCGTGCCGAACACCCCGAGGGCGGCGAAGGTCTTCAGATCCGCCTGCAGGCCCGCACCCCCACCGGAGTCGGAGCCGGCGATCGTCATGGCCACCGGGGGATCCACGGCGTCACCGTAGGTCAGAGGTCCGGTGTCCCCTCCACCGGGCTCGATGCCTGGGCCAGGTAGCGCCGGGGGATCCGGCCCGCGAGGCGCGCCTCGTAGCCCGCTTCGACCGCGGCGCGGAAGGCGCCCGCCATACGCGCCGGTTGTCGTGACCGGGTGATGGCGGTGGCGACCATGACCCCTGCGCACCCGAGCTCCATCGCGAAGGTGGCATCCGACGCCGTCCCGATCCCGGCGTCGAGGATGACGGGCACCGAGCACCGCTCGGCGATCAGGGCAACGTTGTGCGGGTTCCTGATCCCGAGGCCGCTCCCGATGGGTGACCCCAGGGGCATGACAGCTGCACACCCCGTCTGCTCGAGGCGCCGGGCCAGCACGGGATCGTCGTTGGTGTAGGGCAGCACGACGAAGTCCTGGTCGCACAGCTGTTCGGCGGCGTCGAGCAATTCCACTACGTCGGGAAGGAGGGTGTCCTCGTCGCCGATCACCTCGAGCTTGATCCAGTCGGTCTCGAACGCCTCGCGCGCCAGCTTGGCGGTCAGGACCGCCTCGGCCGCGGTGAAGCAGCCCGCGGTATTGGGAAGGACGCCGACACCGTGGGCGCGCAGCACGTCGAGGACGCCACCGCGCGCCGCGGGGTCGACGCGTCGCACCGACACGGTGGCGAGCGACGAGCCCGAGGCCTCCACTACGGCATCGAGGACCTCGGGGCTCGAGATCCCGCCCGTGCCGAGGATGAGCCGCGATCGGAGGGCCCGGCCCGCGATGGCGAACCCGTCCGCACTGGTGGTGCCGTCGCCGGCGATACCCACGTCAACCACCTGCCGCCGCCGTCACGATCTCCACCACGTCGTGCGCCGACAGTCGCGTCGTCGCCCACTCACTGCGGGGGACGACTTCGCGGTTGCGCGCCACGGCGATGCCGCCGGGAGCGGTGCACCACAAGGACACGAGATCGGCCACGGTGGCGTCGGGCGCGAGGGCACGCCACTCGCCGTTCACCATGATGTCGGTG
>Ga0209415_10012365_pt1 | contig 14231 bp, 11 predicted proteins | sample PeaSoiSIISIP2007_FD_187696 | JGI IMG/M metagenome (GOLD analysis project Ga0209415, IMG submission 187696) | Peat soil microbial communities from Weissenstadt, Germany - SII-SIP-2007 (SPAdes) (version 2) | ecosystem: Environmental > Terrestrial > Soil > Wetlands > Peat | place: Germany... | reverse complement strand
CCTCGACGGCACGACGCTCTACTACCTGAACTCGTACCGCGGGCTGATGGTCTTCGACGTCTCCCAGGTCGACCACCCGAAGTTCCTCGGGCGCAAGGACATCTTCGGCACGCCGATCGACATGATCGTCAACAACGGGGTCGCGATCGTCGTCGTCTCCGACTGGTACGGCAAGCTGTCCGACGGGCACCCCTTCCACGGCTCGATCGTGCAGGGGCTCGACGCGACCGACCCGACGAACATCAAGCTCCTCGGCGACGCGAAGCTCGGCGGCGACATCCAGGACACGCGCGTCGTCGGCACCGTCCTCTACGCGGTGAGCGAGGATTACGGCTGGGAGTACGGCTGGGACTACAACGGCTTCATCGGCGGCGGCGTGGCGATCCCGGCGGGCGGCGGAGGCGGCGGGGGCGGCGCGGACGTCATCGTCTCGTCGGTCGACTTCGCGAACGGCCAGATCAACCAGATCTCGTCGAAGCGTTACGCCGGCTACGGCGGCATCTTCAACGTCACGCCGAACGCGATCATGCTCGCGCACCAGCCGGGCGCCACGGACGGCGGCGAGCCCCCCGCGCAGACGGTGCTGCAGTACCTCGACATCTCGGACCCGGGCGGGACCATCGTCGAGCGTGGGACGATGACCGTGAACGGCAACCTCGAGGCGTGGGGCGCGGACAACGGGCGCTGGACGCTCGACTTCGCGGACGGCAAGACCGCCCACGTCATCGGCTGCGCGGGCAACGACTACAGCTGCGGCTCGGACGGCTACGTCCTGTCGACCGTCGATTTTTCGAACCCCGACTCACCGGTGCAAGACTCCTCGCTGACGATCCCCGACACCGGCTGGTCGATCACCGCGTACTTCGACACCGGGCGCATGTACCTCGCGCCGTCGAACGACTACTACTACCAGCCGAACCAGACGACGACGCCGCTGCAGGTCTACGACCTCTCGAACCCAATGGCGCCGGTGTTGGCCGGCCAGACGCAGATCCCCGGGGAGGCGTGGCTCATCCTGCCGTCCGGCAACCAGCTGTTCGAGCTCGGGCAGTCGCTCTCCGACACGTCCTCGCAAGTTTCCCTCACGTACCTCGACGTCACGAACGCGGCGAACCCGAACGTCATCGGCACCTCGACGTTCGGAGGAGACTGGTCGTGGACGCCCGCGGCGAGCACCTTCAAGGCCTTCACGATGAACCCGGCCACCGGGCTCGTGGTGCTCCCGTTCAGCGGCTGGGATGAGAACAGCGGTAACTACAACAACGGCGTCCAGCTCATCGAGTACTCGCCGACGTCGATCAAGACCGCCGGCGCGGCGCACACTCAAGGCTGGGTCGAGCGCGGCATCTTCGTGAACAACCGCATCGTCTCGCTCAGCGACCTCGCGCTCAGCGTCGTCGACTACTCGAACCCGATGAGCCCGAGCGTCACCGCGCAGCTCACGCTGGCGCGCAACGTCGTCGCGGCGGAGCCCGGCGCATCGACGATCGCGGAGGTGTCGAGCGACTGGTGGGGGAACGACTCGTCGACGTCACAGGTCCGCGTGCTGCCGCTCAGCGACCCGGGCGAGACGCTGAACGAGGCCGCAGCGCCGCAAGTGAACGTCGCGGGCGTCAACGCGAACGTGTTCACGAACGGGAGCCTGACCTACGTCGTCACGACCGTGGAAGTCCCCGGCCCGTGCACGTACTCGGGCGAGCCGCAGGCTCAGTGCACCGTGCCGCAGGAGCAGGTGCAGGTCGTCGATCTGTCGAACGGGACGGCCAAGCTGCGCGGCAAGATCGCGCTGCCGGTCGATCCGAACTCGTACTTCTACTGGGACGGCGGGCTCGGCTGGTACGGCGGCTGGTGGTGGTACGACTGGTACGACGGCGCGGAGGCTCTCCAGGTCGGCACCGACGCGCTCGCGTTCCGCCGCTGGGACCCAGTCTACGACTCGAACGGCGACTACGTCACCGCGTCGAGCGACCTCTTCATCGTCGACCTCTCGAACCCCGACGCGCCGAGCATCGCGTCCACGACCATCACCCACGACAACACCGCGTGGTGGGGCGACATGCAGGTCATCGGCAACACGCTCTACACGATGCACTACGAGTGGCTCGACCCGAACGCCCAGAACCCGACCGTCCGGTACTACCTCTCGCGCATCGACCTCTCCGACCGCGCGCACCCGGCGATCGAGGCGAAGATCAACGTGCCCGGCGTCCTCGTCGGCGGCTCCGCGACCGACCCGAGCATCCTCTACACGACCGACTACCAGTGGACGTCGAACAGCTCCACGCAGACCTTCGACGTCGTCCAGGTCGCGGGGAACACGGCCACGCTCCTGGGCGTGCTCAAGCTCGACGGCTACGCGGGGAACATCTTCGTCCGCGGCAACACGGCCTACACCTCCGTCCAGGTCTACGACACCGAGGCCGGTGACTACTCGTCGACCGTCGAGCTCCACCAGATCGACGTCTCGAACCCGAGCCAGCCGGTCGACTACGTCTCGACGGGCAAGTCGGGCTGGGGCTGGCTGCTCGACGTCCAGGGGGACCGCGCGCTCGTGACCTCCGGCTGGGGCTACACCGGCATCGACGTGTACAAGCTCGCCGCGGGGACCGCGCCCGTCTACGACCAGTTCCTGCGCGCGAACGGCTGGGCGCTCAACTCCGACTCGCGGCAGGGGAACACCCTCTACCTCTCGAGCGGCTACTGGGGCGTGGAGAGCTACACGCTCCAGTGATCGACGCGGGGGTTGACCTCCCGCACTTCATCCGGGCCTCGCGTCGGCGTACAAGGGGACGCGAGGCCCGATGATGATTGACGACACGCCCGAGAAGACGAAGCCCATCGCCGCGCGGCTGCGAGCGTTCATGGACGCGCACGTCTACCCGGGCGAGCCGGTGTTCCGGGAGCAGCTCGCCGCGCAGACGAACCGCTGGCAGATCCCACCCATCGTGGAGGAGCTCAAGGTGAAGGCCCGCGCGGCCGGCCTCTGGAACCTCTTCCTCCCCGAGAGCGAGCACGGCGCGGGGCTGACGAACGAGGAGTACGCGCCCCTCTGCGAGATCATGGGGCGCTCGTGGCTGGCCCCCGAGGCGTGCAACTGCAACGCGCCCGACACGGGGAACATGGAGGTGCTCGTCCGCTACGGGAACCAGGAGCAGAAAGGCCGATGGCTGACGCCCCTCCTCGCGGGGGAGATTCGCTCCTGCTTCGCGATGACCGAGCCCGGGGTGGCGTCGTCGGACGCGACGAACATCACGTGCCGCATCGACACGGACGGCAGCGACTACGTCATCCAGGGGCGGAAGTGGTGGACGTCGGGGGCGATGGATCCGCGGTGCCGCATCGCGATCGTGATGGGCAAGACGCGCACGGACGGGCCGCGGCACCTGCAGCAGTCGATGGTGCTCGTGCCGATGGACACGCCGGGGGTCAAGGTGGTGCGCGCGCTCAGCGTCTTCGGGTACGACGACGCGCCGCACGGTCACGCGGAGGTGCACTTCGACGACGTCCGCGTCCCGAGGTCGAACGTCCTGCTCGGCGAAGGGCGCGGCTTCGAGATCGCCCAGGGGCGCCTCGGTCCGGGGAGGATTCACCACTGCATGCGGACGATCGGCGTGGCCGAGCGGGCGCTCGAGGCGATGTGCGCGCGCGCGCGGTCGCGGATCGCGTTCGGCAAGCCGCTCGCCGAGCAGGGGACGGTGCGGGACGGCATCGCGCGCTCGCGCATCGCGATCGATCAGGCGAGGCTTCTGACGATGGCCGCAGCTCGCGCGATGGACCGCGTCGGCAACAAGGAGGCACGCAACCTCATCGCGATGATCAAGGTCGTGGCGCCGAACGTCGCGCTCGAGGTGCTCGACCGGGCCATCCAGGTGCACGGGGGCGCGGGCGTGTCGCAGGATTTTTTCCTGGCACACGCGCACGCGCTCACCCGCACGCTCCGCCTCGCGGACGGGCCGGACGAGGTGCACCTCGAGTCGATCGCGAAGCGCGAGCTCAGGGCGCAGGAGGCGTAGGGGCAGTCCGGAGCGGCCGTCCGCGCGTAGTGTGGGCGTGCCCCTGATGGTCACGTCCGCCGTCCGCGCGCTCGGTTCGCTCGGCGTCGCGTGCGCCCTCGTGCCCGCGTGCCGCGTCGGACGGCCCGCGGAAGTCCCCGCGCCGAGCGCCTCCGCGCCGCTCCCGGAAGGCGCGCCGCGCGCGCCGCTCGCGTGGGCAGACTTGACGCCCGCGACGTTCGCGAGGGCGAAGGCCGAACGGAGGTTCATCGTCCTCGATGGCTCCGCGGAGTGGTGCCACTTCTGCCACGTGATGGAGGCGACGACCTACCACGACCCCGCCGTGTCCACGCTGCTCGCCGCACGGTTCATCGCGGTGAAGGTCGACGTCGACTCGCGCCCCGACATCCTCGAGCGCTACGGCGACTGGGGCTGGCCGGCGACGGTCATCTTCTCGCCCGACGCGGAGGAGCTCGGCAAGTACCGCGGATACATTCCGCCGGCCGACTTCGTCGGGATTCTTCGTGACGTCGTCGCAGCGGGCGGCGCCGCCGAGGCCGAGGCGAAGATCACGCTGACGCCGCTCGCGCAGCCGAAGGACCGCCTCGGCGACGAGGAGCTGTCGTTCATCCTGCGCGACACCGAGGTCCTGCTCGACGACTACTACGACGACGACGAGGGGGGCTGGGGTAGGACGCAGAAGGCGCCGCTCGCCCAGGACAACGCGTGGGCGCTCTCGCGCGCGGCGGCGGGCGATGCGGTGATGAAGCAGCGTGTCCTCTTCACGCTCGAGAAGCAGGCGGCGGTGCTCGACCCGGTGTGGGGCGGCATCTACCAGTACTCCGTCGGCCACGATTGGACGCACCCGCACTTCGAGAAGCTGATGCCGTTCGAGGCGGGGGCGCTCGAGAACTACGCGGACGCGTACGCGCTCACGGGGGACGCGAAGCTCCTCGCGACCGCCGAAGCGGTGCGGCGCTACCTCGACGCGTTCCTGCTGTCGAGGGAAGGGGGGTTCTACGCGAGCCAGGACGCGGACGTGAACGCGCACGATCCGACGAAGCCATTCCTCTCCGGGCACGACCTCTACGCGCTCGCCGACGCCGACCGGCGAGCGCGCGGGATCCCGAGGGTCGACACGCACGAGTACGGGCGCGAGAACGGCCTCGCGATCGCGGCGTACGTGACGCTCTACGAGGCGACGTGCCATCCGCGGAACGCGCGCGGGCTTTGCGACGAGGGGGCGCTCGCGACGGCCAGGCGAGCCGCGGCGCGCGTCCTCGCGACGCACGCATCGCCAAAGGGGGGCATTGCGCACGACGCCGAGCCGACCGCGCGGGTGCTCCACCTCGCGGACAACGCGGCGTTCGGCTACGCGCTCACGCGGCTCTACGAGGTCACGCACGACGAGGGCTACCGCGACGGAGCCTCGAAGCTGGCGGACTTCGTGAAGCGCGAGCTCGTCGACCCGGCGTCCGGCGGCTTCTTCGCGTCGACCGTCGATCCGGACGCCGTGGGCGTGTTCGCACGGCGGCGCGTGCCGTTCGAAGAGAACGTGATGGCCATCCGCTGGCTCGCCAAGCTCGCGCTCGTCGGCCGGGAGGACGAGCGCGCCGGGTTCGCCGCGCTGGCCGAGGGGGCGCTCGTGGCGATCGCGCGGCCCGAGGAGATCCGAGGACGAGGGAGGATGCTGGGGGACTTTTTGCTCGCGCTCGACGAGGTGAAGCGGATGCGGACGGCGGCGGGCGAGAAGTGAGCGGGGGAGGCGCGGCGCGATATGCTAAACCTCTCCGAGTCTCCTCGGGGAGTCGCACAGCCCGGTAGTGCACGAGCTTTGGGTGCTCGTCGTCGTGGGTTCAAATCCCATCTCCCCGACCCGTTTCGTCAGGCTGCCCGGTCGACCAGGCCGAACGCCGCCACGCCTCGACGCCGGAGCTCGCGCTTGATGAGCTCGGCGCGGGCATGCGCGCCGAGAGCCGTCGCGACGACCGCGGCGCCCCACTCGTCGAGCGTCGCGGGGCCGCACGCGGCGAAGTCCTCGCTCTCTCCGCGGAGGATGCCCTGCCACGCCAGCGCGGCGGACCGCAGCCGCCGGTGATCGTCGGTGGCGGCGGCCTCGATGCGCTGCTGGCCGAGGAGGGCGCGGAGCGTCGACAGCGCGTCCTCGCCGGCGCCCGAGGCGCGCGCGACATCCTCGAGGATGGCCACGAGAGAGAGGAACGGGTCTTCGGGCGCGGGCACAGGTGGAGCGATCGACTCGCCGACGGGGTCGTCGAAGCCGAGATCGTCGACGATCTCGATGTCGCCGTCGTCCTCCTCCGGATCCCAGGGGGCCTCGTGTTCGAGCTCGGATTCCGCGGGGCGCTCGCAGGTGACCTCGCCGCAGACATCGAGGCAAAGCCAGATCGCGCCGAGGTGCAGCGCCGGGTTTTCGTTCGGGAACTCGGCGCACGCGGCAGGCAATCGGTCCAGCACTTAGGCCTCCGCGCCGGACGCTAGGCGCCCCTCGTCTCGCTGGCCAAGTAATGGGCCGGGGCCCTCGCTCCTTCCCCTTCGGTGCTCGGTTCAGCTAACGTCCGCACCCACGATGGTACCGATGCGCCTGATCGTCGTGAACGGCCTCGTCTTCGCCCTCCTCCTCGCGGGATCCGCCGGCGCCGATCCCCCGGCCCCGCCCCCGCCCCCTGCGCCGCCGCCGATGGCGCCTCCGGCTGCACCGCAGCTCTCGCCGAACGAGATCCTCGCGAAGATGGAGAGCGCGAACAACGGCCTCACAGACCAGACCCTCAACGAGCGCCTGACCGTCGTCGACGTGGACGGTCGGCGGCGCATCTACGAGTTCACGTTTCAGCAGAAGGGCGCGAAACGGCTCGTCGAGTTCACGTCCGGCGAGTCGAAGGGGATGAGCGTGCTCGTGGAGGACGCGAACACGGTCTACGTCTACCTGCCGGGGTTCCGGAAGGTGCGTCGCGTGGCGACGAGCGCGATGAACCAGCCCGTCGTCGGGTCCGACCTCAGCAACGAGGACATGGCGACGACGAGCTGGGCGCAGATCTACGACGTGTCGCTCGACAAGGAGGACGACACGTCGTGGTGGCTCAGCCTCCTGCCGAAGCGCGGCGTCACGACGAGCTACGCGAAGGTCGTCCACCGCGTGGACAAGTCGCACTTCCTCCAGCAGGAGACGCACTGGTTCAGCGCATCGGGCCAGGAAGTGAAGAACATGCTGGCGAGCCAGCCGACGAGCTATGACGGCGTGTTCCGCTACAAGATCGCCGTCTTCTCCGACCCGCGTACGGGCCATCGCAGCGAGCTCGAGACGACCTCGGCGCGCTACAATCAGGGCCTGAGCGACGACATCTTCACGCAGCGCCAGCTCCAGTGGGGGAAGTAGGCCGTACGCGCGTCGCCTGGCCCGTCGCGGCAGGCTTGCTCCTCCTGACGCCGAGGGTCGCGGAGGCGTTGCCCGAGTGGGTCGACAAGCTCGAGCTCTCTGGCTACCTCCAGACCGACCTCCGCTTCGACATCGACAACTATCGCGGTCCCGTCGCCGGCCAGGGGTACGCCTTCTCCCTCAATCGCAACGACTTCGACCTCAAGCTGAGGTTCACGCCGCACCCGGACGTGGTCACCGTGATCGAGCCGCGCATGCGCTACTACGGCTTCGTCTCGAGCCAGACGCTCGCCGTCGCCGATCTCTGGAACGCCTCCGAGATGTCTCCCTTCACGATGTACATGGACCAGGCCTACGTCGCGGTGAAGGGCGTCCCCGCGAAGTGGATCGACCTGAAGGCCGGGCGCATGCAGACGACGTGGGGCTCGGTCGACGTCTTCAGCCCCAACGACAACATCAACTCGCGCGATCTGTCGGACCCGCTCGATTACACGCGCAAGGTCCCGAACGAGATGGTGGAGATCGACGCGTACCCGAGCTCGCACCTGACGCTCAACGCGATCTGGCTCCCGATCTTCCAGCCTGCGTGGCTCCCGCCCTCTGCGCCGCTTGCGTTCGCGGTCCAGAAGAACTCCCAGGGCTGCCTGACGCAATTCCCGCCGCCGCCGCTGACCACCGCCCAGAACCAGCAGCTCGAGAAGCTCTTCTCCGCCGTCAACCCGTGCGCCCTCAACATTCCCGATCCGACCGTGACCACCTACCTCCCGAGCAACACGCTCGCCGACATGCAGGTCGGCCTCCGCGCGCGCTTGAAGCTCGGCGATCTCGATCTCGGCGTGAACTACTACTACGGGCGCTTCGGCTTCCCCGTCGCCTACGACGCGACGGTCAAGGTTTCGCCAGGTTCCCCCCAGACGACGATCAACTACGCCGCCGAGGTCATCTACCCGCGGATGCACGTCGTGGGCGCAGACTTCAACTACAGCTCGCCCCACCTCGCGGACATCGGCGTCGTGGGCGACGTCGCCGTCATCTTCCCCGAGCCGGTCACCTTCGCGATGGGCCTGTACGAGAACGGCACGTCCCTCCTCCAGCTTTCGAGCCCCAACGTGACGGGGCAGCCGTTCGTGAAGGGGGCGGTCGGGCTGGAGCGCACGTTCGGGAACGCGCTCTACGTCGACGCGCTCTTCATCCACGGCTTCTTCGACGAGTTCAGCGACGCCTACGGACTGCACAACTACGTGTCGCTCACGCCCGAGCTCGGCCTGCTGCGCGACCGCCTCAAGCTGCGTGTGTCGAGCATCCTCGACCTCACCGATCTCTCCTACGTCGTCTACCCGCAGCTCACGTGGACCCCGCTCCCGTCGGTGGAGCTCATGCTCGGCGCCTTCGTCCTCGGCGGTGAAGTCGAGCCAGTGAACCCGCTGAGCTACGCTTCGCGCAGCAAGTTCGGTCAACCGGCGGCCGGCCGCGACGAGGCCATCTCGCGCGTCACGGTGACCTGGTAGGAGGGGCGCATGATCCGCCGAACCACCGTCGGAGCGCTCGCGTGCGCAGCCTTGCTGAGCGCCTTCGCGTGCGAGTGGGGGGAGGACGGGGTCGCCCGTCTGAACCAGCTGAACCCGCCGCCCGACGGCGGCGTGGTCGATGGCGGCGCGACGTCGAACGGCGCGGGTTGCGCCTTGCCGGACAATCCGGACGCCGGTGCGGCCGCGGCTCCGAGCACGAGCTGCCTCGGGCTCATCAGCGGGCAGTGGGCCGTGCGCCTCGTGCAGTTCGAGAACATCGCGCCGCTCGGACCGCCGCCCTGGAACCTGACCATCACCGACCTCTTCCTCGCGCACCCCTCGAGCAACGCGACCTCGCTCGAGCTCACGTTCTGCGAGGAGGAGACCGCGCTGACGAACTCGACGGGGCAGCCGGAGATGCTGGGGCAGAACACGACCCCGCCGGTCCTCGTCAAGGCGCTCGCCGCGTCGCCGCTGACCCTCCCCCTCCCCGGCAACGGAACGATCCAGGCGAACGGGGTGGTCTGGCTCTGGGGGCTCAAGGGGCTCGCGAACCCCACGACCGATCCTCTCCCCACCAGCGCCGACGCGGGGACGGTCTGGGACGAGGACATGGACGGCCATCCGGGCGTGACCGTCGACGTCGTGTTGCCGCAAGGCCAGATCTACCTCGTGAAGCGCGCGTTCTTCGATTTCGCCCAGGCCAGCGCTGCGGATGGGTGGTTCACCGGCTCGCTCTCGTCCACCGTCGATCAGAACATCCTAGGGGCCAACAACCCCGCGCTCGACACGACGGTACCGATCTCACCCCGGAGCGACTGCACGAGCGTCTACCAGGTCAAGTGTGTCGACCCGAGCTTCACCTGTGCCTCGCTGGTGCAGGGCTACCAGACGCTCTTCGTCGGCGCGCCGATCAGCCCGTGAACGCGCGAGCTGGCGTTCGGGCGCTCATCGTGGTCGTCCTCGTGGCGATCCTCGCCGCCGTGTACGCGCGCGGCATCCGCGTCGATTCCGACGCCTTGAGCGTGCTGCCCGCCGACGTCCCGGCCGTGACGGCGTGGCGTGACGCGCTCACGCGGTTCGACGCGTTCGATGTGCTCCTCGTCGGCCTCGAAGAGCCTGGCGAGAGCCTCTCCGTGGAGGGCCTCCGCCGCGTCGACGCCGTGACGCACGCCCTCGAGGCGCGGAAGGAGGAGGGCGTGCTCCTCGTGCGCAGCGTCACGAACGTCACGACGCTCCGCGAGGGGGAGTACGGCGAAGTCGACACGGGTCCTCTCGTCACGGCGCTCCCCGAAGACCCCGCCGCGGTCGACGCGCTCAAGCAACGCATCGTCGCGAACGCCCAGGTCAAGGGCGCGCTCGTGAGCCCGGACCTCCGAGGCTACGCCGTCGTCGTGCGCGTCGACCCGCGCAAGGATCCGCTCGCGGTGGCGGCGCTCGTCGCGCGCACCGTCGAGGGGGCGCGCGGCCCGCTCAAAGCCTTCTATTACGGATCGCCGTTCTTCGCCGCCGTCCCGGCGAAGCGCATCCTGGCCACGCTCCCTGGCATCGTGGCGGCCGCGGTCCTCATCCTCTTCGGCGTCCTCATCGCCGGCACGCGGCGCGTGGGGCGGGCCGTCTTCGCCGTCGCCGGTGCGAGCGCGTCGCTCGTGATCGGGGTCGCGCTGCTCCGCGCCGCAGGAGGGAGCCTCTCGGCCGCCGTAGCGCCCCTCGCGCTCGGCGCGTTCGCTCTCGCCGGCGCGCTCTTCGCGGCAATCGATGACCCACCCGCGGGGGATCGTCCCCGGTGGCCCGCGGCTGGCCGCACCGCGGCGTGCGTCGCGGCGATCCTCCTCGGTGGGATCATCGCCTCGCGGGCGCGCGTGCTTTGCAGCCCGGGAGAGCTGTTCTCGAAGGACGACGAGGCGGGCGCGGCGATCGCCTTCTTCGACGAGCGGTTCCGCGGCGCCGACTTCGTCCAGATCGACTTCGCGGGCGATCTGACGGACCCGGCCGTCGCGGCCAGGCTCATGCGTCTCTCGGACCTCCTCGAGGGGACGGCCGGGCTCTCGGACGTCCGGTCCGCGGCGCAGATCCTCGCGTTCCTGAACCACGGCTTCGGCGACCTGCTCCGCGTCCCGACCACCCACGCCGCGCTCGCCAACCTGTGGTTCTTCCTGGAAGGCAACGGCGACGTGCGGAGCCTGGTCACCGACCACCGCGACGAGGCGATGGTCCAGATTCGGATGAAATCCCACGTCGATCGCGACATCGGCGCGCTCATCGACGACGTCAAGACGGCGGTCGAACGCTCCGCAGCCCGGGACGCCGCCGCGACGAGTCTGCGCCTCTTGGCCGCCGCGCGATCGGCGGGCGCGCGGCTGGATCCGGGCCTCCTCGCGGACGTGACCGCCGCAGCCTCGAGGGCGCCTTCGTCCTCCGAGGACGCGCAGATCGCCGCGCAGGTGCGCGCGCGCCTCCGACAGGTCCTGGCATCGCCCGACTCGCCGTACGCGCCCTCCGACGACGAGTGGAGCACGCTCGCGGCGGCCCTCCCCGGCGACGAGGCGGGCCTTCGGGATCGGCTCATGCGTGTCGCTGCGTCGATGACGGCGCTTCACGCTAAGGGGCTGGACGAGAAGCTCGTCGACATGCTGGTGCAGCGCGAACGGGACGCGCGGGTCGCCGTCCGCAGCCAGATGCTGGCGGAGAGGTTGCTGCCGGCAAGCGCGTCCGCACCGGAGGGGCTCCGGCTGCGTGCAGAGGGTGCGCTCGCGGATCTCATCGATCCGCTGGCGGACGGAGGGCGGGCGACCGTGACGGTCAGCGGATACCCGGTGCTCGCGCCGCTCATCTCGTCGCGTTCGCTCGCCCACGTGTGGCGGGCGCTCGCGGCGGTCCTCGTTCTGGGCTGCGTCCTCGTGCCCGTCTTCGGTGTCGCCGCGGGGGTTCGTCGGCTCCTCGTGGCGGCAACGGCCGTGGCGCTGACGTTCGTCGTCTGCCGCGTCGCCGGCGTGCAGATGGATGTCGGTTCGGCGGGCGTCTACGTCGTCCCGGCGGCGCTGGGAATCCTCGCGCCGGCGTCGCGACGGGGCTCGCGGAGCTTCTTGGTCGCCCTCGGCGGCGCGATGACCGCGTTGCTCTTCACGGGAGCCCCGCCGGTCACGCGCATCGCTGCTTCGGCCGCGGCAGGCCTCGTCGGCGTCGCGCTCGTCGCGTGGTTCCTCGATGCGGGGACGACGGCGTCCAGACGCTGACGAACCCCAACGCAGGCATCGCGAAGGGCTCGGCGAACAACACCAGGCTATTACAGCGCTTCCCCCGCCGCGCGAACGCCGCGCAAGTCGAGCAACGTGTTCGCGCCGCTCCCTCCGCCCATGATCACGAGCTTCGCGTTTGGCGACGTCGCGAGCGCCTTGGTCGCGTCGATCTCCTGCATGCGGAGAACGGCCGGCGTCAAGTGCTGCTGGACGAGACGCTCGTAGTCGGAGGTCGCCTGGCCATCGATCCGCTTCGCCTCCGCGGCCGCCTGCGCCTGGACGCGGACCGCCGCGGCCTTGGCGTCCACCTGGATCTTCTCTCGCTCCGACTGCGCCTTCACCTCCATCAACTTCTGGTTCTGCTCCGCCTCGGCCTGCGCGAGCACCCACTTCATCTTGAGCGCCTGCTGTTCCTTCTCCAGCTTATCGTTGATGGCCGCCTGAATCTGCGCGGGGAGCGTGACGTTCCTCACGAGCACGGCTTCGAGCTCGATGTGACGCCCCTTGATGGCGGCCTCGACGCCTTCGCGAATCTGTCGCTCGATGAGCTCACGCTGCTTCGAGTAGATCTCGTCGGGCTCGAACCGACCGACGACGCGCCGAGCCTGCGACCTCAACGTCGGCCCGAGGAGGACCGGGTAGTATTGCTCGCCGAACTCCTGATCGAGGCTCACCGCTTCCGCGGCGATGATGTGGTAGCGAATCGAGGTGTCCAGGAGGATGCTCAGGCCGTTGGAGGCAAGCACCTGCAGCTGCTCCTCACGCTCCTGGGAGCGGGTCGTGTAGACGCTCGCGCTGTCCAGCATGCCGATCCGCCAGTCGCCCGGCGGGTACACATGGTTCTGAACGCCGTCGGGTGTGCGGACGACGGCGACTTCACCCGAGCCGACCCGCGCGTATGAGCACGCCGTCGACGTGAGCGCGAGCAAGAGAACAACGTACGCGAATATGTGCCGTGTCATGGAATGTCTCCTGGGTTGGATTCACCTGCCGCCGAAGATGACCGTGGCGCCCAATTCGACGGTGGGAGTGTTGCAGACGGAACCTCCGAGGTCGGCCAGCCAGTCGCGGACGGACAGGTCGAACGCGAGATGCCGCAAGACGGGCAGGCTTACGCCCAGACCGAGCGCCGCGCCCGGCGTGACCTGCGAGCCGTAGAACGTGGGACCGACGAGGACCTCGGCAAAGGGCATCAGCGCGAGCGGAAGCGAGTAGCGAACCCCGGCGGTTGCGAGGAGCAGCGGCCCTCCGCCACCCCCGGGCGCGTTGACTCCGAGGTCGTCGAAGCGGACCTGCAGCGCGATCCCCGACCGCCACTGGTACCCGCCTCGGAAGCCAAATGCCCACCCGACCTCCGCGGCATCCCTGTTCGACGGAAGCAGCGTGGCGACCCCCGTGTCTGCGCCGATGAACCCACCGCTCGGCGCGTGAGACACACCGCCCCCTCCACCGCCCGCAACTCCGACCAGGACCGCCGGTGGGAGCAAGGCGGGATGCGTGGAGATCACGTTCGCCGCGACCGCGTCGGCGATCGTAGAGCTCTCGAGCGGGAAGCCTCCGCAAACGAGGAGTGGGCAGACGATCCAAGGAGCGAACATCCTGACCCTGGAAGAGTGCAAGCGTCCTGCCACGAAGGCGCGCGCCGATGGCGTCGCGATCATCTGCACTTGAGCCGCCACCCGGTCCGTCGACCGGGAGAATCTCCGCTTCAGCGGGAAAACTTACCGACGATCGCCCGCGACGGGTCACGTGAGCTCGACGCGCGAATGCCCGTCGCGTTGGAGAGGAGGACCCTGCGCACGTCGTGACTTCGATTGCGGGACACAGGGACGCGAACGCACTCGGACGCGCCGCCGATTCCGGTGCCCACGATCAACTCGGCTCCGATGCTCTGCGACTCGAACACGCGCACGTGGGAGAGGTCGACCAGCCAGCTCGGGTGAACCCGTGTCACGGGCCGACAGAAGGAGGATTCAAGCTCATCGAGTGAGAGATCGAGCTCGAACTTCCCCAGCTGACAGTGGACGAACGTTCGGTCATGGACCGCCTGGAATGCCCAGACCTCTTCGGCCCGCACGAACACGAGGCCTCCCCGACG
>Ga0209415_10012364_pt1 | contig 14231 bp, 17 predicted proteins | sample PeaSoiSIISIP2007_FD_187696 | JGI IMG/M metagenome (GOLD analysis project Ga0209415, IMG submission 187696) | Peat soil microbial communities from Weissenstadt, Germany - SII-SIP-2007 (SPAdes) (version 2) | ecosystem: Environmental > Terrestrial > Soil > Wetlands > Peat | place: Germany... | reverse complement strand
CAATCTCTATGCGATTCCAGACGTTTGTACCATGCCCGTCAGCGAATCCCTGCTATGCGGTGAATAGGATGGGCTAATAGCTTGAAGACATTGGAAGTTTCGTTGCAATGTCATTCTGGGTCAGCCTCTTAGACGGAGGGTCGTGCGCAACGTCGGTGCTGTCAATGTCCGGTCGGAGCCAAATCTGCCTTGGGGCACGGCAATACGGATTTTCAAAGTTCCCGCTGCCGAATCAATGGATTTCATTTAATTCATTGATTTCCTTGGTGGGCGCAGTAGGACTCGAACCTACGGCCCGCTGATTAAGAGTCACAGCCAAGCCCCTATGCGCCGAGCCATGTCTGCCATGTCCGCAGACTGACCCCGAGAAAATCGCGGAAAATACGCTATAATCCCGGAAGTCCGCTGAAAATCCTTGAACTGGAAGGAACGCCAGCGCATATTCCGTGCGGACATGGCGCGGACACGGGGATTGATGCGATGGCGGACAAGCCGAACTTCAGGGCGATCGACCGGCTGGTGCGAGCACTGCCGAAGCCGGGCACCGGGAACAAGACCTATAGCGAGGTGGAACTGCGGCGCCGCGGGCTGACGGGACCTTGGGTGCGGGGGCTGGCGCCGCGCGTGACCACGGCTGACGCGCGGGCCTGGGTGATGCGGTATCGGGCGGAGGGTGTCGAGCGGCTGCACACCATCGGCACCATCGAAGCGTGGCCGGCGGAAAAGGTGTGGGGCGAGGCAAGCGAGCTACGTCGCATGGTCGACAGCGGCGCCGATCCTCGGATGGAAAGGAAGGCGAAGCAGGAAGCCCCCACGGTCAACGACCTCGCCGACCGATTCGAGGCGGAGCACCTAACCAAGCGTCGCCCATCAACCGCCCGCGACTACGCGGCGATGCTGCGCCAGTACATCCGCCCCGAGTTTGGCCCCCGCAAGGTTGCGGCGATCGAGGCGGAGAACATTGAGGCGCTGCACGCGCGGATCGCCAAGGTTGCACCCTACAGGGCGAACCGGGTGGCGGCGGTTCTGTCCAAGATGTTCGCCCTCGCGATCAAGTGGCGGATGCGCGCCGACAACCCGGTGCGCGGCATTGAGCGGGCACCGGAGCAGAAGCGGCAGCGGTATCTGTCACCGGCCGAGATCGCCCGGCTGAGCGCGGCCATCGCCACGCACCCCGAGCGGGCATCGGCAAACGCGGTGCGGCTGCTGCTGCTGACCGGCGCCCGGCGGGGCGAGGTTCTGTCCGCGACGTGGGACCAGATTGACCTTGCCGGGGGCGTATGGACGAAGCCGGCCGCGACCACGAAGCAGAATAGGGACCATCGCATCCCGCTGTCCGCCCCGGCGCTGCAATTGCTTGCCGGCATGAAGGCCGACGCCGACGCGGAGAATGAGCGGCGCGGGCGCTACCGGCTGGCGCCGGTCCCGTTCCTGTTCCCCGGCAAGGACGGCAAGCCCATGAGTGAGATCAAGCACTTTTGGGCCGCAGCCTGCCGCACCGCGGAAATCGAGGGCGCACGCATCCATGACTTGCGGCACACCCACGCCTCGATCCTGGCGAGCCTTGGCCTGTCCCTGCCGATCATTGGCGCATTGCTGGGACACACCCAGGCCGCGACAACGCACCGTTACGCACACTTAATGGATGACCCGCTGCGGGCCGCCACGGATCGCCTGGGCGCCGTTGTGGCGGGGGCTGGGCAGACCGGGGGCGACGTGGTGCCGATGGTGCGGGGGCGGGCATGAGCGGCGTTGCAAGGGCCGCTCGGATGCCGGGGATAGCAAAAACGGCTGGCGCTGAACCGTTCGGCCCGATCTCGGGCGAGTTGCAGCAGCGGGGGGTCCGGCTATCTTGCGCTGCCGAAACCTTCGCCGATCCGCCGTTGGTCAGGCAAGCTGCCGAGGCTACCGAGAGATTCAGATCGTTCCGCAAAGAGCCTCCCGAGGCGTTCCGCGACCGCGAGTCATTTGAAAGGCTCGACGGGGATGCAAGGGAGGCGTGGTTTACATATCGGTACACCCAGGAGGCCATGCAAATCGATCTGGACATCAGGCTTATGCGCGGGGCGCTCTTCGCTTTCGGTGATAAACAGTTCCCCGGCACGGTGCCTGAATGGATTCCGCGCCGCGCGTGGAAGCATCTACACGCCGACCCGCAGACCCCGGACCATGTCCGCAGCGTGGGGCTTTCGTACTGGTATGTGCGGGTGATCGACGCAGCGTGGATTGATGCTCCCGCTGGCAATCAATCGGACGGCGCGCGCAGGCAGCAATATTCGGAGGCGCGGCTTGGCGCTTGGTTCCGACTACGCGTGGATGGGTGGCCCCAGGATGAGCCCCCGCCGACCGAAACGACTGACCTGACTGCCGCAAAACTGCACTTCGATTCTGTTCCACGCGACAAGTTCCGCGAGGTTCGCCGCAAGAAGGTGCCCGAAAACTGGCTGAAACCGGGACCTCGCCGGGTGCGCTGAAACTCGCGGCGCGGCATCTTCGCGGGTTTCGCAAGCGGCTTGTTCGGAATGTATTTGCACCGCTCCGCACACCTTTGCGTCGGAGCGAAACATGCAACCGTCTGCCGCCCCATCCGCCGATCCTACCGACCCTGCCGTGATCGCGCTGCGCGCGTCCCTGATCGGCGACCGCGTAACGATTCCGCAGGCCGCCGCGGCCCTCGACGTGACGACCCGCTGCATCTATGGCGCGATCACGCGGCACCATATCCCCTACGTGCGGATTTTCGGTGTGCGGTACATATCACCGGCCGCGCTACGCGCCGCGCTGTCCCCTGAGAGTGCGGACGCGCCGCGGCGACGGGGGCGACCGCGGAAGATTGCCGCGTGATGCTCGATCCCGCCCGCGCGGCGAATCAGTCCCGGCCGGCTGCCATTTCGCAATCCGCGCCGGTCTGGACGGAACCTCCGCCCCTGAAACGACGAAGCCCCGCGCCGGGTGGCACCGGCAACGGGGCGGGTTTCGTCAGCAGCAGCGCCGGCACCTTTACCGCCCCTGACGACACCGCGCAACCGGCTTGTGCAGTGGCAACGCCCGACACTGCAAATTTGCAGCCTAGGCGTGGCCTGACGGTCAAGGATGCCGCACGGCTGATGAACGTCAGTGAGCGATCGGCCTACACGGCCCGGCGCATTCACCGGGCGCGGCCGGACCTTCACGACGCCATCATGCGCGGCGAACTGAGCCTGCATGCTGCCGCGTGCATCGTGGATGGCGCCAAGGCGCCGGATCGTTTCGCAGCACTCTGCCGGGCCTGGAATCGAGCCTCGGAAGATGAACAAGCCCGCTTCCTGGTGATACTCGGCGACGCGATCGAGGCGCTGTCCCGATGATGCGCCCGTTCCGCCTGGTGGCGCCCGTCGCCCCCGAGACCGATCTACAGGAAGCCGTTGCCGCGGCCCTCGATCTGCTGCTGCTACCGCCCGCCGAGTGGTGCGCGTATCCGGCCGGCCATATCAAGCTGACCGGCCAGCAAGCCGCCAAGCTGGCGCGCGTGGGCCTGAAACGATCCTGGCCTGACGTGCTGGTCCTGCATGGCGTCCTGCATGGCATCGAATTGAAGCGGCCGGGCGGCCGACTGAGCCGGACCCGGACGGTGCGGACCCGGCGCGGTGCGCTGCGCATCGTTGAAGGGCAGGCCGACGCCTTCCCACGGCTTGAAGCGGCCGGCATGAAGCTGGCGACCTGCGATAGCGTCGGCGCCGTCCTGGCCGCGCTGGCGGGCTGGGGCGTGCCGTTGCGGGGGCATGTGTGATGGACGGCAACCCCGGCGATCTGTTGCTGACCTCCCGCACCGATTTGGAACGGCTTTGCGACCTGGCCGGCCGCATGGGACTGGTGCAGCTTCCGCTGTTCCGGGCGGCGGCCGATGGCCTGCTCGCACTGGTCCGCATCGAGGACGTGTCGGCGCCCTGGCCGACGTGGTTGATCGAGCGGAATCAGCACCGGCCGATCTGTTTCATGGTCGGGGGCGATCCGGGCTTCGGCCATCCCGATCCGGCGCCGGCCGCGTGGGCTTGCGCCCGCCGACTGCGCGACTGGTGCCACGCGGCAATCGTTCACGGCGCTGCCGGCGAGGCCGGCCACTACCGGGACGCCGCTGCCTCGACCATGCTCCTGCGCCGGCTGGCGTTCATCGAAACGACCAGCGCACGGGCCGCGGCATGGGGCACCTTCCTGCGCTGCCCCCGGACGCTGGTGATTGTGCCGACGACGGGTGTGCATCCGCTACCGGAACGGCCGAGGGCAATGCAATGAGCGTTACCCCCTCCTTCGCGGTCACGTTCTTCGCCAGCGACAAGGCGACGCGCAAGACTGAGGAAACGATGACTCTTGGGAACCTGGCCGAGCGCATCCGAGCGGCGACCGCGCCGCGAAAAGACATGCTCCCTTGGTTGAAGCTTGCGCGGTTCGGCAACAAGCGAACCGATAAAAACAGCTTACGCCACGACGCGAACGTGCTGGCGTGCTCAGGCATCGAAGGCGACTATGACGGCGAGCGCGTCACGGTAGAGCGGGCATGCGAGGCCCTGCTGCAACAGGGTATCGCTGCCATCGTCTACACCAGTCCGTCGCACACGGAAGACGCGGCACGCTGGCGCGTGCTTTGCCCGCTGTCCGCGGAGCAACCGCCGGCCCGCCGCAATCACCAGCTTGGCCGGCTCAATGGGCTGTTGCGTGGTATTTTGGCACATGAAAGCTGGACCCTATCGCAGAGCTATTATTACGGCGCCGTCAGTCGCAATCCGTCGCATCGCGTCGAGGTGATCGACGGCACGCCGATCGACCAGCACGACGATCTTGACACGATCTGGCTCGGCAAGCCCGGCGCATCAAAGGACGCCGCCGCCGCTGGCCAACACGTCAACGCCGAGACCCGCGAGGATGCCGAACTGATCCGCTGCATTGTCACCGGCGAGCACTTGCACGTTGAACTGTGCGCGCTGGCGGCCCGCTATGTCGGGCGCGGTGTCCCGGCCGAAACGGTGGAGGGACTGCTGCGCGGCATCATGCTGTCGTATCCCGAAAGCGCCCGCGATGAACGCTGGTCAGACCGCCATCACTCGATTCCGGATTTGGTGGCGTCCGCGGTTCGCAAGTACCGCGACGAAGCGCAACCCCGAAAGCCCGACCAGCGCCGTAGTGAGATCGCCCGCGAGGCTTTTCGATTATTGCGCCGCGGCATTCCCAGCGATGCGGTATTGACCACGCTGCACCAGATCAATGAGCAACGCAGCGATCCACTACCGCGTGATACGATTGGCGAAACGGCATTGTGGGCCGCGCGGCGCATGAAAGAACAAACCGATGCGCGATGATGCCGGCACCGCAGCCGAACTCGACAAGCTGCGCGACGCAACCCCCCTTGTGCTTTCAATCGCCGCGCCGCTCAATAGCGCCCGCGAGATGATTCGGCGCCGTTATATGCACCCCGATGCGCAGACGATCCATCACCAGCAAGCGACGTTCCACGTATGGACCGGAACTCATTACATTGAGTCCGCACCAGAGGAAATCCGCGCTCACGTCTACAACTTTCTCGACGGTGCCATGCGGGTAAACGAGAATGACAAGCTGGCACCGTTCAATCCGAACAAGGCGAAAATTGCAAACGTCCTTGAAGCCCTGGCCGCTTCCGCGCAGCTTGACGGCTCAATCCGCGCCCCGGCATGGCTTGACGGCGAGCCGCACCCATCCGAGGCCGATATTCCGGCGTGTGCGAACGGCCTGCTGCACCTTCCGACACGCGTGTTGCTGGCGCACACCCCGGCCTTCTTTGGCCTCAATGCCGTTGATTATGCCTACGATGCAACGGCCGGAAAGCCCGAGGCGTGGCTGGCGTTCCTCGCGTCCCTCTGGCCGGACGATCAGGAATCAATCGACACGCTGCGAGAGCTGTTCGGGCTGCTGCTGACCGCGGACACCTCGCATCAAAAGGCGTTCCTGATCGCCGGGCCGAAGCGAAGCGGCAAGGGCACAATCGCACGCGTGCTGACCGCACTGATCGGCAAGGAGAACGTCGCAGGCCCAACGCTAAGCAGCCTGTCGCAGAATTTCGGGCTTGCGCCGCTGATCGGCAAGCCGTTGCGATCATTTCGGATGCGAGGCTCGGCGGACGAACCGACGCGCAAACCATCGCCGAGCGCATCCTTGCCATCACCGGCGAGGACTCTCTGAGCATCGATCGCAAGTTTCGCGATGCTTGGACTGGCCGACTGCCGACGCGGTTCCTGATCCTGACAAACGAACTCCCCAAGCTACAGGATACCAGTGGCGCACTGGCCTCGCGGTTCATCGTGCTGCGATTGACCCGATCGTTCTTTGGCAAGGAAGACCTCGCCCTTACGCAACGGCTGGTCACCGAACTGCCGGCCATCCTGCAATGGGCGATGGTCGGGCGCGATCGGCTCGCCGAGCGGGGATACTTCGTCCAGCCCGAGTCAGCCCGCCAAGCAGTGACGGAACTTGAAGACCTCGCCAGCCCGATCGGTGCCTTTCTGCGCGATCGGTGTCTTGTGGGAGCGGCCCACAGCGTAGAGTGCGGAGAACTATACGCGGCATGGTTAACGTGGTGCGCCGAGCAACACCGCGACCACCCCGGCACAGTGCAGGTTTTCGGGCGCGACCTTCGCGCGGCAGTCCCGGAGATCAGTAGCACGCAGCCACGCGACGGAAAGGGAGACAGGGAGCGCCACTATCAAGGTGTCGGACTTGACCCAAAGAAGATGCCGTCCAAGGACGACAAGGCTGCCGAGCCACCGCGAGATGGAGCTGCGGAGGCGGCGGCGGCCGGGCCGCCCCCTGGTCGGTTCTCGGACCGATCTACCGGCAAATTTGCCGCGCTTGGACGCTCAACCGGATGCTGCCGCGCAACGCCGCGCGCGGGCACGCTCACGGAAACAGGGCTAGACACTGGATATCTTGGCTGTATTCCGATCCCCGGTCCATTCAAACGATAATGACATCGCAACAGATGGGGTCGTTGGCGACGCGATAACGATGCTGAAGCGGTACTCCCCCTGCGATATGAAAAAGTCGCGTGGGAACGAATTGGGGCGTGATGCGACCGGCAGGAATACGGACCCGTCGCTCGTCACCGCCACGATATCCAGGTACTCTGGGACACCGGACCGAATGGTTTTTAACACCGAGTCGGGAGCATCGGCTGGCGCAAAATGTAAGGCGATCGTTTGCTCATTAAAGCTCCCCGCCGGCCCTCTTACTTCGAGAAGGCTCCCCGTGCATCCAGGCAGGCTGCCAAGTCCCTTTCGTACTACTCGGACACGAAAATATCGGACCGGAATTCCTCCCTGTCGAGTTGTCATGACCGTGTCTATGGTGCATCCAATCACGTCCATTCCACAAGAACATTCGAGAGGCGGATTCAACTGATCGGCAAGAGTTTCTATTTCTGTTTGTAGACGACCGGCCCTGGCGTTCGCCTCTTCCCAAATCCAATACGGTGCGAGAAGCAATCGAATTGCGATTATCGAACAAGCCACGATAGCGGCTGTCCGCCACCCCTCTAATTCGTGCGTCCACTGACCAGGATCGATATTTATGCCCGTTTTCCTGGCCAGCCAATCCACAGCGCCGAACCAGACGGCAAAACCATAAAGAAGAAGCGCGCCAAAAATAACAATGTGCGCTGTGTGAAGCGCATGCATGAAAGCCATCCGCACCACTTGGCAGTAAAAACGTAACACGCCCATGCTCGCCTCCTTGGTGTCCATCCGGTAAAATCTTTCCACAGCAATCGGTGCTCGGCAAATGTGCCGCTGACGCTCGTGCCGCCTTGTGGGGATGCCAATAGCTGCCGAAATCGGCTGATGGTGGCGAGGGTAGAGACAACTGGACGGCAGGCAGCACCTGGTTGCCATTGCCGACCCCGCGCTTGTCCTCACGCCCCCCCAGCGCGCCATTAGGGCCTGGCACGCGATGGCACGCGATCCAGAGCATTGTGGGTCTAACTCTACTCCATCCCTCTACCATTCGATTTGCCTCAAAGTTGCCTGCAATGGTCAGACACGCGTGCCAATGCGTGCCAACGTTCCGGCGGGTGTGCTGAAAACCCCGGCGCACCGCCCCCGACCACCGCCGCTTCCGATGGTTCCGACGCCGTACCACGCCCAAGAGCGGCAAATTTGCCGGTTTATCGCCCGGCGAGTGATTGGCTATCAGAGGGCCGTCATCGAGAAATCCCCCGAAGATTGCCGCATTCCCGTGCAATACGCAAAGGCGTGTCCGCGTGGTGTCCGCACCGGGCGCCGCGCCAGTGTTGGAATGACCATGCCGCAAACCGCCCCGATACCGCCCGCAAGCCGCGCCAATGGACGCCCGATGCCGCCACGTTCCGGCCGCGCTCGGCTGGCGACGTTTGACGGTCGCACGCGCGAAGCCCGGTTCATCGCCACGCTCCGCGCCGATCTGATCCTCCATGTCGGCGGATCGCCCTCGGTCACAGAGGCCGAGCTGATCGACATGGCATGCGATACCGCATTCGAGATCGAGGCCATGAAGCGGCGCCGGGCGGAGCGCGACGCCACACTGAGCCTACACGATCACAAGGCGTTCCTGGCCTATCAGAACACCCTCCGCCGCACGCTGGCGCAGCTTGGTATGAAGGGCGCGGCCGAACGGCCCCGGACCCTGGCCGAACACCTGGCCGCCGCCGCCGCCAGCCGCGCCAGCGCAGCGCCCGCTACCTCACCCGCCCCGGCGCCGGCCATGCCGCCCAGCACGCCCCAACAGGCCGCAGCGGCATGAGCGCGGCATACACCATCGCGTGCAGCGCGTGGTATCCCGCGCCCCCTACCGCCACCCCCGGCTATCGCGGAGCGTGCGATCTGATCCTGACGCCGCCGGGGCTGACGCTGCGCGGCCTTCGCGTGAAACTCATGCCGGCCGGCCTGCGCGTCACTTTCCCTGCCCGGCCGGTTGTCGTGGACAACGAACTGCGCCGCTACCCGGATGGCACCGTCGCAAAGGCATCGGTCGAAACATTCGTCAGCTATGCCGCTTGGGCGGAATTTTCGGCACTCGCGATTGACGCGATCAACGCCGCGCACCCCGGCGCGATCCCCCTCACCGCCGCCAGCACGCCGCCACGTAGCGCCACGACGGCGCCGGACGATCGAGCCGGCCGCTACACGCCGCGCCCGCCCGCGCCCGCCAGCGAAGCCGCTAGGGCCGCAGCGTGATCCCGTCGCCGCACCAGCCGGCCGCCCATGCGGCCATCCAACTGACCACTACCGAAAGGAACCACGATGTTCGGTTATGACACATGCGTAACTTACTTGAAGCCCGCGATGGCGATGGACGCGGCGATGCCTGCCCGGCGCCGGCATGGCCGCGATGAAGCGCCGGACCCGATCAGCGCGCTGCGCCAATTGATCGAGCAGTACTGCCCGCCCGATCGGATGGCCGAGATTGACCAGGCAATCGAAGCCTTGGTCGATACCATCAACCGCGGGCACGAAGAGGCCGCCGAGCGCGAGGAACTGGAACGCCTCGCCGAGATCGGCAAGCGGGCCGAACAGTCCGGCGCCGATCGTCGTCCCGGCCGCGCCAGCGACAGCGCGCTATCTCCCGCGCGCATCGACCGACTGCTGCGCGATGCCGCGGCCCGGCGCAGCAGCGCGGCGAGGGACTCCCTGCATCAGCAGTTCCCCGCGCTCACCCGCATCCGGCAGTCCTGACCGATGCTGCGCCCGAGACTGGTGCAAACCGCACCCGCCACGCCCCCGGCCATGACCGCGGAGCGGCAAGCTTTGGCCGACGCAATCAAAGCCTACCGGCAACGAAGCGCCGAGCTGGCCGCAGTAAACGAGGCCATCGTGAAGGCTCGCGACACGGTGTTTGAACGGCGGCAATCGCTGGCCGCGGCCGAGGCCGCTATCGAAACGGCCAAGGCCGCCACTGCGGATCACCTTGTCGCGTCGGCGCTGGGAAGCGCCGGCCCGGCACCCCCGACGATCAGGCAAGCGCGTGCGGCGCACGTCGATGCCACGGATGAACTGACGGCGGCGCAAACGGCCCTTGCCGCGCTCGAAAGCCGCAAAGCCGAGATCGAGGCGTCCGCCGCGCTCGCCACGATGCGTCGTGACGCCGCGGCCGTCGCCGTGCTGCGCGCCTCGCCAGAAGCCGCGCACGCCGTTGCGGAGGCAGAGCGATCGATCTCCGACTTGGTGCGCATCGGCAGCGCCGTGTTGTGGCTTGACGGCCAGAAGGCAGTCAGCCCGGACGCCCCGGCTACACTCAACGCCGTCGCTCGAATCCGCAGCGCGCTGCCAGTCCTCTATCCGACAATTAGCGTCGGCTTCGGGCCGGACTTGCGCGACGATCCCGACCTTGCCGGTGACAGGACGTGGCAGACTGCCCTTGCCGCGCTGCGGGACGATCCACTGGCGCCGCTCCCCGCCGTGGCGTGACTGGTGATCGCGGCATGAGTACCGCCGCCGACGCGCCAGCCATCCCGCACCCGCTGGATTTCTTCCGCCTGCTGCAATGGCTAGACGGGCGCCCGCTATTGGACACAATCGAGCCGTACCGCCGCGCAATCTTCGACGCCGTGCTTGCCACGTTCGACCCGGACGGCTCGCCGCGCTACTCGCTATCACTCTGCGGCCGGGCAAAAAAAGAATTGGAAATCGGCCGACCTTTGCCTTGCCGGGCTTTACAAGTTTCTCGCATGGCCATCCCCGCAAGGTAACGACGCCTATCTTATCGCCAATGATGAAGGGCAGGCCGCCGATGATCTCGTTATTGTCAAGAAACTGATCGCCTGTAACCCGGTGATGGCCGACGCCGTGAAGGTCCGCGAGAAGGAGATCGAGCGGCGCGACGGCAAGGGCGTGTTGCAAATCCTGCCGGCGCGCGATGCGGTCGGCGCACACGGCAAAACCTACCTATTTGCGGGCTTCGATGAAATCCACGGCTACCGCAGTCACGATCTGTTCGAGGCGCTGGCACCCGACCCGACGCGCCATGACGTTCTGATCTGGATCACCAGTTACGCCGGCATCCGCCACGCGCCGGGCGTGCCGCTGTATGATCTGATGCAAGCTGGCCGGCGCGGCGACGATCGGCGCATGTTCTTCTCCTGGTTCGGTGGCGATTTCACCACGGACCCGGCTGCCGCCGATCTGCCACCCGAGCAACGCGCGAATCCGTCAATGGCAAGCTGGGGGAATCCCGGCTATCTCGATCAGCAGCGCAAGCGGCTGCCGACGCACAAATTCCGCCGGCTGCATCTCAATCTTCCCGGCGCGCCGGATGGCGCTGCATTGAGCGGCGAGCACGTCGTGGCCGCGATCGTCACCGGCCGCAAGCGGCTGCCGCGCGTGCCCGGCTGCCGATATTTCGGATTCGTGGATATGTCGGGCGGATCGAGCGATGATGCCGTGCTGGGCATCGCGCACCACGACACGGCGCGCAACGTGCGCGTGCTCGATCTGCTGATTGCCCAGACCGGCGCCCCGCCGTTCAACCCGCGGCACGCGGTCACGAAATTCGCGGCGCTGTTGAAGGAATACGGCATGTCCACCGTGACCGGCGACTCCTACGCGGGCGAGACATTCCGGCAGGATTTCCAGGACAGCGGCATTCAATACATGACGGCGGGCGTGCCGAAATCCGATCTGTACGAGCAGATCGAACCGCTCTTGAACGCTGGCGAGATCGAGCTGTTGGACGTTCCCGAATTGCAAGAGCAACTGCTGACGCTGGTGTGGCGCGGCACGAAGATCGACCACCAAAGCGGTGACCATGACGATTACGCCAACGCCGCGGCGGGCGCGCTGGTACTGGTGCAAAGCCGGCAACCGCTGATCGTGTCGGATGAGGTGCTGGCCGTGCTGGCCGCGCCGGGGCTGTGGCGGCCATCCCAATCAGCCCTGACGCCGGCCGCCCGTGGTGGGGGCGTGTCTGAGGACGTGCTGGCGGCGCTGGCGCGCCTATGAGCGATGCGGCCCCGCCCCGGCTGCGCCTTCCGAGCTGGGCCGACGCCACGGCAACGCCCCAGCCGGGCGAGCGGTGCGCGACGTGTTGGGGCCGGTGGTGGTGGTGCGAGCGTGAAGCACCGCGCCGGGGCTGGCGTTGCTGGTGTTGCATCCCGGCGCCGGCCGGGCTGGCCGTGACGGAAACTCAGACATGAGCGGCGACCGACTGATCCCACGCCCCACCCCGAGCGGCATCGCTGGCCGCCTGTTCGCCCTGGCCGATGCGGTGCGCCGGCTGCCGGCCCCGGACCGGCATGTTTCAGGTCCCAACCTTCACGGACCAGATCGGCGGATGGCGTTTGGTTCCGATGACCTCGGCTGGCATGGCGTTGCTCCGGGCGTGGGTGGTGGGTCATGAGGAATGCGGCGCTATCCCTCCCCCTAATAGGTTGCGTTTGCTTCGGAGTCATCAGTCAGGCGAAAGCGTTCCAGCGCGCGATCGTACTCCCAGCAGAAATAGGTGGTGCGGCGCCGTTCGCGATCGTCGGCGTAGAGTAACCACCCACGAAGGTACAGCTTTTTGGTGAAGCCTGGGTCTCCGGCCTCATCAAAGGCGAGGCCGCTAAGGTCGTCTCCCTTGATCCGTCGTGTGTCTGCCATCCCCATTTCGTATCTAACTGGTATGATGACCTCGTTTCGGCGCATACGCCGGAGAGGCATAATTTCGTCATAGTAGAGATAGCTCAACTCGACCGCGCTACTGATGACCGTCCCCGCGCTGGTGCCGCTATTTATGATTGCGAATTCTGCTTCCAGCGGCGCTTCGTCTGGACGCGCTCCCGAATAGTCCGGCAGGAGCGTAACTTGGTGGATAGTCATGTGCGGGCGGTGCGAGGCAAGGAATTCGTCTCGGGCGAGAGTAATTTGCTGACTGCTAATGTTCGCCTGCCGACGCATGAGGCGGCGTTGCCCTTCCATAATCTCGTGTTGTCCGCGAAAGATGAACGTCTGGTAGCCGATGACGAACAGCGTCAGGATGCTGGTGCCCGCGCCCAACAAGGCCACTATGAGCGTTATGCCATAGGTATCATTGGGTTTTGGATTGTTGCCGGTTTCCTGGCTACCTTCGGGCTGGGCGGCTTGCTGCACTGTTATGACGCCGCTAGGCGGCGCCGCGAAACGCGAAGCAATCTGTAGCCCGATGTCGGCCCCGAGTAAGCCAATGAGCGCGACGCAGCCCGCAATTTTCGATCCTTCTCTCACTGAGAACGCCCCCGCCTCCCTACGGCATTGCGGCGCTTCAGCAACGCGCTACGGCATCATGGAAGATGTCGGGGTTGGTCCGGTTGATGCGAGGCGGCTTAAACTCGGAAATGTCGGGCACTGATTCGCTCCCTGGCTGGTGTCGCAACCCCAGGATAGCGGAACGGCGGGGCCGGGTGCGAATCCGGCCCCGCCATGATAATCAGGCCCGACCCACCGGGTCAGAACTGCACCCGGCGCGCGCCGTCGCTTCCGGGGTACGTTGATTTTGGCTTGACGGCGATCCCTCGCATCGGTAACGAGCGTCCCACCAACCGGCTGGGACTCGCCGGGCACCTCCAACTGAAACGCGCACATCGCGCCGGGAGTGCCCGCATGGTCCACCACAATCCGGACAACCGTCGGCTGATCGCCGCGGTATTGCAATTGATCGCCGCGCTCGTGAGGTTATTGAACCACCACGGTTGGCCTTGGTGATCGCCGCTTCAGCCCACGTCACGGCAACCGGCGCGCTGCCAAGATGCAAATTCGCATCTTGCTCGCTGGCGCGAGGGCCGCCGCGCTTCATCGTCTTGACGTCGGCCGGAGCTATGCCCGCACCGTCTCGCCAGCCCGGAACGCCTCGGCCGCCCTGGCAATGGCCTGATCCGCCGGCAGGCCCGCATCGTGGTACAGCGCCGTCGCCACGATGGAAGGTATCAGGCACGAGGTACGGGGCGCCCAAGAAAGCCTGCCTCAAATCCCCGTCGCCACGCTTCATTGTGGGGGCACCGGCGGCCACGCTCATCTGGCCACGACAGTTCCTTCAATTCCATTTGCGCCACGAGATCAGCTTCCGACGCTCCGACTACACGCAAATCCTTGCCTTCGGCATGACCCACGGAGATCGCTTCGTCGTCCGAGGTAAGCAATTGAGGACTGGGGATGCTGCCAATGAGCTAGTGTTCGCCGTCGTTGATTCTGCGGCCAATCTCTGAATCGATCTCTCTGGCACCGTCGGAGATGCATCGTGAC
>Ga0209415_10012363_pt1 | contig 14231 bp, 14 predicted proteins | sample PeaSoiSIISIP2007_FD_187696 | JGI IMG/M metagenome (GOLD analysis project Ga0209415, IMG submission 187696) | Peat soil microbial communities from Weissenstadt, Germany - SII-SIP-2007 (SPAdes) (version 2) | ecosystem: Environmental > Terrestrial > Soil > Wetlands > Peat | place: Germany... | reverse complement strand
GTGGCCGCCATCCGGGCCTTCCGGCCTCACGTCGTGATGGACACCGCCGCCGGACCCGAGCTCGTGGGGCGGGCCGAGCAAGCGTGGCCTGGTGGTGAGCGCTTCCGGCCCCGCTACATCATGCAGGGAGGCCTCCAGGACCACGAGTACGCGGAGGCCGTGGCCCGCGAGCCGACGCTGGCCCGGCGCATGTTCGGCGTCGACACCTCGGTCGACACGCCCGCTCTCGCGAAGTTCGTCATGCGCCACAACGAGGTGTTCGAGGAGAAGGTGAGCCCCCCCGACGCCGTCGGCGCCCCCTACGACGCGGTCTACACGTTCGCGTATCTCGTGGCTGCGCTGGGCGACGCACCCCTCGACGGCCCGAGCCTGGCTCGCGCCATCCCGCGCTTGAAGGGCGGAGCACCCATCGACGTGGGGCCGGCCGGCATCTATGCGGCGGTGGCCGCGCTCGGTCGTGGCGAGAACATCGACCTTCGCGGGACGACCACGTCACTGGATTTCGACGAGACCACCGGGGACGCGCCGGCGCGCCTGTCCGCCTTCTGCTTCCGGGCAGACGGCGCCGGCAAGCTCGCCCCCGGCGAGGCGGGGTTCTCCTTCGACAGCCGGACGGGCCCCTCGGGAGAGCCACACTGCCCATGAAAACAAGGTTACTTGCATTCATGCGCATGCATGTATATATAAAGCCTCGTGGCCGACGTCGACCTCTCCTCCTCCCGGTGGGAGCTCTACCGCGTGCTCTCCGAGCCGGCGCGCCTCCGCCTGCTGGCGCTGGCCGCCGACGAGGAGCTGAGCATCGGCGAGCTGGCGGAGCTGCTCGGCGAGGGTCAGCCCAACGTCTCCCGGCACGCGACGGCCCTGCGGCAGGCCGGGCTGCTGAGCGACCGCCGGGAGGGGACGCGGACGCTCGTGCGGGTGCCCGTCGAGGCCGCGCGCGACGCCGTGGTGGCCGACGCCCTCGCGAGCGGCAAGGCCCTCTGCGAGCGGGACGGGAGCCTTGGGCGCATCGAGCAGGTGCTGCGCGCGCGCGAAGCGGCGGCCCACGAGTTCTTCGCGCGCCCGGGGAAGGCGAAGGTCGACGGGGTCCCCGCCGAGATGGGGGCGTACCTGGCCGCGCTCGCGCCGCTGCTGCCTCGCCGCGGCCTCGCGCTCGACGCCGGCACGGGCGACGGGCGGCTGCTCGACGTGCTGGCCCCGGTCTACGAGCGGGTCGTGGCCGTGGACCGCGCCGGAGCCCAGCTCGCTCGCGCGCGCGAACGGGTGGCGGCCCGCGGCTTCGCCAACGTCACGCTCGTCGAGGGGGAGCTCGACTCGAAGGACCTGCGCCGCGCCCTGGGGTCCGGCGGGGCCGACGCGGTCTTCGCGTCCCGGGTGCTCCACCACGCGCCCCAGCCGGGCAAGGTCGTCACGCAGCTCGCCTCGCTCTGCGCCGCGGGCGGCGCGCTGGTGGTCATCGACTACGCTCACCACGACGACGAGTCGATGCGAGACCAGGCCGACGCCTGGCTCGGCTTCGAGCCCGCCGAGCTGCGCCGCTTCGCGCGCGCGGCGAGCCTCGAGGACGTCCGCGTCACCAAGATCCCGTCGGCCCTGTGCGGCGACGGTCCCGACAAGCACCTGCCCTGGCAGGTGATGACAGCTCGCAAGCAAGAGACCCACAAAACCAACGGAAGGCATGGTCATGGCTGACAACTACAAGGTGAAAGACATCACCCTAGCGGCCTGGGGCCGCAAGGAAATCGAGATCGCCGAGAGCGAGATGCCCGGCCTGATGGCGCTGCGCAGGGAGTACGGTGCGCAGAAGCCGCTGAGGGGCGCGCGCGTCGCGGGCTGCCTGCACATGACCATCCAGACCGCGGTGCTCATCGAGACGCTCACGGCGCTCGGCGCCGAGGTGACCTGGACGAGCTGCAACATCTTCTCGACCCAGGACCACGCGGCGGCGGCCATCGCCAAGACCGGCGTCCCCGTCTTCGCCTGGAAGGGCGAGACCGAGGCCGAGTACTACGAGTGCATCGAGGCGCAGCTGAAGGCCTTCGCCGGCGGCAAGCCCCCGAACATGATCCTCGACGACGGGGGCGACCTCACGCTGGTCATCCACGAGAAGCACGCGCACATGTTCAAGGGGCCCGACGCCATCCGCGGCATCTCCGAGGAGACGACGACGGGCGTGCACCGCCTCTACGACATGGCCAAGAAGGGGACGCTCGAGGTCCCGGCCATGAACGTCAACGACAGCGTCACCAAGTCGAAGTTCGACAACCTCTACGGCTGCCGCGAGTCGCTCGGCGACGGGCTGAAGCGCGCGACCGGCGTCATGTTCGCGGGCAAGCTCGCGGTCGTGGCCGGCTACGGGGACGTGGGCAAGGGGTGCGCACAGTCGCTGCGCGGCCTCGGGGCGCGCGTCGTCATCACGGAGGTGGATCCCATCTGCGCGCTGCAGGCGGCGATGGAGGGCTACCAGGTGACGACGATGGAAGAGGTGGCCCCGCTGGCCGACATCTTCGTCACCGCCACGGGCTGCGCCAGCATCATCCGGGCGGAGCACATGCGGGCGATGAAGGACCAGGCCATCCTCTGCAACATCGGTCACTTCGACTGCGAGATCGACGTCGCGTGGCTCGAGAAGAACCCCGAGATCAAGGAGGTGAACATCAAGCCGCAGGTGGACCAGTTCGTCTTCCCGGACGGCAAGCACCTCACGCTCCTGGCGCGCGGGCGCCTGGTGAACCTCGGGTGCGCGAACGGGCACCCGTCCTTCGTGATGTCCTCCAGCTTTTCGAACCAGGTGATCGCGCAGATCGAGCTCTGGGAGAACCGGGACAGGTACCAGAAGCAGGTCTACGTCCTCCCGAAGAAGCTCGACGAGAAGGTGGCGGCGCTGCACCTCGGCAAGCTGGGCGTGAAGCTGACCAAGCTCACGAAAGAACAGGCGGAATACCTCGGGATCCCGGCGGAAGGGCCGTTCAAGCCCGACCATTACCGTTACTGAGACGAAACAGGGAGCGGTGAAACGTTCCAGCCTGGCTGGTCGTGACGGAAAACGTTGCCGAGGTGACATTGCGCGGGCGCAATGGGGGGGCACCTTGGTGCGCGTGATGAACAGGGGAGCCTTCGTCGCCGCGCTCGTTGTCCTCGCCGCCACCGCCTGCGCCAACGGCGGTCCAACGGACGACATCTACGGCGACGGGCTGCCCGCGGACAACCAGAACCACTCGGACGCTGGCACGGGCTCGACCTCCAGCTCGTCGAGCTCCGGCTCGACCAGCTCGAGCTCGGGCTCTGAGAGCTCGAGCTCGTCTGGATCGACCGGCGGGTCCTCGACCTCCAGCAGCTCCAGCTCGGGTTCGTCCAGCTCCTCCTCCGGCTCCAGCTCCTCGAGCTCCGGGGGCGGCGGCTCGGCCGACTGCGTCGAGCCTAACTCGCCGGCAGACTGCACCGCGTGCGCGAGCAAGAGCGGCGTGACCTGCCAGCCCAACGGCTGCTACGGCGGCTACTACTGCTACACGAAGACCAACGGCTGCCGCTCCACCAGCTCCTGCCAGTGAGCGAAGCTACGGCGCGTCCCTCCGGGCCGCCTCGATGAGCTCCTTGGCCCACGCGCGGATGCGCTCCTCGCGCGGCCCCTCCAGCATGACGCGGAGCTTGGGCTCCGTGCCGCTCCAGCGCACGAGCACACGGCCCTCGTCGCCCAGCGCTTTGGCGATCTTCGCCGTAAGGTCCGCCAGGCGGCGCATCTCTTCCAGCGGTCTCCGCGCCGGAAGCGTCACGCTCTCGAGCACCTGAGGCACCCGCTGCATGGCGCGCTCGGCGAGCTCCGACAGCGGGCGCCCTGTGCGCAGCATCAGCGCGAGCACCTGCAGCGCCGCGAGCATCCCGTCGCCCGTGGAGGCGTGATCCAGGAAGATGAGGTGCCCCGACTGCTCGCCGCCCAGGTTGTAGCCGCCCGCGCGCATCGCCTCGACCACGTAGCGGTCGCCCACCTGCGTGCGCAAGAGCCTCCCGTTCTGGCGCGCCAGCGCCTGCTCGAGGCCCAGGTTCGACATCACCGTCGACACCACGGTGCGCTTCTTCAGGCGCCCTTCCTCGAGCATCCGCGACCCGCACATCGCCATCACCTGGTCGCCGTCGACGATCTGCCCCTTCTCGTCCACGACGATGACCCGGTCGGCGTCGCCGTCGAGCGCGATGCCGATGGCCGCCCCGCGCTTGACGACCTCGGCGCGCACGTGGTCCGGGTAGAGCGCGCCGGCCTCCTTGTTGATGTTCACGCCGTTCGGCTTCACGCCGATGGCCGTCACCTGGGCGCCGAGCTCCTGCAGGACCAGCGGTGCGACGCGGTACGCCGCGCCGTGCGCCCCGTCGACCACGACGCGCACGCCGTCCATCGACAGGTCCCGCGGGAACGTCTGCTTGAGGAACACGACGTAGCGCCCGCGCGCGTCCTCCAGCTTCTCGGCCCTCCCGATCCCGGGCCCGGTGAGCCGCTTGCCGAGGAGCGCCTCGTCGCCCATGAGCTTCTCGATCTCGCTCTCGGCCTCGTCGGGCAGCTTGAAGCCGTCGGCCCCGAAGACCTTGATGCCGTTGTCCTGGTAAGGATTGTGGCTCGCGCTGATGACGATCCCCGCGTCGGCGCGCATGCTCACCGTGAGGTGCGCGATGGCCGGCGTGGGCATCGGACCGCAGAGCATCACCCGGCCGCCCGTGGCGCAGATGCCGCTCGCGATGGCCTGCTCCAGCATGTACCCGGAGAGGCGCGTGTCCTTGCCGAGGACGACGCGGGGCACGTGGCTCTTGCCGCGCCCGGCGACGAACGCCACCGCGCGCCCGAGCTGCAGTGCGAGCTCCGGCGTCATCGGGTGCTCGTTGGCGACGCCGCGGATGCCGTCGGTGCCGAAGAGCTTGCGCTCGTGGATCACGCCCCCCCCGCCTTGCTTGCGGGGCGGGGGGCCGGGGGGGTGGGGTCTCGGCACTAGTCGCGCCGGTTCGTGAACTGGAGCTCGACGCCGAAGTCGTGCGCGCGGACCGCGGCGATGACGGCCTGCAGGTCGTCCTTGTTCTTGCCGGAGACGCGCACCTGGCTCTCCTGGATCGACGCCTGCACCTTGAGCTTGGACTCCTTGATGGTCTGCACGATGGCGCGCGCCTTCTCGACCTCGATGCCTTCCTTGATCTTCACGACGATGCGCGCGCCGCCCTTGCCGGTGGGCTCGGGCTTGCCCGGCTCGGTGAAGCGGAGGGACACCTTGCGCTTCACGAGCTTGTCCTGCAGGACCGTGAGCGCCGCCTTCACGCGGTCCTCGCTGCTCGAGCGGATGGTGATGGCGTCCGGCGCTTTCTCCAGGGTGGTCTCGGTGTCCTTGAAGTCGAAGCGCTGGGAGAGTTCCTTCTGCGCCTGATTGAAGGCGTTGTCGACTTCGCTGTGCTGCACCTGGGAGACGATGTCGAAGCTGGGCATGGCGAGCGGGGCGAATGTAACCCCGGCCCGTTCAAAGGGCCACGGGCGGATCGCGCGGCAGGCCGAGCAGGAGCGACCGGGCGTGGCCGACGAGGACCATGGAGCCCGCGACGACGACGAGCGAAGGTCCGGAGGCCAGGGCGGCCAGGGCTTCGGGCAGGGTGGGTGACGGCGTGCCGGGATGACGGGCCGCCATGGCCGACGGGTCGATGGCGTTGCGCGAGGCGCCGGCGGGGGCGACGTAGAGTCGCCTCTCGGCGAGCGGGGCGAGCGCGTCGAGCATGGGGCCCCAGTCCTTGTCGGCCAGGGTGCCGAAGACGAGGGCGACCTCGCCCGGCGGGAGGGCCAGCGACCGCAGGTGCGCGGCGAGGGACTCGGCGCCGTCGGGGTTGTGCGCGGCGTCGAGCAGCACGTTGCCGATGCGCTCGAGCCGGCCGGGCCACTGCACGTCGGCGAGGCCTTCCTCGATCGCCCCCGTCGAGGCCCCGACGCGGGAGGCGAGGACGGCCGCGATGCGCGCGTTGTCCTTCTGGTGCTCGCCGGCGAGGCCGATGCGCGCCGGCGCGGGCGCGAGCTCGACGCCCGTCGTGGTCGCCCCCAGGGAGTAGACGACCTCGTCGATGGCGACGCGCACGTCGGGCGCCATGCGTCCGAGGACGATGTCGAGCCCGGCCTTGGCGATGCCGGCCTTCTCGCGGGCGATCTCGACGAGCGTCTTGCCCAGTCGATCGGTGTGATCGAGGGCGATGCGCGTGATGGCCGCGGCGCGCGGGATGGGGATGACGTTGGTCGCGTCGAAGCGGCCCCCCATGCCCACCTCGAGCACGGCGAGGTCCACCGCCGCCTCGCGGAACGCGAGGAACGCCGCCAGCGTCGCGGTCTCGAAGAACGACAGATCCGGTCCCGCGTCGAGCGCCCTCCCGAGGAGCCCCGCGAGGGCCTCGTCGCTCACCGGCTCGCCGTCGATGCGGATGCGCTCGGCGAAGCGGCAGAGGTGCGGCGACGTGTAGAGCCCCGTCTTCTTGCCCTGCGCGCGCCCGATCGCCTCGACCATCGCGCAGACGCTGCCCTTGCCGTTGGTCCCGGCGACGTGGACCGCCGGGAAGTCGCGCTCCGGGTGCCCCGTGCGCTCGCAGGCCGCGCGCATGGGATCGAGCCCGAGGCGCATGCCGAGGGGGATGCGGGCGTAGAGGCGCTGGAGGGCGTCGGGAAGCGAGGGCACGGGGAGCGGAAGGTATCAGAGGCGGGAGCGCGCACCACGTGGCCCTAGTCGCACTTCCCGGTGCTCCTCACCGGGCTGGGGCGTAGCCGTCGGGCAACGCCTGCGCGCAGCACCCGGCCCACGAGACGTCCGTGCCGTTGCACCCGCACGCTTCGAGCAGGCACACGGCGTTGCATGACTCGGGCGGCAGCGGCGTGACGCACTGGCCGAGAGCCGGGCAGCCGTCGGCGATCGCGTACCCGCACACCCTGCCGTCAGGGCAGCCCACCGTGCACGACACGGTCGCGCCGCCGTCACCGGAGTCGAGGCCGCTGGAGCCGCCGCATGCGACCGCGACGAGCAGCGAGGTGAGGGCGAAGGTGCGGGCGCGCGCGGCGGCCGAAGGCATGGCGGAAGTATGGACTGTGGCTCGTCGGGGTCGAGGTCTCCGGGACCGGGCGGCTCTACAAGCCCGTGAGCTCCGGCCAGTGGAGCGCCTGCCCGAGCGCGCGCTTGGCCTCGACGTGCCGATGGAGGGCGAGCCTCCCGATGCGCGACTTCAGGCACGAGCGAGGTACGGTTCGCAAGGTGTCCAGGTTGGCGACGCTCGACCGGGGCAACCCCTCGCGCTTGCCGAGCGAGACCTCCTGCGGGATGCCGCGGACGGTCGTGGTCACTTCGACGACGAGGACTCGCGTCAGGTATGCGTAAGACGCCGTGCGGCCCAGGAGCAGGACCGGCCGTAGGCCCACCGGTTCGGGCAGGGACGCCCACCAGATCTCGAACTGACTGGCTTCGAGCCCCTCGACGGAAGGCTTCACGCTGCGCTCTTCCGGCTGCCCCTGCGCCCCCGCGCCGCCTTTGGCGCCGGCACGGACCGAGCGAGGCCATTGTGCTCGTCCCATCCGACGAGATCCGCCGAGGTGAGATCACCGCCGAGAGGACGCTCGCGGTAAGGCCGCCTCGGTCGCTCGATCGAGGGCCAGATCGATCGCGCGCCGCACGGCGAGGCGCACGAACTCGGCGCGCATGCGCTTCTTCGCCGGTGCGACGCGCTCGAGGTCCCGCGCGCATCTGTCATCCAGCTCGACGAGGAACTGCTTCATATGGAACTCAATATAGTGACGCGGAGGGGATGTCGCCAGCGGGGAAGGGTCGATGAGCCGGCCCTACGTCATCCGCCGGCTCCACGTGGCCACCATGATGATCGCGCCGCGTACGCCTACTCCAGGTGAACGCCCCGCGACGGGCTGCGGCTGCCCTGTGGAAGCCCCGAGGGCTGGTCCGGCAGCACGCCGGTCGGCTCCTCGTCGGGCGCGGCGGCGTCGCCGTCCGTCGCGGCGAGCGTCGGCTTCGGAGTGGCGGCCGACGTGGTGGGTTCCACTCCGTCGGCCGTGCCGGGCGCGGCGCCGCACGCGACGGAGCCCGCGGAGACCGCGAGAAGGGAGAGAATCGTGACGGACCTGGTTCCGAAGCGGAGGGTTGTTGTGTTCATGCCCCCCCATCGGTCATCCACGCGAGCGGTTGCGTGGAATCGTCCGTCCCGGCGCCGTTCAGACCGGGGCGGCTGCCGGCATCGATCGCCGGATGCTCTGCTCGCTCGATTGCTCGTCGAGCCAGTGGAGCAGCGCGCGAATGCTCCCCGTCGCCATCGCGATGCACGTGTCCGCCGCGCCGTAGTAGAGGTTCAGCGTGTCCCCGTCGTCGCCCAACGTGTACCCGCACGGGAACGCGACGTTGCCCACGTCCCCCGCGCGCTCGTAGAGGGCCTCGGGCCCGAAGAGCCACGAGTCCCCGCGCGCGAGGCAGCGATCCGGCTGGTCGAGCGCGAAGAGCGCGGCCCCGAGGCGGTAGAGGCTCCCCGCCGCAGTCTGCCGGACCCCGTGGTAGAGCATCAGCCAGCCGCGGTCGGTCTCGATGAGCGGCGGCGACAGGCCGACCTTGTTCGCGTCCCACCAGCCTCCCTTGCGCGCCGGGAGGATGAGCCTGTGGTTGCCCCAGTTGCGGAGATCGGGCGACGACGACATCCAGACGTGGGCGCCGGAGTCGGTCATGGGCCGGTGGAGGAGGACGAAGTTGCCGTCGATGCGCCTCGGCATGAGCGCGGCGTCCTTGTCGTCCGGCTGCATCACGAGGCCGTACCGCTCGAAGGTGCGGAAGTCCTCCGTGAGCGCGAGCGCGACGCCGGGGCCGCCCTTGCTGAACGCCGTGTAGGCCACGACGTACTTGCCGAGCTCGTCGACGAAGGTGATGCGCGGGTCCTCGATCCCCCAGAGCTCCTCGGGGTGATTCTCCGGATCGGGTCGCAGCGTAGGCTCCGGGTCGATGACCCACCCGTCGAAGCCGTTCTTCGAGCGCGCCGCGCAGAGATGCGAGAGACCGCGCCGATCCTCCACGCGACAGAGGAGCAGCGTCGTGCCGTCGCGCAGGCGCGTCGCGCCGGGATTGAAGACGCTGTGGACGGGGTAGGGCCAGTCGCGGGCGCTGAGGATGGGGTTCGCCTCGACGCGCCGGAAGAGGACCTCGTAGCCGTGCTCGGCGGTCACGACGCGACCGCCCGGACCGCGCCGATACGGTCGGCGGCGGCGCGCATCTCGAGGAGCGAGAGGAGAAAGGCGAGCGTCGACTCGGCCCCCTGGTTCTCGTTCACGCTGGTCTCGTGGAGGCCATCGCGGCAGCCGCCGGTCGTCGCGTCGTAGACCGCCTTCTGGAGATGGTTGTGACCGAGGAACCAGTGAAACGCGCGTCCGGCGCGCTCCGCCCAGCGTGCGTCGCCCGTGACGCGCTCCGCCTCCAGGCAGGCGGACACCATGCCGCACGCCTCGATGGGCTGCTGGTCGTAGGCCGCCTTCGGGCCGCCCCGCGTGTAGAAACCGTTGGTCCCGATGGGGGCGAAGTAGCCCGCCTCCGACTGCTGGATCGAGAAGAGCCACTCCAGCGAGCGCACCCCGGCGGCGGTCATCTCTTCGTTCGCCATGCGCGCGCCCGACACGAGGAGCGCCTGGGGCAACCGGGCGTTGCCGTAGGTCACGGAGTCCTCGAACCACGGCCAGTCCGCCTTCTTCGTCCGGGCGAACAGCGAGAGCAGCCGCTGCGCCAGCGTGGCTCGCGTCGCCTCCGCCACCCCGTCGCCGTCGAACGCGCGGAGGTACTCGTCGAGGCCGAGGAGCGAAGAGGCCCACGCGCGCGGGCTGCTGAAGGGGGTGACGGCCGGGAGGGCGGCGCGGAACAGATCGGTGGCGAGGCGCTGCCTCCCGCGGTCGTGCGAGCGGGCCACGACGGCGCCGAGCGCCCAGAGAGCGCGGCCGTGACTGTCCTCCGAGCCGCACTCCTCGCTGAACCGCCGGGAGTACGACATGAAGTTCCGGAAGCGCCCGCGCTGCGCGTTGTACGCGTGGCTCACGAAGGCCAGGTACCGCGTCGCCAGGCCGCGCACCGCCTTGGTCTCCTCGCTGCGGGCGTCCTCCACCGTGGCCATGAGGAGCAGCGCGCGTGCGTTGTCGTCGAGGCAGTAGCCGTCGTCGTAGCGGGGCACGTTGTAGGCGCCGTGCTGGAGCACCCCGGTGTCGTCCGTCATGTGGCGCAGGTGCTGGAGATCGATCTCGGGGAGATCGACCAGCCGCTTGACCGGGACCGGAGGCACGACGCCCGCCCGCTCGCGGTCCTCGTGCTCGGCGTGCGCTCGCTCGAAGCTCTCGATGTAGCGGCAGGCGACCGCCGGCCACAGCATCCCCACGCCGTAGGCCGCCGCGCGCTCGCGCATCGCCAGCCGTTTCGCGTCGTCGCCGAGGAGCCCGTTCACCTCGCGCGCGATGGCCTCGGGGTCCCTGTACGGAACGAGGATGCCCCGGTCGTCCGCGAGCAGCTCGCGCGCGTAGCGGTACGGAGTCGAGATGACCGCCCTGCCCGAGCCGACGGCGTACGCCAGTGTCCCGGAGGCGATCTGCTCCGGCTTGAGGTACGGCGTGATGTAGATGTCCGCGGCGGAGAGGAAGTCCGCGAGCTCGCTCTGGCTGACGAACCTGTCGTGGAAGATCACGTTCGTGTCCACGCCGAGGCGACGCGCGCGGCTCTCCAGCATGATGCGGTACGTCTCGCCGTCGTGCTCCTTCACGTGAGGGTGCGTCGCGCCGACGACGACGTAGACGGTGTTCGGGTGCCGCTCGAGGATCCGCGGGAGCGCGTCGATGACGTACTCGATGCCCTTGTCCGGTGAGAGGAGGCCGAAGGTCAGGATGACGGACTTTCCCTCGACGCCGAGCAGGTGCTTGCCGCGCGGCAGGAGAGGGAGGCTTGCGATCCCGTGGGGGATGCGGTCGATGCGTCGCTCGGGCACGCCGTACACGTCACGGAGCAGGCTCGCGCCGTGATCGCTCATGACGACGAGGCGCTCGGAGAGACGGACGATCTCGTCCATCACGCGGCGCTGCGCCGGGTCGGGCTCGCTCAGGATGGTGTGAAGCGTCGTCACGATCGGCATGCGGATCTCGCGCAGGAGCGAGAGGAGGTGGCTCCCGGCGGGGCCGCCGAAGATCCCGTATTCGTGCTGCACGCAGAGGACGTCGGCCGCGCTCAGGTTCAGGAAGCTCGCGGCGCGCCGGTAGGCGGCCAGCTCGTTCTCGGGGAGCTCGAAGCGAACGCGGGGCGGGTAGGCGTGATGCCGGCCGACGTCGTTCATCGCGACGACGAAGACGTCGCTGTCGGGGAGCTCCAGCGCGAGGGCGTCAGCCAGATCGGTCGTGAACGTCGCGATGCCGCACTGCCGCGGCGTGTGATTCCCGAGGAGGGCAATCTTGCGGACGGCGCCCGTGGCGCCGGGTGACGTGACGGAGGGAGTGTCCAAAGCTGCGAAGTGTGGGCCAGATGGGCGGGCTTCGCAACGCGATGGCGTCACGCTCGTGTCACGCCTTCCGATGGGATCGCTGCCGCCGCCGCTTGTATCGCGCCCGCGGCCACCCTAAAGAGCGGCGCACTCACCGTGGGACTGTCGGGCGTAGGGATCGGCTGGCGACCGGAGCTCGCGACCGATCTGCTGGCGCGACCGGGCGCGGTCGATCTGGTGGAGGTCACGGCCGAGGCGTGCGGGGTCGCGGGGGCGCGCCGGGAGGCCCGTGCGATCGCGGAGGCGTGGCCCGTCGTCGTGCACGGCGTGAAGACGTCGCTCGGGAGCGCGGAGGGGATCGACCGCGATCGCGCGAGGAAGCTCGGCGAGATCGCGCGGGAGGTGCGCGCGCCGTGCGTCTCCGAGCACGTGGCGTTCGTCCGGGCGGGCGGCGTCGAGATCGGACACCTGACCGGCGTGCCCTTCACGCGCGAAGCGGTGGCGGTCCTCGCGCGCAACGTCGCCGCGGCCCGGCGGCTCCTGCCCGACGTCCCGCTCCTCCTCGAGAACGTCGCCTGGTCCTTCCGCTGGCCGGACGACGTCCTCGACGAGGGCGACTTCCACCGCGAGGTCACGGAGTCGACGGGCTGCGATCTGCTCCTAGACGTGGGAAACCTCTACGCCAACGCGCGGAACGCCGGCCGCGATCCATGCGAGCTGCTCGCCCGCTACCCGCTGGACCGGGTGGCGATGGTCCACGTGGCCGGCGGGGTCTTCGAGGACGGCTTCTACTTCGACACGCACGCGCACCCGGTGCCGGACGCCGTCCTCGACCTCGTCGCGCGCGTCCTCGCGTCGACGGGGGACGTGCCGCTCGTCCTGGAGCGGGACGCGGCCTTCCCGCCGTTCGTGGAGCTCGACGCGGAGCTCTCGCGGCTCGCCTCGGTACCGCGAGGCGAGGCGAAGGTGCGGCCGCCCCGCGCGCCACACTCGACGCGAGAGACGGCGGCGGACGGACTGGCCGGCGAGCAGCACGCGATGGCGGTGTTGCTCACGGCGCCCGAGGGGCCGTGCGACGCCGTGCTCGCCCGTGCTCGCGGCATCCTCCAGAAGAAGCGCGCGGACGACGCGTTGCCACTCCTGCCCACCGTCGCAGCTCACGGCGAGGCCGCGCTGGCGCTGGCCGTGCGCTCCCTGGAGGGGACGCCGCGCGCGTTCTCGATGGTCGCCGTGTCCGACGCGCTGCGGATCGCCGAGGCCGCCGAGGAGCAAGCCGCGCTCCGTGACGCCGCCCGCGCCGACGCGCTCCTGCTGCGCGCCCGCTTCGTCGTGGAGGGGGCTCTCGTACGCCCGCGCGTGGCGCCGTTCGTCGAGCGAGCCCGGGTGGCGGGGGGAGGCACGCGGTGGGTGGTCAAGGGTCTGGGGGCGGGTGCGAAGGTCCGGGTCATCGAGCGGAGAGGGGAACCATGAGCAAGGAAGAAGAGCTGGCAGCGCTGGGAACGGAGACGAGGGAGCGGCTCCGCACCCTCGACGCTGCGCTCGCGCGCGAGCTCGGCGACGACCTCGTGTCGCTCGTCGTCTACGGGAGCGCGGCGCGCGGCGGCTACCGCGCGGGGCAGAGCGACGTGGACCTCGTGATCGTCGTCCGCGAATCGTCTCGCGAGACCTTGCTCGCGATCGCCAACGTCACGCAGGTGGCGCGCTACTCCGCGCGCATCGAGTCGATGATCCTCGTCGAGGGAGAGATCGCCGCCTCGACGGACGCCTTCCCGATCCTCTACGACGACATCCGGCGAAACCACATCGTCCTCCGCGGCTCCGATCCGTTCGCCGACCTCGTCATCTCCGACCGTCATCGCCGCCTCCGGGTCGAGCAGGAGCTCCGCGAGGCGCAGATCCGGCTGAGGCGCGCGGTGGTCGATGGCCTCGGCAGGAAGGAGGCGCTGGCGGGCGCGGTCATCCGGAAGGCCAAGCAGATCCGCTCGCCGCTCTACGCGCTCTTCCAGCTGCGCGGGGTCGCGTGCGACGACAGGACCCACCTCCTGCTCGACAAGGCGGGGGCGCTCTACGGCATCGACACCTCGATGATCCTGAAGGCGAGCGAGGCTCCCGAGGAGGCGCACGACGCGCTGGTGAAGGTGCTGACCGCGGCCATCGCGGAGGTCGACGCCATGGGAGACGGGTGATGGAGTTCTGGCCGTTCGACATCGAGACGGGCCCCGACTTTCTTTCGTTCTATTTCTTCTTCGCCTGCGTCGCGCTCGGGGCGGCGGCGCTCGTGGCCCACCTGGTCGCTGCCGCGGCCGAACGGAGCGCCATCGCCGCGCACCGGCGCGCTCAGGGGGCTCCGGTCCCGCCGGCGCATGCCTACCGCTACGCTGCGCCCGCAGGGGCTCGCCAGCGGCTGACCATCGGCTGGGTCCCGTGGCCCGACGAGCACTGGGCGATCGCCTACCTGCGCGGACGGAGCGCCGCCGTGGCCGACCTGCTCCTGTGCGCCGCGATGGCTTCCGGGTGGCTCGTCGACGCGGGGGACGGGAAGCTCCTGCTCGCCGGACAGCCGCACGACCCGATGCTGGGGAGGTTCCACGCCGTGCTGGCTGCGTACCGGGCGCCCAGCGTCGCGCAGAGCATGGTGCGCAACGAGGCCCTCTCGGTCGCCAAGGAGGCGGAGAGCGGATTGCACGCGGAGCTCGAGGCCGCGGGGCTCCTGCGGTCGGCCACGGCCTCGCGGCGTGGGCGCGGCG
>Ga0209415_10012362_pt1 | contig 14232 bp, 10 predicted proteins | sample PeaSoiSIISIP2007_FD_187696 | JGI IMG/M metagenome (GOLD analysis project Ga0209415, IMG submission 187696) | Peat soil microbial communities from Weissenstadt, Germany - SII-SIP-2007 (SPAdes) (version 2) | ecosystem: Environmental > Terrestrial > Soil > Wetlands > Peat | place: Germany... | reverse complement strand
GGGGTGGGGGTCGGGGTCCGGGTCCGGGAGCAGCAGTGGGGGAGGGGATCCATACGCGGCGGCGAGGCAGGCGTGTGTGGATCACATCAATCAACTGCGGGCGACGCTCGGGAGGGCGGCGTACACGAGGTGGACGTCGAACGAGGCTTGCACCGACGGGCAGGCCAAGGCCGATGGGGCGAGCGGGGTGGCGCACAGTGCGTTCGGGCAGTGCAACGAGTCGGGGCAGTGCGAGTGTCCGGGATGGGGATCGGTGGCGGACATCGTGCCCGGGTGTCTCGACGCGATGTGGGCGGAGGGACCGGGGGGCGGGCACTACGAGATCATGTCGAGCACGCAGTACACGATGGTCTCCTGCGGGTTCGCCGTTGCGGCCGATGGGTCCGTCTGGGGGACGCAGGACTACCAGTAGACGCCCGCGCAAACGGACACTGCCCGGGGTCTCGGCTACGCTGGACCTCGGGATGGGGCGCGGCGACAAGGGAAAGCCGGACTCGCTGGACGCCATCGCGAGCGCCCGGACGCTGCCCAGCGGCAACATCGACCCCATGGCCAGCGCCGACACGGTGCTCGCCTTGCAGGGGCACTCGACGTCGACCCCACGCCTGCCGCAGGAAGGCGGCGAGGTCCTCGGCAATCGGTACGAGATCCTGGGCGAGCTCGGGCGCGGCGGCGAGGGCGTCGTCTACCGGGCGCGCGATCTCAAGGCCGACGCGATCGTGGCGTTGAAGGTCCTGCAGGAAGACGAGGGGTCGAAGTCGCGCCTGCAGCGCTTTCGCCGCGAGCTGCAGATGGCGCGCAAGGTCACCCACCCCAACGTCGTGCGCATCCACGACCTCATCGAGCTGCCCGGACGGTTCGGGCTGTCGATGGAGCTCATCGAGGGCCAGCCGCTCGACGGGCGAATCGCGGCCTCCGCGCTGACGCGCGAGGAGGTCGTGAAGCTCGCGGTGGACCTCGCCCGCGCGCTCGCTGCGGCGCACGAGGCGGGGGTCACGCACCGCGACCTCAAGCCGGCCAACGTGCTGCTGCGCACCAAGGACGGTCACGCGGTGGTGACCGACTTCGGCGTCTCGCGCGCCCACGGCGTGCAGGCGGAGTTGCCGCCGCCGTCGAAGGACCTGACCCCGCTCAACCTGACCCGCGAGGGGACGATCATCGGGACGCCGCAGTACATGGCGCCCGAGCAGCTCGACGGACGCATCGACATCGGACCGGCTGCGGACGTCTATGCGTTCGGGCTGGTGGTGTACGAGGCGGCCACGCGCGAGCGGCTGCACGCGGCGCACACGTTCGGCGAGCTTCGACGGCGGCGTCTCGAGGACAAGCCGGTGCCGCTGCACGACAAGAGGCCGGATCTTCCCCGCCGGCTCTGCGACGTGGTCGACCGCGCGCTCTCGCTCGAGCAGGGACAGCGCTACGCCAGCGGCACGGAGCTGCTGGCGGCGCTCGAGCCTCTCGTGTCGAAGGGCAAGCGGCGCATGGGGCCGGTGTGGATGGCGCTCGGTATCGTCGCGGTGGCGGGGGCCGGCCTGCTGGTCGTGTCGCGTCGAACGCCGGCTGCTCCGCAGGCGCCGGCGTCCAGCGTGCCCGTGCCTCCCAGCACCCCGCCGCTCGCCTTGAAGGTGACCAATCTCCGGCGCGTCACGTCCGGCGACGGGTGCGAGGAGTTCCCGCACTTCACGCCCGACGGGCGGAGCGTCGTCTACGATGGGACCGTCGGTCGCAACTCGTACATCTACCAGCTCGACGTGGCGCCCGGCTCCGTGCCCCGGCAGCTCACCGACGTGCAGGGCTGGGACATCGCCCCCTCGGTGTCTCCCGACGGACGCAGCATCGCGTTCGTCCGGTTCGAGGGCGAGCGCGTGGCCGCGCACGTAGCTCCGCTCGACGGCTCGTCGCCGCCGCACATGGTCGTCAAGGGCGCGGTGCGACCGAGCTGGACGCGTGACGGCAAGGCCATCTGGGCCGGCAGCGGCGCGCCGCTCGCCGCCTACGACGTGCAGACCGGCAACCAGGTCCGCGCGCTGACCAGCGCGCCGTCGGTTCACGCGGCGCAGACGGTGGAGCTCTCCGGTGGGGCCGTCGTCTCGGTGATGGCGCTGGACGCGGCCGTGGGGCGCAGCACCGGCGGGGTCGCGTTCTTCAAGCTGGACGGGACCCTTCGATGGCTGCTCCAGGGGGACGTCGACGAGGTGCTCGCGGTCACTTCCGACCAGCGCCATGCGCTCGTCTCGCGAGCCCGGTCGGCCACGAATGCCGAGCTCATGGACCAGCCCATCGACGGCTCACCGGCGACGTCGCTCGCCTCGACGGGGATCAACGCGCGCAAGGGCATCGCCCTGTCGCCGGACGACTCGACGATCGCCTGGTCCGCGTGCGTCGAGGTGCCGCAGATCGCGGGCTTCGACGCCGCAGGCCGGCTGCACAGGGCCGTGGAGAGCGACATGCCGGAGCCCTCCTCGCTCGCGGGGGTCCCTGGCACGCAGCAGGTGGCCATCGTATCGACGCGCAGCGGCAAGCCCGAGCCCTGGCTCGTCGGTCTGTCGACCGACGCGCTGCCGCAGCCCATCGCAGTCGGTACGCTGGCGGTCAGCGACATCGCGTTTTCTCACGACGGGGCGCGCTTCGTCATCGCGGTGGGGGGCGACGGTCTGTACGTCGGCGCGCTGCGCGGGACGGCCGGCCTCCGCAGGCTGACCTCGGACGGTCTCGACGCGTTCCCCGCGTTCCGCGCGGGCGACTCGCAGATCGTCTTCACGCGCCACCTGCCAGGCGCTCCGCCCCAGGTCATGTCGGTCCCCGTCGACGGGGGCGCGCCGTCACCTCTGCTCGCGGACAAGAGCGATGCGCCCGCGCCGTCGCCCCTGGACGACCGACTCGTCTACCTTGACGGCGCCAGCTTCGCGGAGACCGTCCCCAAGGTCTGGGATGGCCACACGGCGCGGCCGCTTTCCAAGCTGCTACCCGCGGGGCGCTACGGCGGTCCGCGCTTCTCCCCCGACGGACGGCGCGTGGCTCTCGTTCGCGGCGATACGGATCTGCTCGAGGTGGACGTTGCGACCGGAGCCATCATCCGCACGCTCTCGACGCCGACCGGCGACCAGCTCGTGTTCCCGACGTACGCGCCGTCGGGCCTGGTCGCCCTCCGCGTGCGCTTCCAGGGCAATCTCTGGATGGCCGAGACGTCGCACTGAAGCGACGGATCGTCGGCTCACTTCGTCTCGGACGAAGACGCGGGCGGGGTGCGGTGGAGAACGGTCGCCGCCTTCGCCCTGTCGGGCAGGTACGAGTCCAGCTTGCCCATCAGCCAGGACACGCCGAGCAGTGCGAGGATGATCAGGAAGACGTAGAATCCCCACGGCCGCTTCTTCTCTGCGAAGGGATCCCGCATCGAGCGCGCCGCCCCTTCGGGCAGCGCCGCGACGCCCGTCAGCGCCGCACCGAACGGAACGTTGATCCGGGCCATCGCGTTCACCGCCCACCCGTTGGCGTCGAGGATCGGTCCGATGTTGCGCTGGCGGAGCTTGAGCCAGGCGAGGAGCATGGACGGTCCCGAGATGGCGAGCAGCAGGGCCAGCAAGCCGAGCGGCATCCACATGCCCAGCCCGAAGAAGGTCGCCAGGATGCTCGAGAAGAACGTGGCGATGCCCCCGACGGCCACGCCGATCGCCGCGACCGTGCCGATGTCGATTCCCTTCGCGGGCGGCTTCGGCGCCGGGGCTGCCGGGCCCTCCTTCGGCGCGAGTTCGGGTTTCGCGTCCGTCGAGTCGACGGTCGAGACCGCGGCCGCCTCGGTCTTCTTGTTGGCCTCCTCGTCGGCCGCCCTTGCGCGCTTGGCGAACTGCTCCTCGACCAGGCGCGCGAATCGTTTGTACGGGGCCCAGAAGGCCTGGCGAACGCTGATGGGATTCTCGACCAGCTTGGTGATGGTCGCGTCCCAGTCGTCGCCCTTGCGGTCGTAGAAGACGCCGTTGCGACCCACCATGAGGTTGTCGGTGTCGCCGCCGGTCACCGCGGCGACGATGCTGCGCCTGTCCTGGTCGCTGCGCCGGACGCAGTCGCAGTAGACGAGGTACGCCTGCGACAGCGACGCGAGCATGGCGTGCCGGCCCGCATCGTGTACGGGCAAGCACAGGTCGCAGCTCCGTGCGTCGATGTAGAGGGTTCCGGCCTGGAAGATCCCTTTGCGGCGGCCGTAGAAGGCGCGGAAGTTCACGAAGTTCTCGAGCAGCGCCACGAGGTCCCGGCGGCAGCGGATCAGCTTCTCGACGGACTCGATCTGGTTGCTCTCGGTTGCGAGCGCCAGGTCCTTTGCGACCAGCTCGGTGATCCGCGTCCGGGCGTCGCCCTTCGCGAGCGCGATCACCCGGTCGTGCCCGAGCTTCGCGACGTCGGTGCTTGGCCTGGCCGACAGCCATGTTTCGTAGGCGGCGAGCTTCGCCGTGATCGCGTCCCAGTCGCGCTCGGTGATCGAGGCCCTCGGTCCCCCCAGGCAGGGCGCCACCGTCGCGCGCGCGAGCTCCGCGATCCGGCTCGCCCATGCAGGGTTCACGCCTTCGCCGAGCGGCAGCGCCCGGGCGCCTTCGACGCGTGCCAGCGGGAGTGAGGCGACGGCCTCGGACTGCGTCGTCAGCACGAGGGTCGAGAGCGCGGCGAGCTCCGTCTCGGTGGGGTTGAGGGCGGTCGCTGCCCGGCCGTCGAAGGACGCGAGGCGGCAGCGCGAGAAGTAGTCGCTAACCTTGGTGCGCACGGCGTCGAGCGCCTCGACGGCGGCCCCGGTCGCATCGCCCAGGGTCCTGATTGCATCCCCGCCGCTTGCGGCCCACTCGGCGTAGAGCCGGGCCTGATCGAAGAATGCATCCACGCGAGGTTGATCGATACCCGGCTTGCCGCCGCGGTCGGGCGTCGAGCCCATGACCGTGATGACGTCCGCGATCGCCATCGCGGTCTCCTCGTCGTCTGCGGACTCCGGGGGCACGATGCCGTCGCCGTTGAGCTTCGTGGCCGCGAAGATCTTCTCGGTGTCGGACACGTCGGCCAGGGTGATCTTCTCGGCCGTGGCCTTGCCCAGGTTCTTCAGGATGAGGCGCGCGCCGGCCCGGACGTTGCGCCCCGACTCGGTGTCGTCCGAGATGCGGTCGAGCGGCACCTCGTCGGACGGTTCGAACAGATCGCCGAGGTCGATCAGCACGTCCTTCAGCCAGGTGATGGCGGCCAGGATGTCCGGTGGGCGGATGCGCCCGTCCCCGTCGGCATCGAGCATCGTCAAGGTCCGCGAGTCGAACTCGAGGCCCACGATGGGGCACGACAGGGCGACCCAGAGCTTCTGGTCGAGCTCGTGGAGGTTCGCGAGGTCGGCCCCGCCGGCGAGGGCCACCTGGTCGACGCCGCCCGCGCGAAAGAACTTCCACGTGTGTCTGGTCTTTGCCAATGGCCCTCGTCTTCGCTTTACCGCCAGAACCTGCGCACCGCTGCGAGCAGCCCTTCGCGCGCGACGATCTCGGCCACCTCTAGTACGCCCGGCTCCATGCGGAAAAGCACGCGGTAGTGAATCCCGATGCGCGCCGAGTACATGGCCGGGGAGATCCGTTCGAGCTGCTTGATCTCGCGCCAGACGTTGCCCTCGCCGCTGCACAGATCCGCGATGACACGCAGCGCGTCGCGCACGACCCTGGCCGGCAGATCGCGCAGCGAGGCCTCGGCAGCGCGTTCGAAGCGAGGGACCATCACCCCGCGCACGCGGAGCCCCTCGTCCGGAGCGCGCTCGGCCTCTGGCACCTCCTCGGGCGCGGGCGCCGCGGCGGGCGCGGGCCGCTCGTCGCGGGAAGGCTCGGGCGCTTCAGCGAGCTGGCGTCGAAGCTGAGCGCGCTCGACGTTGCCCTCGGCGATGAGCGACTTCAGCTCGGCGATGCGATCGCGCAGCTCGCTGCGCTCGCTCTCCCACGCGGCCGGGGGCGGGGCAGGGGTCTCACCGGCGACGCTCTGCCTGTCGCGAAGCCGGGCCTCCAGCTCCTGGATCCGGGCGCTGGCCTCGATGCCACGAGCTCGCAGGGCGCGCACCTCGGTGGTGAGCTCCTCGGCCACCTTCTTTTCAGCCGCCTCGGCGTCGTGGTCCCGGTCGAGCCTCTCGAGGGCCTCGTAGACCTCTCCCGCGGTGTCGCCGGGGGCAAGGCCGAGTCGATCGCGCGCCTCCTCGACGAGCTCCAGGAAGACGTTGGCCTCCTCGCGGCGTGCCGTGGCCACCGCGCCGCGGGCGGCCACGATTCCGAGGGCGGGGTGGTAGGCGAGGAGCGCGTCTGCGATGTCGAGCAGCACCACCGGATCCTCGCGGAGGCCTTGCTCGGCGAGCTTGTCGAGTCGGGACAGGGTCCCGCGGCTCGGTGCAGCGACGGCCAGCATGGCCTCGATCAGCGAGTCGACCACGCCGCCCTCGCGAAGCCGCTCGGCGTGCTTGCGGGCGACGTCGAGTGACCGTGAGCGGAAGGCCTCGTCGACGAGCTCGATGCGGTACTTGTCGGCGTCCTCTTTTCGCGCCGCCATCGCATCGAGCACGCGCTCGGCGGCGTCCCAGCGCCGGTGGCTCAGCAGCTGGCGGTAGGCAGTCACGCGACTCGCGGGCAGCAGCGCCTCGAACGGCAAGGCGGCGATGTCGGCGAGGCGCAGGTCGGCGACCTGCTGCTCGGTCATGGTCGGCACTGCCGCTTCGAGCTGCTGGCGCCAGGCGACCTCGGGATCGGCGGCGGCGGCGGTGTCCTTGTCCTGGCAGCACTTCTTGTACTTCTTGCCGCTGCCGCACGGGCACGGGTCGTTGCGTCCGGGTCGGGCCCCGGTGTGGCGCACCGGGATGGGGGCGGCCAGGCTCGGCGGCGCGTAGTCGGGGAGCGAGTCGAGGATCGGGCCGTCCATCGCGGAGCGAAGCGAGGCCACCGCATCTTGCGCCTGGCGCGAGGTGATGTCGGCGAACGATCCGGCCACGACGGCGCGGACCTCCTTGTCCTCGAGCGCGTCGGCCGCAGCGACCAGCAGCTCACCGCACGCCGTGCTCGCCCCTCGTCGCGCGTGGGTCCGTACCAGGGCGAGGAGGCGTGGGGGAGCGGGTTTCGGCTTGCGAAGGGTCGCCGCGAGGTAGAGCGCCAGCGCATCGCGTTCGTCGGTCGTGTCGTCTCGCTCGACCGCGTCGAGCAGGGCCTTCACCCGATCGCCGGTGACATTTGCGGCGAGCAGCGCGCCCAGCAAGAGGTCGTCGAGGAGGACCACGGCGTCGAGCACGCCGGCCGCCGGAAGGGGTTTCCCGGCGACCGCCGCCGCGAGCGCGAAGGTCGCCACCGACTCGGCGTCGTCGGCCGACCACGCGCGCTCCGCCTCTGCCGCGGGATCGAGCTTGCCCTCACGGACGTCGGCCGCGAGTTTCTGGACGAGCGTGCGAGTCGGCGCGGGCATGGGCGGCGGGCAAGCCTACAACGACCGTTGGATGCTGGTGCGAGGGACGGTATCGCGGTACGCACGTCTGCCATGTCACAGGTCGAAGATCGCCTACATGCCCTGGGGCTGGCTCTGCCTCCTGCGGTCCAGCCGCCGCCGGGGATCGTTCTGCCATTCCGGTTCGTCCGTGTCGTGGGCCGCCGCGCCCTGATCTCGGGGCATGGCCCGCAGAATCGCGATGGATCGTTCGCTCGACCGCTGGGCAAGGTCGGACGCGAGGTCAATCTGGAGCAAGGCGTCTCTGCCGCTCGCCTCACCGCCCTGTCCATTCTCGGCAGCCTGAAGCGGGCGCTGGGCGACCTCGACCGGATCGCCGCGTGGACGCGCGTGTTCGGGATGGTCAACTCGGCGCCCGGCTTCAACAACCAGCCGACGGTCATCAACGGGTTCTCGGACCTCGTCCTCGAGGTCTTCGGACCCAACGTGGGGGCCCACTGCCGGAGCGCCGTGGGTCTCGCCGAGCTTCCTTTCGACATCCCCGTGGAGATCGAGGGCGAGGTCGAGCTCGCGGGCTAGTGCTGGCGCAAGCGCGGCGAAAGTGGGATCGCGTCGGGGACCGCGCTGCGCGGGATGCTCGAAGCGTCGGCGACCGTGAGGATGCTCGCGGCTTCCGGGACGACCGAGGCGCCGGCGTCGTCCGGCGCGGTCGTCGCCACACTGGCGTCACTCGATGCGTCCGCCGTGCTCGTCGTCGTCGGCCCGGCGGGGGTGGCGCCGGCCCACGGCGTGACCTCGCGCGCGGCGACGGGCGGCTGGGGTGCCACGGGCGACGCCTCCGGGGTGCACGAGAACGGCGATATGCCGAGGGCCGCAGCAATCGATGCGAGAAGGGCGTCGCGGGCGCGAGGGGGCATCGGGTCCAGTCTATCGCGAGTGGGCGCGTCTCGTTCGCGTGGGCAAGAGGTCGCGACTCTGCGAATAATCGCCGGATGAACAGGCGCCTGCGCGTCGCCGTCGTGGGGTGCGGCACAGCGGGAGCCGCGGTGGCGCTGCTGCTCTCGCGCGCGGGGCACGAGGTCGTCGTCCTCGAGCGGGTCGCCGAGCCGCTCCCGGTAGGGGCGGGGATCATGATGCAGCCGTCGGGGCTGGTGGTGCTCGAGCGGCTCGGCCTTGCGGAGCACGTCCTGGCGCGCGGAGCGCGAGTGGACCATCTGGTCTGCGAGACGGTGCGGGGTCGCTCGGTGCTCGACTTGCGGTACGACGCGCTCGGCGAAGGGCTCTACGGGGTCGGGCTGCATCGCGGCGTCCTGTTCGAAACGCTGTTCGGCGCCCTCCGCGTGAGCGGCGCACGGATCGCGTGCGGCGTGTCGATCGACCGCGTTCGCACCCTGGGCGGTGGCGCGGTGGAGCTCGTGGACGAATCGGCCGAGGCATACGGCCCGTTCGATCTCGCGATCGTCTGCGACGGCGCGCGCTCCCACGTCCGCGACGCGATGACCGCGCTGTCGAAGACGGTCCGGCCCTATCCGTGGGGAGCGATGTGGTTCATCGGTCGAGATCTCGACGGGCGGCACGCCTCGCGGCTTCACCAGATCGTGCAGGGCTCGCGCCACATGATCGGCTTGCTGCCGACGGGGCTCGGCCCCGGGAGCGGCGACGTGCCCCTGGTGAGTCTCTTCGCGAGCATTCGCGCCGACTCGGTCGACGACGTTCGCGCTCGCGGCATCGACGCGTGGAAGCGCTACGTACGCGAGCTCGCCCCGATCGCAGCGCCTGTGCTCGAACAGATCGACGACTTCGCGGACCTGACCTTCGCGTCGTACTGGGACGTCACCATGCCGCGCTGGCACGCGCCCGGTGTCGCGCTCCTGGGCGACGCGGCGCACGCGACGAGCCCGCAGCTCGGCCAGGGGTGCAACCTCGCGCTGTGCGACGCGGCCGCGCTCGCCGATGTCATCGCGAGCGCCGAGACGATCGACCAGGCGCTGGACCGGTACACCGCATCGCGCCGGGACCACCTGGGCTTCTACCAGCTGGCGACTCGCTGACCGACGCCGTTCTTCCAGAGCGACGCGGAGTGGCTCGCCCTCGTACGCAACGTCGCGATGGGGCCCGGATCGCGCGTGCCGTTCATGCGCCGCGAGATGGTGCGCAGCATGGCCGGTACCAAGACCGGCTTCCTCTTCGGCTCCACGGAGACGCGGATGCCTCGGAAGTGAGGAGAGTCGCCCGCCGCGCGGCGCTACTTCTTCGCGTCGGCGGTGCGCACGAACCGGAGCGTCATCCGGTCGCTCTCGCCGATGGCCACGTACTTGTCGTGGTCCTTGTCCCCGAGCCTGAGCGTCGGCGGTAGGGTCCACACGCCCTCGGCGTAGTCCTTGGTGTCTTTGGGGTTGGCGTTGACCTCGGACTTGCCGGTGAGCTTGAAGCCGGCAGCCTCCACCTGGGCGATCAGCCACTTCTCGGGGACGTACCCCTTCTTGGAGCTGACCATCGGATCGGCGTCGGGCTGAGCGCGATGCTCCTCGATGCCGAGCACCCCGTTCGGCTTGAGGGTCGCGCGGATCGCGGCGAGCCACGCGCTCAGCGTGCCGCCGCCGACCATGCCGTGCACCTCGCGCGTCACCAGCACCATGTCGGCGACGCCGGCACCGGCAGCGGCGAGGCTCGGCGCCTTGCCGTCGACGACGATGGTCTGCACCTTGCCGAAGAGCTCCGGCGCCTTGTCGAGAAACGCCTTCCAGCGCTGGCCGTAGAAGGTGCCGCGCTGATCGGGCGGGCCGGCGGGATCGGGGCTGGTGGCGACGAGCTTGCCCTTGGAGGCGAGCGTGGGAGCAAGCAACTCGGTGTACCAGCCCTCGCCGGGGCTCACCTCGACCACGGTCATCGAAGGCTTGAGGCCGAAGAACGCCAGCGTCTCGAGCGGGTGGCGGAACTTGTCGCGGTCGGCGTCGCCCGACTTGCGGACCTTGCTTGCCAGGACGGCCTTCATCGCCGCCTCGAGGCTCGGATAGGTCTTGCCCGCCAGCGCCGCCGCTTGAGCGTGCAAATCCGGCGTCCACCGGGCGAGCTCGGCCTTGTTGTCGTCCTGCCACTTCGCGCGCTCCTCCTGGAGCTGCTTGAGCGCCTCGGCCTTCTTCCTGTCGTCCGACGAGGGCTGGGACACCGTCGGGGAACCGGTGCGGGGAGGAGCTGCCTCGACCGGCGCGACAGGCAGGGCAGCCGTGGCCGGCGGCACGGACGCGGGGCTGGAGCCGCACGCCATGCACGCCATGGCGAGTGACGACGACAGGAGCATGAGGCCCGCGAGGGGGCTGCAGTGCATTCGCATCGGGGCTCCTTATCGCCTCGGCGCGGGCGACACAACCCACTCAGCGTGCTAATCCCGCGCACCGTGACCGGAGCCGACCTCGCACCTCTCGTCGGCCTGGTCGGCCCTGCGCTCGCGTCCGCGCTCGCAGCCAGGGGTTACGACACGCTGACCCCCGTGCAGGAGGCCGTGCTCGATGAGGCGCTCGACGGGCGGGACCTGCGCATCACCTCGCAGACGGGGTCGGGCAAGACGATCGCCATCGGCTTCGCCGTGCGCGACCTGCTCGACGACCTCACGGCTCAGTTCGGAGGTCCCGCGAAGCCGCGCGTGCTCATCCTGGCGCCCACGCGGGAGCTCGCCAAGCAGGTGTGCGACGAGCTGTCCTGGCTCTACGCCCCTCTGCGCGTCCGAGTGGTGGCCGTCACCGGCGGCTCGGGCTACCTCGACCAGAAGCGCGCGCTCTCGTCGAACCCCGCCGTGATCATCGCCACCCCGGGTCGCCTGCGCGACGCGCTCGAGCGCGGCCGGATCGACGCTTCCGCGCTCGCCGCCGTGGTGCTCGACGAAGCCGACTCGATGCTCGACCTGGGCTTTCGCGAGGACCTCGAGGCCATCCTCGCGATGCTGCCGAAGGAGCGCCGCTCGCACCTGGTCTCGGCGACCTTCTCGCGCGACGTCGTGTCGCTCGCCGATCGTTTCCAGAAGGACCCCGTGCACGTGCAGGGCAGCGTGCTCGGCGCGGCCCACGCCGACATCGAGCACATCGTGCACCTGGTCGAGCCCTTCCAGCGCATCGACGCGCTCATCAACCTGCTGCTGTCGGACGAGGACGCGAAGTCGCTCGTCTTCGCGCGCACCCGCGCGGACGTGGCGCGCATCGCCGGCGAGCTGGCCGAGGCAGGCTTCGTGGTGCGCACGCTGTCGGGCGAGATGGAGCAGCCCGAGCGCGACCGCGCCCTCGCGGCGTTCCGTCAGGGCGGCGTCCAGGCGCTCGTCGCGACCGACGTCGCGGCGCGCGGCATCGACGTGCGCGACGTCGCGCGCGTCATCCAGGTCGAGCCCCCCACTGACGTCGACATGTACACGCACCGCAGCGGGCGCACGGGACGCGCCGGCAAGCAGGGCACGAGCGTGCTGTTCGTCACGCCTTCGCACTACTCCAAGATCTCGCGCGGATTTGCCCGCGCCAAGATCGCACATCGCGTGGAGCCGATCCCCCGTCCCGACGCTATCCAGCGCGCGCGCGAAGAGAAGCTCGTGGCGTGGCTGGCCCGTGAGGGCGACGGTGAGACCATCGACCCCCATGCGCTGTCGATCGCCGAGCGCATCGCCAAGAGCAACGCGATCGTGACGTCGATAGCGCGGCTCATCGAGAAGGCCGGCCTCCACGGGCCGACGCGCGCGCGAGAGGTGCGGGTCATCCCTCCTCCGCGCAGCGAGCCGTACGGCCGCGGGGCACGAAACGAACCGCACGCACGTCCCGCGCGCAACGAGCAGCACGCGCGGCCCGCGCGCAACGAACCGTACGAGCGTCCCCCACGCAACGAGCAGCATGCGCGTCCCGTGGGTCCGACCGAGCATCGGCCGAAGCGTCCTGCGGGTCCCGAGGCGTGGGTGACGTTCCGCGTGACGTACGGGGGTCAGGCAGGCGCAGACGCGCGACGCTTGCTGGCCATCGCGTGCCGCCGCGGCAAGATCCGGGGGGCCGACGTGGGCGCCATCCGGGTCGAGGGGTCGTACTCGCTCATCGACGTCTCGCGCGACGTGGCGGCATCGTTCGAGACCGAGGCCGCTCGACCCGATCCGCGCGATCCGGGGGTCCAGATCATCCGCGCCGATGCGGCGCCGTCGCGCCAATCTCGCCCCGAACCCCCGCGCCAACCCCGGCCCGAAGCGCCGAGGCGCGCCGCGCCGTATACCGTGCCGCCGCCTCCTCCTCCTCGCAGCGACCACCGGCCGGCCCCGCACAAGTACGACAAACCCCGGCGCCGCATCGTGCAGGGCGGCGAGTCGCCCCTGCGTCGGCCGCCGCGGAAACCCTGAGCTACACTCCAGCGGCGTGACCCCCACTCGCCGCGAATGGCTCGCCTCGACGACGGCCCTGGCCGCGACGACGCTGCTCGGGTGCCGTTCGTCGGGCACATCGTCTGCGGCACCCGCCATCGCGTCCGTCTCCACTCGCCGCGTCGCGTTCGCCTTGCCCGGGATGGCGACCGTCGACGGCGCCGGGGTGAGCCTCAAGCGGATCATCGGTCAGCCCCAGCTGCGCCACCTCGACCCGTTCGTCTTGCTCGACCAGATCCACTCCGACGATCCCAGCGCGTACGCTCGGGGCTTTCCCGATCACCCGCACAGGGGCTTCGAGACGGTCACGGTCATGCTCGACGGCCGGATGCGCCACAAGGACAGCCGTGGCAACCGGGGCCTCATCACGGGCGGAGGGGCGCAGTGGATGACGGCGGGCCGCGGCATCGTGCACTCGGAGATGCCGGAGCAGGACCAGGGTCTGCTCCACGGCTTCCAGCTCTGGGTGAACCTGCCCGCTCGCGAGAAGTGGTGCCCGCAGATGTACCAGGACCTCGGGCCCGAGCGGATCGCCGAGGCATCTCTGTCGTCGTCGGGCAGCCGCGTGAGGGTGATAGCCGGCCACGCCAACGGTCTCGGGGGTCCCGTGCGCGAGCGTCCCACGGATCCGACGCTGCTCACGCTCGCCCTGGCCGACGACGCTCCATTCGAGCTCGACGTGCCGTCGGGTCACGCCGTATTCGTCTTCGTCCACGGTGGCGCCGTGCTCGTCGGAGACGACGGTGCCGTCACGCGCGTCGACGCCGAGATCGCGCAGGCCTGAGCGTACTACCAGGCAGGGGTGCTCGACAAGGGGTGAGCGGCCCCGAGGTGCCGATCAACCCTCGGCGTTGCGCAGGAAGTTCGCGACCTCGCCCAGGCGCGCATCGAGGAACTCGCGGAGATCTCCCTGCACGCTGCTGGCGTCGAGCGCTGCTCCCATCGCGTGTAGCCAGGCGTCGCGCATCGCGACGTCGACCCTCACCAGCGCGTGACGCATGCGAAGGCGCGGGTGCCCGTGCTGCGCGATGTAATCCTGCGGGCCGCCCAGCCAGCCGATGAAAAAGAGCGCGAACCGGTCGCGCGCCGCGCGACTCACGTGGCCGGCGTCGTCGCGCTGGTGGAGCGCCGCGAGCGCAGGTTCGTCCCGCTCCATCGCATCGTAGAAGCGCTCGACGATGGCGCGGACGGCATCGGCTCCTCCGAGGCGGTGGAAAGGGCTGTCGTCTGCGGTGGGAACGTACGGCGCCACGACGCTACGGTGTCTAGCACGCGCGTCTCAGGATCCGCTCTCCTGCAGACGCTCGAGCGCGATCCCGCCCTCGTGCAGCGCGCCGTCGACGGTCACGTACAGCCGCCCGTCGTTGCGCGCGATCTCCATCTTCATCGAGCGCCCTAAGGCGGCCTCGAGCCGGTCGAGCAAGGCCGGC
>Ga0209415_10012361_pt1 | contig 14233 bp, 18 predicted proteins | sample PeaSoiSIISIP2007_FD_187696 | JGI IMG/M metagenome (GOLD analysis project Ga0209415, IMG submission 187696) | Peat soil microbial communities from Weissenstadt, Germany - SII-SIP-2007 (SPAdes) (version 2) | ecosystem: Environmental > Terrestrial > Soil > Wetlands > Peat | place: Germany... | reverse complement strand
TGTTGCTCCCCGGTTACCATTTCGTAGTAATGCGCGGAGATGTACAACTTCTCCCGTTCGCTCGCCCGATCTTTTAACTCAAATGCCTTCTTCAAGTATTCCGAAGCCTGCGCGCTGTCATCTTGGTTGCTGTAGGCCACGCCCAGGGTGGCATAAGCCATCGCGAAATTGGGGTCCAGTTCGACGGCGCGTTTCAAATGAGGGATCGCTTTTTCGTCAACAATCTTCTGGTGCTCGGCCTGTCCCAGGGTAAAAGCTTGCAGCGCCTCGAGGGAAGAAGTGGTGGCTCGTTCGAGAGGCATGGCGAACTTCTGGACAGAGCCGAGGGACTCGCCGAGCTTTCGCCGCAGGCTGGTGGCGGCGCGGTCCAGCGATTTGAGCACTTGCTCTTTGCTTTCGGCCTCACTCTGTTCGCGGGCCAGCGAGTCGCCGGTTTGCGCGTTGACAGCCTTGAGGTCAATCACGTAATGGCTGCCGAGGCTCGCAATGGAGCCTGCCAGCATCGCCTTGGCTCCCTCGCGCAGGCAGATCTCGCGGGCCACCTCTGTGGAGACTCGCTCGTCGGGAGAGCGGCCCATGAAGCGCAACGCCTCCCGCACCCGCGATTCCGGCAGGATGTTCAGATAAGGGGATTGCTCGAGCTGGACGGTGAGAGCCTCTTTCAGCGTCCCGTCGAAGACGGATTCACCCGTGGTGTTGACGAAATCCGCCACCACGATGGAATCGCGCTCGCTCAATGCCGGCGTTCGACGGAAATGGAACAGGGCTCCTGCCAACGCGAGCAGCATTACAACCGCCCCGCCAATCACCCAGTTTCGACGCGACGTGCCGGCGCTCGTCCGGGCTGCCGTTTCAGGTTCAACCGGGGCGGGAGGCGCCGGGGCGGCAGTTGACTTAAGGCCGCTCACCTCCGCACCGCGAGACAGCATTGGTGCGGCAATTGCCACCGTGCGGCCTGAATCGGTATCGCGCCGGAGGCGTTTCAGGTCGGTCCGTATCTCGGAGGCGCTTTGATAGCGCATCTCGCGGTCTTTTTCGAGCGCCTTGGAGACTATTCGTTCCAGTTCAATGGGGAGGTCGGGTTTCAAGCGCAGTAGAGACGGGGGCGCTTTGTGGAGGATGCTGTCGAAGATGACTGCGGAGGTGTTTCCGGGAAACGCCGGATGGCCGCTCGCCATTTCGTAGAGTACCAACCCAAACGAGAAAAGGTCGGTCCGCGAGTCGAGTTCCTCGCCCAGAGCCTGCTCGGGTGACATGTAGGCTACTGTACCGAGGGCCGTCCCCGGGCTGGTTAAATTATCAGGACTGATCGAGACGGTCGGGGTGTCTTCGAGGGGCACGCCTTGTCCCCGCCCGAGGGCGCCCCCAAGGGGTGCTCCTACGATGACTTTGGCGAGACCGAAGTCGAGTATCTTCGCCTGCCCGCGTTCGGTGACGAAGATGTTGGCAGGCTTGATGTCCCGATGCACAATCCCTTTCGAATGTGCCGCGTCGAGCGCGTCGGCGATTTGGACGCCAAAATCCAGGAGCTCCTCCAATTTGAAAGGCTTGGCCGCAATCCGGTACTTCAGCGTCTGGCCTTCCAGGAGCTGCATTACCATGAAAGGCTCGCCTGCGTCTTCACCGATGTCATAAATGGCGCAGATGTGCGGGTGGTCGAGAGCCGACGCCGCGCGAGCTTCCCTCTGAAAGCGTTCCAGGGCTTGAGGATCCTTGGCAAGCTCCTGCGGCAAGAACTTGAGGGCTACGAAACGGCCCAGACGGGTGTCTTCAGCTTTGTACACGACTCCCATCCCGCCCCCGCCCAGCTTCTCTACGACGCGATAGTGCCCGAAAGTCTTTCCGACCACAGGAAGAGCCCTAGCCTCCGATAGATTGGTGAAGTGTCCTTGGCAAATTCCTAATAATCATGTTATTGCGCCGCTGCGGGCAAGTCAAGTTGACGACGGCGAGCCTGCGGAAGATGCGAACAATGTTGACGTGCGGGCGATTCATTTGGGACAATACGTAGAGATTCCCGAACCTGGAGAGGGGCCTGTGGCAGAGTATTACATTCCGGTGGGCGAAGTAGTGAAGTTGGAGCCGAAGTCGGAAGGCATCGACACTCCGCGCAAAAAGCGACCCAAAGAGTTAGCGGTCATCACCGAGTGCTGCACCGGTTGCGCCGGTTCGCCGGCCTGTGTTCCTTACTGCCCCGTCGCCGACTGCATGTATTGGGTGGAGGACGAGGACCACCCTCCCTTCGGACGTATCGAAGTCGATCCTCAACTCTGTATTGGCTGCAAGAAGTGCACCAGCAAAGGCCCCGACGGATGCTTTCTGGATGGATGCCCGTGGGACGCCATCGAGATGGTGCCCACCGAGGATGTGGAGGCACGGCTGGGGACGAAGTTCACGTTTTAGCTTCATTAACAGAAGAACATTGTAACTACTGTCATTCCGAGCGCAGCGAGGAATCTCGCTCTGAGTGTTCTCCGGTTAGGCGGGGCCGGATCTCACGCCACCACGAAGTTAGTAAACTAGCCCCCTCACCTGACTCGCGCCGGCTGGTGAAAGCGCCGGCGCGGGCCGCCCTCTCCCCCAAGGGGGAGAGGGATTTCTTGAGACAAGCGATGCGCCGAAGCATCGTGGAATCTCCGCTCGGAATCGCAGTGCACGCTGCGTTGACACGCACCCGGAGTCCCTTCTCATTTCGGAGTCTTGCTTTCCAAATCCCTCTCCCGAATCGCCTGCTCAGTGAGGATAGCCTGCTGGCGGACTCGCGTGGGCATCCCCGGAACTCCGGCAGCGAAATGGTCGACCTCAGGCAAAGACTTGCTGTTCCCAATCATCACAAGGGCTCGCAGGGCTTCAAACACTTGAGTTTCGCCGGGCTCGATAATGGCAATCGCGTCGCTTGCGCCGACGTGCCCTCCGTCTTTGGCTGCCAGTCGCGCGATTGTGCCGGCTAACGGCGAAACAACATCCACGGGGTGCACGCCGCTTGCGGGGCTGATGCGCGCCACGACGTCGCCGCTTTGAACCTTCTCCTTTTCTTTGAAACGGAACTCGATTGTGCCGGCCTGTGGGGCATCGAGCGTGAAGGGCTGCAGCATAGCCCGCAACTCGCGCTCTCCAGCCGTATCGCCGAAACGCGCCAAGCCCAACGCAGCGTTCGAGCGCACCAGCGGCGAGGGGTCATCGACAAGCGCGCGCAACTTTTGGTGGAATGCATCGTACCGGCTATCCTGGCCCATCACCCAAACCGCCATCGAGCGCAACTGGGGTTCTTTGTTCCCGGCTAGACGGATGATGTCCGGATACCAGCGCCTCGTGGTCGCGTCGCCGCGTGCCATCCGGTCCGAAAGCTGCGCCAAGGCGTGCTGGGTTTTGTGCGGCACGGAGGTGTCCGCGAGATACTGGCCCATCTCCTGATCGCTCAAGGACCGACCAAACCAGGTCTGATACCAGAACAGAAATGTAATTAGAACCACGAGAATCGGAACGATAAAAATGAACGTATTTCGTGGCGACCCGGGCTGGAAATTTGCTTTTTGCACGCTTAAGAAATGAGGCATCATATCTAAGAATAGCGCGCTGCCATGGCGCACGTCCACGTCCTGGAGTGCGGCAGCGAAGCCTGCCGCCCTGAACTTCGCCAGGACCGCAGAGGTCTTCGCCACACTCGCGGAGCAACGGTAGCTGCTTTGCTGCCGCACTCCAGGGAGGGAATTGTGACAGCGGGCAAGGCCAGCCCAGACTCGAATCGTGCCGGATTATGCGCGTCTTGCAAGCACGTGCGCATCATCCGGTCCGATCGAGGTTCAATCTTTTATCTCTGCCGACGAAGCGCCACGGATCCCAGCTACGCGCAGTATCCGCGCCTGCCGGTGCTGTCTTGCCGGGGGTACGAGGCGCAAGACTCGAACGCAGAGAACGAGACCCGCAGGCTGCAGTGAAATTCCGGGGGACCCCCGCACCCGTCCCGTACGCCTCGAGAAAACGCCGCCGCGGGTCACCCTCTCCCCCTATGGGCGGTGGAATAGGCTTGATCGGGTTCCGGAGCCCGTCAGCCGACGGGCGCAAGAATGTGGCCCACGGCGACAGCCGTGGGGAGAAAGCACGGACGATGCGCCTAAAAAGCCCCGGAGGGGCGACAGAGCTGTCTTGATGATCGCAGAGCTTCTGTCGCCACTACGTGGCTCAGCGTGCTCATTGTGTGCGGTGATCCCACGGCTGGCGCCGTGGGCCACATTCTTGCGCCGCTGACGCGGCTTGGGGTCACGGGCTTATTCTGGTACCTATACCCTCTCACCCAAGGGGGCGAGGACTAATCCGTCAAACAAGGCGAGGCAGCATTCCTCTAGTCAGGCTTGTGTCGCACTACCGCATCCAGGCTGAGGGGCCCGGCGCCGGCTGTGCACAGGTAGAGGAAGATGAAGCAGTACAGCACTGCCAACTCACCGTGGTTAACAAGCGGGAAGAAGCCGTGGGGGAAATGCACCTTGAAGTAGGCCACAGTCATCTCGCCGCTCAGAATAAACGCCACGGGTGAGGTGAAGAGACCCAGAATCAGCAGCAGACCGCCGACCAGTTCCAGGACGCCTGCAATCCAGGGGAGGGAGCCGAAAGGAGCCGTTGCGCCTTTCCCACCCAATCCCCCAAAGCAGCCGAGGATTTTCTGCATCCCGTGCTCCGAGAAGGTAAATCCCGCCACGATCCGGAGCAAGGAACGAGCAAAGGGTTCGAAGCTGCGAATCGCCGACATAGGTTTCTCCACTTTTATGCTAGTGCCCCTAGGGAGGAGTTCGCTGAAGAATTCAGCCCGCGGAGCGGGCGGCAGCCAGTAGCCCACGGCGCAAGCCGTGGGTCGCGAGGCACAACCCTCACCCCCGTCCCCCTCTCCCGCCCCAGCGGGAGAGGGGAGCCAAAGGCGGGGTGAGGGACTTTCAACCCAGGGCTTGCGCCCTGGGCTACTCTCTGCCGCCCCTGATGGGGCTCCGGAAACCGGCGCGCACGAGAACGACTTTCTTAACGAACTTCTGACTCAGGACACGAGTTTTAATATAACTTCGCTGCTACTTGATGTGGCATTGGGCGAGGCCGCGCTTTTCGAGGTATTGCTGGTGGTACTCCTCTGCACGCCAGAAGGTGGAAGCTGGAACAATCTCCGTTACGATGGGCCGCTTGAAGGCTCCGGAGCGCGCCACAGCCTCCTTGGATGCGCGGGCGAGCGTCTCCTGCTCAGGAGTGTAGTAGAAAATCACCGATCGGTATTGGGTTCCCACGTCGGGCCCTTGGCGGTTCAGCGTGGTCGGATCGTGGTTCTGCCAGAAAATTGACAAGAGATCGTTGTAGGAGATCTTTGCGGGATCATAGACGACTTCAACCGTCTCGGCATGCCCTGTCTTGTCTGTGCAAACGGCTTTGTAGGTTGGGTTGTCGAGAGTTCCTCCCATGTAGCCGACGGCGGTTGAAACGACCCCCGGCGTCTGCCGAAACGTCGCCTCGACACCCCAGAAGCACCCCGCACCGAAACTCGCTGTCTCCATATCCCACTCTCCCGTAAGAATTTCAAATTTCAGATTTGAGATTTCAGAACGCGCCGCCAGCCCTCTGCTGCAAGAAATATTCTCGCTTGGCTGTTTGAAAATTGCAAGGCGCGTTGGCTACCCAGCAGGGTCCCGTCGAAGTCGCCGGAAAGCGTCATCCTGAGGGGCCGCAGGCCCCGAAGGATCTCCGTAGTTGGAATGAACTGCTGAGATCCTTCGGCCCAGGAAAACGGGCCTCAGGATGACAACGCCGGCGACTTTTACCCGACTCGGGGCTATTCGACCGGAGCGCGGTAGCGCCTGCCTTTCCACGAAATACCGGGGCCGACCATGGTAGTCAAGGTCGAATAGATGGACACACAGGAATAGAACAGCGTGGCCAGGGGAAGCGTAAGAACATACAGAGACGGAAGACGCGAGTGGCGGATGAACGGCAAGTAGACCAAAGAAGCCAAGAGGCAGGCCACGACAGTGATGAGGAGAAACGGATCGTGCAAGACTGCCCTATCAAGCCTCCAATCGGCGAGACCCCGGATAATCACCGCTAACCAGGGGAAAACCGCGAGCAGGTTGGCCAGGAACATCGCCCCCAGCATCTTGGGGATCGAGAAGCCGGAACCTTCAAACGCGGTACGACTGAGCCCCTCGAAAATCTCCGCGCGGCTCGTGTACATGCGGGTATGCAGGAGACCGCGACTGGCCGCGAGGTAAATACGGCGGCCGTGGCGCTTGAAAAGCTCCGCCATCCGGAGGTCTTCGATAAGCACATTCTTCAAACGCGCATAACCACCCAAGGCAAAGAGGTCTTCGCGTTTCATCAGGATAAATGCGCCGGCGGCAAGGGCGCGGGAAGAAGTTGGATCATTCACCAAATGAACGGGAAAGAGAGAAGTGATAAGGAAGGAGAAACCCGGGAGCACGACTTTTTCCCCAAAAGAACCGAAATCTAATTCCGGGACAATCGACAGGAACTGGACGCCTCGCTTAAGGGCGCAGGACAGCGCCACCCTCAGAATCGAGGGGTGAAGAATCATGTCGGCATCCGTCGACATGATCCAATCGCCCGCGGCGGCGCTCGCCGCCAGATGCAGGGCATGCACCTTACCATGCCAGTGGGGCGGAAGTTGCCGGTTGTGAAGAACCTTGAGGCGGCCGCCCGCAGCCGGCTTCGAGGCCCACTTGTCCGCGATGGCCCCCGTTCGGTCCCGAGAGTCATCATCCACCAGAACAACTTCAAAATCAGGATAGTCAAGCGCCAAGAGGGATTCGAGTGCGGCTGGAAGCTCCTCTTCCTCGTTGCGGGCCGCCACGATGATGGACACGCTTGGGAAGGACTCAAGCGGGGAAGGCGGTTGGTTCGCACGCAAGATGATGGTGCTTCGCAGACTGCGCAAGATGCGAACCCCGAGGACGCACCAGAAAACAACCACGAGGGTGGGGAGCCAGAGCATAAGGTGTCAGGTGCCGGGTGGCAGGTGTCAGGTTACAAGCAAGAGAACAGTGAATGGTGAATAGTGAATTATAAATTGCCGAAGTTCAGGGGCAGCAACCGAGTCCTCACGTCTCGCCCTCGCCGATAATTTACAATTTGCAATTCACTATTCACCATTCACCATTCTTCTTTTCGCGGATCGCCGTTCCCTGCTACCTGAAACCTGGCACCCGACACCTGCCTAAGCCCGGGGAGACTTGCTGCGATGGCGGGTGATGTAGCGCGCCGGGGTCGCGACCCTCTTTTTCTTCGCGGGTTCAGCCTCCTCCGGAGCGGGTTCCTCGGCCGGAGCCGCGGGGCCAGCCTCAGGTGCGGACGTGGTTTTCGTTAACACCGCCTCAAAGAGCGCGGCACGCGAGCCCGGTTTCTTCTTGGGGGGCATCTCCCCATTGCGGAATGGGTGCTCACTGTGACAAGTCTGGCAAACGACTTTCACCACCTTGTTATCCACCAGGCTGGCCACGGCATGGTTTAAAAGCAGACGGCAGCGCGGGCAGTAGTCGTCAATGGTGTCGCCGAGACGGGGAACAGGTTCAATCATGAAAGATCCCTCTGCGGATCCTCATCGTGAGGAAGCTAAGGTTGCGAGCGCCCATTATAACGCGCTCCCGGCAAGAATCAAATGAGACACAGCAGCCGGCATAGAGGTAGCGCCGACGTTTAGAGCCTGCCCTGAGTGGGGCGAAGGGTCGGCATGCGCCCCGACAGGTCGGCGCGCCACTAGCCAGTATATGGAATCACGGCCTCGCCGGGTAAAGGTGATAGAGCATCAGGTAGACGACCACGCCGGTCACTGAAACGTACAACCAGATGGGCAGAGTCCAGCGGGCAATTCGTTTGTGCTGCGGGAAGCGATGCCGCAACGCGCGGTAAAGCGTCGTGAGAGCCAGCGGCACGATCACGGCGGCAAGCACCGTATGCGAGCCCAGCAGGGCGAAATAGAAACTGCGAACCGCACCCTGCTCACGGAAATGCGTTGTCCCGTGAAAGTAGTGGTATGTGAGGTAACAAACCAGGAATATCATTGAGGTTGTGAAAGCGGAGAGCATGCAGGCTTTGTGCGCGCGGATGTTCCTCTGACGGATGAAAAAGAAGCCCAGCGTCAGAAAAACTGCACTGGCAGCATTCAAAGTGGCATCAATGCTGGGAAGGTAGTGGATCATGTGGGTTTCGGCTGGCTTTTGTCGGGCCCGGCCTCCGAAGCAGGCCCCTTCTTTAGGGAGCGTAGCAATTGCTGCCCGTCTCCAGAGTAGAACGACCATGCGAGGGCGCCGCCGAACACTGCCGACAAAGTGAGGCTGATCAAGGTAAACCACAGGCCGTCCATATTGAAGACCCGACCGCTTATCACCTCCCAAGCCGCGATAGCCAGTCCAACCAGTGTAGCCAGAAGGCAGAAACCTGCTAACGCTAGTTCCTCGAGCATAGGCCTTGGGTCCTCGTTTGAGCCGAAAAGGAGCCGAATTGGGCATTCTGGCCCACTCGGTCTCTAAAATTATACCCTAGTGCGACTAAGTTGCTTGCTGTCAACGCCTTGCCATTGGCCTCGAAATTGCTCGATACCAAATCATGCCGCGCTCGGCAGAATTGGGGCTCACCCCTAAAGACTAGAGGAGGCAAAATGGCCATGCGAGCCAACCTCAAAGAGATTATAGTCCAATTGAAATTGGAAAGAGACATCTTGAAAAGCGGCGGATACGGCCGGTCTGTCCGTACTCCGCAAAAGCCCACAAAGCTTTTTCGTGATTCGGTTACCTGCCTAAATTACGGAGAAACTGTGAAGCTGCATGCCTGCGAAGAGTGCCTTCTCTGGGAATGGGTGCCCGAAGAGCACCAGCACGACGACCTCCCTTGCCACTTTATCCGCTTGAATGAACAAGGCGATAGCATCGCCTCTCTCGAAGACTCCGGGGATCGAGAAGAAGCTGAACAGGCCCTCGTCGGCTGGCTGGATTCGGTCATTGGGCATCTGGAGATCAAGCTCGCTCACGAATCGGAGAATCGGGAGATCACATAATCGGGTGATCCGGTGATCGGGGGATCGGGTGAGCACAAGGCAAACCTGTCAGACGTTGTTCATTTAGAGGATCATCGGGTTACCCGGCACCCCGTCGTCGTGCAATCTGGAGATACGGCGGGCTTGAGGAACCCTCTCCACGCCAAGCACTTTGTTCACCCGATCACCCGATCATCCGATCTCCCGATACTCCCGTTCACCCGATCTCCAGATCTCCCGATTCTGCTGCTCACCCGATCACCGGATCAACCGATACCCTGATGCCTTATCCGGTCTTGTCCACCATGAGCAAAGCGAAAACGACCGGCAAGTACACGATTGAGGCAAGGACCAATCTCCGCGCCAATGAGTTTGATCGATGAAGGGCCAGGCGGATGCCAGCGAGAAAGAACCCAACACCCAGCACCAACGCTCCCACCAGATAGGCCTTTCCCGCCTGCCCAAGGAAGGCGGGCATTAAGCTGGCAGGAATCAAGGCCAGAGAATACCCCAGAATCTGAGTCGCAGTCGTCCGGCCGTCCCGGTCGTTCCTGGGAAGCAATTGCAGGCCGGCGCGAGCGTAATCGTCCCTGTACATCCAGGCAATAGCCAAGAGGTGCGGAAACTGCCATAGGAAGAGAATGGCATAGAGCACCCAGGCCTCGAGGCCAAGGCTGTTGCGCGCAGCCGCCCAGCCGATGAGGGGCGGCATGGCACCAGGAAGGGCGCCCACCAAAGTGCAAAGCGGCGACCTCTTTTTGAGCGGGGTGTATAAGGCGAGGTAGGCCCCGAGCGTCGACAAGGCGAGCGTGCTGGTTAACGGGTTCGTGAACGCCCACAATTCCCAGCCGCCCAATCCCGCCAACGCGATTCCGAACCAGAGCGCCTCGGCGGGCTCCAGTCTCCCCGCCGGCAGCGGGCGATTGGCCGTCCGGCGCATCTGCCGGTCCGACTGGCGCTCGATATACTGATTCAGCGTTCCTGTGCCGCTGGCCACCAGCAGTGTACCCATCAGCGTGTGGAATAAGCGGATGAAATCCAGCGGGCCGCGCGAGGCAAGATAGAAACCCACCAGGGTGCTGACCAGAACCAGGAAGTTCACTTCCGGTTTGGTCAGCGTCCAATAATCCGCCAACAAATGAAGCCGCTGACGCAGGGTGCTGTTTCGCGGGTTGTCCGATGGCTTGCTCATACGGCCGCCCCATGCGGGGCCGAAACCACTTTCGTCTCCTCAGCTCGAGGCGTGAGATAGCGGTGCGTCTGATAGGTCATGTAAAGACTGGTCAACAGCACCAGCGCGCCTACCGCCACGTGCGCCGTGGTCGTGTTCACCACCGGCGGCAGGGGCTGGGGCGCGTTCCGCTCAGCCATCTTTACGACATAAGAAGCGATGCCAAGGGAGACTTGCACCACCAGCATCCCGCCCAGCAATAGCGCGGGCCTCAGCAACTGAGGAGTTTGCGAGAACTTGATCAGGATGCGAGTGACAAGATAGGCCACGAACATCGTCACCACGCCGGCACCCGCGATGTGCAAGTCGAGTCCCTTCCCGAAGTGGCGGTACACGGCCCCTATCACCAACTGCACAAGGATTATGCCCGTGGTCACCACGGTCAGGAGTCGAAGCGCGGGAGCGGAGGTGTCCTCGAGCTTGGGTTCGTCCCATCGCCACCCGGCTCGCGTGAAGAATGCAAGGCTGGCCGCGAGGCAGAAGAAGATCTGGCCGAGTGTGGCGTGACTAGTTGAGATGGCCACGGGCAGATAGAACAGCACCGTAATGCCGCCTAATGCTGCCTGCGCCAGCACGGCCAGCACGGCGCCACCCGCAACCCATTTTACCCAGCGCCTGGAATCCCTGATCCAGATTGCCAGGGCCAGAATGATTGTCAGGATTCCCACTGTTCCGGCGATCATCCGGTGGCCGTGTTCAAACATAACCCCGCCTACCATGCGCGGCATGCGGAAGCTGCCGAATGAGGTTGGCCAATCGGGCACGGAAAGCCCGGCGTCGTTGCTGGTGACCAGGGCGCCCGCAATAATCAGAATGAAAGTACAGACTGCTACGAAGATGGCGTAGCGATGTAACCACGGACTGTACGGTTGGGTTTTCATAATCGCACCTGGGGTCGTCCGTCGTCCGTTGCCAGTGGTCTCGCGCCTCCCGGCGTTCCATCGAAGTGCTCGCGTCCGGAGGGTCCACCGGCGCCGGAGGGGACTTTATCCGCGGGTCGCTCCTGCAGAGCGCCCGCGTCTATGTGAGTAAACAAATCGTGTAGTTCCCGATCCTGCACAGAGGTCCAATCCGCGCCTCCGAGAAACCGGTCCCGGGAACGATAAATAACTACAGAAATGCCCGAACACATCGCAAGGACTGGAAGAAGCAAGATGAGAATTCCACTTCTCAAGGCCTGCAGCGCGCCGGCTTTCGCCGCTGCCGCGCTGGTATAACACATCGCGCATCCCTGCGCATAGTCCAGCGATGAAGTGGATAACAATACGGTTGCGGCAACCAGCCAGACGATCCAACTGACAGCGTGCCGTGAAACCTTTGCTGATTGTTCCATTCCGAACCCATCACCGCGGTGGCACAGGCGCTTTTCCCTGTCTTCCAGAAGTTTAGATGCTTCAACCTTCTCTACAAGCCGGAGTATTTGTGCTCCTCGCTCACTCAGCATCCACAAATCTCAAGACACCTACCACAGCCCTATGCCTGAATTTACACCTAATGTGGCCTCATCGCCAACAGCCTGAAGCTGTCCGGAAATACCATAAACATCAGAATAATGACCATCACCAAAGCGGGCATTAGCGTGGCGGCCATGCTCGGCTTTTCGTAACGCAAGTGCATAAAGTAGGCGATGATCAGCGAGGCCTTGATCACCGAAAGGCCCATCAGCAGGACGATCATGATGTTCACTTCGAAGGCCTTGTAGCCCAAGAAGACTTCCACCGCCGTCAGCGCCAGGAGCCAGAACCACACCACCATGAAGATCTTGACGCCCGTGTCAGCGTGCTTGTGCTCCGATGCCGAATCCATTGAACCCTCCGAGTCCTTTGTCCGTGGTCCGTGGTCAGTTGTCCGTTGCAACGGACGAGGGACGACTGACGACGGACGTCTTCATCCCATCTTCACTGACATGATATACACCAACGGGAAAATGAACATCCAGACCAGGTCAACAAAATGCCAATACAGTCCGCTTACCTCCACATCCTCGGAGGTCAGTTTTCCCTTAGCGGTGAGGGCGGCGACGACGGCCAGGTAGCACACCCCACAGAAGACGTGTGTCATGTGCAAGCCGGTCAGAGTGAAGAACGCCGCCCCAAACAGCGGCGCGCCCCAGGGGTTTTTGAAGAGGCGGACGCCCTCACCAATCAAGCCGGCCCACTCCGTAGCGTGAATGACGACGAAGGCGAGCCCGCCCGCCATGGTCGCCAGAAGCCACTTCACAACGCTCGCTCGCCTTTCGAGTTTTGCCGCGCGCACGGCCATCACCATGGTGACCGAACTGGTGAGGAGAATAACTGTCATCACCGTGGCCTTGACAATCCCGGGATAGAACTCAAACGGTGTCGGCCATTGGGGGCTGGCGACGCGCACGTAGCTGTAAGCCATGATGAGCGCAGAGAAGGTGATGGCGTCGGAGAGGATGAAGAGCCACATCCCCAGCTTTTTTGAGCCGGTGGCAAAAGGCGCGACGCCCCCTCCCCACGCCGATCGCGCAGCTTGGCTTAACTCCCCGCTTATCGCTTCATGACTAGCCATCCTCACCCCCGGATTAACCACAGAGGCACGGAGACACTGAGAAAGAGCTTCTATTTCTTCTTTTTCTTTCTCTGTGCCTCTGTGTCTCTGTGGTGAACGCTGCTACATCCATCGCATCAACACGAAAAACACGTAAATCCAAAGCGCATCCATGAAGTGCCAGTAAATAGCCGTCACGTCCACGGGCGTGCGTCGCGCCAGGCCGGCCGCAATCGGCCGGGCGCGAAAAACCACGTAAGCGAGCGCCACTACACCCCCCAACAAGTGGAAGCCGTGAGCAGCCGTCAATACGTAAAAGAAAGAGCTGCCCGGATTGCTGGCCAGATAAATTCCCCGCGCGGCCAATTCGCGCCAGGCGATTAGTTGGCCCGCGAGGAACCCCAGGCCCAGAACCAACGCCGCAGCGAGCCAGCGAATGAATGCCTTCGCCGCGCCAGTTCGCAGAGAACGCCGGGAGAATTCCAGGGCGGCGCTGCTGAGTAGAAGCACGCCGGTGTTGAGCCAGAGGATCCGAGGCATGCGAACCGGAACCCAGTCGAACGACATTCCCTTGCGAACCACCAAGGCGCTGGTGAAAGCCGCAAACAGCATCACGATTCCGGTCAAGGCAAACCACATGCCCAGCCGATAGGTCCGCTCCGGTACCCGGTATTCGCCCCAACCCTCGCCCCCGCCGAAACCGTCGGGATGGAGGCCTACGCCCCGGCCGCCGTCTCCGGTCCTGACGGCCTCATCCGGCTTGGTTAGCGTCGTCGAGCCCATGAATGTCCTTCACGATCGGGTGATCGGGTGAACAAGTTTGAGGCTCAGCGCGCCCGGTTCTTTGTTCACCCGATCACCGGATCTCCCGATCTTCCGATCTACAGAATCCTTCAGTGTCCCGCCACAACCCCCTCGGGTGAGTTCTGCATAATGTAGTCTTTCGCGGCGCCCGGCACACTGAACTCATAGGCGCCGTTAAAGACCACGGGGTGCTTTCCCGCGAAGTTGTCAAAAGGCGGGGGCGAAGGAATCGTCCACTCGAGGGTTGTGGCCTCCCAGGGGTTCTCCGTCGCCTTCTCGCCTTTGAACATGCTCCAGAAAAGGTTGAACAGGAAGAAAAGCTGCGCGGCGCCGGTAATGAACGCCGCGATGGAAATGAACTTGTGCACGGAAATCAGCGGTAGCAGGAAATTGTCGATAAACTCCGAGTAGCGCCGTGGGTTTCCTTCGAGCCCCAGGTAATGCATGGGCATGAAAATCGCGTACACACCCACGAAGGTGAACCAGAAGTGAATTTTCCCCAGCGTCGCGTTCATCATTCGGCCAAACATCTTCGGAAACCAGAAATACGTTCCTGCGAAGATTCCGAAAATAGCGGCCACGCCCATAATCATGTGGAAATGAGCCAGGACGAAATACGTGTCGTGGAAATAGAGGTCGATAGGCGGCTGACCCAGGAAAATGCC
>Ga0209415_10012355_pt1 | contig 14237 bp, 7 predicted proteins | sample PeaSoiSIISIP2007_FD_187696 | JGI IMG/M metagenome (GOLD analysis project Ga0209415, IMG submission 187696) | Peat soil microbial communities from Weissenstadt, Germany - SII-SIP-2007 (SPAdes) (version 2) | ecosystem: Environmental > Terrestrial > Soil > Wetlands > Peat | place: Germany... | reverse complement strand
GGCTCGCTGGCCGGCGCCACGATCGAGGTGTGGAAGGCGTGGCTGACAGGCAGAGGGACGGCATTATGGCCAGCCTTCAGAAAAGCCTCCATAGCGTGCTCGACGGCCTTGCTGGCGCCGCCGATGACGGCTTGGATTTTGCTGTTGACGTTGGCCACGACCGCATAGCCGTCAATCGTCTTCAGGACTCGTTCAATTTCTTCTAACGGCGCAAAGACCGCCGCCATCCGCCCCTTGTCCTCGACCGCCACGTGAGTCATTCCACGGCCGCGGGCGCTGACGGCCTCGAGCGCCTCCGCAAAGGGAAGGGCCCCCGAAGCAACCAACGCTCCATACTCGCCCAGGCTGTGTCCCATCGTCATATCCGGCTTGATGCCGTACGAGGCTAGGAGCCTGGTTATCGCCATATCGATCGTCAACACGACCGGCTGTGTTATTTCAGTCTGGCGCAAATCCTCTTCGCATTTGGCGATCGCGCTCGAATCACTCTCGTCAATGAAAACAAACTTGCTGAGCGGCTTGCCGAGGAGCGGGGTCATGATCTCGTCCGCTTCGGCAAAAGTAGCGGCCACAATCGGTTCGGCGGCGCGCAACCTCCGCAGCATATTTACGTATTGCGACCCCTGGCCGGTATACAGGAAAGCCACCTTGGGCGCCGGACCCGAACCCCGGAAGATTCCTTGTGCCCGCAGGGCCTTCCACATCGCCGGTTGGCCCGCGGCCAGAGCCTTTAGGGCTTTCGAGCACTTCTCTGCCAAGTCAGCGGCGTCGGCATAGTCGATCGAAATACGCTCGGTGGCGCTTAGATCCGAGACGGCCGGGGCGGCCGGCGCCAAGGCTTGGCCTGCTTCGGCAGCCTTTTGAATTTGGCGCAATCGTTCGGCCAACCCCGGCCCGGAGGCGGCGCCGACGACCAGCGCGCCGCGTAAAGGCGCCTTACACGGGACCGCAGATGACACAGGCGCACTTGCTTGTCGAGCGTCATCTTTATGTTGAAGTGGCGAAGGCGAGAGTGCCTGAGACTGCGCGGCACTAGACGCCGTATCACTCGCCGCCATCAACCGCTTTCCGTTCCCATTCAGCCGATGAGGAATATACTCCTCGAGTACGACGTGGAAGTTGGTTCCGCCAAAACCGAAGGCGCTCACTCCTGCGCGTCGCACTCCGTCGGCAGTCTGGGGCCAGGGTCTAAGTTCGGTATTGACGTGAAGGGGGGAGTGGGCAAAGTCAATATTGGGATTGGGGTGTGCGCAGTTTAAGCTGGGCGGCAACACTTTGTCGCGAAGCGCCAGGGCGGTTTTCAACAATCCTGCGGCGCCGGCGGCTGCTTTAAGGTGCCCGAAGTTCGATTTTACGGAGCCCAGTGCCACTGAGCCGGTAGGAAGATTAAAACTGCTGAGCACGTCCACCATACTCTGCGCTTCAACCACGTCTCCCACGCTGGTCGATGTGCCATGGCCCTCAATCAGCGTCACGCTGGCGGGCGACAGGCCGGCGTTGTTCCAGGCGCGCTCAATGCATAGTCTCTGGCCGACCGGGTTGGGCGCTGTGATACCTTTTCCCTTGCCGTCGCTTGATCCGCCCAGGCCGCGCACCACCGCGTAGATCTTGTCGCCGTCGCGCTCCGCATCGGCCAGCCGCTTGAGCAGAAATACGGCAGCGCCTTCGCCCATCACGAAGCCATCGGCTCCCTCGGCATAGGGGCGGGTGCCGGTCGCCGAGAGCGCGCCAATCTTGCAGAACTTGATGAAGGTAGAAGCGCCCATGTTGTGGTCAATACCGCCCGTGAGTGCCAAATCAAAGTCGTTCGAAACCAAACCCTCGACCGCCGCGTTGATCGCCGCCATGGCCGAGGCGCAGGCTGCGTCTGTGGTGTAATTGGGGCCGTTGAAGTTGAAGAGGTTGGCAATGCGGCCGGCCGTGCAGTTGGCCAATTCGCCAGGCATGGTGTCTTCGGTAACCTCGGGCAGCAACTCTCCGATTCGCTGGTGCAATTCGCGGGTCATGTCCCTGCGCGCTGACTCCGGCAGCGCGGCGAAACTGGGGGTTTCAGCCAGTTCACGCGCGTATTCCGGAAAGCAGATGCGCAGGACGGTGAGATAATGGTGTTCGCCCCCCATGGCATTGCCGAGGATCACGGCCGTGCGATTCAGTGCGAGTGGCCGCTCGGGGTACCCGTAGTCATCCAGAGCTGCGCGGGTGCAAGCGATGGCCCATTTTTGACCCTCATCCATGGCCTTCACCACGCGCGGTGGGAGCGCCAAACGCCACTTCAGCGGATTCCATTCGTACTCACGCACCCAGCCGCCGATCTTCGAGTAAGTCTTATCCGGCGCGCTGTGATCGGAATCGTAGTAGAGCGTTGAGTCCCAACGGGTGGGGGGAACCTCGCTGATGCTGTACCGCCCTTTCTTCACATTTTCCCAAAAGGCCGGCGCGCTGGGCGCATCGGGAAGAACGGCTCCTACACCCACGATGGCAATAGCTCGATAAGCGGTGTTTTCCATGGTCAACCTTCCAGTCGTGAGTCCTCACCCGCCCCTGGCTTCCCTCTCCGCAGAGGGGGATCGAGAGGCGGGCGAACGGACTCCCTGCCCTTGGCCAAACGTTGTCTAACCTGATCCTGTCAGGCCGCCGCACGGACGGCCTTTGACACTCGGTCGTAAAGCACGTCAGCGATAAAATCCATGTCGGATAGCAGGCCGGCCTGCGCCCGGTAGACGGCGGGCATTCCCAGTGCGACTTCGAATGCGGCCACCTCCGATTCGCTCATGGCGACGGCTCCGGCGACTCCCTCGAGACCTTCCGTCGCTACCTTGAGCGCTGCCTCACGTGCAAAAGTTCGGGCGATTGCTTCGAGAGCCGGCGCGTCGAAGCGCTGGCTGGCTTTCTCATGCAGCCGGCCTTGAACCATCATTGCTGCGCGGCGCGACAAACCGCCGGCGCACTCGGCATAGGCGATCCATTCGCCGAGGCGGAGGAGAATGTGTTGATGGCGCGTCAGGCGAGCCACCCGGGATTTTTCCATCACTTCAGCCAACGCGTGCATGGCCAACGCCGCGATGTTGGCGCCTACGCCCGGGTGGCTGGCGTGCAGCGCCTCGAGTTGGCGCGCCTGCTCGTGATAATGCTGGCCGCGGGTCTTCAGATGTAACTGCCAACGGTCGCGGCTGATGGTCATCTCCATAATCTCGGAGGTGCCTTCGTAAATTCTGGTGATGCGAACGTCGCGCTTGATCTTCTCCACCATGTATTCGTGGGTGTACCCGTAGCCGCCCAGGGCCTGAATGCTGGCGTCGGCAGCCCGGTCACCGGCCTCCGTCGCCATGTACTTGGCGATGGCGCCCTCCGTGTTTAAGCTTCCTTCCCCGCTGTCGATTCGCTCGGCGGTTTCTTCAATGTAAGCGCGCGCCGCCTCGAGATAGACGGCGTTCGGCACGATCAGTTTGTGCGTATAGCCCTGCTTTTCCGAGAGGGGCCCTCCCGCTTGCAGGCGCTTAGCGGAATAGGGTATCGCCCGGTCCAGCGCGGCCCATCCGGCTCCCAGACCAAACGCCGCCACCATCAGCCGTGTGTAACCGAAGACGGCCTGGGCCTGAATCAGTCCCTGCCCTTCCACACCGCCGATCAGCCGGTCGGCATCCGCGTAGACGTCATTGAATGAAAGGGCCGCTGTATTACTGAGTCGAATGCCGTGCTTGTCTTCCGGCTCGTCGTGGCTGAAACCCGGCGCGTCCTTTTCCACCACGAACCAACTTGGACCGCCGGGTGTGTTCGCCAGAACCGTGTAGGCATCGGCGATCCCCCCGTTCGAGATCCATTGCTTGCTGCCATTGATTTTGTAGCCGACGACCTTGCCATCCTGCATCACCCGATCAGCGGTGGTTTCCAGCGCCCCCAGATCGCTGCCCGCGTTCGGCTCCGTAGCGCCGTAGGCAAACAACAACCCCTCTTCCGCGATGCGAGTCAGCCAGTGTTTTTTCTGTTCCGGCGTGGCGCCGACGGTGATGGGATCACTGCCAAGAAATGTGGCCAGAACCGACGTGGCAATCCCGAGATCGATGCGGGCCATTTCTTCGCAGACGCAGTACACGTCAAACGCGCCGCCACCGAACCCCCCGAACTCTTCCGGAATGAACAAGAGTTGAAGACCCAACTTTTCCGGGCTGCACATATGCCGGACAATTTCCACGGGGCACTCGTCCCGGGCGTCCAACTCCTGAAGGGTCTCGTCCGGCAGCCGCTTTTTGGCGAAATCCTTAAAAGCTTTCAGGCTGGCTTTCAATGTTTTCTTGTCGATCATGCGCTGCGCCTTTCCCGGTCGAAGCTCGACCTACGCAAAATGCTTCCTCGTCATCTGCTCAGTTTGCGGGTTGCGAATTCTTTCCGTCAGTTCCGGCAAAAACTCAAGGATGTCGTCAACAATTCCAATTTCGGCCGCCTGAAAGATGGGAGCGCGCGGGTTCTTGTTGATGGCCACGATCACCGGGCTTCCCTTGACGCCCGCCATATGTTGGAACGAACCGCTAATGCCGCAGGCAAGATAGACTCTCGGCTTGACCGTCCGGCCCGACGATCCCACCTGACGCGATTTGGGCAGCCACTTGGCGTCCACCACGGGACGCGAACAGCTCACCGCGCCGCCCAGGGCTTCAGCCAGTTCTTCGGCGATTTCAATATTCTCCTCCGCCTGAATACCGCGGCCGATGGAGACCAGAACCTGATGTTTGGTGATATCGACATCCGCGGCTTCAGCGACGATCGTTTCGAGATAACGTCGCCGAGCAGTGAGTTCCCCCGCCTCCGCAGACTTATCGACGACCTGGCCCACGGCGCGAACTTCTTCGAGCGGCTTGAATGCCCCGGGGCGGATGTTCATTACCGCTCCCGTTGAAATATCACAGCGAACCTGCGCGCTGATTTGTCCCCCGAATTCCTGGCGGACGATTTTGAGAGAGGCGCCTTCCGCGCCTTCGATCGCCAAGACATCAGACACAAAAACGGAATTCAGCTTGATCGAGAGCCCCGGCCCCAGATCAGTTCCAAAATGCGTGTGCGGCGCCAGCACCACGCCGCCGCGAGGCAGGACGTTCAGCAAAGCCTTGCGCACGAGTTCGGCGTTGGGATATGCCAGTTCAGGGTGTGCAATTTTCCAGACTTCACCATAGGACGGACCCAGGGCCTCCGAAACCGCCTCGAGGTCCTTACCCCAACCGGTAACAACGGCTACGGGCGTCGCCCCGGAATCGATCGCACGAGCGGCAGACGCCAACTCCAGCGCCGTATCATCAGCCACGCCCGCCTGGTGTTCGATGTAAGCAAATATGGGAATCATATTGGTGTTCCTCCTGAGATCGCGGTCCATGGGTCAGTTCACTGCGATCACGCCGCCGTTTTCAGCAAGCCGACAAGTTTGTCGATCTTTTCTTCCCTGCTGCCTTTTAGGATCTCCGCGCCCTTCCCCAGCGCAGGCACGAAGTAATTCAACCGTTTCACCTTGGCCGCCGCTTCGCCGACTGTGTTTGGAGCCAAACCCAGCTCCGAACACCCCAAGGTCGGAATCACCACCGAGGCCACTTGCCGGATCCCTTTCATGCCGACGTAGCGAGGTTCATTAATGCCGGTCTGAATCGAGAGCACACAGGGAAGGTCGATTTCGTTCATCTCCTGATTGCCGCCGGCAGTTTCCCGTCCGATCTTCAGCTTCCCGCTGTCATCGACTTCAATTGAATTCACGAGCGAGGCAAACGGATAGTCGAGCATCGCTGCCAGCATCCCGCCCACCTGTGCCGCACCGTCTTCCGCCTGAACACCAGTTAAGATCAGGTCAAATTGGCTTTTTTGAACATAGGTTTTCAAAATGGTGGCAATGCCCTTGCCGTCCGAACCCTCGAAAGCCTTGTCGGAAATCAGCACGCCGTTCTTGGCGCCCATCGCCATCTCCCGCCGCAGGATCTCCTCATCGTCCGCGCTGCCCACCGTAGCCACCGTAACGCTGCCGCCAACTTTGGCGACGATCTGCAAGGCTTCTTCGACGGCGTAGTTGTCCGGCTCATTCACCGAATACACCAAGTCGCCGCGTTCGATGTCGGTGCCCGCAGGGTTCAGTGCGATTTCGTTCTCCGAAGTGTCGGGTACTCGCTTCACGCAAACTAGAATTTCCACCTTAGTCCTCCCGCTTTGAAAATCGTGGCACGGGCGTCCCGCCCGTGCGCACGGCCAGGATAGCCGTGCCACGTTCGGTTGCGGCCCTGCCGCGCTGTGAATCAGGCGGCACAACCGCAAGAGGGTTTTGCGTCCACCGTCTGCTGGTCCACTAACTCCGCCAAATCTATGGCCGTCATCTTTCCTTCCAGGCCTGCCACCTTGATCCCGTCTTCGATGTTCACCAGGCAGAACGGGCAGGCAGTCACGATCACGTTCGCGCCGGCCTCCGCGGCCATCGTCACTCGCACCTGCCCCATTCGCTGGTCTTCTTTGGGCTCGTAAAACAACATGAGTCCGCCGCCCCCGCAGCAGAACGAACGGTCGCGAGACCGGCTCATTTCCACCCGCTTCAGTCCGGGAATGGCGTCCAGAACCTTTCGCGGGTCGTCATAGACCCCGTTGTGCCGGCCGAGGTAACACGGGTCGTGGTAGGTGTAAATGTTCCGGTCGTTTTCGACCTGCTTCAGGGCGAGCTTACCGGACCTCACATGGCGAGCGATCAGTTGACTGATGTGCTCCACTGGAGGCACATCCTTATAGTCGTGTTTCAGCGCGTTAAAGGCGTGCGGGTCGTTGGTCACGATGCGCCGCGCCCCGGATGCATTGATCGCATCGGTATTATGGTCACGCAGGGCCATGAAAAGCGTCTCTTCGCCGAACCGCCTCGCTTCGTGGCCACTGTCCCTCTCCGCCGCTCCCAGGATGCCGAAGTTCTCTCCTGCATGATCGAGAATCCTGGCTGTCGCCCGCGCGATCGACTGCATGCGGTCGTCATAGGAAGAAATGCTGTCCACGAAATACAAAGTCTCGGCGCCGATGTTCCCTTTCAGAACCCTGACCTGGCAGGTCTCGAGGTATTCTTTTGGCTTGGCCCAATCGGCCCTCTTCCTGTCCATCGCGCCATAGGGATTGCCCCGGCTTTCGAGCGCCTTGAGAGGCTTTTGCAGGCACTGGGGAACATTCCCTTCGTCAACCAAGCCCCGTCGCAAGTCGACGATCTTATCGATATACTCGACCAGCAGCGGGCATTCCGCTTCGCAAGCGCCGCAGGTGGTGCAGGACCAGATTTCGTCGTCGGAGTAAACGCGGCCAACCAAGGAAGAAGCTGAGCCGCCGCGGGCGGCGGAATTTGACGCTCCGTTTCCGCCGTGCTTCCGGAGCGTGAAAACCGGATAATGCTCGAAACTGTAATCTCTGGCTTTGATGGTGATGAATCTGGGCGAAAGCGGCCTTCCCACGGCGTTCGCGGGACAGTTATCTGAGCAACGGCCGCAGTCGGCGCAGGAGTAGAAATCCAGCAGGTGCTTCCACGTAAAGTCCTCGAATCTCTTCACACCGAAGGATTTCACCTGGTCCAGTTGAGCCTCCTCGACACCCCATTTCACCGGCTTCAGGGTGCTGCGGTCCAGCTTGCTGAAATAAACATTGAAGATCGATGTGATCACGTGAAACTGGATGCCGAAAGGCCGGTAGCACATCAAGAAGTAAAATGCCGCCTCGTGCCCAAGGCAGGCGCCGAGACGGAGGTGACTCAGTGTGGCCGCCTGCGTGGAAATGAGAAGACCCTTGAACAGCCACGCCAGCGAAAGAACGGCGAGGGGTTCGACGGCTAAGCCCTGCGCGGCGCGGCCGGCGGCCAGTGTGGCCGTGAAGAAACTGTCGGCCGCCATCAGCATGGCGATGAGTGCTAATAGGAAGATCGCGTCGGCAGCGTGTCCTTTGCCGTATCTCGCGGGCACGGCATATCGCGCCGGCTTAAAGACGAGACGGCGAACCGCCGCGATCACCATGCAGAGGAAGACAGCGGTTGCAGCGTAGTCCGTAGCGATATCGTACAGCCGTCCGGCCGTACCCGACAGGCCGGGGACGGCAAAGTTATCGGAAAGTCCGAGAATAAGCAGTGAAAAAGTGCGAATCGCCAGGACAATAAAACCTGCAAAGATGAATATATGAAGGATTCCTGCGGTCTTGTAGCGCGGGTGCTTCCATTGTCCCAACCAGAACTTTAGCGTCCGCCCCAGTCGCAATAATGGCCGGTCAAAGCGCAAGTCCCGTTCCGCGCGCAGGAGTGGCGCAACACGTTTGGCTACGATAAAGGAGAAAAGTGCGACGCCCAAAACATGAATAAGGACGAACAAGATCCGGCCCGTGACCAACCAATCGGTTGCTTGTCCGGATGAGCTGATGTCCATGATATGCGACAACTCCTGCCGGTCGATAGGGCTAGACACCACCCCGGTGAACAGCTTACACTGCGAGGTAATGACCAGAATTGAAATATCAATACAGGTATACAGAAGCCGGGATTTCGGGCTATGGGTCTTTCATAGCGACCCCCAAGGGATCCGGAGATTTGACGAAACGGAGGAAAGAGCAACGAGGATGTTGCAGGCGGTCGGCAACTCTATGGAGTTGGGCCTTCGATGAGCGCGGCTCCCCTGGTAACCGCAGGATCAGCTTTGGAGTCACACAGCGAGCGAAACAGCCGTTCCTCACTCAAGCTCGCTCAATGGCACAAGGGCCTGACTTGCTTGCGCCGGCTCTCAGGGCTCCCTCCCGATCGCGCTCTCTCGACAGGCAGTGACTGTCTGTCAACCGCCGGATTCACTCCACTTCGCGCCCGCAAATGTAGTCGAGTAGTGGAGAGTATTGCAATCGGCAACAACCCTAATTCTTCACAAATATAATGCTTAAGGCATCTTAAGGGTTTAACTCTACTAAGACTAGTAACCTATTGTTTACGGGGGCTTATCTGTTAAGGAGATATCCGCTTAGTACACCTATGGCATGTAATTTGACAGCCACCGGTACGAGAAGAATCGTTGCATAGGATGTCCTAACGGCACAACGATCGCCAGTTCGAGTGGTGCGCTTTGCGATAATCTGCCGCGGGACGGGTGAACCGAACGCGGGTAGTGTCCTAATCTGACTGGTAGCGCCGACCTTTAGAGCCTGCCCTGAGCAAAGCAAAGGGTCGGCAGATGCTGGCCTGAAGGCCAGCGCTACGCAGAAATTAGGGCACTACCCGAATGCGCCTCGGATTTGAATAAGGTGGCTTATGGTGTAACCTAAACAGGTAAATCGTTACGTGTTCATCGGGCTCGTGGACTCAGGCAGACGCCAGTCTTAGGACCAGTCATGGTTAAGCACACGGCGAGCCGACTCAAAGTGGTCAAGTCGCCCTTGTCTCAACGAACGGACGGAAGTCCCGGCTCCGACGATGTTGAATCGGCGCCGCGGGCTGCTGAAAAGGACTCGAACCCGGGCATGTCGCGCATTCTCATAGTGGACGATCACGAATTGGTCAGGTTGGGTTTGCGCGCCCTGATCGAATCCCATTCGGAGTGGGTGGTGTGTGGAGAGGCAGTCTCAGGTCGCGACGCCGTGCGGAAAGCCGGAGAGCTGAAGCCAGACGTGGTGATTATGGATATCACCATGCCGGATTTGAACGGTCTTGAGGCGACGCGTCAAATCCAGAAGGTTGCACCGCGAACCGAAGTGGTGGTCTTCTCGATACACCACTCGGAGCAGTTGGTGCAGGCAGCCCTTGAGGCGGGTGCACGAACTTATGTATCCAAGACCGCTGCGGGGCTTGAACTGACAAAGGCCATCACCGCAATCAGTCGGCGTAAGCCGCTTTTTGGAGAGCACGTTAAAACCTCAGCGCCAGGGGATTTCTGTAACGGATCTGCGCAGGCAGAGAGAGGCAGGGTGCCGCGCTCCGTGTTAACGGCCCGGGAACGCGAAGTCCTGCAATTGCTGGCCCTGGGCAAAAGCAACAAAGAGATTGCGCAGGCGCTCAAGCTGAGTCCAAAGACGGTTGAAGCCCACCGCGCTAACATGATGTGCAAATTGAACCTCCATTCCACTGCCACGCTGATCAGGTATGCGATCCGAAACGAAATTGTGCCGTCATAGCAACTAGAGGGCGCCGATGTCACCAAGATACGTCTTGTCCCCTAAGCGCGTTGCAACAGTCCGCTCAAGTGTTAAATCATAGACAAAGTGCGCTTGGCTAGTACCCAGGCCCCCGCCAAAGTGCCATTGCACTTCGCTGCGGCGGTGCTATGCTCCGCCCGTCGTTAGAGTTGAAAAACGCGAAACCTTCGGTTCAGGCTGCGTCCCGTACACGCCCACAGGCGCGCTCTCTCGCACGCCAACTCACGCACAAGGGGCGCAGCCTTTTCCCTTCGCCCTATGCCCAAAGCATTTGTGATTCGTCGCCGTTTGCCGTCCGGAGATCACCTGCGATGGCCACGGCCATGCCCCCGTGACGCCCACAAAGGCGTTGAACGCCGGTTAAGGGGGGATTGCCCTACCCACGCCCACCGACGCACAGGAATGGCAGGAAACAGCGGGAATCGGCATTCGAACGGAGCTTGCGGCGTGACAGATCCCGGGGCATCAGATGAGGCTCAGCAGCCCGGATGGAACCATTTCGGACAAAATGTCATCTAAGTTAATAACTCAACTTGATGACTACCTCGGGGAGGTGAGCAGTTATGGGACAAGCAGTTTGCTCACCTCCTCCTTCCTGCGGTCCGGTTCCCGCTTAGGCGCTTGCCAGTGCGATCGCGACCACGGCTACCACGGAGGTGATATCTTGGGGTTCCGGCGCCTGGTTTCAGTTGTGGTAGGTGCTGTTGGCCGGAACGGTAAGACCCCCCGCGTGACTTTGCGCCGACCCTGGGTGGCGGCATGCAAGGCCGCTGGACTCGCCTAAGCAATTAGCTTGAAGGGGAAGCGCCGCAAGATAACGCGATACAAACCGACGTTGCGCATCCATGACTTGAGGCATAGCTTCGCCAGTCACCTTGTGAGCAACGGAGCGAGTCTCCAGATTGTCGGAAAACTGATGGAACATACGCAAATGGCCACGACGCAGAGATATGCACACTTGGCAGACGAGGCGCTCCGAGAGGCGAGCAATATCTTCGGTGGAATCCTCGCAACTGCTGCCAAGCCGGCCACAGAGAACGAAGAGCCAGATGCGGAGGATGAAGCGAAAGGCACTGAGGCCTTCGCTGCCGCGAATCCTGCGATAGGTACGGTGTCCTCAGAGCCTGTCGCGCGGTCAATCACCTTCCACTGAGTTCCAGCACGGTCACCGTATGGGCCGGAAAGAGGTAAGAGAACGGCGTGTGCGTTACCTTAGCAGTCCGGTGCGAGACATTCACGATGTTGGTACTCCCGTAGGGGTTGAACGCGTCCCAGCTTTTCCCCGCCAGCTCATAAACCTGAGCCTCCGAGCCTTTCAATACCCAGTCCTTCACGCTGATCTGGGTCGAGACCGCCTCGTTCTGTGCGCGATTAACGACGGCAAGGAAGAGCATGTGCCCATCAGACGAGCGGGTGGCAACAGCATCGAGAGCCGGCGGCTTTAAGCCAAAAGATACGGAGGGGGCGGTTGTCTCCGTCTTCAAGACTTCACTCCCGGTGTGGTTCGCATAGAGGACGTAAGCGAAGTAAGGCGGTGTCAGTTTCACCGCCACGGGGTTCACCTCAATGATGCCCTGTACGTTGATAAGCGAACAGTTTTCGGCCAGGAAGATGCGATTGGCGTGGCGCAGCAATTCGTTGAATACTCCTCCAAAATAAAGCGCATTGGCGAGACGGTATTCCGGATCGTGAGTCTCCGGCAACCACCAGGAGTTGAACTCAGTGATAGCAAAGAAGGGATGGGAAGGTAAACGGCTTCCGGCAGCCTTGATGTTGGCGTCCAACCTATCCCTGAACTGAAGCGGCTCCGCGACGACTCCATGATAGAACTTCTGCTGATCGCAGATCGCTTCCGCACCGCCGTGCTCGATCTGGCCGGTGTAGATGGAGATGGCGAGCTTTTCCGCGGGCAGCGCCTGCAACAGGCCGCGAATCCATTCGGGGTTTCCCACGGACGAGGCCATGAACTGGAGGGACGGATCCACTTTCAGCATGGCGTCCTGAAACGCACGGAAGCGTTCAGCATAATCGGCAATCTTTACGCCGCCGGTGTATTCCTCGCTGCACAGGTTCGGGGCTTCGTTACCAATGGCCCACAATTTAATGTTATAAGGTCCCGGATGCCCGTTTTGGGCGCGCAGGCGTCCCATGGGTGTGTCCGCGGAGCCATTGGTGTACTCAACCCACTCCGCCGCGTCCTGGGGCGTACCGGAAATGTAGTTGGTGGTGATGTGTCCATCGTAGCCCAACGTGCGAGCAAGCTCCATGTACTCATCCGTACCGAAATCGTTCGAGTTCCACTCACGCCATACGGTCGACCACTTGTCAGGCCGTTTATCCCGCGGCCCGATCCCATCTTTCCAGTCGTAATAATCCGCGTAGCAACCCCCCGGGTAGCGCAGCACCGAGATATGGATGGGGCGCAGGGCCTCAAGGACGTCGCGGCGGACTCCATCCATGTTGTCTGACGGCATGAGGGAAGCTGAATCCATCCAGAAAGTGCCTACGCCGGTAAAGCCGATGCGGACACGGCCCTGGGAAGTATCCTCGGGGGAAGTGAATTCAGCCGTGTATTTCTCCCAGTCGTCGCCGGCAAGCTCGAAGTCCTTGTGAAGATAGGCGGGCGCCTTCAGCTTGTCGGTCTGCGCGAAGAACTTGCCTGTGCCACTGTCAATTTCCACAAAGCCTTTGCCTGTCCCACGCTTGCGCAGGTAAACGTAAAAGGAATAGGTTTTGCCCTTGGCAAACTGCAGACCAATCTGGTAAACGCTGGCGTGGTTCGAGCCATCCCCGGAGAGTTCGATGGCCTGGGAAGCGCCTCCACCATAATAGATGTCGTGATCGATGTAGTAGCGGTCGTTTACACCCCGGCCTTTGCGCAACTCCCAATAACGAGCTGTAATACGTTCTTCCGGAACCCATCCGGCGGATACCCCGGCGCCATCACGGTCACCTTGCTCAAATTTGCGGTCATGCAGCAACTGCGCCAGCAGACCGTCGTCAATGGTATCGTGCTCGTGCTCGATGAACTGCCCAAAAAGATAATGAGGCACTAAACCAGTGACTTCGCTGGCGTCAACTCGAATTGAACCTTCGAGCTGGGGAGCTTGCGCCGCGCACTGGGGCTGAGTTCGCCACGTCAGGCACAGGACGATGGCGAGGAGGATAAGTGATAATTGCAGCAGGGGATTTCGAGTAGCGCTTCTCAGAGTCCGCATGGCAGACCTCCTATGCGTAAGATTTCAGGATGACAACGAAAGCACTGCTCCTGGGCACACTCTCGTTACACAGGAACTGGCATTCTAGATGGAGCGGGATGTGTTGGCAAGTCAACGAACCGCCGCTTGCGGAAATCGCGATTTTATTGTCGAACCGATGAACTCCCGCCGAACTCCAGCACGGTCACCGAGTGAGGCGGGAACAGGTAAGAAAATCCCGGTTGCGGGGCCTCCGCTGTCCGGTGGGAGATGCTCACGTTACCAGGGTTCCCATATGGGTTGAAGGCGTCCCAGGTCTTGCCGTCCAACTCAAAGACTTGCGCGCGAGCGCCAGAGGCCTTCCAGCCCTTCAGGTTGATTTGCGCGGAAACACCTTCATCGAGCGCCCGGTTAACCACCGCAAGATAAAGCGTACGGCCGTCGGCCGCCCTCGTAGCGATTGCATCCAGCGCCGCCAGTCTGGAGTCAAAGGAAACCGTTGGGGAAGTCGCGTCGGTTTTCAACACTTCGCTCCCGATGTGATTAACATAAAGCAAGTAGGCAAAATAGGGCGGCGTCAGCTTGATGGCCACGGGGTTCACTTCAACCACGCCCTGCACGTTGATGAGCGAACACGACTCCGCCAGGAAAACGTGCTGGGCATGGCGGAGAAGTTCGTTGAAGACTCCTGCGAAATATAGTCCATTGGCGAGGCGGTAATCCGGATCGCGCGTTTCCGGGAGCCAATAGGAGTTGAATTCGGTGATGGCAAAGAAGGGATGTGAAGGCAAATGGCTGCCCGCAGCCTCCTGATTCGCAGCGAATTTGTCCTTGAATTGCAAAGGTTCGGCAACCACCTGCTGATAGAAATCCTTCTGATCGCAGACCACTTCC